>PPYE01311102.1_pt1 | contig 163571 bp, 130 predicted proteins | sample 1559881 | NCBI WGS metagenome assembly PPYE01 (sample SAMN08240022, study PRJNA423297) | Human gut metagenome, whole genome shotgun sequencing project. | reverse complement strand
GACCGTAAGAAAGTGATTCAAGAGTGCTAAAATCCATCGCCAAAGGCGATTTAGGATGGATTTTAGCAGTAACTGTGAGAGGTACTGAACAGTTACAAAATATCATACAGGCATGAGGTGATATCAGCCGGAGAGGATGAAAGGAGAAACGTATGGATTTTTACATAAAACGCGGACAGAAATACCGGATCAGGATAAGCGACAAGGAATCCGATGCGGTAAAAATTGCGGCTTCCAATCTGGAAAAGGATTTGGAAAAGGTTCTGGGAGGAGGACTGCAGGGCGATGAGTACGCACAGGCAGCCGTTCCGGAAGTGGATTCTGCGGAAAATTATTCCGAAATCCGTATCGGAACAATCGGAATGTGTGAGGACATTGACAGAATTGCCGGAAACCTCCTGCGGGATGAAAAAGGCGTACTGATAAAGGAAGCGTATCTGCTCTGTGTCCGGGAAGGAAGGCTGATCATTGCGGGCAGCGACAGAAGGGGAACGATTTACGGCATCTATGAATTCTGTGAAAAAATCGGCGTTTCCCCCTGGTATTTCTGGGCGGATGTACCGGTGAAGGAAAAGCAGGAAATCCGTCTGCCAGAGGATTTCCTCAGGACGGATCACCCTTCCGTGGAATACAGGGGGATTTTTATCAATGATGAGGAAGAGCTGGAGGCCTGGGTAAAGAAGCACATGGGCGAGGAAACCATCGGCGTGAAGACCTATGAAAAGGTGTTTGAGCTGCTTCTTCGGTTAAAGGCAAACTACATATGGCCTGCCATGCATGTCAATTCCTTCAACAGTAAACGGGAAAACGGCGCGCTGGCGGAACGCATGGGCATTGTGGTGGGAACCTCCCATTGCGATATGCTGATGCGTTCCAACAATCGGGAATGGCGTCCCTGGATAGCGAAAAAGGGATACCAGGATGCGGTTTACGACTATTCCGTACCAGGAAGAAACCGGGAAATCCTGCAGGAATACTGGCGGGAGAGCGTGGAGCAGAATCAGGATTTTGAGGTCTGCTATACGCTGGGGATGCGCGGCATCCATGATTCCGGCTTTGAGACGAGGGGGCTGGAAAACAAAAGCGAGGAGGAAAAACGGCAGGCCAAGGTGGAGCTTCTGGAAACCATTATCAGGGATCAGCGCAGTATTTTAAGGGATACGCTGGGCCATGATACGATGATGACCTTTATTCCATATAAAGAGGTTCTGGATCTGTATGACCACGGCCTTGAGGTGCCGGAGGATATGACGCTTGTCTGGGCGAACGACAATTACGGCTATATCCGCAGATACCCTTCCGAAAAGGAGAAAAAACGCAGCGGAGGCAACGGTATTTATTATCATAATTCCTATTGGGCGCCCCCGAGCATGTCCTATGTGTTCCTTTGCTCCATACCGCTGGCCCATACGAGAAATGAGCTGCAGAAGGCTTATAATGAGGGAATCCGCAAGCTGTGGGTGCTAAACAGCGGCGCCATGAAGCCGCTGGAGCAGGAGATTGAATTTTTCCTGCGCCTGGCCTGGGAAATCGGCAGTGAAAATGCGCTGACTGAGGATGTGGACGCTTATGTGGCGGACTGGATCGACCGTAATTTTGAGGGCGGCATCGGGAAAGAGGTTTCAGCGCTCCTGAATGATTTTTCCCAGCTTACCAATGTAAGAAAGCTGGAAAATATGGACTATGATGCTTTTTCCCAGACTGCCTACGGAGACGAGGCCGTAGTGCGTATCCATAAATATGAGGAGCTTTTTACCCGCGGAAACGCTATTTACGAAGCGCTTCCCGAAAAGGAAAAGGACGCCTTTTTCCAGCTGGTTCTCATGCGTATCCATGCGGGATATTTTACGAATCTGCAGTTTTATTATGGTGACAGGAGCACACTTGCGTACAGGCAGGGAAAAATGCAGGCCGCCGCATATTATACGAAGAAATCCATGCAGTTTGACGATGCCAGGAGGAAGATGCTTCTGTACTATAATAAGGTGATGGCGGATGGAAAATGGGACGGCATCCTGAACCCGGAGGGCTTCCCGCCGCCGCGCGCCGCGCAGATGCCTGTTTGTACGCCGCCGCTTTCTATCGGAGAGCGGGGGATGCTGACGCATTTATGGAACGAGGAAACGGAGCTTGTGTTCAGGAAGCCCGGCGTAAAATGGCTGGAGCTGGGAAATGCGGGACAGGGAAGCTTTGATTTTACCATAACCGCGCCGGACTGGATGACTTTGTCTGAAAACAGCGGAAGCGTGCGGACGGAAAAAAGGATTCTGGTCAGGGTGGAGGACTGTACCGCCGCCAGGGAAGGGGAGATTCTCGTAAAGGATCTTTCGGACTGCAGCGAGGTGAGGATTCCGGTAAAAACAGAGCCTCCGGCACAGGTCTGTGAAAATACAGAGGAGGACGGCTGTATCTGCGTGCAGGCCTTTTCGGCGCAAAGTACGGTTTCTTCCCCTTACTTTCACGTCATAAAGCGGCTGGGCAGATGCCGGGGGAGCCTTATGGAGGCCGTCAGGGAGGACAGTGGTTTTTCGGCGCCTCTTTGTTATCAGGTGTATGCCGCCAGTGAGGGGGAATTCCTGCTGGAGCTTCACCGGTTCCCGTCGCTGGATTCCACCGGCCGGATCAGGATAGGTGTTTCCGTGGACGAAGGGCCGGTGCGTATACTGGAATCGTATTCCAATGACGAGTGGCGTGGAAACTGGAAGAAAAACGTGCTTAACAATGTGGATCGCCTGTATCTGTCCCTCCCGGCGATGAAGGCCGGCTTACACCGGATTTCCCTGTATGCGGTGGATAAATATTTTGCCTTTTCCGGATTCGTGATTTATACGAAGGAGAGAAAGGAAAACAATCTGGCGGGGATTACCGGAGCGCAGGAGCTTCCATGGGACTGGGATGCGGACCGGTGGACGGAGGATTTTTACGGGAAGCTGACACTTAAGCCCCGGCCGGTGGAATACGCCCCGGCGGAATGCGGGGATGACGGGCTGGCGGTGACAAGCAGGATCCTGTATCCGGAACGGTATGCCAAGACGGTGGAGCCGGGCTTCTTTTTACAGGAAGGGGAGCATCCGTTTGCGGAAAATAACGGCAGCATCCGGATTGATGCGGCGGCGGCCCTGGCACAGAGCAGGTTTGCCCACGCGGACGGAGGGCTATGGCAGCACTGCAGCAGTGAATCCTATGGGCGCAGCGGGCTGGCCATGTATGTCAGGACACCGGGGCTGTCGTGGAAGGAGCCGTCCGAAGCGCCTTCCCTCAGTTATCAGCTGGAGTGTGAAGGCGGGGAATACACCGTCTGGATGCTGTCCAAATTCGATGTGATGGAAGAGGCTTATTTTGCCATGGGAGTGGACGGACATCCGTTAGCCAAAGAAGAATTGTACCGGGGCGGGGCGCTGCACCGGTATGAGGCGGAGCAGATTTACAGATGGGTCCCTGCGGCCAGATGCCTGTTAGAAAAAGGCAGCCACACGCTGCAGGTGTATTCCATGGCGTCAGGCATGCGGTTCGACCGGTTTTATCTGACCAGGGGGGAAGAGCTTCCACCGTCTGATACGCAGTGGCCTGTATGAGGGGAGTAACAGGGCAATAGGCTGAAATTACACAAAAAAAGCTGTTCCGTGCAGGTGAACCGGTTGGTCCGCCGCACGGAACGGCTTTTTTGCAGCAGGAATGAACTGAAAAGACATCCTGACGCAAGATCGTGTTTGAAAAAATGCTTTCTGCCGGCAGCTACCGCATAAGTCAGATGTTTTCCCGGATACGGATGTCCACCGTCGTATAATGGTATTCCTTTTCCGGCTTTTCCCCGGTGGTAAGGCAGGAGAACATCAGATCTAAAGGCCTGGTGCCCTGAATGAGGGGCTGCTGGCAGATGGTGGCGGCGATGACTCCCTGAAGCACCATATCCCTTGTGGTGGGAACCTTATCACAGGAAATGATGGTAATGTCGCGCCGCCCGGAAGCGAGCACAGCCCGGCAGCCGCCGTATACGCCGCCCGCCGCAAAATAAAGGGCGTTAATTTCCGGATGCTCCCCAAGCAGCCGCAGCGTGCCGTCGTAGCTTTCAAATTCATCGTCGCTGTTTTCAATCGTATCCACGATGTGGATGCCAGGATAATGTGACTGCACCCGGTCCCTGAAGCCCGCAATCCGGTCCGTATGGCAGAGTACCTTGGAGGAACCGCTGATAATTCCCGCATAGACCTCCCCGTCCGACATCAGATGCATCAGTCCCGCGGCGGTTTCCCCGGAACGGTAGAAGTTGCAGCCCACGTAGGCCAGGCGGGCGGAGTTTTCAATATCCGTATTGGTGGTGATCACGGGGATGCCTTTTTCACTCAGCTCATTGATCTTGCCGGCAATGAGCGGATCGTTATAGGGGGAAAGCACGATGCCGTTCACGCCCTGGGCCGCCATCCTGTCCATGGCGTCCAGCTGGGCCTGCAGGTCGAAGCCCACGCGTGAAATGAGGACGGAGCAGTTATATCCGCCAAGCTCTTCCGCCTTTTTATTTACCCCTTCTATCACATCATTAAAAAACGGATTTCCCGTATCGAATAAAATTACCCCGATTTTCAGGTTCTTTTTCTGTGCGGCAAGCACGATGCCGGCCCTGTTCGGTTTATAATCAAGCGCCTGGGCTATTTCCAGTACCTTCCGGGCCGTCTTGGGATTTACCGCCCCGCGGTTATTCAGGACCCGGTCAACCGTTCCCCTGGAGACTCCGGCCAGCTCGGCAATTTCCTTAATCGTAGCCATGCCTGGTTCACCTCTGATTTCTTTTTTATTCCCGCGGGCAGAACCAAGTAGCCATGCTTGTATGGATATTTGGCGACTGCCGCGAGGGTCAAATGCCCCGCTGCACTGCAGCGCTGCAAATTTGATAGCCCGTTGCTTACAGCGGGAGCTTTGATTATTTCTGCTGGCGACGGGTTAAACGGTGAATTCAAAGAAAAACGAATATTTTCCCGCCTGCCGGACAGGACGCCCGCGGCAGGCACCCGGCAGAAATGTTCCGGATTCTTATGGCAATGTAAATTCCGGTTATCCGATGGTTGTATGCAACCTTGCAGTTACACTTTCCATAACCGTAACATAATAAACGGGCAAAGTCAATTTTCAAAGGGAGAAAATCGTGTGCGTGCAACACGAAACAGCAGATTATACAAAAGAGGATGCCAAAAGGCCGCAAAAAACAAGGTGGATTGTATATTTTAACGAATTTGACAAACCCCATTGATTTTTGGAAGGAAATCATTTATTATGAAAGTAACGTGCACGGGCACGTAGGAACGGACAAAAAACAGGCGGCATGCGGGCAATTGCTTTTGGGGAAGCCGGAAGGCTGGCTGAGGCGCCGCATTGAAAGCCGCATTTAAGAAGGAAAGGACGGGAGGCGCGGTATGTTATACATAGGCGTAGATCTTGGGACATCGGCGGTTAAGCTTTTGCTGATGGACGAAAAGGGAGCGATTAAGAAGATTGTTTCAAAGGAATATCCTTTGTTTTTCCCTCATCCGGGCTGGTCTGAGCAGAAGCCGGAGGACTGGTTTAAGCAGACCATGGCAGGCCTGAAGGAGCTGGTTGCGGAATGTGACAAATCACAGGTGGCGGGCATCAGCTTCGGCGGACAGATGCACGGACTGGTAATTCTGGATAAGGAGGATCAGGTCATCCGCCCGGCCATTTTATGGAATGACGGAAGGACCAGTGAGGAGACGGATTATCTGAATCAGGTAATCGGCAAGGATAAGCTGTCCGAATATACGGCGAATATTGCTTTTGCAGGCTTTACCGCGCCGAAGCTTCTCTGGGTGAAGAACAAAGAGCCTGAGAATTTTGCCAAAATAGAAAAAATTATGCTTCCCAAGGATTACCTTGCATATAAGCTTTCCGGCGTACACTGCACGGATGTATCCGATGCTTCCGGCATGCTGCTGCTGGATGTGAAGAACCGCTGCTGGTCGGAAGAAATGTGCGAAATCTGCGGCATCCGTAAGGAACAGCTGGCGCAGATTTTTGAAAGCTATGAGGTGGTGGGAACACTGCTTCCCGAAATCGCACAGGAGCTGGGGCTGCCCGGGAATGTAAAGGTGATTGCAGGAGCCGGGGACAACGCGGCTGCGGCTGTGGGAACCGGAACCGTGGGCGACGGCATGTGCAATATTTCCCTGGGAACAAGCGGAACGATTTTTATTTCCTCCAGAAGCTTCTGCGTGGACAGCAACAATGCACTGCACGCGTTTGCCCATGCGGACGGGAAATACCATCTGATGGGATGCATGCTCAGCGCGGCTTCCTGCAACAAGTGGTGGATGGATGATATCATCGGCACAGGCGATTATGCGGCGGAGCAGGCGGCCATTACAAAGCTGGGAGAAAACCATGTATTTTTCCTGCCTTATCTGATGGGAGAGCGTTCTCCCCATAATAACCCCAATGCAAGAGGAACCTTCATCGGCATGACCATGGATACCACCAGGGCTGATATGACGCAGGCTGTTCTGGAAGGCGTTGCTTTTGCACTGAGGGATTCCTTTGAGGTTGCCAGGTCTCTGGGAATACATATTGAAAGAACCAAGATCTGCGGCGGCGGAGCGAAGAGCCCTCTCTGGAAGAAGATCATGGCGAACGTGCTTGGTATTAAGGTTGACATGATTGAAAGCGAAGAAGGACCCGGCTACGGCGGAGCGATTCTGGCGGCTGTGGGCTGCGGAGAGTTCGCAAGCGTGGAGGAAGCCGCAGACAAGCTGGTGAAGGTTGTGGGAACCGTGGAGCCTGATCCGGAGCTGACTGCGAAATATGAGGAAAGATATCAGCAGTTCAGACAGATTTATCCTGCCTGCAAAGAACTGTTTGACAAGATTATTTAATAAATTCCCGGCTGTGGGCAAAGCCGCGCAGGGATGTTCTCAATGCTGATAATGCCGGCTGATTCCGGCTGAATCTAAAAATAGACTGAACAAAAGAAAGGAGAAGAGGGATGGAAATTAAGAAAGTAACGGACGCCGCTTTCCGGAAATACGGAAGGGTAGTGGACAATGTGGATTTTACGGCTCTGGTTGCAGAACTGGAAAAGACACCCTGTACACAGGAAGTTGTTTATGAGCCAAGCGTGGAACAGCTGGAGGCTCTTCCTGTATACAAGGAGCTCCAGGATACTGCCTATGGGGAAATGCCGATCCAGATCGGCTTCTGCAACGGCAATAATTACAAGCTGAACGCGCTGGAGTACCACAGATCCTCAGAGATCGATGTGGCGGCTTCCGATCTGATTCTGCTGCTTGGCTGGCAGCAGGATATCGAAGAGGGCTATACTTACGATACCTCTAAGGTGGAAGCTTTTCTGCTTCCTAAGGGTGTGGGCGTGGAGCTTTATGCAACAACACTTCACTATGCGCCCTGCAACAGCACGGAGGAAGGCTTCCGCTGTGCTATCGTTCTCCCCGACGGAACCAATCTGCCGCTGGATGAGAACCACTGTGCAGGCGGCGAGGATGCGCTGATCACTGCCAAGAACAAATGGCTCATCGGACATGCCGAGGGCGGCCTTCCCGAAGGATGCCATATCGGCCTGAAGGGCGAGAACATCTGTGTAAAATAAGCCAGTTTTTAGTGCGGCCTATGGCCGCGAAAGGAGAGGAAAGAAATGAACAACATGCCGAAAGAAAAAATCGCTATCGTAGCGGTAAGCCGTGACTGCTTCCCTATGGATTTATCCGTATCCAGAAGAAAAGCAGTAGTTGCAGCTTACAAGGAAAAATATGGGGACGGCCTTTATGAGTGCCCTGTATGTATCGAAAATGAAATCGATATGAGAAAAGCACTGGCAGACGTGAAGGAAGCCGGCTGCAATGCAATCGTGGTTTACCTTGGAAACTTCGGACCTGAAACACCTGAAACCCTGTTAATCAAGGAATTTGACGGACCGGCTATGGTAGTGGCTGCTGCGGAAGAAACCGGAAACAATCTGGTAAGCGGCAGAGGCGACGCATACTGCGGCGTTCTGAATGCAAGCTATAACCTGAAGCTGCGCAACCTGAAAGCATATCTTCCCGAATATCCGGTGGGAACTGCTTCCGAATGCGCTGATATGATCGCTGAATTCGCACCTGTTGCCAGGGCAATCGTTGGTTTAAGAAACCTGAAGATCATTTCCTTCGGACCTCGTCCGAAAGACTTCATGGCCTGCAACGCACCGATTAAACAGCTGTTCAACCTGGGTGTGGAAATCGAAGAAAACTCCGAACTGGATCTGTTCGAAGCCTTCAACAACCATGCAGGAGATGAGAGAATCCCTGAAGTTGTAAAGGATATGGAAGAAGAACTGGGTGCAGGAAACAAGAAGCCCGAAATCTTAAACAAGCTGGCTCAGTACGAGCTGACCCTGCTTGACTGGATCGAAGAACATAAGGGAAGCCGTGAATTCGTAGCAGTTGCCGGAAAATGTTGGCCCGCATTCCAGACACAGTTTGGCTGCGTTCCCTGCTATGTAAACAGCCGCCTGACCAAGAGAGGCATCCCGGTATCCTGTGAAGTTGATATTTATGGCGCTCTGAGTGAGTTCATCGGAACCGTTGTCAGCAACGATGTGGTTACTCTGCTGGATATCAACAATACAGTTCCCGCAGATATGTTTGAATCCGACATCAAAGGAAAATATGACTATACCCAGAAAGATACCTTCATGGGCTTCCACTGCGGAAATACTGCATCCAGCAAGCTTTCCTTCTGCGAGATGAAATATCAGTTCATCATGGCAAGAAGCCTGCCTGAAGAAGTTACCCAGGGTACTCTGGAAGGAGATATCATCCCCGGGGACATTACCTTCTACCGTCTGCAGAGCACAGCGGATGCCAAGCTGCGCGCATACATCGCACAGGGCGAGGTTCTGCCTGTGGCAACCCGTTCCTTCGGCGGAATCGGCGTATTCGCTATTCCTGAAATGGGACGCTTCTACCGTCATGTCCTGGTTGAGAAGAACTATCCTCACCACGGTGCAGTTGCTTTCGGACATTTCGGAAAGGCTCTGTATGAAGTATTTAAATACATCGGTGTTGAAACGGATGAAATCAACTTCAACCAGCCTAAGGGCATGATGTATCCTACGGAAAATCCGTTCGCTTAAGTAAAAAAATTTCCGGTTCCGGCGCTGCCGGGTCCGGATAAAAAAGAAAGAAAACCGCAGAAGTAGTGTTTACGTGGGGTGGCGTAAACCTCGTCTGCGGTTTTCAGAATAAAAACCTACAGAAAAATGCAGCCGGAGAGATACCTGAGGCTGCATTTTTTCATAAGCTGTAACTGTTCAGTTCCTTCACAGTTACCATAGGTCATTCATTATTTAATTACGAAGCTTCAATGCCAGAAGGATTAATTCATATATGATCTTCTGTTCTTTGGGAGTCAGTTCCATTACAAGAAACATGATTTTATCCGGAATATAATCCATGGCAGGAAAGTTGGCAGCAGTGACATTGGCAAAGAGCTGGTCTAAGGGAACCTGCAGTCCGTCGGATATCTTCATGACACTTTCTATTGTCGGGTTTTTCTCTCCGCGTTCCAGCTGCCCGATGTAAGTGGGATGAAGATTGCATTTTTCTGCCAGCTCCTCCTGGCTTAAATGCTTTTCCTTCCGAAATCCTCTGATTCTGGCCCCAACCAGTTTCGAGATGTTATCCATATTTTTTCCGACCTCCATATAAAAGACTATAAATACGGAAGTTATCTTTCAATATACTAATAATATGCAATTCCTTGAATTTGATACTATAAATATTTCCCTGTGAGCCATGGATTACGGCTGTGCGCATGTTGACAAAGCACGGCGGATGAGGTAAATTCCTTGTAATTTATTTTTGAAGGGATTTAAGGGGAGTGTACGCGTTTTAGCGGAGAAAGAGGGGAAGAAATGCCTGAATCTAAGCTGTTGATGGATATTGGGGACAGACTGCGGGCCCGGAGGGAGAAAATGGGGCTGACACAGAAGCAGACTGCAAAGCTGCTTGGGATTTCAGAAACGTATTACGGAGAGATAGAAAGAGGAAACAGGAAGCTTACCATAGAAAGGATTTTACTGGTCAGGAAACATTTAGAGCTTGACCCTACCTACCTGATTACAGGGGAGCATAATTCCAACCAGCTGATTGAACAGCTGATGGAGGAATGCCCCAAAGGAAAAGAGGACCTGGTGATACAGCTTATGCATTATCTTGCGCTTCTGTACCGGTGATGCTGGCAGGTCCTTTTTGCCTGGGCTGGGGATTATCTGGCGGAATCTGTTTTTTTATCTGTGGCCTTACCGGCTCTTTCATCCCAGTAGGGACAGCTGCGCCCGATAACAGAAGAGGTAAAAGGCGTTCCGTCTTTCTTTTTAAAATGGGCGGTGGCGCGGAACACACATTTTGCTCCCAGATAGAGAAGGGGAATGTTGGCAAAAACGATCAGGATGTTGCCCAGATCGGAGATGGCCCAGAGATTTCCCAGTTCAATTCCGGCCAGGGAGCAGGCGATACCGAAAGCCGTGATGAAAATGCCAACAATGCGGACGGTATAAATCACCTTTTTGCTGGAGCTGATCCGGTTGGCTGCGATTTCGCTGAAGGAGATCATTCCCACCAGGCAGGTGAAGGCGAACAGACAGAAGCAGAAGGTGAGCAGGAAGGCCACTGCCGCGTTCATGGACGTACCCGGGGTAAGCACCTTTGCGGATTCCAGGAATTTAGGCAGGCGATCCATGGCAAACCAGGCCTCAGCGCTGCTGCCGGTCCAGACATGCGCCATGACAACGACAAAGCCGGTAAGGGTGCAGATAACCATGGTATCGAGAAACACGCCGATGGACTGGACGCAGCCCTGTTCGCAGGGATGATCCGTATTGGCGGCGCCGGCGGCCATGGTGATGGTGCCCTGTCCGGCTTCATTGGACATCAGCCCTCTTTTCACGCCCTGTACCAGAACCGTGCCGAAAATACCGCCGAATACTGCCTGGGGCGTAAATGCGCCTCCGAACACCGCGCCGAAGAAATAGGGGACGCTTCCCAGGTTCAGGAGAATGAGCAGGAAAACCACGCCAACGTAGATCACAGCCATGACAGGAACCAGCCCGTCGGTGACCCTGGTGACCTTGCGGATGCCTCCGAAAGCGATATAGGCGGTAACGAGGATGAGAAGAACGGATACAATATAGTAAAAATAAGAAGCGCTGCCCATGGAAGCGTCGGTAACGATTTCAGCCATCTGGCCGATGGAGCTTACCACGTTAAAGCCCTGGGCGGGAAGGCAGCACATGGCGTAGATGATGTACATCAGCGACAGGGCGACGCCTGCCCAGAGCTTGTTCCCCAGCAGCACCTTTCCATAAAAGGGAAGGCCTCCTACGAACTCATCTTTTTTCTTTTCTTTGAAAATCTGTGCCAGGACGGCTTCTGTATAAGCGGTTGCCATTCCGAAAAATGCGGATACCCACATCCAGAACAGCGCGCCCGGGCCTCCTGTTGCGATGGCGCCGGTAACGCCAAGAATATTGCCCGGGCCGACGCGCATGGCTGAGCTCAGAAAGAACGCCGCCAGGGAGGAAATGCCGATTTCATCGCTTTTTTTCTTTGCCAGGATGCGGATTCCCTTTCCAAAATGCGTCACCTGGATAAAACCTGTCCTGATGCTGAAATAGATGCCCGAGCCGATGAGCAGCATTACCGCCAGTGAAAAATTCCCCAGGATGGGAATGGAGGCATACCAGCTGAAATTGGTGGGAAAGTCCCAGAAAAAGTCGGAAACGGGTATGACGAAGTTGAAGATATTGTTGATTGCCGAAAAGAGATGTTCCATAGCGCCCCTCCTTATGTGTTTGGTGCCACGCTGCCTGTATTGGCAGCCTTTTTTATTATTATACGAGAGGCAGAATGCATTCACTACAGAAAAAACACTGATTATATTGTAAAAAGTGCTTCTTTTAACAACGTTTTTGCCTGCTCACCGCCTGCGGGCAATAATATAAAAAAGAACATATGTTTGATATTTTAGTTGCTGTTGCAGAGGGATACTGTTATAATGAAAGCAGCAAAACGGAAAGAAGGATGATCGCATGGAGTATATCCTGGTTCGTACCCCGGAGGAAGGGGAACCTTTTCTGGAGCAGTTGAAAAAGGCGCCTGTGCTGGCGGTGGATACGGAGACTACAGGGCTGGACGTGCACAGGGACAGGCTCAGACTCATACAGATAGGCGCTCCCGGTATGCCCGTGCTGTTAATAGACTGTTTTTCCTTTCTCGGCGGCGGGACGGAGGACAGGCGTGACAGGACGGCCGGGCCGGAAAAGGGAACCGCGTTCCTGCGGGAGGCGCTGGAGGGTGACAGTGTGAAAATTTTTCATAATGCCAAGTTCGACCTGCAGTTTTTGAGAAAAGCGGGAGTGTGCGCGGCGCCGGTGTTCGATACCATGCTGGCGGCGGAGCTGCTGCGCCCCTGCGGTGGCCCGCGTAAGGTGAACCTGGCGGCTGTGTCGGAGCATTATCTGGGAGAGACGCTGGACAAGACGGAGCAGACCGGGGACTGGAGCGGTTCCCTGACCGCGTCCCAGCTTGAATATGCGGCGCTGGATTCCGGTGTTCTGCTGCGGCTGTGGGAATGCCTGGGAAAGCAGCTTCAGGATAACGGGCTGGAGAGGGTGGCACAGATTGAATTTGCATGTGCGCCGGCGCTGGCCTGGACGGAATATGATGGGATCTGTCTGGATCTGGAGCAGTGGGAGGTTTTGTGCGCGGATATCCAGGAGCAGTATGAGAAGTCGCTTAAGGCGTTATATGCCTTCAGCGGGGAACCGACCTTCCAGCTGACCTTGTGGGGAACGCAGGAAGCCGTGGATGTGAATTTTGACAGCAATGTCTATGTGCTCAGGCTGCTGCGGGATAACGGCATCCATGTGCCGAACACCTCCCGCTACAGCCTGGCGCCCTATCATAATCATCCTCTGGTAAAAGCGCTCACCGATTACCGGAGATATTCCAAGCTGCTTTCCGGCTTCCTGCATCCTCTTCCTGCGCAGATACATCCGGTTACGGGCCGGCTGCACCCAAAATATGGGCAGATCGGCGCATACAGCGGCAGAATGTGCTGCTGGGGGCCGAATATCCAGCAGATTCCCAGGGAAGCCCGTTTCCGCAGCTGTTTTATCGCCCCGGAGGGCAGAAAGCTGGTGCTGGCGGATTATTCCCAGATTGAACTCCGGGTGGCAGCGCAGATTTCGGGGGATGTGAGGATGAAGGGGGCATATGCCCGCGGGGAGGATCTGCACAGGCTGACCGCCTCCCTCATATCGGATATTCCGGCAGAACAGGTGACGTCCGCCCAGAGACAGGCGGCCAAGGCGGTGAATTTCGGCCTGATATTCGGAATGGGGGCGGCGGGGCTGCAGCAGTATGCAGCCCAGTCCTACGGCGTGGATATGACGCTGGAGGAGGCTAAGAAATTCCGGGACAGTTTTTTTAACGCTTATGCGGGAATCAGCTGGTGGCATCATGACCTGAAGGTGGGAACCTTCTGGGAGGGCAGGACGCTTACCGGAAGGAAATTCCTGTTTTCCCCCAGATCCGGCGTAGCCGACATGGCCAATACCCCCGTACAGGGAACTGCAGCCGATATCCTGAAAAGGGCTTTGGGCCTGCTGTTTGAGGAAATTGTGGGCAGGGACTGGAAGATCGTGGGGATTGTCCATGATGAAATCCTGATGGAGGTGCCGGAAACGGAAGCATTGGAGGCGGCGGCGCGTCTGAAGACGGTGATGGAAAGTGCGGGGAAGGATATCCTCAGGTCGGTGCCCTGTGTGGCGGAGGCCAAGACGGCGGACAGCTGGGCGGCGAAGTAGAGCACGGAAATTATTTGCTGTTCATATTTACCGTTTCTTTTATTCATAAAGGATGCTAATATAGAAAAGAGTGACTGTTGAATATTGCATCGGGGAAAGAGGCCCAAACCGCCATGAATGAGTTGACACAGTACAAGGAACGGCTGCATGTGGCGCTGACCGCTGCAAAAATCTGTATTTTTGAGGTGGATATACAGAAGCAGCTGTATACTTATTTTGAAAATGCGGAAGTCATCTTTGGTGTTTCCGGAGAATCCATTTTGAAGGATGTCCAGCCCTACAGCGGGCTGGATCCGGAGGCATACAGGCTGGCCGTAAGCAGGTATTTTTCACATCCGGAGGATGAGGCTGTGATTGAGAATGCCTTTTCAGATGTTCTGGCGGGAAAATCCACTGCCTATGAAGCCCGTATGAAGGCAGGGAATTCCGGCTATATATGGTGCAGGATTTTTGTAACCCCTGTCATGGAGAATGGAGTACCGGCAAGAATGGTGGGGGTGATCACGGATATATCCGATATGAAGGAGCAGACGGACTGCCTGCGCCAGGCGGTTAAGCTTGATGCGTTTACAGGCCTTTATAATAAAGAACACACAATAAAACTGATTACTGAAAATCTGCGCAGGGAAAGCCACATGAAGCATGCCCTGATAATGCTGGACATTGATAATTTTAAGAACTTTAATGATACCTTCGGCCATTTCGAAGGCGATAAGGTGATTAAAGCAGTTGCGGAGAAAATACGGAATACTTTCAGGAAAACGGATATTGCAGGCAGGTTCGGCGGGGATGAGTTTATTATCCTGGCCAGGGATATTGATAATGATCGGTGGCTGTGGGGCAAGCTGTCCGGCCTGACGCGTATTGAGACAGACGGCATTGCCTGCACGAACAGCATCGGTGTGTCGATCTGGCCCCGCGATGCAGCGGACTTTGGCGAATTATTCAAAAAAGCCGATACCGCCCTCTATCATGCAAAGGCGGAGAAAGAGAAGTTTCTATTCTGTACGGCCCAGGATAGCTGAGCCTGCCGGCCCTTTGCAGCAGGACGTAAGATAAAACAAAACCGGAGTACAACATGGAACCCTACTATTATATGCAGCTGGACAAACAACAGCAGGCTGCTTACCGTGACATGAAAGCGGGCCTTCAGGCCTTTGCGCCCTCATTCCTGGTTACAAGGCTGGAAAACCGGGTACTGGGGGATATCTTTTTCCAGCTGCGTCTGGACTGCCCTGAGATTTTTTATGCCGTGGGCTTTCAATACCGTTTTTATCCGGATTCCACCAAAGTGGAGCTGGTTCCCGAGTATCTGTTTGAGAAGGCGAAGATCCGGGAACACCAGAAGGCAATGGAAGCAAGGATCGCCAAGCTGATCCGCCCGGCACAGGCGCTTACAGCGTGGGAAAAGGAGCTTTATATCCATGATTTTATCTGCCAGGGCGTTCGCTATGATAAACTGAAAAAGCCCTATTCCCATGAAATCATCGGCCCCTTGGGACAAGGCGTGGGCGTCTGCGAGGGAATTGCCAAAACGGTAAAAATATTGTGCGACGCCCTTGGAATCTGGTGCATGATCGCCATTTCCGAGGCCAATCCGGAGAAAAACATTAAGTACAGACATGCCTGGAATATCATCAGGGCGGAAGGAAAGTACTGTCACCTGGATGCCACCTTTGACAATTCCCTGGGTACTGGGGACAATATCCGGTATGATTATTTTAACCTCTCAGACAGCGCCTTTTTCCGGGATCATGAGCCGGTTCTTTACAAAGCGCCTCCCTGCAGCGAAGGAAACCTGTTTTATTACCTGGTAAAAAAGCAGTCCTTCACCAAAACGGAGGATGTGGAAAAAAGAGCGCTGCAGGCAATCAAAAAAAAGAAAAACCTGACCTTCCACTGGCGCGGCGGATATCTGACGAGGGAAAAGCTGACTGAGCTGCTGCAGCTTCTGGAAGGAACGGCGCGCGGCCGGGGAAAATATGCGCAAGTCAGCCTGAACTGGCCGCAGGCCATTCTGTCCGTCAGGTTTTTGGACGAACTTCCGGAAAATGAACTGGTGCTTGAAGAAGTAAAGGACACCTGAGTGATTCTATCCCGCCCTTTGCCGCGGTGTAGCTTTCCGTATTCGGCTGGCTCATGCGATCTCTTGAGGATGAAATATTCACGATGGAAGCGCCGGGATTAAAATACGGCAGGAACAGCTTTGACAGATAAAAAGGCGCAGAAACGCCCACCTTAAGCGCGTAGTTGAATTCCTGCCAGGAACAGCTGTCAATTCCCTTCATTAATGGCAGCGCGTTGTTAATCAGATAGTCTATATGGCCATAGTCGGCAATTACCTGCGCCGCAAAGCGCTCCAGTGTTTTCTCGTCAGCCAGGTCACCGGTATAATAGACGCCGGGCTGCTTGTCAATCACACATACCTTCGCACCGTTTTTCTCAAATTCCCCGGCAATGGTCCTGCCGATCCCCTGCGCGCCGCCGGTTACCACAGCGATTTTTCCCTCAAACATATATTTTCCCCTTTCTTCTTTCCATACGTCCTGATTTATGGTGATACAATATCTTTATGATACCATTTTACGCAAAAGTATGCCAGGGAGCCGGAGTAATAAACGGCGCCGTTGTGTGGAAAGCGGAAAACCCGGGTAAGCAGGGCGGAGAAGGAAAAATAAAACGTAACTGTGAGACGCACAGTTACAATAAAAAATGATAAAAAGGAAACCAATGCATGAGTACAGAAAATAAAAACACGCCCGCGTCCCATGGCTTCGCCCAGTACGGACTATCCCTGTCAATCCTGGAGGCCCTGGATATGCTTGGCTATCACCATCCCACCGTAATCCAGCAGGAGGTTATCCCCCTTGTCCTGGCGGGTAAGAATGTGGTGGCGCGTTCCCGGACGGGAACCGGAAAAACAGCGGCCTTTGCAGTTCCCCTCTGCGAAATGGCTGTATGGGAAGAAAATTCTCCCCGCGCGCTTGTGCTGGAGCCGAGCCGTGAGCTGGCGGTGCAGGTGAGCCGGGAGCTGTTTCAAATCGGAAGGAAGAAGCGGCTGAAGGTACCGGCCGTATTCGGCGGGTTTCCCATAGATAAACAGATGCAGACCCTGAAACAGAAATCCCATATCGTTGTGGGAACGCCGGGCCGTGTCATGGAGCTTGTCCGCCGCGGCAGCCTGCAGCTATCCGGCATCACCCATCTGGTCATTGATGAAGCGGATCTTATGCTGGACATGGGCTTTTTGGAAGAGGTGGGAGAGATCATTTCCCTGCTGCCGGAAAACAGGAAAATCCTGCTCTTTTCAGCAACTCTGGAAAAACAGGTGCAGACCCTGATCGACAATTATGCAGCCGACGCTGTTTTTGTGGCGCAGGATCAGGAGGATGGCCCGCCGCCTTCCATCGGACAGGCGGTTTATGAGGTCACCGCAGAAAATAAGTATGAGATGTTCAAGAGGGTGTTAATGAAGGAAAACCCTGACAGCTGCATGATCTTCTGCGGCACCAGGGAAATGGTTAACGTACTGTTTCAGAAGCTGCGGCGGGACCGGATTTTCTGCGGCATGATTCATGGGGAAATGGAGCAGAAGGAGCGGTTGAAAAATGTGGACGCATTCGGCCGCGGCGGTTACCGGTACCTGATCGCCACCGATGTAGCGGCAAGGGGGATTGATTTTGAGAACATCGGTCTGGTGGTAAATTATGATTTCCCCACAGGAAAAGAAACCTATGTCCACCGGATAGGGAGGACCGGACGAAACGGGAAGGACGGCCGCGCCGTAAGCCTGGTTTCTGCACAGGAGAAGAAAATGCTGCAGAAGGTGGAGGAGTATACGGGAACGGCCCTTCCGGTTTTACAGGAGCTGATTGTGACGCAGGAGGAAGAAAAAGCCTTCTGGGCGCTGCAGCGCAGGAAATCTGCGCCCAAAGCAGGAAAAGGGGAGGCGCTTAACCGGGATATCATGAGGCTGTCCATCGGAGGCGGCAGAAAATCCAAAATGCGCACGGCGGACATCGTGGGGACCATATGTGCAGTTGACGGCATTACGGCAGAGGATATCGGTGTGATAGATATCCGGGAAAGCCTTACCTATGTGGAAATCCTCAACCGGAAGGGACCGCTGGTCCTGGAACGGCTGCAGACGAAGCCCATCAAGGGAAAGGTGAGAAAAGTAAGAAAAACATCGGGTCAGGCAGGCGTCTGACAGATTAAAGCACTCGGATACGCAGAAGCGGGCAGTTCGGAGCAATTCTGAAAAGGCCCGCTATTCTTTTGCCGTAAAACGGAAGACACGGAATACAAATATACGCGCGCTCTCTTCCATTTTTTTACAAAAAAGTAAAATCAGGGTACACAACCTTGAAATCGGGGTGTATGACCGCCCGCATCCGTTATTATATAATCTTCTTAAATGAAAGAACGTAACTATAAAGGCATTTAACAGTTACGATTATGGGAAAAGGGGATGCGGATATGAAAAAATTATCAAAAGCAAAGAGCGGAGGGGGAATGACGGCGGCGCGCAGAGGCTGGAAACAGGAATTTTATCACAGCTGGCCGCTTTATCTGCTGCTTCTGCCAAGCATTATTCTGGCTGTTATTTTCTGCTATGCGCCTATGGGCGGCCTGGTGATGGCATTCCAGAATTATAAGCCCTGGCTGGGGATTCTGGATTCCGAATTCGTGGGACTGGAAAATTTCCGGCAGATTTTTGCCTTTAAGGAGTCCTATCAGGCAATCATCAATACGCTGATTATTGCCGTGAGCAAAATCGTCCTGGGTCTTGTCGTTCCGATTGTCATGGGGCTTCTGCTCAATGAAGTCCATCATACGGGGCTGAAAAAAGGGATACAGACGCTTGTGTATCTGCCCCACTTCCTTTCCTGGGTTACGGTGGCGGGGATGCTGAGGGATATCCTCAGCCTTGACGGCATTGTAAACGGTTTCCTGACAAAGCTTGGCATGGAACGGATTTTTTTTCTGGGAGAGGCGGGGATGTTCCGGCAGATAGCGGTCATATCCGATCTCTGGAAGGGCTTCGGGTTCGGCATGATCGTTTATCTGGCGGCAATTTCCAATATCGACCAGAACCTGTATGAAGCGGCGGAGATGGACGGGGCAAACCGTTGGCAGCAGACGCTGCATATCACGCTTCCGGGGATAATGCCGATGATTATCGTCATGGCGACACTGAGCCTGGGAAATGTGCTGAATGCGGGCTTTGATCAGATTTTCAACCTGTATTCCCCGCTGACCTATTCCACCGGGGATATTATCGACACCTATGTTTACCGCCAGTCACTGGTGAACGGGCAGTACAGCTTCGGTACGGCGGTGGGGCTGTTCAAGTCCAGCATCAGCCTTGCCCTCACCGTGGTTTCTTACAGGATTGCCTACAAATACGCCGGCTACCGGATTTTTTAGGAGGGAGAGACTATTATGCGACGTACACATTTGAGCAGAAAAATATTTGTGCTGTGCAATACCATATTTCTGATTCTGGTAGCGCTGCTGTGCTTCCTGCCGTTAGTGAACCTGTTCGCTATTTCCCTCAGCGGGAAAAGTGCAGCCAACAGCGGGCTGGTCACCTTCTGGCCGGTGGATTTCACCACGCTTGCCTATATCAAAACCTTCCATAACAGCAATTTTATCCGTTCCCTGGTGATTTCCTTCCTGCGCACGGGGGCGGGGACGCTGTTTGGCATGTTTGTCATCACCACGGCCGGATATGCGCTGTCCAAGGAGTTCCGCGGCAGGACGGCGCTGATGTGGTTTTTTGTATTCACCATGCTTTTTGGCGGCGGACTGATTCCCAGCTACCTTGTGAATACATCCCTGGGGCTGAAAAATAATTTCCTGGTTTATATCCTGCCGGGAGCGTTCAGCTGCTACAACCTGATATTGATTATGAATTTTTTCAAATCCATTCCCAGGGCGCTGGAAGAAGCCGCCCTGATAGACGGCGCCAGCTTTTTCAAGGTGCTGTGGAAAATATATCTGCCCCTTTCCAAGGCGGGCCTGGCTACCGTGGCGCTGTTTATCATGGTAGGAAACTGGAATGAATGGTTTACCGGTATCCTTTATATGTCGGATACCAAGAATTATCCGCTGGCGTCCTTCCTGCAGGTGATTGTGGTGCAGGGGAACCAGCAGGATCTGGCGCTGGATCCCACCTCGGCGGCCGCCATGTCCGAGAGGACCATCAAGGCTGCGCAGGTATTTATCGGCGCGCTTCCCATTTTGCTGGTATATCCGTTCCTGCAGAAATATTTTGTGACAGGAATTGTTATGGGGGCGGTAAAGGAGTGAGCAATTCAGGGCAATTTCCAAACATGCTCTGAACCGGTTTACCGGATTCTGATTCCTCTTTCAGGAGGATTCACGATAAAATAAAAAGTGGAGGTAAGATATGGAAAAAAGAAAGGCATTGCTGACAATTGCGCTGGCAGCTGTTATGCTGGTTGGTGGCTGCGGAAAGGCGGCGGAAAGTACACAGGCCGCGGGCACGAAAAACGCGGAGGGGAGATACGACCCCGTGGTTACGATCAATATCGCAAAGCAGCTGGATGAAAATGCAGGCCGTTACGGGGACGGCGAGGATATCAATAAAAACCCCATGGTGGATCTGGCGGTGGAAAAGCTGGGCATTAAAATGGAAACTACGCTGCTGGGAGGGGATGCGAACAACTATGATACCAAGCTCCGCCTTGCGCTGACCGGTTCGGAGGAGCTGCCCGATGTATTTCCCGTATATGGGACACAGATGATCGCGGATATGATTGAATCCGGCCGCGTCAAAGCCATTGATGAGGATATTGAAAAATATATGCCGGACCGGCTGAAGGAAATCTACGACAAATACCCGCAGACCTTTTACCCGGTCACCAAGGATGGGAAGACCTATGGCCTTGCATGCGCTCCGGTTCTGACGGAGGGACAGGTCATGGTAATCCGGCAGGACTGGCTGGATAACCTGGGGCTGAAAGCGCCCGCTACTTTGGATGAGTTCGAAGCGGTAATCCGTGCCTTTACCGAGGAGGATCCTGACGGCAACGGGAAAAAAGACACCTATGGCTTTACCTATGAAGGCGACAGCATTTACAACAACGGCTGGGTGGCGGATCCGGTCATCCTGTTTTCCGCCAATTCCGGAAAATACATTCCCGGCAGCTGGCAGGAGGATGAAAACGGGGAGCTGGTTTATGGTTCTATAAATGAAGGAAACAGGGCTACACTGGAGCGTATGGCGCAGTGGCACGCCAACGGCTGGATTTTCCAGGAGGCTGCGGCTACCAGCGCATGGGATGCGATGACACAGTTCACGGAAGGCAAGGCTGGTATTTTTATCGGACGTCCCTGGGCCATTGATTCCGTTAAGGACGTGACCAGTGTGGCGCCGGAGGCGGTAATCAAGGCTTATCCCAATATCAGGCAGGAGAACGGGGAACCTACGTATCAGTCCGCACAGACCAATGACGGCTGGCTGATGTTCAATAAGGATTTCAACAATATGGAAGCCTTTTTCACTTATTATGACTGGCTTTATGATGTGGCCTTCGGCACCGGGGATTTCCAGTACGGCTTCCTGGAGGGTTGTGATTATGATATCGTGGACGGAGAAGTGGTGTTTGATTCCGCGTTGTTTGATCCGCCGGTCACAGATCCTTTCCTTCCCGGCAAGTCCACCGTACTGAAAAACTCACCTTCTCTGGACACCATGCAGGCCTATGCGGATATCAGTGAAGGAAAAGAAGCCGTATCCGGCGCGCAGATCAGGGCCAAGGCCAGCTTTGTCACCTCGCCGGCCACCTCGGAAGGGTATGTGGTGGCGTATGAGCATAAGGACGAGCTGATACCCAATCTGTTTAACGGAGAACCCACAGCTACCATGAAAAAGAACTGGGAACAGCTCCAGACCATGGAAAAGCAGGTGTATACAAATATTATTTACGGCAAGGAGCCTGTGGAAGCCTTTGATAAATTTGTGGAAGACTGGAAAGCCCAGGGCGGCGATGCGATTACCGAAGAAATTAATGAATGGTATCGTAATGTGAAAAAATAAGTTGTAATGCATGAAACAGGAATTGCCGGGAATCCCCCGGCAGTTTCTTGTGATCTGTCCGTTTGCCTGCCGCAGCTGGCGCCTGTTTTACAGGAAAAGGGAGAAGCTATGGAGAAAATCAAATCCATTTTCGTTATTTTTATTATTTTCCTATTTACGACAATGGCAAGCTTTGCGATTCTGTTCCGCTACAGCACCACGGCGCTGAAGGACTCGCTGATGCGGGTGGCCCGGATGCAGATGGTCTATACGAGCGCGCAGCTCAATCAGAAGGTCAGGGAGATCGAAATCGAGGCGGAGGGGATTCTTCACAGTGAGGATCTGAAGGCGCTGCACCTGACGCTGATGGAAGCCTATGATGCCTGGCAGTATGTGACAGACGCCAATCGCATGAAGGATTATCTGAAGAGCCGACAGAAAAGCAATGTGGGGATGGCTGAATTCATTTTATACTGGCCCGCTTCCGGCCGGATTATCAGTACGTTGAACATAGAAGGCGTGGAAGAGCAGGCTCTGGAGCTTGCGGAGGATAACCTGTGGTTTCTGTACAGGGGCGAGGTGTACTATTCCAGAAAATATGTGACGGACTGGGATAAAAACGATGATGAACCCTTTCTGCTCATCCGTATGGAGCGGGACTATCTGTATAAAATCAAAAATATGGCTTCCGGCGTGCAGAACGGGGGCGCACTGCTCACCTTTTCTGACGGGGAGAGCCTGTTCTATGTCAATGAGGCGGAGCAGGCCCTTTTGAAAACGATGGAAGGACAGGCGCTGCCGCAGGAAAAAGCAGCCCAGAAGAAACAAACGGAAGAAATGGCTTATGAGGTGTCGATTGCCCAGGGGAAATACCAGCTGGTCACAGCGGCGCCCGCCCCTAACGGACTGCATCTTATCACCTATTATCCGCTGAAAGAGATGCTCAAGCCTGTCAACACGGTTACCTGGGTGACCGGCGCCCTGCTTCTTCTGCTGATGGGAATCGGCCTGGCCTTCCTGATTCTTTATTACCGGAATATCCTGCTGCAAATCAGAATCCTCACCGGAAAGCTGATGCAGGTGGAGAAAGGGGATTTTGATGCCAAAATCTCAGCTGTGGAGATGCCGCAGAACGAATTTTCCTATGTATTTGCACAATTTAACAGGATGGTAATGAGAATCCGCCATCTGATTGCATCCATACTTAAGGAACAGCAGCTTCGGGACCAGGCCGAGCTACGGCAGCTTCAGCTGCAGATTAACCCGCATTTTCTTTCCAACAGCCTTTCTTACATCGTAACGGTGGCGGACAAGCCGGAGGCAGTTACCCAGATGGCGGTGCATCTGGCCAATTATTACAGATATTGCACCCAGAATAAATCCATGGCCACGGTGGGTGAGGAGGTTTCGTATACCAGAGCCTATCTTTCCGTTATGGCCATGCGCAGGGATGTGGAATATACAATCGATGTATCGGAAGCGCTTTACGGAGTACGGCTGATCCCGTTGCTGCTTCAGCCTCTGATTGAAAATGCGGTAAATCATGCCATTGAAGAAAGAGAAAATGCGAAGCATATCTATGTGAAAATATACCGGCTGCAGAGCCCGGAAATCCATTTTGAGGTTTCCGACGACGGCAACGGGATGACAGAGGAACAGATTGGGGATTTAATGAGCCGTCTTGCGGATAAGCAGCGGGATGAGGAATGGGGCGTGGGCCTGTGGAACGTGAACCAGAGACTGGTAAACTATTACGGCGCATCCGCGGGGCTGCGCTTTGGGAAAAGTGTCTGGGGAGGTCTGCTGGTTTCCTTTGCCATTTTGCCGGAGGGAGAAGTATGAAGGTACTGATTGTTGATGACGAGATGTATATGGTTGATTATATCCGTAAGCTGATAGACTGGGAAAGCTATGGGTTTGATACGGTGCTGACGGCAAAGGGCGGTTCCCTGGCGCGGGATCTGCTGCTGGAGCACGAACCGGAGCTTTTGATTACGGATATCCGTATGCCCCGGGTTTCCGGCCTGGATTTATCTCAGATGACTGCGGAAAATAATGGCCGGACAAAGGTAATCATCATTTCCGGCTACAGTGATTTTACCTATGCCCGGCAGGCGTTGCGCTATGGAGTATCGGAATATCTGGTGAAGCCGGTATTAAAGCAGGATCTGGCGGAGGCGGTGGAACGGCTTGTACCGGAGATGACGGCGGAAGAAGTGCAGAAGGAAGGGGAAGAGGGCAGCTTTAAAAAGACGGATACCATCGCTTACATAAAAAAATACATCCGGGAGAACTATGGCAGGGATTTGTCGCTGGATGTCCTGGGAGAGGCGGCCCATCTGCATCCGGCATACCTGTCCCGGGTTTTTAAGGAGGCGACGCAGGAAAATCTTTCCGGCTACATAACCTCCGTCAGGATGGAAAAGGCGGCGCAGCTGCTTGAGGAAACGGATCTGCGGATTCACGAGGTGATGAAGCAAGTGGGTTATCAGAAAAGCCAGCATTTTGCCAAGCTGTTCCGGGAAAAATTCGGCGTGACGCCCACGGAATACAGACAGGGGCTGCGCGGCTTTGGCGGGGAAGGAAAATGTTAGGGCAGAGTTGAAAATTCATTCCTGCCGTCTGCGTGCCCGGGAAGACATTTTGGTTTTTCCGCTGCGGCAGGTATTATTTTACCGGAATGATTATGGTCACCGTAAAAATCCCCTGTTCATGCCGTATTTCCAGAGTCCCTCCATATTTGTCCACAACAGCCCTCACACGGGCAAGGCCAAAGCCATGTCTGCCCGGCTCCTCTTTTGTGGTATGGTAAACACCGCCGGAAAAGCGAAGCGGGCCGCAGTAGGAATTAACCGCCTGAAAACTGAAAAAGCCCTTGCTGCACCGTGTCCTGAGCTCCAGCAGACGCGACTGGGAATCAGGCACTTTTTCACAGGCTTCTATGGCGTTATCCAGTAGGTTGGCAAACAGGGAGCACAGATCGATATTGTCAAACGGAAGGCCTTCTGTAAGCCCGATGTGGAAAAAGGGTTCCAGTCCCTTTTCCAGGGCCAGGTTATATTTGGCATTCAGCATGGCGTTTACCAGGCCGTTTGTGCAGAAGCTCCTGCCAGTGACGGAGGCGGTCTGTGAAAGCCCGTCAAAATACTGCAGGGCCTCCTCTGTGTTCCCCTGCTTCAGGCAGGCGCCGATGGCGGTGAGATGGTTGTTCATATCGTGGCGCAGCCGCCTGATTTCCTGCTGGTTGTGTTCCAGCTCCTGATAATAATCCCGCTGGAGCCGCAGGTTTTCATTTTCCGCCGCCGTGCGGGTATTTTCCGCCATGCGCACGATCAGCTCAAGAATTCCCATGTTTGTAAGCAGGTTGGCCAGAATGACGGGGAGACTGTAGGGTAACATGCTCCGTGACGCGGTAGTGACAATGTAAATCATGGAAAGCAGAGGAGTCAGGGATACCAGGTCCAGCAGTATGAGCGTCCCGGCGTTGAGATATTCCTTCACATAACGGAGCCTTTCCGCAAAAATGCGGGACATGAAAAACCAGAACAGACAGGTGATTATGCTTCTGAATACGCCAAAGCCCATGAATTGATAACGGTTGGCCTGCGTATACACGGAAGGAAGCAGCGGTAGCATAAGGGCGGAAATAAGATAATTCAGGGAGCCGATAAAGGGGTACAGGATAAAGGCGGCGGAAAGCTTGTGAAGCAGGCTCCCTTCAAAGCCCGCAAGAAGAAGGAGAATAAGCCCCAGAAAGGCCAGGGTGATATTGATGGCATCCTGGCTGAGTATCACCGTATTTACCACTACGGACAGGCCAATATAAACAGCCGCCTTTACCAGGCGCTGTTTCCTGAGCGTTACGAAAGCGCCGTTCAGGCGCTGGTAAAAGCAGGTGGAAGTTAAAAACAGGATACCCATTATACTGTACATCAATAATACTGCAATTCTCATCTGACAAACCTTTCTGAACTTTTACAGAGTTTCCGGTTTACCGGACGTCCAGCATTGCTCCGGCAAAGGCAATCAGGAACGCCTGCTTATGCGCCCTGCTCACAGGCAGCTTTTCACTGCCGATGACGGCGAAGGAATCCCCTGTCCGGGAAACCTGCCGGATATTCACAAGATAGCGTTGGTGGATTCTGACAAAATAGCCGGGAAGCTGGGATTCCAGGTCATTCAGCTTACCCCGGAAGCTTTTTTCCCCGCTGCAGGCAAAGGCTGTTATATATCTTCCTTCACTGCGGAAATACAGGGTATCCCGCAGGTTCAGCCGGCAGCTGCCCGCCCCCTGGGGGAGAAGAAAAAAATCGCTGTCCCCCTGCTGTATTTCTTCCAGCGCCCTTGCCGTGATGTCCAGAAGCCGTTTTTCCTGATAGGGCTTCAGGATATAATGGGATGCCCTCACTTCATACCCCTGGAAGACATAATCGGGATAAGCCGTAACGAATATGAGAATCCCATGCTGGTCAATGGAACGCAGCTGCCTGGCGGTTTCCATCCCGTTCATCCCTTCCATCTCAATATCCAGGAATATCAGGTCAAAGTGGTATTTCCTGTATCCCTCACACAGCTTTTCCCCGGACTCATATTCCCACAGCTGACAGGGAACCGCCTGCAGCTCAAGCCAGGGTTCCAGAATATCCCGCAGCGCCCTGCGCGGTTTCTTTTCATCATCTGCAATCGCAATCTGAAGCATGGCATTCCCTCCCTTTTGATGTTCCATATTGTATCACATTCCCTTTCCCGAAAAAAGCGCACGGCTCAGTTTCATCCAAAAATGACGGAATTCATGTCAGTTTTGACACATTCCCTCACTTTTGAAAACGCGGCTTCCCCTATAATAAAAGTGACCGGAGGGCTGACATACCGGGAAGAAAATCCAGGGGCAGGCCCGGGGACGGGAAGATAACTGTCCGGCCCTGAATGCCGGGACATCAAAGGAGGTAATTGAGATGCTGCGTGTGGAACATTTGTATAAAAATTATCAGACCGGCAGCCAGACCTATCCTGTGCTGCGGGATGTGTCTTTTGAGGTGGAGAAGGGGGAATTCGTGGCGGTTATGGGGCCATCGGGCTCAGGGAAGTCCACGCTCCTGAATTGTATCGCCTGCTACATACCTTTCCAGAAGGGGGAAATAGTTCTGGGAGGGCAGAATCTGGCGAGTCTGGATGCGGAGGGGCTGGCGGTGGTGAGAAACAGGAAGCTGGGCTTTGTATTCCAGGATTTCTGCCTGCTGGACGGACTGTCGGTTAAGGATAATATTCTCCTTCCCAGGATTATCAGCGGACAGACGGAGGAGGCAATGGAGGAGGATGCGGCGCGCCTGTGCCGGATATTCGGCATTGAGCATATCAGGGATAAGTATCCGGCGGAAATATCCGGCGGGGAGAAACAGCGGACGGCTGTGGCGCGGGCGCTGATTAATTTGCCGCTCCTGATGCTGGCGGATGAGCCTACCGGAAATCTGGATTCCAAATCCAGCCGTACGGTGATACAGTCCTTTGAACGGGCCAGGGAGGAACTGGACACCACGATTTTTATGGTGACGCACGACAGCTTCGCTGCGTCCTTCTGTGACCGGGTAATCATTCTGAAGGATGGGGAAATTTTCAAAACGGCATATTGCAGCGGCAGCCACCGTGACTTCCAGAAGGAACTGTTGGAAATTATTGAAGAAATGGGGGAAGAGGGTGAAGAAAAGGAATGAAAAACCAGAGACAGATAAATAAAGAGCTGCGTTATTATAACCGGAAAAATTATTATCTGCTGTTTTTGTGCCTGTTTTTATCCGAACTGTTGATTACGGCTTATGCCGTTATGATGCAGTCGCCTACCGTGCTTACCATTCTGCCGGAGGGCGGGGATTCACGCAAGCAGGTGTCGATGATATTTTTTCTGGCTGTTTTTGGGTGCGGGGTATTTGTCGTGTATGCCGCGGCCCTGTTTTTAAAATACAAATCCAGGGAAACCGGGATTCTTATGGCGCTGGGCGCTTCCGCCAGGCAGCTTGGGGCGAGGCTGCTGCGGGAGCTGCTGTTGGTTTCAGGCATTTCCTTTTTGGGCGGCATGGCGCTGGGGACACCGCTCGCCTTCTGTATCTGGAAGCTTTTCTGTATTTTCCTGGTAAATACGGAGGAAACTTCTTTTTCCATTGGGGGGCAAGCTTATGGGATTTCTGTCTGTTATGCGCTGGTATGTATGGTTCTTCTGATTTTTATGGGGATCCTTTTTATCAGGCAGACGGATGTGATTGCCATTGTCCATAATGAGCGAAAGTGTGAGCCTGTCAGGGATGTGAAGCCATGGTATGGCTGGGCGGGGATCCTTCTCATGATCCTGGGGGGAGTCTGCGGATATATGACGCCGATGCTCTGTGTCCGCCTGCTGAACTGGTATTGCCCGGCGTGGATCAATGTGACCTATCTTCCCTTGTTTGTCGGGCTGTACATGCTTCTTCTGTATATTGTTGTCCATGGAAGAAAAAAAGGGAAGAAGCGCTGGCGGGATATTATTACCGGCAGCATGATGAAGTTCCAGGGGCGGCAGACGGTGAACAGCATGCTGGTAATAACGGTTTTGCTTGCCGGCGCGTATTTTGCGGCGTTTTATACGCCAATGATGCTGTCTGGCTCGCAGAAAGCCATTGATGAGAGGCCCATAGATTTCCTTTTCCCCTACAGGCAGGATCAGGATATGCTTACGGAAGAGGAGATAAAGGCGCTTGCAGAAAGCTATCAGGTGGAAATTACAGAATACAGCACATATCCTCTGGCGGTGCTTGCCCACGATGGCAGTACGCAGATCATGGACAGCAGGCGGAATTTCCACTATGAGTACAGGGAGCTGGTGGGGGAGGGGAACTACCTTCCGGCTTCGGAGTTTAACCGGATAGCGAAGCAGGATATTGAGGTACCGGAGGGAACCTGCCGGGCGGTCATCGGAGAGGACGGGGGCAACGCGTTCTGGCTTGCCAACGACACAACCATGCTTACCAATCCGGTGACGGGAAAAACGCTGGGGATTTCCTTCGATGGATATGTCTGTGACAATATGCTTTCCGGAAAATATTATGTGCTCAATGACAAAGATTATATGAAAATATCAGAAGGGCTTACAGATGAGTGGCGTGAGCGGCTGGTGGCCTTTAATGTGGCGGATGTGGACGGCTCCTATGGGTTTGCACAGGAATTATACAGGCAGATTGTTGCCAGCACGGGCAGTGATTGCCAGGTCACAAGAATGGACGACAGGATTTACGACAGGCAGGCCCGTGCGGGCAGCTTTGGGGAATATGAAGACAGCGGCTCTGACATTACGATTAGCTTTAAGGAATATCAGTCCTTTTATTTTAAGCAGTTCTGGAAATATGCGCCTATGTTCCGTATATTGGATAAAACGGACTTCCTGTCCACCTATGCCGTATTTTTAATGCTGTTTTTATTTATTTCCCTGATCTGCTTTGCAGCTGTTTTCATTATTATATATACCAGATGCATGACCATTGCCATGAACAGCCGTCTGGTTTACGAGGATTTAAAGCACCTGGGCGCGGGGCATGACTTTTTAATGAATTCTGTCAGGGGGCAGGTGGGAAAGGTATTCAAAGCGCCCGCGGCGGTAGGGACCGTGGCAATCTATCTGTTTTACTGCCTGATTCTTTACATGAACGACGGCGGGCGCTTTACGCCCGGTGAGCTGGCGGGGCTTGGAAGCTGCGCAGCTGTTGTGGGCGTGGTTACGCTCTGTATCTGGGGCTTTTACAGATTTGTCCTGAAGCGGGTATGCGAAAAGCTGGAAATCAGGTAAAAGGGGCTAGTCCACATCCAGGGGGTTACAGTACTGTACCTCTGCGGGGATGGCGTATATTTTAATGCTGCCGTCCTGCATTTTGCCGAACCAGATGGCGCCGGTGCCGAGCATGACGCCGTCCTGGTTCCAGAAAAGATCCTCGGTTTCCGAGCCTTCCACATCATAGATGACCTGCAGGTTCAGGATGTCATTGTAGCTGGCAAGAAATTCCTCAGGAGATGAAATCAGGAGCTGTTCACCGTTTCTGACCAGGTTCAGCGGATAATTGATTTTTTGTGAAAGGGCTTTTCTGTTATCATTCAGAACGTCATTTTTTACAAGAAAGGCGAAGCTTTCGATTTCTCCCCTGGTCCAGCCGCCGCTGCCGAAATTACAGTAAACCGGCTCTTCCAGGATGGCGAGGATATTTTCAATGGTATATTCTTCGGGACGGGAGGCATCCAGGCTGTTGCCGATGGAAACGGACAGACCCTCTGCGAACAGGAATTCACTGCCCTGGTTTAAGTAAATGCGCGTCATGCTGAAGGGCACCGCACCACCCTCTCCGGCGCCGGTAATGTACTGCTCGCTTGTGATGACATCCTTTTGCCCGTCGCCGTTCACATCGCGGAAGGCGATGAAATTTACTTCGGAGGCAAACAGCCAGTAATCATAGGCATCCGGGAAGGTGTATACGGCATCGCCGTCTAAGACAAGGGAATATTCCACACGGGTACGCCCGTTTTCCGTGATTTCGCGGGTGGTGAACTGTACATTTTCGTAACCGCCCAGGCTGACTCCGGAGAAGGTCTGGGATTCTATGACTTTTGTGTCTGCGCCGCCCTCCTGGCCTTCCAAAGAGGCTTCGGTGCCGTCGGAGGATGATGAGGCGGCGGGAGATGTTCCGGCGGAACTGTTATTATCGGAAGAAGCACCGGTTCCGGAAGGGCTTTTGCCATCTGCCGTATTTCCGGTATCTGCGGCAGCAGTATTGCCGGCAGCCGGATTTTCGGCCTGTCCCTGGGAAGCGGACGGGCTTTCCTGTACGCCCGAGGCATTATTTTTACCGTTTGCTGCGCATCCTGTGAGGACAGAGGCTGTCAGAATACAAAGGGCCGCTGAGAGCAGGATGTTAGTCATTTGTTTTTTTATCATAAGGTGTTGTCTCCTTTCGTGGGCAGGACGTATTCCTGAAAAAAATTTAACAGGAAAAGATGTTTATATTTGAATATAGCATATACGGGAGGGATAGTCTACCCGCCCGTATTTTTTTGTTGGGGACGATTTGTAAAATGTGCCGGGGAAAACTATGAACAAAAAATGTTTTATAATATAAAATGAATATGATGGGGCGTTTTATTGACTTTTTTTTAACAAGAATGTATAATTTATGGTAACAGTTCAGGTCGGCGGGAATATTGGTGCAAAGCAGGTGTTAAGCTGGCTTATAAGACTTTTTTTGCGTCAACATTTACATCGGATGGACTTCCGGGGCTTCTTGCATGGAAGAGCCATTCAAAAAGACGGCCGTCCGGAACAGTTAACATCTATTTATTATCAGCGCAACTGTTATGGTATTGGGGTTCAAAGAAAGGAAAGGTATTTTTATGAAAGGTTATGCAATGCTTAAAATCGGGGAATCCGGCTGGATCGAGAAGGAAAGACCGCAGTGCGGGCCCATGGATGCCATCTGTAAGCCGCTGGCTATAGCAATCTGTACGTCGGATGTACATACGCTCTGGGAAGGGGCGATCGGTGAAAGGCATAATATGATTCTCGGCCATGAGTGCTGTGCGCAGGTGGTTGAGGTCGGCTCTATGGTAAAGGATTTCAAGCCCGGCGACAGAGTGCTTGTACCGGCTATCACTCCGGACTGGAACTCCCTGGAAGCGCAGGCAGGCTATTCCATGCATTCGGGGGGAATGCTTGCGGGTTGGAAATTCTCCAATTTCAAGGATGGTGTATTTTCAGAATTCTTCCATGTAAATGATGCGGACGGGAACCTGGCGCTTCTGCCTTCCAATATCAGCCCTGTTGACGCCTGTATGCTTTCCGACATGGTTCCTACGGGCTTCCATGGCGTGGAACTGGCGGATGTACAGTTCGGCGATACGGTCCTTGTAATAGGAATCGGGCCGGTGGGCCTGATGTCGGTGGCCGGGGCGAATATGCGCGGCGCGTCCCGCATTATTGCGGTGGGCACCAGGCCAAACTGCGTGGAGGCGGCCAGAGGCTACGGCGCTTCTGATTTTATCAGCTATAAGGACGGGACCATTGAGGATCAGGTGCTGGCGCTGACGGACGGCAAGGGCGTGGATAAGGTAGTTGTAGCGGGCGGAGGCTGTGAAACCTTTGAATCCGCTGTGAAGTGCCTGAAGCCCGGCGGAAAAATCGGCAATGTTAATTATCTGGGCAGCGGCACCTATGTTAACATTCCCCGTGTGGAATGGGGCGTGGGTATGGGACATAAGCAGATTAACGGCGGCCTGATGCCCGGCGGACGTCTGCGTATGGAGAAGCTGGGCTCGCTGGTTTCCGCAGGCAAGCTGGATGTGCATCCACTGGTTTCCCATGTATTTGAAGGCTGGGATCATGTGGAAGAGGCGCTGTTCTTAATGAGGGATAAGCCGAAGGATCTAATTAAGCCCGTAGTGAAGATTGAGGACTGATATCAGGGTATATTGAACTTCCTGACGGATACGGGATGTCAATAGCATGCCTTGTCCGGCACGGCGGGAAATGTGTGCGTGCGGCCTGTTTGGACCGCACGCATTTTCAGGAAAGAGCTGCAGCATAGGGGATAATTTTATGAAGATACTGGTAATATCGGGATTCCTGGGAGCGGGAAAAACCACGTTCATCAAGGCTCTGGCAGAAAAAACGGATAAGAGGTTCGTGGTCATGGAAAATGAATATGGTGAAGTGGGGATTGACGGCGGTTTTTTGGCATCGGGGACAGGGAAGGCGGAAATGAAGGTGTGGGAGCTGACGGAAGGGTGTATCTGCTGCACGATGAAGGCAGATTTTGCTTCCTCCATTCTGACGATTTCCAATACGCTTGATCCGGAATACCTGGTGGTAGAGCCGACGGGGCTTGGGAAGCTGGGAAATATCCTTACCAATATCAGCCAGATCCAATATGAAAGAATAGTACTGCTGCAGCCGGTAACGGTGCTGGATGTGTCCGCTTTTGACAGGGATAAGGAAAAGTACCCGGAAATCTGCAGGGACCAGATTGAAAACGCAGCCACGGTTATTTTTACCAAAACAGGGGCAATGGACGCGGAGGAGCTTTGCAGGATTGCGTCAGAAGTGAGGGCAATGAATCCTCAGGGGGAGATTGTGACGGATTCCTGCGAGAAGAAAGAGGCTTCCTGGTGGAATGGGCTTTTTGAGAGATATCTGACGAAGGAAGGGGAGGAGAACGCGAAGAAAAGGGAGAGGGAAACGCTGCAGCCGGATTTGGAGAATGCAGGCTTTACCTCCATACACCTGGAGTCCGGTAACCAGCTGGTTCTGTTTCTGCAGGGAGTGGTGTCAGGCGTGTTCGGCGATATCAGGCGGGCCAAGGGGTATCTTCCGGCAGGCGGCGCCTGGCTCAGATTCGATGTGGTGGACAGGAATTACAGTATTACCGGCTACGAAGGCGGCGGGGATTCCCGTGCCGTATTTATCGGGAAAGGGCTTCACCGGAGAGAACTGGAGGAGGTGCTTTGCCCGGAAGAGAAGAATTTGATGGGAAAGGCTGAGAAAATGCGGGTTTCCGGGAAGTACAGATGAGGCCGCTGCTGGCAGGAAAATAAAATGTGGAAAAAATGAGAAAATGGTAAAAATTTTTCTTGCCAAGCAGGGAAACATTTGATATGATATATCACGGACGGGGCATTAGCGCAGCTGGGAGCGCGCCACGCTGGCAGCGTGGAGGTCACGGGTTCGAGCCCCGTATGCTCCGTTGGAAAAGTACCGTATTTGCGGTACTTTTTTTGATCGTGTTGCATTTTGTGTTACTTCGTTACAATTCGTATAAAAAAGGAAAATTATATTGACAGAGCAATTTGAGTGTGATAACATCAGTCTAATTTAAAACAAAAAGGCCTTGACGAGAAATAGTAAGTATTAGGGATTTCGCAGAGAGAAGATGGTTGGTGTAAATCTTCATTGATCTAATATTGAAGCAGTCTCAGAGCTGTGAACCGAACGGATAAATCTCAGTAGGCTTCAACGGAATTCCACCGTTATTCAGGAAACAATATCGGAGATATCCCGTATTGATAGAGTGCAGAGAAATCTGAAATTAGGTGGTAACACGGACAGGAGAGTTCGCCCTAAGCTGACAATATAAATGTCAGCTTAGGGCTTTTTTTGTTTTAAAAAACAAATTAAACGGAGGTATTAAGCATGGTAAAAATGACACCGGATGAGTTAAGGAAATCATATATTGATTTCATGAAAAGAAAAGGGGCCAGTCAAGTACCTTCCGCTGGCTTGCTGCCGGAAAATGATCCCTCAACATTGTTTACCGGAAGTGGGATGCAGCCTATGGTTCCATATTTGTTGGGGGAAAAACACCCAATAGGCAATGAAATAACAAATATTCAGAAATGCTTAAGAACAGTGGATATTGATGAAGTTGGAGATACCTCGCATTTAACTTTTTTTGAAATGCTGGGCCGATGGGAATTTAAAGCAAATGAAAATAACTATAAGAATAAGCAAATTGATGCCATTTGGAATTGGCAGATTAACGAATTGGGAATTGACCCCGGCAGGTTATATATCAGTGTGTTTAAGGGAAGTGATGATTGGAATATACAGAAAGATACAGAAACAATTCAAATCTGGTCAGAGAAATTCAAATCGGTAGGTATAGAGCCTGTCGTTGAGGATAATCCATATAAATATGGGTTATCCAGAGGAGGAAAAATATTTTTATATGATGAAAAAGAAAACTGGTGGAGCAGAGCTGGAAGTCCTTTAGACATGCCTGTTGGTGAACCAGGCGGGCCAGATAGTGAAATGTTCTATGATTTTGAACCAGATGGTAATTCACTGGATCATCCTGCTTCTGACAGCGAAAGGTTTTTAGAGATTGGGAACAATGTATTTATGTGTTATAAAAAAGAGGGCACCGGGTTTGTAAAAATGCAGAATCCCAATATTGATTATGGAGGCGGATTAGAAAGGGTCGCAGCAGCTCTTAATGATGATAGGGATGTTTTTAATACGGCATTCTTTTTTAATGCTAAGAAAAAACTGATGGAGTTAAGCGGAAAAGATTATGCTGACGATTTTAAGTCATTTCGAATCATACTGGATCATGTGAGAGCAGCAGTTTTTCTAATCAATGATGGTGCGGAGCCTGCAAATAGTGACGCAGGGTATATAACAAGAAGGTTATTAAGGAGGGCGATTCGTGCAGGTAAAAAAATCGGTATACAAGGAAGTTTTATGGGTGAGTTGTCTGAAGTTTATATAGATGAAGCAACAGCTTATGAAGACTTGCACAGTAATAAAAAGAAAGTTATTGAGATAATAAACAAGGAAGAAAACCTTTTCTATAAAACATTGCAGCAAGGAGAACTTGAAATACAAAAGCATCTTAAAAATAAGGGCAAAGTTACAGGGGCAGATGCATTTTATTTTTATGAAACATATGGTTTCCCTCTGGAATTAACGGAGGAATTCCTGACTGAAAGTGGCTGTAGCATAGAGAACAGGGCTTCTTTTGCAGAGGCGGAAAAAAGACATGCAGAAAAGAGCAGAACAGCTTCCGCAGGTAAATTTAAAGGTGGATTAGCTGACCAATCAACGGAAACAACAGCATTACATTCTGCTGCTCATTTATTACTTGCTGGATTAAGGGAAGTTTTGGGTGATCATGTTCATCAAAGAGGAAGTAATATTACTTCAGAACGGTTGAGGTTTGACTTTAACCATGATGAAAAACTTACACCGGAGCAGATTGCAAAGGTGGAAAAATATGTGAACGAAGCAATTTTATCAAAAGCGGTTACCTATATTTCTGAGATGCCTAAAAATGAAGCAAAAGAGAGTGGCGTTGAAGGTAACTTTTGGGATAAATACCCTGATATAGTCAAAGTGTATACAATGAAAGACGACAAGGGGAAAATTTGGAGCAGAGAAGTATGTGGAGGACCTCATGTAAGCGATACTGCAAACTTGGGAAAATTCAGTATTCAAAAAGAACAGTCTTCTTCTGCCGGAGTAAGAAGGATTAAAGGCGTCCTTAGCAAATAACGCAAACCTGATACACAGATTTTGGCGGGAGACAAATACTTTTTCAACATCAGGGGAACTGGCGGTGCATGTGCTGAAATGCAAAACGCGGGAGAGGTAATCTCCGGCATAAACAACTCCTGCCCCTCAAAATGGAGAGGCAGGAGAGCTGCGGCGCCGGAAAGCTGCATTTATGACATTTTATGCCATCAACAGAACGGCAAAGCCATTTTTTTCAAGCATATGGGAAACCGAGCCCTTCAGAAGAAGAAGCTGACCGCCGTTCATGAAGCGTTCGGCATCTGCGGGAGCTTCTCCCATGTGGATGATTACGCGTACCGTATGCGCGCCGTATCTTTCAAATACCACCAGTCTGTCGTCATGGCCGCCATAAACGGCTCTCCATTCATCCGCCGGGGCAATCCAGTCCCTGCGGATACGCAGGACTGTTTTTACAAAGTCTTCCGAATCGGCGTGGTTTTCGTCCCAGGGCATCCCCTGTCTGTACTCCGTTTCCCGGATGCCGGTCACCTTTTTTTCATCTCCGTAAAAAACACTTGGCACTCCGGGAGCCATACAAAGGTACAGGAAAGCCGCCTGCCACCGGTCATAATCGCCTCCGCACAATCCCAGGAAACGCGCCACATCATGGCTGTCCAGCAGGTTCAGCTGTGCCGCCGTCACCTGGAAGGGATAACGCAGCTGCATGTCGGCCATCCTCCAGAGGAAATCATCCGCCCCTGTTTTTTCCAAGGCAAAAAAATCTCTGCAGTGCTTTCGGAAATCATAGTTCATGACGGAATCAAACATGTCGCCCTTCAGCCAGTCCGCCGCATTTTCCCAGACCTCTCCAATCAGCACCGCCTCCGGATTTGCTTTCCGTACAGCTGAACGGAAGCTGCGCCAGAAATTTTTATCCACCTCATTTGCCACGTCCAGACGCCAGCCGTCCACATGGAATTTCTCGATCCAATAGCGGCCCACTTCGGCAAAATATTCCTGCACTCCGGGATGGGCCGTATTCAGCTTCGGCATTTTAGGCTCATAGGCGAAGCAGGCATAACTGGGCGCTTCTCCCTCCTGAGGCCTTTTTACAGGAAAGCAGAGATCGTAAAACCAGTCTGCATAAGCGGAAGTGTTCCCATGCTTCACCACATCGTCGAACGGGGGGAAATACCAGCTGCAATGGTTGAATACCCCATCAATGATGATGCGCATACCTCTGTTATGAACGGCTTGTGTCAATTCCAGGAAGTCCGCATCCGTGCCCATGCAGGGATCCACGTGGAAATAGTCCATAATATCATATTTGTGATATTCCCCCGCCTGAAAAACCGGATTCAGGTACAGGCAGGTAAATCCCAGCTCCTGAATGTAATCAAGATTTTCCATAATGCCCTTAATGGTCCCCCCCAGACGGCTTTTGCTCACCGTGCCGTGAGGCGCCTTCAGCTCTTTTCCCATGCCGCAGAGCCGGGCCTTCCCGTCTGCAAAGCTGTCCGGGAAAATATTGTAGACAACGGCATTCAGAAACCATTCCGGCGCCCTGACGATTTCCGAACGCAGGATATAAGGATACTGGTAGTATTCACTCCGCCCCTCAACAACAAAGCCATCCTCCATCACCAGATCCGGCATATCCTCATGGAATTCATCCGCATAATACCAGACATATTCCCCTCCCTTTTCCAGCCTGAAAAAATAACAGATCCTGCGGGGACACGGTTGGATAGTCCCCTCATAAAAATCAAACAGCTCATCGCTGTAACGCCGCTGCATGGGGATGGACGCAAAGCTTACCGGTGAATCCGGACAGGCCCTGTCCCCATAAAAAAGCGTACACAAATCCAGATCCCCCTTCGCGGCCCGCAGACGGATGGTAAACGTATCCTCCGACCGGGCGAAAGCGTACTGGGACGCCGGTATGTGCGCAACCGCACTCCTATTCATTTCAAATCCTCCTAGTTTTGCGGAGCAAAATGCGAGCCCTCTGACGAGCAGAGGATTTTCCTCCTAGTTTTGCGGAGCAAAATGCGAGCCCTCTGACGAGCAGAGGATTTTCCTCCTAGTTTTTAACCTTTTACACCGCCTGCGGTCAGCCCTGACACCATATACTTCTGGATACAGAAGAAAATAATAAGGATAGGCACCGATACTAAAATGGCGGCCGCTGAAAACAGGGGCCAGCTGCGGCTGTAATCGTTTGCCTGAAGCTGATACAGGCCGCCGGCCAGCGTATAGCTTTCTTCCCGGAGCATAAAGGTAGTGGCAAAAAGGTATTCATTCCAGACAAATATCAATACCATGACGGCAGTTACAATAATGGCGGGACGTGCCAGCGGCAGGATGATTTTCGCTATCAGCGTCAGATTGCCTGCCCCGTCAATTTTGGATGCTTCTTCGATCTCAACGGGAATGGAATCGAAATAGCCCTTCATGTTCCAGATGGAAAAAATACACATGCTCCCGGAATAAATAAAAATCAGCCCTGCATGGGAATTCAGGAGATTCAGCAGCTTAAACAGTCTGAAGATAGCGAACATGGACAAAATCTGGGGAAAGGCGTTCAGCAGAAGAAGCAGCTGCATGACAGCCGTCCGGCCGGGGAAACGGAACCTGGAAAAAGCGTAGGAAGCCGTGACGCTCGTTCCCATGGCAAGCACCATTGTACCCGTGCTTAGGAGGACGGAATTAAAAAGCCATTTCAGGAAGGGCTTTTCCACAAGGATGCTGCGGTAATTATCCAGCGTGAATTTTTCAGGCAGGAGAGAAAGGCCGGTGGTAAGCGCCCCGCTTCCGCTGCTGACAGAAAGCAGGAAAGCATACAGTATCGGAATCAGTCCGGCCAGACATATGCTGATGAAAAACAGATTTAAAAAAGCCAGGCCAATCGTTCTTTTTACAGAGCGTTTCATACCGTTTCCTCCTTCTGTGCCCTGTTTGTCCAGAAGGAAAACAGGATAATAATTACAAAAATGATCATGGATACAGCAGAGGATAATCCATAATTATTGGAGACAAATGCATTCTGATGGGCATAGGTAATGATGGTTGACACGGTAGCCCCGGTTACGGAGCCCTTCTGCATGGTAAGAAGGTAGATAATATCAAACTGCTTAAAGGTGATAAAGGTGGTCATGATCACCGCCGGGGCCATGATTTTTTTCAGGGAAGGGATGGTAATATACCGGTTCTTCTGCCACAGATTGGCTCCATCCAGCACCGCACTCTCGTACATGCTCTGGTCGATGCTCTGCAAAGCCCCGTCCATCATCAGGATCATATAAGGAAGTGACATCCAGAGATTTAAAACCATGCAGGATATAAAGGCGGGTACATTTCTGGACAGGAAATCCACTTTTTCCATCCCGAATGCCACAAGAAGCTTATTAAGCAGCCCGAACTCCGTATTGAACATTTCCACGCGCCACACCAGAATGGAGACATAAGCCGGCATCGCCCAGGGAAAAATAAGCAGGGTTTTGTACAGGCGCTTCGCCTTCAGCCCCTGTGTATTGAGGGCCACGGCAAGCACGTAGGCGATAGCCGTGTCCAGCACCATATTGACAGCCGTCCATAGTATGGTGGTGCCCAGGGCCGACAGGAAACCTGAATCCACTTTCAGAAGCGCCCTCTTATAATTATCCGCACCGACCAGGGAATAGTCCGTCCAATGATAAAGATTCATATTGGTCAGAGAAATATAGCCGGTATAAAGGATTGGGAAGAGTACAATCATGGCAATCAATATCATGGCAGGGAGGCTGTAGCCCCAGGGACGGAGCTGCCTTCGGACCGGATGCTTCCGCTTCACCGGAATATCCGGCTTCCGGGGAGCGCTGTGCTTTACGTTCATCATTTTATTGTATTCCCTTCTGAATTGCCCCGGCCGGGTTTCACCGGCCGGGCTGTACAGGAAGCGCCGCATGCATTTTTTTTGTCTGTCTGCAGCGATCCAGGCATAACCGGACTGCAAAAAATTATTTCATATCCTGTATGGCGGTCAAGGCTTCCTTTTGATATTTTTCAGCTGCTGTGTCCACATCCTCTCCGGATTTGTTGACTGCAGCAAGCAGGGATTCTGCCGGCCCCCACATAACGCTCATTTCAGGGATGTTGGGCATGGGGATAGCTTTTTCTGCGCTTTGCTTCATGGCAAGGATCATTTCATTGGATGCAACCTCCTTGTCGTCATAGGCCCTGCTGTTGGCAGGGGCGCAGTTGAATCCTTTGGCCAGCGTGATTCCGACTTCCTCCCCGGCGAGTACCTCCAGCACCTTTGTCACTGCTTCCTTTTTTGCTTCGGCAGCATATTTTAATACGCCGATACACTGAACACCGGAATACGGAATGAGGGAATTGCCGTTGGGAAGCGTAAAATCTGTCAGGGCTTTGACGCCCAAATCAATGCCGGCTTCCTTAATTCCGGATACCAGCCAGGGGCCGCCTATAATTGCCGCCGCTTTCCCTTCATTAAACAGGGCGGTTACCGTATTATAATCCCCGTCGGCCTGCAGCCTGGAAAACTTTTCATTGTATAGGATGGCGTCCTTTGTCGCCTGCACATCCAGCCCCGGATTCCCATCCTTATCGATGACATAGCCTCCGAACCCGTTGATAAAGGGGGCCACATTATAAGTGTTGGAATGCTGGTTCACCAGCGCATAGGTTCCGGCTGCGGTATCCGTGTGAGCCGTCATATAGTCGTAAAGCTCCTCTGTGGTGGAAGGAATCTCGCCTTCCCACAGCGCCTTATTATACATAAACAGCACGGTTTCATAATAAACCGGCATAAGATACTGTTCTCCCTTGTAGGTTGCGGCTTCAATTGTCATGGGCAGCAGATCAGCTTCCTTTTGGGCGCTTATCAGGTTCCCCACCGGCTCCAGAATACCCATTTCCGCGAAGCTGCCCAGCGAATCATGGGCAAACAGGTACATATCGGGGCCATTTTCAGCATCCGTGCCGTACAGCTTGATCTGTCCGGTCACATCGCTTTTCTTTTCAAATTTCAGGGTGATATTTTCCCCCGCCAGCGCTTCATTCACCACATCCGCCAGCGCATTCATCATCGCTTCATCATTATCATGCCATGCGGTGAGTGTAACCGCCTCACCCGGCTCCTGCTGTACCGGAGCCTCCTGTTGTACCGGAGCTTCCGGCTGGGAGGAGGCCTCCGTCTGTACGGCTTCTTTTTCCTCCGGCGCTGTATTTTCCGTGCCGGTCTGCGCTTTCTGTCCACAGCCTGCCAGCACTCCTGCCGCCATGACACCGGTCAGAAGATAACACAATATCTTTTTCATTTCACGTCCTCCATTTCTGCGAAACTGCTTTCCTGATTAACAATGTCCTTTGCTTGCCCAAAACAACTTTTATTTCTCAAATAAGGATGCGCACCATTTATTTAAGTCATTTATAGCATTTATCGGCTCCCTTTTCTATCGGTTTTTGTAAAATACGTTGACTTTGTTAGGAAACCGCTATACTATAATTTTAAACTTATCACTTTTTCACAAGGAGGTTCCCATGGCCGTAACAATAAGCGATGTGGCAAAGGAGGCCGGTGTTTCCACCTCCACCGTTTCCAAGGTACTCAACAACTGGAGCTCGATTTCCCCCGCAACCTGTGAACGGGTTCACGAAGCCATAAAAAAGCTGCATTATACGCCCAATGCCAGGGCTGTCAGCTTTGCAAAGGGCGCGTCCCATAATATTCTCTTTTTATCCAGCCTGAAAAAAGAGGAGGCCTACCGCAACCCACATATGTTTGACATTCTCTGCGGCGTCCGACGAACTCTGGCGGAGCATGGATATACGCTGATGCTGACGGACTTCCCGGATACGGCCGAACCGCAGGAATATCTCACCGGGCTTATCGGGAAAGGGCTGGCAGACGGTATTCTCATCCATGGTTCCTGTTCCTTCCCGCAGCTCTCCAGGCTGCTAACGGAAAGCCGGTTTCCCCATATCCATATCGGCCATCCCGGCCCCGGAAGCCGTATGTGCTGGATCGACACAAACAACGGCCTGGCAGGGCAGTTTGCCGCGCAGCATATGCTGGAATGCGGCTATGAAAAAGTCGCATTCATCGGTGAACGGCACACGGATCATATATCCACCCAGCGGCTGAACGGTTTTCTGGGCGGTATGTATGACTATGGCTACAGGGTGCCTGACGAATACATCCGCTACACAGATTCCACCAGAGAGGATGCCTGCCGGCAGACACATGAGGTCCTTTCCCTGCCCGTACCTCCCCGGGCCTTCATCTGTGAAAATAATACGCTGGCGCTCGGCGTCGTCAAGGCTCTCCATGAAAGACAGCTGCAGATTCCCGATGAAGCCGCCTTCCTGACTTTCGACAGCTATCCCTATTCCTCCATTATTGATCCGACGCCCACTGTCATTGACATTGATGTTTATGATTTGGGCGTCCAGGCAGCACAAATGCTGCTGCGCAAGCTGGAAAACCCTACTTTGCTGGTGCAGGCCTATACCACGCTGCCGGTGCTCAGGCAGGGGTTGTCTACCGTACCGGTTTTTTAGTGCAGTTTTTCCATGGGCACGATATAAAAAAGATTCGCGGATATAACTGCCCGCGAATCTTTTTCTACTATACTTATATAAGGAATGCTCTGCATTGATGGGTACAGCGTCAGCCGTCCAGCCTGCGTACCATTGCAACATAAGAGTCGAGAACCATAACGCTTTCTACCTTCTTTTCAGAAGATAAATAAATAGTGACCGTAACGCCGTCCTGGAATTCCATTTTGGGATCAAAGGTATCGGTTAATTCATATTTCCCGTTGTTATTTTTATAATAGGCGTTACCGTCTTTATCGTTGTAGACGGTAAAATCATATTTATCATAATTGGTATCACCCAATGATAATCCGTTTAACAGGGAAACAGTGGAATCACCGTTAAAAGAGATGTAGGATAACAAGCCATCTGTGTAGCCAAGGGTGATATAGCCATAATCATAGGTATTATTTACCAGTTTGTATTCCTCGTCCCCCATGATTTTCTCCACATCGGCGCGGCTCATGTACAGCTTAAGCTTATCTCCCGAGGGAAGCTTTACCCCGAACATTTTTTCTGCGGAGCTGCCTGAACAGGCGCCAAGGAGCACTCCCAGCAACAGTGCGGTAACCAGGCACAGCATTTTCTTTTTCATAATTTAACCCTCCATAGTTTATGAATTTATGTATCTACAGTATATCATACCATTGTTTAAGGAGAAAGCCAACCACAGTTTTACCATACATTTGTGGCAGGATTTCCCGCACTGTGACCAGGGGAGGCAGGACTGCGGGATTTTAACTCAGCGGGAGGTCTTAGCGGGAGAGCCTGTTAGAGGAACCATCCTTTACATTTTACCTTATTTCTTGAAATACATATGGAAAGCAGGTAAAATGAGTGCAATACAGGGGCGTAAATTACAGTAATCGAATGCAGGCGGAGAATGCAAAGCATGGACAGGAGGCAGATATGGCCCACAGGATTTATTATATTGAGGATGATGCGGGAATCGCGGAGGGAGTGGCCTTTTTCCTGCGAAGAAAGGGCTTTGAGGTGATAACGGCTGCTACGGTTGCGGAGGGGAAGCAGCTGCTGGGCAAGGGGCTGCCCTCCGTGGTGCTGGTGGACTGGAATCTGCCGGATGGCAGCGGAGAGGGGCTGTGCAGGTGGATAAGGGAAAAGTGGCCCATGCTGCCGGTGATTTTTCTGACGGTCAGGGGCGATACCAGGGACATTGTGAACGGTTTTCAGAAAGGGGCGGATGATTATCTGGTCAAGCCTTTTGAACTGGAGGTGCTGTATTCCAGAATCTGTGCGCTTCTCAGACGGGCCGGGCAGGCCGGGGGAAGCTATCTGGTGTGCGGCCCGGTTTCCATGGATAAAAATCAGATGAAGGTGTTTCTTAATAAGGAAGAAATCAGCCTGGGATCACTGGAATACCAGCTTCTTGCAGCGCTGCTGGAGCATAAAAACCATACGCTTACCAGGCAGAAGCTTCTGGAGCTTTTGTGGGATGCAAACGGAAATTTTGTAAATGACAATACCCTGACCGTTGCCATGAAAAGGCTGCGTGAGAAGCTGTCGAATCCGGCCTGTATCAAAACGGTGCGCGGTTTCGGATACCGTATGGAGGATGTGGAGGAATGAATAAGAAACAGTCGGTTATGGCGGCAGGTATTCTGGCGGTTTTGTGCTGCCTGTTTTGCAGCATGTGTGCGGGAGTGCTCCTGGCCCGGTATTTTGCGGCGAGCCAGAAGCGTATCCTTACGGAAGTCACAGCCGGCCTGGTGGAAGCATATCCGCAGGAGGAAAAGGAAATCATGCTTCTGGTAAAGAAGGGGCTGCAGCCGGCTGCACGGGAGGCGGAAAAAACGGCGGACTATCTGTCGGCATATGGATACCGGCTGTCGGATTTTGCTTCCGGTTATCTGAAGCGTTCCATAGGGACGGCCTTTGTGGGCACGGCGGTGGTTCTGCTCCTGCTGGCAGGGCTGTATGGGCATGTGCAAAAGAAGAGGCAAAAAAGGGTCGGGGAGCTGACCGGATATCTGGAAAAAATAAACCGGGAGGGGACAGCCTCCATACTGCCTGACGCAGAGGATATGCTGGCCCCGCTGCAGGATGAGATATACAAAACGGTGACCGCCCTGCGTTTGGCCAGGGAAGCGGCGGTGCAGGAGCGGAAGAATTTTGCGGATAATCTGGCGAATATAGCGCACCAGCTGAAAACGCCGGTAGCTTCCCTTTCCATTGTGGCGCAGCTGATGGAAACGGACGGACAGGGGGGAGAGCGGGCGGTTTCGCTGAGAAAACAGACGGCGCGGCTGGAACGGCTGATTGAAGCGCTGCTGACCCTGTCCAGAATTGATGCGGGCGTGCTGCAGCTGGAAAAAAAGGAAGTGGATATTTTTACCCTGCTGGAGCTTTCGGCGGAGGGCGTGGATGAGATAATCCGCGCACGGAAAATCCGGGTGGATATCCCCAACCATCCCGATATTACGTTTCAGGGGGATATGGAATGGAGCATGGAGGCTTTTTCCAATCTGATAAAAAACTGCGCGGAGCATACGCCTGAGGGCGGCCGGATTATAATGGATTATACCTGTAATCCGTTATATACCCAGATTATAATCCAGGATACGGGGGCGGGTTTTGCTCCGGAGGAGCTTCCGCATGTGTTTGAACGGTTTTACCGGGGAAAGGATGCGGGAGAAAACGGGATCGGCATCGGCCTGTCCCTGGCGAAATCCCTGATTGAGATGCAGAATGGTTTCCTTACGGCGCAGAACCTGCCGGAGGGAGGAGCCTGCTTTACGGTCCGGTTTTATCATCACTGAGGGGGGACGGCGGACAGTGGAAGGAAAATCGGGCAGCGGCGTGGAAAGCGGGCGCGTTGCTTTTGAAGGGAAGCGGCTTGTGAGGGCAGGGAAGAGACTGAAACAGGGCAGGGAAGCGGCTGAAACAGCGCCGGCAGCCTGCAGATTATGTCTGCGGCTGCCGGTTTTTTTATTTCAAGAGAAAGCTTTGCGGTTTATTGTTGGGGAGAAAGCGGAGGCCTTTACTGATTTTTGTAAAGCGCCGGGGAGACAGTTATTTTGCTGCCGTCTGTGCATATTCCGTATTTACCAGGTCGGTATAGGGAACCCTCTGGGAAAGCTCGCCGGATTCTTCCAGGATATTCTGCAGCAGGGTGAAGGCGTCCTCATCAAAAACCAGATTGTCCTTCCAGGTATCCTGATCATAATATCTGGTGACGATGGTGGTGATGGTTTCCTTGTCGGTTTCTTCAAACTGCGGCTGGATGGCTGCGGCAATTTCTTCAGGAGTGTGGCTCTTTACATAATCCATACCCTTCTGGAGGGCGTTGGTGAAGGACTGGATTACGTCGGGATGCGCCTCAATATAGCCCTTTTTCGCGGAAAAAGCGGTGTAAGGGACATATCCGGAATCCTCGCCCAGAGATGCTACCACGTAACCGTCGCCTTTGGCTTCCAGGGCGGTGGCATGTGGTTCAAATTCTACGGTAAAATCACCCTGCCCGCCGGAAAATGCGGCTGCGGTGGAACCGAAATCAATGCTCTGGTCAATTGTCAGGTCTGCCTGCGGATCGATGCCGTTCTTTTTCAGGATGTATTCGAAGACCATTTCCGGCATTCCTCCGGCCCTGCCGCCGAGAATGGTGGTATTTTTCACCATATCCCAGGAGAAGTTGTCAATCGGCTCCCTGGCTACCAGGAAGTTGCCCGCGCGCTGGGTCAGCTGTGCGAAGTTTACCACATAGTCCTCCGTGCCGCCCAGATAAGTATAAATGGAGGCTTCAGAGCCCATAAAGCCGATGTCGGCTTCGTCTGTAAGTACGGCGGTCATGGTTTTATCGGCCCCAAAGCCGGTAACCAGCGTGAGGTCGATGCCCTCCTGGGCAAAATATCCTTCTTCGATGGCCACGTACATCGGCGCATAAAAAATGGAATGGGCTACCTCATTCAGCGTAACCTCCGTCATTGCTTTATCCGGCGTATCCTTGGCGGTTTCCTGCTTCTTACCACAGCCTGCAAAGGTAAAGACAGCCATGGCAAGAACCAAAGTAAATGCGAGAATTCTTTTTTTCATAAATCCCTCCATAGGTTTGATGGTATATTGTATGAAAAAAAGCGCGGAAGGTGCTTCTTTTTTGGCTGGTATGGCTGTACAGCCGCTTTTTTGGGGGGAAGCGCCGGCTTGACAGCTAAGGAGGGATTGGGGATAATGATAGAAAAGAGCGGAAAAAAGTCACTTGTGGATTGGGGCAAAAAGCTGCGGGGGGACTGGGCGGTTACGGAAAAAGGAAGCTGGGCGGGAAAATGGCAGGATTTGCAGATTGGCGGAAAAAAGCAGGCGGGATGTGTGAAAAAGCCATGCAGGCCGTCGCAACGGTATATCTTCTGGTTGCGGCCTGTATGGTGCCACTGTATATGCATGACGGATATTATGGGCTTGGGACGGCAAAATTCCAGCTTTACCGGAATGTGGGCTTCATGGCGCTGCCCTTGATGGTGATTTTTGCTGCGGCAAAAGCGGCGGGCGGTTGTAAAGGGGGACGCCGGAGGCTCTGGGGCAGGGAAAAAGGCGGGAATGGGACGCTGCCGGGCATTTGGATTAAGGACAAGGCCGGAACCTGGCTGCCGGAGCTTTTTCTTCTGGCTTATGGCGCTGCGGTGATGCTTTCTTTTTGTCTTTCTTCCTATAAAAAAGAGGGATTGTTTGGGGCGGAGGGCTGGTATATGGGGCTTTTTTCCCAGATGAGCTTTCTGGCGCTTTATTTTTATTATGCGTATGTCTGGAAGGCGGAAAAAGAGGCGGTTGGGGTGATTCTGGGAGTTTCCGGCGGGATTTGCCTGTTGGCGGTGCTGAACCGGTTCGGTTTTTGGCCGGTGGATTTCCGGGGAAGGTCGGATACGACGCTTTCCACTATTGGGAATGTGAACTGGCTGTGCGGGTATCTGTCGGTGTTGCTGCCTGTGGGGACCGCGGTGTTCTGGGGAAGCCGCAGGGAAGGGCAGAACGGTGGAAAATGCAGGGAAGGGCGGAAAGGCAGAAAATGGCTGCAGGCGGGAGCGGGGGCTTTCACGGCGGCGGCTTTTCTGTGTACGGCTGTGCAGGGGAGTGACAGCGGTTTTCTGATCATAGGGACGGCGCTGTGGGTGCTGTTCCTGATTTCCTGCAGGGACGGAGCGGGAATGTCCGCATTCCAGGATGTGTTTCTGACGGCTTCGGGCGCTGTTTTCGCGGGGCTGCTGGGACTGCGGGTGTTTCGGGGGACTGTGGAAGCGGGCAGCTGGATAACGGGGATCGTTTTGTATGGCGCGGGGGCGGTTACGGCGGCTGCGTTTGCGGGGCGGCTCTGGTGGAAGAAATGTTGCGTGACGGAGCGCGCTGGGGAGCGCTCTGGAATGAAAAAAGGCGGGATGGAGCGCATCGGAGTAAAAAAAGGCAGGACGGGGAACGACAAGTCTGCAGATGCCGTACAGCAGGGGAGGCGGCTTTCCCTTATGCGGAAAATGGGCGTGCTGCTGCTGGCGGCGGCAGCGGTGATCTGTGCGGGACTTCTGGCGGCCGGTACGCTGGGAGGGGAAGGAATGAAGGAAAGCCTGCCGTCCATTTTTATTTTCAATGAGGAGTGGGGGAACGGACGGGGCGGTATCTGGAAGGAGTGCCTGGAAATATGGCGGGAACAGGATATTGCCAGGAAGATGTTCGGCGTGGGGCCGGACTGCCTGAAGGCCTTCCTTTATGCGGAGCAGGGGGGCAGGCCGCTTCTGACGCAGATTTATGCGGATACGGTCCTGACCAACTGCCATAACGAGTGGATGACCTTGCTGATGGACACCGGGCTGCTGGGGCTCATTGCCTATGCGGGCTTCCTGGTCAGCGCTGCGGTGCGTTTCCTGCGTAAGGGCGGAACTGCAGGGGCGGCGGGAGCGCTGGCAATCATTACCTACACGGTTCATAATATGGTTAGTTTTCAACAGATTACGAGCACACCCCTCCTTTTTCTTGCGATAGGACTGGCATGGAACAGTGGTTGTATAAAGCGGGAGAATAGAGTAAAATGAGGATAAAGAGCAAAAGACCTTCAATAGCGAGGATGTTGAACAGCTACAAAGATTTATGGAAAAAGGGGAGCGTCCGGCCGGTTGGCCCGGAGGCGTGCAACGGGAAAGGGTAAGGTGTTGCTATGAAAAAAGGAAAGAAATGGCTGATGTATTTTGCGGCAGCGGTGCTGCTTACAGTGGTGATTCCCATTACGGCCGGAGCCTCAGGCTCGGCCAGCGGCAATTCGGCCAGCGGGAATGCGCCGGCGCCCACAAAGCCCAATGTGGTGCAGATGAGTACCGGAATTAAGCTGAATTCCACGGTGCCTACCTATTTTTATGCGGACACGGTAAAAGGGGTCATCATCCTTTCGCCGGACGGTATGGTGAAAACGGCTGCCGGGCTGACGGATGCCCAGATAAAGAACGGTGCGGGCCTTTATTTTTCCGTAACGGAAGGAAAGACAGGGCCGCAGGCCAGGCAGGCGGTGTTCCTCACTGCGGCTATGAACGGAAGAAACGTGATATCCATGCTGGATGTGCAGCTGACGAGCAATGCCGGCGGGAAGACTAATATCATAAGCCGGACGCTCGCTCCTGTGGTGCTGACCATCGGTGTGCCGGATCAGTTCCAGGCCTGGAATAATTTTCAGGTAATCAGCATTGCAAACGGCTCCATTGAGGTGCTGCCGGATCTGGATGTAGATCCGAGGACGGTGACGGTGGCCACAAGCAATTTTGGCGTGCTGGCGCTGGTTTATTAAGTACAGTGGACGCCGTATATAGAGCGGTGCGCGGCGGGCAGGCTGCCGGGAGGTGATTCCCGGCAGCTTTTTCCGGCTTTCCCAACCGGCTTGGCAGACTGGTTTTTTATAAAAAATTCCCCTTTTTTCTATCGACATCGAATGCATGTTCCGATATAATAGAGAGCATGGATTTACGGAAGAGGCGAGAATGGAGAAATAATATGAGCATTTATGATACTTTGAATGAAAGGCAGCAGGAGGCGGTCTACCACACGGACGGCCCGGTGCTGATACTTGCCGGTGCGGGAAGCGGGAAGACCCGCGTGCTGACCCACCGCATTGCTTATCTGATAGAACAAAAGAGGGTGAACCCCTGGAATATCCTGGCCATTACCTTTACCAATAAGGCGGCGGGGGAAATGCGCGACAGAGTGGACGATATCGTGGGCTTTGGCTCGGAGAGCATCTGGGTATCCACCTTCCATTCCACCTGCGTCCGTATTCTGCGCAGATACATAGAACGGCTGGGCTACGGGAATAATTTCACCATCTATGATACGGACGATACGAAAAATATTATGAAGGATATCTGCAAACGTCTGCAGATAGATACCAAGACGCTGAAGGAGCGGACGCTGTTATCCGTCATTTCATCGGCAAAGGACAGCCTGATCTCCCCGGTGGAATATGAGCTGAAGGCCATGGGGGATTACACGAAGCAGAGGGCGGCGCAGGTTTATAAGGAATATCAGGAGGTTCTGCATAAGAATAATGCGCTGGATTTTGACGATTTGATCGTAAAGACAGTGGAGCTGTTTAAGACCTGCCCGGATGTGCTGGATTATTATCAGGAGCGTTTCCGTTATATCATGGTGGATGAGTACCAGGATACGAATACGGCCCAGTTTGAGCTGATACACCTGCTGGCGGGCAAGTACCGGAACCTGTGCGTGGTGGGTGATGATGATCAGTCCATCTACAAGTTCCGCGGGGCCAATATCAGCAATATCCTGGATTTTGAAAAGGTGTTTCCCGAGGCGGAGGTTATCAAGCTGGAGCAGAATTACCGCTCCACGCAGAACATCCTGGATGCGGCCAATGCGGTGATCCGCAATAACGTGGAGCGTAAGGAGAAGGCGCTGTGGACGGAAAAGGGAGAGGGCGACCAGATTCATTTCCGCCAGTTTGACACCGCCTATGAGGAAGCCGAATTCATTGCAGGTGAAATCGGAAAGAAGAAAAAATACGGGAAAGCGGAATTCAGGGACTGCGCGGTTCTTTACCGTACCAACGCACAATCCCGTATTCTGGAAGAACGTTTTATTATGGAAGGCATTCCCTACGATGTGGTGGGCGGGGTTAATTTCTACTCGCGCCGGGAAATCAAGGACATGTTGGCATATCTTAAGACCATTGACAACGGGCGGGACGATCTGGCGGTAAAGCGCATCATCAACGTTCCCAGGCGGGGAATCGGCGCAACCACCATCCTGCGTGTGCAGGAATATGCGGACGCCAGGGGACTCAGCTTCTATGATGCGCTCCGGGAAGCCGATCAGATTCTGAGCATCGGAAAAAGCGCGGCAAAGCTGAAGCCCTTTGTAATGATGATCCAGTCCTTCCGCAGCAAGCTGGAATATTACAGCCTGCAAGAGCTGATGAACGATATTATCGAAACCACGGGCTATGTGAAGGAGCTTCAGGAATCGGACGAGGAGGATGCGGAGGATCGTATCCAGAATATCGACGAGCTGGTAAGTAAGGTGGTGGCTTATGAGGACAGCCATGACGACCCCTCCCTGAGCGAGTTTTTGGAAGAGGTGGCGCTGGTGGCTGATATTGACGGCGTGGATGCGGAGGATAACCGGGTGCTTCTCATGACCCTGCATTCCGCGAAGGGACTGGAGTTCCCCCATGTATACCTGGCCGGACTGGAGGACGGCGTGTTCCCCAGCTACATGACAATCACCTCCGACGACCCTTCGGCAGTGGAAGAGGAACGCCGCCTGGCTTATGTGGGAATCACCAGGGCCAAGGAGGATCTGACGATCACCTGTGCAAAACAGCGCATGCTGCGTGGCGAGACGCAGTACAACCCGGTCAGCCGGTTTGTCCGGGAGGTCCCCGGGGAATTGCTGGATAACAAGCCTCAGATATTCAAGAAAAAAACGGATTTTGAGGAATACAGGGAGACGCCGGAAAGCCGCGCCAGGTTCCAGACGGCTCCTTACGGCGGCAATTATGCGGGCGCGCCCTCCCAGGCGGCGGACTGGCGGCCGAAAGCTGTGGTAAAGCCCAAACGGACCGACCCGGAAAACAAGCCCTTTATTGCCCAGGGCATCGGAAGCCTGGCCGGAGTAGCAGGACTGAGCAAGGGGGCAGGAACCAAACAGGCCAGTTTGGAATACGGTATTGGTGACAGGGTGCGCCATATTAAATATGGAGAAGGAACCGTGCTCAACATTGTGGACGGACCGAGGGACTATCAGGTCACCGTTCTTTTTGATAAAGCGGGCCAGAAGATCATGTATGCCGCTTTTGCAAAGCTGAAGAAGATATAAGGGGAAGCCGCTTTTGGAGAACCGGTTTGTTGTGTTCTGACGGCCGGATTATATTTTTTCCCGGGCATCGTAACGTATCGGTTCAGTAAACTGAACTGATATATGGATACGACAAGTTCATATTTATTTCATGAAAAATTTATAGTAAAGCAATGTAAAAAGTGGTATGATAAGAACAGTATTTAAGCATACTAGTAGCAGGGAAGAAAGGATGGTTTGCATGGGAAAGCTGGATGAGGTATTAGAAATGATGAAAGTAAACGAACTCCTTGGCAAAAAAGAAGAAAAGAAAGACAATGGGAATACAGTTCTCTGGATTCTTGCAATTATCGGAGCCATTGCGGCGGTAGCAGGAATTGCATATGCGGTGTACCGTTATCTTACTCCTGATTATCTGGAAGATTTCGACGACGATTTTGATGATGATTTCGACGACGAATTTTTTGAAGATGAGGATGAAGAAGGCACCGATACAACAGAAGATACTGCCAAGGCAGATGATGCCGGGAATGATGAAGAAACAAGTGAAGAATAAGTAAAGTATCGACAGGAGACGGGATGCTGAGGCATCCCGTTTTTTAGGCGTTTTATTAATGTTTATGTAATGGGACAGATATGAAGTTTATTCTACAGAATGGAAGAAGTGAGAGGGCGATATGAAAAAAGGTCAGGTCAGAGAAGGAATCGTACGGGACGTGAAGTTCCCCAATAAAGGAAATGTGGAATTGCTGCCTTTAAAAGACAGGGAGGAAGGAACGGCTCCGGGAATGTCCGCGGCAGAAACATTTGCGGCGGAAGCGTCTGCAATGGGAACTTCCACAACAAAAATGGCTTCTGCGGCTGAGTACTGCACGGTAAAAAATGTGCTTCCCGGACAAAAGCTTTCCGTGATGATAACAAAGGTACGCAAAGGAAAAGGAGAGGGACGTGTGCTGGAGGTGCTGGAGCAGGCGCCCGATGAGGTGGAAGCGCCCTGCCCCCATTTCGGAAGCTGCGGCGGCTGTACATATCTGGCGCTTCCTTATGAAAAGCAGCTGGCGCTGAAGGAAAAGCAGGTAAAGGAGCTTTTGGACAGCGTGCTTTGCAGGCAGGAGGAGCCATGGGTTTGGGAACCGATAAAAGCAAGCCCGAGGCAGCTGGGCTACAGGAACAAGATGGAATTTTCCTTCGGGGACGAGGTAAAGGACGGCCCCCTGGCATTGGGGATGCATAAGAGGGGGAGTTTTTATGATATTGTATCTGTGAGGGACTGCAGGATTGTGGATGAGGACTACCGGAGGATTCTTAAGGGGACGCTGGACTATTTTACCGCGGAGAAGGCGGCCTTCTTCCACAGGCTGACACATCAGGGGTATCTGAGGCATCTGCTGGTGAGAAAGGCTTCCCATACCGGGGAGATATTGATTGCACTGGTTACTACAACGCAGGAAAACAGGGATCTGGCTGCATTCCGGGACATGCTTCTGGGACTGCCGCTGGAGGGAAAAATTGCGGGAATTATGCATATTGAAAACGATTCCGTGGCCGATGTGGTGCAAAGCGACCGGACGGAAGTACTTTATGGGCAGGATTATTTTTATGAGGAGCTGCTGGGGCTGAGGTTTAAGGTATCGGTATTCTCCTTTTTCCAGACAAACAGCTATGGCGCGGAGGTGCTCTACCGCACGGCCAGGGAGTACATCGGAGAACTGAAAAAGGAAGGCTGTGTGGTGTATGATCTTTACAGCGGTACCGGAACCATTGCGCAGCTGATGGCGCCGGTGGCGGAAAAGGTGATTGGCGTGGAAATCGTGGAGGAGGCTGTGGAGGCTGCGAAAAAGAATGCACAGCTGAACGGGCTTAATAACTGTGAGTTCATCGCCGGTGATGTGCTGAAGGTGCTGGATGAGATTGAAGAAAAACCGGATTTTATTATCCTGGATCCGCCCAGGGACGGGATTCATCCCGGGGCGCTGCAGAAGATTATCAGATATGGGGTGGAGAGGCTGGTGTATATATCCTGTAAGCCTACCAGTCTGGTACGGGATCTGGAGGTGTTTCTTGGGAACGGATATGCGGTCAGGAGAGCGGTTGCTGTGGATCAGTTTCCGTGGACTTCCGGGATTGAGACAGTGGTAATGATGGAGCGTTGTGGTTTGTCTGGGAAAAATCAAAATAAACTACAGGATGTTACAGGTGAAAACTGAAAAAGACTTAAAATGAAGCTGAAAACAGGCAAAAAACGGTATTTATTTTCCCTGTTTTGATGATGGTTTGCTGCTTTAGGCTTTGTTTTTATAGAAAGACTAAAAAACAAGGAGAATATATAAAATCTATTTTATGGAAATTCGATAATCAGGAATTGCGTTGTAAGGGGAAAAAGCAGCCATGTATAATTAAATATATGGCTGCTTTTTGGGGATGAATTATGACTAAGCCGTTAATGCTGGCTGCAGGTAATAATGGCTCTAATTAATTTTGGAAAGGATTTATATTTAACGGTGTAGTGTGTTTCTTAAAAGCTAAGATAGTTATAAAACAGTATAGAAAATTTGTAAGACAAAAATGAGATATATAAGATTAAGGTAAGAGGCGGCTAAGTGAAATGTTTCACATGGCCGTTTCCTTTAGTTAGTGTATAAATGGGAACCAGAAAAGGAGGTGATGTCATTCAGCTTATGTGGAGCAGCATAAGACAAATTCAGAGAAAGGAAAATTCTTATGTATGAAGTATGCATTTATACAAAAGACATTACCTATAACCCGAACTACGATGGCTATGCCATCAGTCTGCCAGCCTCAAAAGCAGAAATTGAAGATGCTTTACAACGGACCCGGGTGTGTGGAAAAAATAACCATGTCCTGGAATTCCTTTTCTGGCCGGAGTTTCTTATCCCTATCTTAGAAAATTGTGAATCTACGATAAAAGAAGCTGATGTCCTGGTAACAGATATTTTTACTTTTGATGAATCTAATATATATAAGTACGAAGAGGTACTCTGTTTTTTGCCGGAACTGACTATGAGAAGTCTTATTAATGCCGCATTTAGTTTAGAGTGTTTCGAATTTTATACAGGAATACATTCAGAAGAAGAACTGGGAGCGTTTGCTATAGAAATGTGTATTCTTCCTGTTCTTGAAAGCCTTCCGGAAGAAATTTACGACTTGCTAAGTGAGAAAAAAGTAGGAACATATATGGTTGAACAGGAAAACGGGGTTTTTACAGAGGAAGGGTATTGTTTTCGGTTTGAAGAGGGATGGAATGATGTTTATGATGAAAAGATGCAGAACTTTAAAGAAGAATCCAACTGTCCCATTTTGATATGTTTGGAAGTCGGAGAAAAAGGCGGGTATCGGGAAGCTTGGATTGGCCTGCCATGCAGAGAAGAATCAATTAGAGAGAGCAGGGAATATCTGTCAGCTGAAATTGGTGGGGAATGCAGATTTGAAAAAGTCCAAAGTGTTATTCCACAATTAGAAAAGATGAGATTTGGTTTTCAGGATATAGAAAAGCTGAATCTGCTGGCACAGTCTCTTTTGGAGGAAGAGGGAAAAAACATATGGAAATACAAAGCATTACTGGAAAAGAAATCACCTGCCAGCGTTGAAGAACTCATAGAACTGAAGGTATCCTTCAAGTCATACGTGACTTCTGGGATGCCTTCTTTTTTTGATATTCGTTGGCCAAGGTTGATAAATATAGGGGGATGTTAAATAATGAAATATTTATGGATTATATTATTTCTTATTTTAATCGGTGCGAATGGTATAACTACTGAAGCGGTAGAAGAAGTGGGAGTGATTAATCAGGGCACAAAAGGCCAGTTATAAGTACGAATGCGATACTGATTACAGAGGGTAATATATATGACAAATCTGTTGATAATTTGATGAATGCATACTTGAAGGTACCGGAAAAGATTAGAAAGGTCTATGAGGGTGAAGGATTTAAGATAAAGATGTCAGAAGAATATATTTTAATGAAAGAAACAAGATAAGCTTTTATGCAGAAGAAAATGATAGGGAGTTTTTTGCTGAATCTTTTAGATTATATATAAAATCTCCTCAATTGCTTCAATTAATATCAATTAATAGTTACACAATGATTTTGGAAGCAATTAATAGTTTTAATTTTGTTGCATAACAAAAAGATTATGGTTATATAAAAAGAATAACTACTATAATGACACACTGATATTTATATTTACTATCGCCTCTGAATAGGTGGGGAGGAATTCTGTATTTAGCATCATGCTCATGTGCGGTAAAATGACACAATAATATAAAATACAGTCCTCCTCTGTTGTGTAATTTAAAATGAATTTTATGGAAGTTCATCAATGTGTTCAAAAAGAAAATCAATGAAATATTTACTTGCTATCGGCAAGGAATTTTTATCTTTCATAATTATTCCGATTTTCCGAGTGAGTGCAGGTTTGATTTGGAGAATAGCGACCCTATAATTCGTTTTTCTCAAAACCAACTCCGGTAAAATACTAACACCTAATTCCGATTCAATCATAGATAAAATAGAGTAATCATCATGAACGCATAGCCGGATAACGGGTTCCAGGCCAGCCTGCTTAAAGGCTTCCATCGGTTCGCTAAGCGCCCCTTCCTCTAACAACAAAAAAGGTTCTTTGGCTAGATTTTCCAATGTAATATATGATTTCTGTGCCAAAGGATGAGTTACGGGTAAAACCGCCCGAAGCTCACCGCTCTTAATAAATTTTGTTTTAACGCCGGGAATAGCGTCGGGATTTACAAAGCCAAAATCTGCTTCTCCGGTCCGCACCCATTCGGGAATAGACGTATAATCTCCTTGGTGAAGTATAAATTGCACATTAGGATAAATTTCTTGAAATTGTTTGATTAAACCGGGAAGCCAGTGACAAGAAATGCTTGATATGGTTCCTATACGGATAATTCCACTATCTAATCCCTTAATTTCTTTTGCAATTTCCAGCATGGACTGATACCCGGCAACTGTTTTCTGAATGGAGGGAAAAAGTCGTTCCCCCTCCAAAGTCAGGTGAATTCCATATCTGGAACGATAGAGCAATTTAATAGACAGTTCTCTTTCCAGTGAAGAAATCATTTGGCTCATGGCAGGTTGCGTATAGCCTAATACATCGGCGGCTTTTGTAAAACTGCCGAGTTCAACTATTTTTTGGAGTGCAATATATCTGTTCATTTTTAAAATTACCTTTTTGCATGTTAATATAATAAACATTAATTTTACTTATTTTTAAGCATAGTATATACTGGCAGAAAGAAAAACTCAAGGAGGTAAAAATGTGTCTTTTGAAAATGTGAAACAATACTTTGAAAATATTGGCTTGGGTCAACGAGTAATTGCACTTGCAAATTCGAGTGCAACAGTTGAAGAAGCTGCAGAAGCAGTTGGCTGTCAGCCTATGCAAATTGCTAAGACCTTAGTGAAGTACTCTGCTTTTTCCGGGTGGATAGATGTTTGCAAAGATTGGTTTATAAATAATTAGCAGGAGGGAATGTTAAATGGAAATAAAGCAGTATGTTGTTGATGCATTTACAGATAAGGTTTTCAAAGGAAATCCCGCTGCTGTCTGCATTCTGCCGGAGTGGATTCCCGATATGTTAATGCAGAATATAGCGCAAGAAAATAATCTTTCAGAAACTGCATTTACCGTAAAAAGGGAGAACATATATGAACTGCGCTGGTTTACACCAGGCGGTGAAATTGACTTATGCGGTCATGCCACTTTGGGTACGGCATATGTATTATTTCGTTTTATTGAAAAAGACAGTGGTAGCATTTCTTTTCAAACAAAAAGCGGTCAGCTCATTGTAAAAAAGGTAAATGATTTATATGAAATGGATATGCCGGCTTATCCGCTTACAGAAGTTCCAGTCACAGATGAAATGGAATTGGCAATCGGTTTTCGCCCGTCAGAAGCGTGGTTAGGGCGGGACTTAGTGTGTGTAATGGCGGATGAACAGCAGGTTTTACAGGCTATGCCAAATGAAGAAAGACTGAAAGAATTGGACGGTCTTTTACTCCAACTTACGGCAAAAGGCACAACTTATGATTGTGTTACCCGAAGTTTTGCACCTAAGCTGAATGTATTAGAAGATCCCGTGTGTGGTTCCGGTCATTGTCATGTTATACCTTTGTGGGCTAATAAGATTAAAAAAAGGGAATTGATCGCATTTCAGGCATCTAAAAGAAGCGGAGTTCTTTATTGTCGCATTGAAAACGATAGAGTAATATTAGCTGGTAAAGCTATCCTTTATTCTAAAGCAGAAATTTATGTACCGTAGACTTGAATAAATATGGCAGTAATAATTTTTAGCTGAAAATACCCAGAGAAGAAAACACCATCCTCTTTCTTCTCTGGGTATTTATAATTGACACTTTATATAAATGATATGGGCTAAATTTTGCACATATAATATTTCAGTAACTAAGACTTCCCACACCTTATTGGTGTGTTGAACCTTGAAAATTCAATATTCAGCTAATAAAAAAGGCATAAATACCATTCTATTGGTATAATGGAGTTGACTAGAAACCAAAAATCAATAGGAGGATTTATACCATGTTCATTGTACCACAGAATGCTGAAAAAGAGGTAGCTGTTCTTAATTGTGTTCAAAGATTTTTTTCTTCCCTTAAAGTTGGTCAACTTCTGAAACAGTGTAACGGAACCAAAGAAAAAGGAGTTTCTGCCGTCCCGGATCTTTTAAAAAATACGTTTTATCACTTCCTGAATTCTACAAAAACCAACTGGCTTCGATTTACTTCTATGCTTGCATCTGAAATCATAAATAATGAGTTTAGTAATCTCACAGATGAAAAGCGTGCGAATGTATTCATCGTTGATGATACTCTTTTCAACCGTACTAGCTGTAAAAAGACAGAACTCGGGTCAGAGTCTTTGATCATGTTGAAATGAAGTACAGAAAGGGATTTCGCCTGTTGACTCTTGGTTGGAGCGATGGCAATACATTCCTGCCTGTCAATAGCGGTCTTTTGGCTTCTGCAAAAGAATCTAATATCATTGGGCCGACAAAAGCCTTTGATAAAAGAACGATTGCAGGCAAACGTAGAAATCCAGCTCTGATGAAAGCACCAGATGCGATGCTGCATCTGCTTGATTCCGCTGTTTTAAACGGCATATCTGCTGATTATGTTCTGTTTGACTGCTGATTTTCAAATCCTGCACAAATCACAGCTATCAAATATAGAGGTATGGATGTAATCGCTATGAGCAAAAAAAGCAGCAAAATTCACTATGAATACGAAGGTCAGAAGCTCAACATCAAACAGATATATGCAAAGAACAAGAAACGCAGAGGACGGTCAAAATATCTGATGTCTGTGAACGTCATGGTTGGCAAAGGAAATCCGGTTCCCGCAAAAATCGTATATGTCAGGAACAAAGCAAATCGAAAAGATCGGCTTGCATTCGTGTGCACAAATCCTGAACTTTCTGAAGAAGAAATCATTCGGATTTACGAAAACGCTGGCAGGTGGAAGTATTCTTCAAAACCTGTAAATCCACCCTCAACCTGATTGGCGAATGCAGAAGTCTTTCCTATGATACTCTGACTGCTCATGTTGCCATAGTATTTACCAGATATATGCTCCTTGCGCTGGAACAGCGAAAAAATGTAGATCAGAGGACGCTAGGTGAACTGTTTTTCTATCTTATCGACGAAATGTCCGACATAACCTTTTCACGTTCTCTTGGCATCATCATGTCTGCTATGATTGCGAGTCTTCAGGAACTTTTGAAACTCAGTGATGATCAGCTTAAAGTATTTACAGCAGATTTTGAAGCAAGGTTGCCAGAGTATCTTCGAAATGCACTTCATCCGGCGAGCGTAGTGGCATATATCACTATTTTGTTAGCTGAAATATTAAATTTTCAAGGTGCGAAGCCCATTTTAGGTATGGGAAGTTTTAGTCAGTGTATTCATAAAATAGCTTCCGCATCTTTGAAAATAGCGGACTCGTAAATGATTTTTCCGTTTCGTACTCGCTGAGTCAGGACTCCGTACTGCCTGGTTTTCTTTTGTTGGAAGCCGATGCAGCCCAGCTCCGCTACAGTATCTTTCAGAAGGTATCCGGTATCCGGTCCGGCGATGGCACTAAAATGCACGGAGGCTTTTCCGACTTGGACTTCACAGTAGGGAAGAAGCTCTTTTTTACCAATAAAAGGCTGTTTTGACAGGTTAGTGATGACGATGGCATCCTCCGCATAGTCATCCAGCATGGCTGCCGTATTTTTCTCCCGCAAATGAGCCAGATGTACATCCATTACTGCCAGCGTCTCCTTCCCCGGTACAAAAGGATGGGGAGGGATTCCTATGGAGGGCATTAAGAAAGGTGCCTTTGCGTATCCGGTCACATAGATTGCCTTGTCGTCATGGACAATGTAATTGAAGCAGGCGAAGCCGGAATAGGGTTTCATTTCTGCCAGATAAACTACATATTCTCCTACGGCGCAGCGGAAGAGCGTGTGCAGCTTCTTTGCCATCTTTTCCATGTTCAGGGGAAGCCATCTGGTGATTTTTATGCCCTTCTGCATAATCAGTTCCATGGAGTCGTAGCCTAATGTGCGGTTGCGGTTGTCCAGCCTGGTGATCGCCATCAGGTTTTTCGAGTAATCGGAAGGGGCGTTTTCAAAATCCATGGACATCATGGCATTGATATGATGAGTTAAAACCTCATCGGCTGTTCTCGACATATTTTTCTCCTCCATAAGGGTTTGCTTCCGAAGGCGCGGGACAGCTCTGTCCCGCGCCTTTTGAAATAGGTGTTTTCAGTTTGTACAGCAGGTTTACAGGTTTGTACCATAAAATTTAGTAAGCTGTTCTACTGCCCTGGCTACCGGTCCTGGCTGGTCATACAGATCATAGTGGCTTACGCCTTCAAGAACTAGCAGGTCCTTTTTCTCGGAAGCCGCATGTTTATATAGTTCCTGCCCGTCACGATAGGATCCGAAGGCGCCCTGTTTGTCGCCGACGATGATCTGGAGGGGCTGGGTCAGGAGTGTTTCAGCCATGTAAAAGGCATCAAAGCTGAGCATATCGCTCATGCTGGAGAAGAGAAGCTTGTTGGGGGAGCCGGGATGTTTCCCTCTGGGGGTAGTATAGTAATCCACGGCCTCCACGATATCGATATCTGTAATTCCGGACTGTTCCAGTTCTTCACGGTTATTGGGAATCCAGCCAACGATCATGGGTTCGGCTCCCCGGGCTTCAGCCGTACGCTGTTTACCGGCGGCTTCCATAGTCTTTAAGATGTCAACGCTCCCGCGCTGCACACGGCCGATATTAGCGCCTGCGACAGTGCCGACAGCTTTGATGCGATGATCGCTCATAGCGGAGTTTACTGCGTATCCGCCGCCGGCGCACACACCCAACACTCCGATCCGTTCCTGATCTACAAAAGACTGGGCGGACAGGTAATCCACTGCGCAATGAACATCTTCCACTCGCAGAGAGGGGATTTCGGCGTAGCGGGGTTCGCCTTCGCTTTCTCCCTGGCAGGAAGCGTCAAACACGAGTGTCACATAGCCCTGTTCGGCCATTTTTTCTGCATAAATCCCGGCGGTCTGTTCCTTACAGCTGCTTCCGGGATGGATGCAGACAAGGGCAGCATTCTTTTTCTCCTGTGCGTCTTCCGGTATTCTAAGGATACCGGCTATCTTATGTCCGTGATTATCAAATTTAACCGCTTGTCTTGTAATATTCATAAATACCTCCTGAAAAATATATTTTATACACTTGCGAGTAATATTACTCATGTGTATAATAATAGAGCATCCATGGGAAATGTACAATTACCACATGATTAAAAAGGTGTAATATGACTCACTGATGGGGTAAGTGTGTAATAAGGAGAGAGTATGGCTCAGAAAACAGATCGGCGCGTGAGTCGTTCCCAGCGCGCTATTCAAAACGCGTTTTACGACATGCTGCTGGATATCGGCTTTGATTCCATTACAGTGAAAGATCTTACAATCAGGGCGGACATCAGCCGCAAAACTTTCTATCTGCATTATGTGGATAAATTTGATCTGCTCAATACCATTGTTAATATGCAGCTGGATGAGCTGCAGGTTATCTGTAATCAAAAAAAAGAAAAAGACTTTGTGGAGGGGACTATCATATGGTTCCAATATTTTGAACAGCGAAAGGAGTTTTTTGCCGCGTTGTTTTCCACGGAGAGCACCGTTATATTCCGCCATCGGTTACTAGACTTTATTATGGAACAGCTTAGGATGAAACTGGATGCTGCGCAGAGCGGCTGGAATACCGAAGTCCTGCGAAAATTTATGGGGACTGCCGTGCTGGGCGTCGTGGAATCCTATGTGCTGGGGCAGTTTCATACCGGTGTAGAGGAGATTGCCAGGCAGGTAGGAGTGCTGCTGGAACAGCTCATTCAATCAGCGAATGAGAGAGGGGCGGGGGAGCCGGTCCGGCAATCGTAATTTTGCTGCCAGGCAGTTCTTGTGCCAGGCCTGCGGGGAAAAGCGCAGACCCGGCCGGACAGTTACTTTTTTATTTTTTCGACCGTGTTTCACGTTCCTGTAGATCACTCATGATCTGTGGGTATTCTTTATCCAGTGTGTAAAATGAATACAGGATGGGCATTATAACCAGGAAAATTAGCGGGACATAGATAAATAGGATTTTGATAGCTGAAGTTGCCGACGCTGATTGTACGGTCAGTGTACCGTCATACCCGGCTGCTCCGATAATAGCCAGCGTTGCTGCACTTGCAATGCCGTTTCCCGCTTTTGAGCCAAAGCTTGTACTGGAATACAGCAATCCTTCGATTCGTATTCCTGTTTTCCATTGTCCGTATTCTATTGTATCGGCTACCATGGCAAATATTGTTGCAGTTGTGCACACCAGTCCGATTCCTTTCACCAGAAAGCAGAACATCAGCCATCCCAAAGTATCCGGGCGCAATAAAATAAGCAGTTGCCCGCATAAGTTAATCAGGCTCCCTCCCAGCGCCAGATTTCTTTTCCCGAAATTCCTGCTGAGCAATGGTGCAAGAGGCATCAGCATAAGCCCCGGGATCAGCATAATTGCATTTAGATATCCAACAACATTTTCATTACCGATGATGTATTTTGCATAATAGGTTCCCATTCCCATAGTAATGGAAAGATTAAAGGAAATGCATATCCAGATAAATACCAGCAATATCCAGTACTTGTTTTGAAAAAGCAGTCGAACTGCCTTTCCGAAGCCAACTTTGTTTTCCTGCTGAACTGAAACCGTAACGCGTTCCCTGGTTTTCCCAAAACACCAAAGTAGAAGAGCCGCCGCCACGACCCCGTAAAGTACGGAAACAAGCACCCAGCTTTTTTGATGCTGGCTGCCGCCGACTGCATTCACCAGCGGCAGAGTGACTACGCTGATTACTAAAGAGCCGACCTGAGACATAAACATCCGGAATACATTAATCGACATTCTCTGGTTTTGATCTCTGCTCATCAGCGAGGTTAAGGTGCCATAAGGCAGATTGGTCATGGTATATACTACAGTTGTTACCAGGTTAAAGGTAATTGCTACATAGATATATTTACCAATTTCTCCGATATTTGGCACCAGAAATACCATTACAGTGGTTATAGCAAGCGGAATAGAACACCAGAGAATCCATGGGCGCGCTTTTCCGTGTCTGGATTTTGTAATATCCATTAAATGCCCCATAAGCAGATCTGAAAAGCCATCCGCCAGCCGGGAAAAAAGCATGATGCTGCCGATAATGCCGGGATTCAATCCTAACGCATCTGTATAAAAGAATGTAACCAGTGAAAAGGTCAGAAAATTAATCAGATTACAGGCAAAATCACCGCTTCCGTATGCTATTTTTTCCCAGATACTTATTTTTTCATTCTTTATTGTTTCCTGATTTCCCGTCATGTTTTTATCCCCCTTATATTATATATAGGTTTTGCTTACTATGGAGATCAGGGAAATTTGTCCGTTTTCCACCAGATATGTTTCCGCTGTAATATTTTTCCTATTTTCGTAAACCTGCATTGCAATTTCTTCCATGGCCTGATAAATGGTATATTCTTGTTCTCCATCTGTGGCTGTACAGAGCTGGCTGTTTTCCTCATAAAATTCTGAGATTGCCTTATGGCCTGTTAAGGTTTCATCGGTCAAATTACTCAGAAGCACCGCATTTTCAGCAATATACCTCATTGCAGCTTCCGGTTTTCCGGCCCTTAAGGCAGCCTTGTACCCTTCTACCTGCCGCATGGTTTCAGGCGTAACTACCGCCTTTTTATCCGCAGGCTCGACTTTGCCGGTAATACGGTTTAAATTCTTAGAATACCCGGTTACATAAACAGCCTTCCCATTTCTGACAATATAGGTATACACACCCAGCGGAATAATATTACCCGCTTCATGGGCAGACACGATGAAGCGTCCCTGTCCCCGCCGGATTAGGTCCCTGGCCTGTGCCGCCAAATCTGCGCTTTCTGCAATGACCTTAAGTTCTGTTTCCAGTAGCTTCTTTAAATCTTCTTCGCCGTAAATCAACCTGGTATTGCCGTCCATGTTGACAATTGCAATCAGATGTTCGTCATAATCAGAAATTACCGTTTTCATATCGCAATCCTTAAGCGATTCCACATGATGCTTCATTACCGCAGCAGCATCCCTTTCTTGTACTAATTCTTCTTTCTCCATATCCCTTCTCCTTTGCTATGTCCCGTTTTGTGTATCTTGTCCGCAGCTGACAGACTCAGTATATACATTCGAGTCCGCTCAAGCGCAATATCTTTCTTTACTTTTGTAAATAATTCTAAAATTCTGCTGTAAAAATTGGTGAATATAAGCAGGTATTTTCTTGATGTGAAGAAAAACCAAAAAATAATTCACGTATTATTCGGGAGATATATTAAAATTTTTGTTTTTATGCATATTTTTTGTTACAAATATGGATGTTGACTTAAAGTAGACTCTAAATGCTAAGCTGAATTTGTAAACTGTAAACTTTACTTTGTAAAAATTTCAATTTCAGGAGGGAAACAGCGGTGAAAAAACAGAGTGCACTGGAAGTAGTAAATCAACATGGCTTAGACATGGGTAGTGGAAGCGCGGTCCCTATGCCTTACATGTGTTCCGGCATAGGGGCGCAAAGATGCTGGGGGTGGAGAGTTATCTTATAGAAGATGATAAGATTAAATTTGAATCCTGTTATATGGATTTCAGAGATGAAAATTCCCCGGTTAAAAAGCTTCTGCCCCAGACGCTTTCACAGGGCGCAATTGACAGGCAGGGAGAAAAGACACTGGAAGTGATTAACCGGCATGGAAGAATGATGGCAAGCAACGATCCGGATATAATTGCAGCGGACTATACGGAAGATACAACGGTACTTTTTTATCAGATTGGGGAACCGGTAGTGGGACGTGAAGCTTTAAAAGAAGTGATTGCACATGCATTGGTATCAGAATCAGCTGCTAATCCTGAAATTCCCAATGAGATTATATTCCAGCGTGCTTACGGTGATTATGGATTGCATGTATTTAAGAATGATGCGCTTAAGGTTCTGGGAGTGGAAACCTATTTTGTGAAAGATGATAAGATTGCCTGTGAAAGCTGCTATATCCATCATTTTGAGGAATAGCTGATAAAACAATGTGTAAGGGGGCAGAAGATGAAAATAAAAAAAAGTGGAACGACAGCACTTGCAGAAAAAATAGGTGTTGGGGAAAAAATGGCTTATGGAAGCGGAGATATTGCGATTGCACTGGTGAATCTGTTCAGTCTTCCGATTATCTTCTTCTATACGGATACCCTGGGACTTAATGCGGGAATTATTGGTACAATTTTACTGGTTTCCCGATTTGCGGATGGATTTACGGATATTATTGCGGGTTACTTGATTGATCGTACTCATACACGTTTTGGCAAGGCAAGGCCCTGGATTCTGGGATGCTCGATACCAATTGCGGTTTCCGGGATACTGATTTATCTGGTGCCGAATACAGGCGATGTTGGAAAATATATTTATGTTGCCATTACTTATAATCTGGCTACAACATTTTTACTTACTGGTATCAATCTGGCTTACGGTACTCTGAATTCGCTGGTTACGCGTGATCAGAATCAGCGGATGAGCCTGAATGTTTACCGTATGTTCATGGCGCAAATAGGCGCTTTGATTATTAATGCGGCGACTCTCCCGTTAATCAATGCGGTAGGAGGCAGCCAGCACAGAAAAAGCTGGATTATTGTATCTGTTATTTATGGCGTGATTTCGGCAATACTATTTTTAATATGTTTTGCAGGAACAAAAGAACGTGTGGTGGTATCACAGCAGCAGAAAGAAAAAATTTCTATAGGCTGTTCCTTAAAGACTGTATTCCAAAATAAATATTGGATTCTTGTTGTGGTGGCATGGATTTGCATTGCCGTGTTCCAGACGATGACAGGCAGTTTTGGTGTTTACTATGCAAAATATATCCTCGGTAATGAAAATATTGCCGGTGCGCTGGGTGCAGCATTGGTTCTTCCAGTTATGGTCATGCTTCCTTTTTGCGGAATATTCTGTAGTAGATTTGGAAAACGGAATTTTTCGATTGCGGGAAGCCTGATCGGACTGACAGGACAACTGCTGATTTATTTACAGCCTGCATCGGCGGGATGGCTGATTGCATGTACAGTTATCAAGGGAATCGGTCTGGCAGCAGTAGCAGCAACTGTGAATGCGATGCTGGCGGATTCCATAGAATATGGCCAGTGGAAAACCGGTGTCCGTGTAGAGGGGATGGTTTATTCCGGCAGCACATTTGGCGCAAAGATTGCGGCGGGTATTGCCAGTGCAGTTCCGCTGAGTGTTCTGGCGGCGGCAGGTTATGACGGATTAGCAGCGGAACAGTCAGCAAGTGTGCTTGCAGCAATTAAAAATATGTATTTGTTAATTCCGGCAATTGTGCTGGCGTTATTACCAATTTTATATAGCCGGTACAAATTAGATGGAATGTATGATAAAATTATGGCAGACCTGGCAAAACAGGAAAAACTGTCATAAGAAAAGGAAAAGGAAAAATGGATGAGAGCAGATGCAGAAGTTCCCTGGAGGTGTTGATGCATCACATTAAGGTGATTGCAATGGGAAATGTTGATGAGATAATGGAAGATTACGATGAAAATATCATCGGATTCAGCTATGAGGATGATGGTATCCAGTTGATTAACGGAAGTCGTGATTTGCGGGAGCAGGTGAAGCTGGTATGTACAAAGGACGGTACACCGCCGAACCTTGAAAACGGGCCGCTGAAAATTACTTATTTGCAGGGGATCGGGGACTATGCGGTCCTTGCTCTGCACGCTGATCCATTTGACGTATTTGGAGCACATACTTATATTTCCAGAAACGGCAGGGTGGTGTATACAACAAGCTATAACCATCAGCCGCATCGGTTTGTCAATGGTGAGAAACCTGTGCGAGTGGGAGAATTGAGCGAAAGCGGACAACATACGCGAGATGTGTTGGAAGTATATCTGCAGGCTCTGGCAGTGGACAATCTGGAAGAAGCGAAAGCGATGCGTTCAGATAAAACGTTGTTGATTGCGGATTTTGAAAAGCAGATTTTTATCGGAAAGGAAGCCGTCAGTATTTTCTGGGAAAAAGAGAGAAACCGTCTGCGCGCAAGTAAGCCGTATTATATTGTAGATGAAGCGGAAGGACCGCTTGCCTTTCTGGTCTATAAAAATGAACAGGGAATCACCGCGGAGACTTATTTGATCGAAGATGACAGGATTGTATTTGAATCGATTGTTCACCGAGACGGTATTTATACGTGAGTAAAAAATGGACGGAACGGGCAGAAGAGTATCACTGCCGTTTCGTCCATTTTTATGATGAAATAATCTGATGTCAATATTTACTATTGCTTCGTTTCAGTTTCCCGTTCCTTCAGATCAGACATTACCTGCGAATAAATATTATCCAGTTTATATATTTTATATAAAAAGACCATGATTACAATGAAAGCTATCGGTACAACCAGATAGAGCGTCCAGATTGCATTCATGGCGGAAGCGGGCTGGACTGTCAGGCTGCCGTCATAACCGGCGGCGCCGATGATGGACATGGCCGCGGCACTGCTGATGCCGACGCCGATCTTGGAACCGAAGGATGCGCTGGAATAGAGCATACCTTCTATACGGACGCCTGTCCGCCACTGTCCGTATTCAATGGCATCAGCCAGCATGGCGAAGGTGGTACTTGTAATTGCGGCCTGTCCGGCTCCTCTGATACCTGAGCAGATAATGATCCAAAGTGCGGAGGAAGGGCTGATAAACATCAGAAGCTGACCGGCCAGCATGAAAAGAGAGCCGATTAAAGCGGCTGTCCTCTTCCCATATTTTTTGCAGAAAGGGGACATTAACGGAATCAGAAGCAGGCCGGGAAGGGTCTGGACTGCACCGATTAAGCCGGCTACATTTTCATTCCCTATTACATATTTTGCATAATATGCCCCCATGGTCATGGGAATACCAATACAGCCTGCGGCACAGATACCGATAACGCTGATAATTATCCAGCAGTCGTTTTTAAACAGTAATTTTATGGCTTTGCCGAACTTAACGGTTTCTTTTTGCCGGCTGGAAACGGTGACACGTTCTTTAGTCTTGAAGAAGCATAATAACAGCAGGATGAAAGCTGCAATGCCATATACAACGGAAACAATAACCCAACTGCGCTGATGGGTACTTCCGCCCACTGCGTTGACGAAAGGCAGTGTTGCCGCATTAACGATCAGTCCGCCGACCTGAGACATAAACATACGGAAAACATTAATGCTCATCCGTTCGTTCTGATCTCGGCTCATTAGGGAAGTAAGAGTGCCGTAAGGCAGGTTTAGTGCGGTGTACAGAACCGTGGAAATTAGATTATAGGTAATGGCAACATAAACATATTTACCGAAATTACCGGTATTCGGAACCAGGAACAGCAAAACTGTGGTTATGGAAATGGGAATGGAGGTCCACAGAATCCAGGCGCGGGCCTTCCCGTGTCTGGATTTTGTCAGATCCATTATATGTCCCATGAACAGGTCGGTTACACCGTCTGCGAACCGGGAGAACAGGAGGATGCTGCCGATGATTGCTGCGTTTAAGCCAAGCGCATCAGTATAGAAGAAGGTGACTAGGGAAAAAGCCAGCAGGTTAATCAGGTTACAGGCGAGATCACCTCCTCCATAAGCCAGTTTTTCACCCACACTTACTTTCTCATTTTCATCCAGGGAACAGGTATTCTCGCATAGTATTTTTTTACTCATAAATTAATCCCTCCCGGGGACAGTCATATCTATCCTATAATAATTGTCAAAATGCTGTCCCCAATCTAAGATGTGTTACAGAGCCTGGACAGTAGCCGACTCGAACACAATTTTATTGTCACGTACCTGATAAGTTTCTACACCAGACATACCCATGGATGTATTTTTGAAAATATGCAGACAGTATTCACCGTGCGAAGTGTCTGTTGCTTCATCATCCCCTGTCAGCTCCTCCGGGTGTGCAGCCGCTTTCTGCATCAGCTCAGAATGCAGGATTATATCAATCATGTCTCTGATTTCTGCTTTGCCGACAGCGGGTTTATTAATCATGTTGCAAATCACAACAGCATCATCCGCATAATCTTCTGCAATGAAGTCAGGGTCCATGCTGGCCATTGCCCTTCCGTGACGGCGCATCACTTCAACAACCTCTAAATTTTTTTCCATTTTGTAATCCTCCTTTTATACCCCCACAGGGAAAGTTTATAAGGTAATAATAGTATTTAGAGCATACTGGAAGTCAAGACGTCTATTTTGCTAGATAATTTGCTTTTTGAAGGGGGTATTTCGACATGAAAATAAGAGTTGTATAAAAATAATAATAAAAAAGCAAAAAATATAGCAACTGATTATACATTATAGCAATAAAACTAATAGGTGTATTGGTGAAAATAGATAAAAATAAAGAAGAGTATTGCGGTTAAGTATACTCTAACGTATATACTCAAAGAGAAAACTGAAGTTAGTTCATTTAAAAAAGGAGGAATGGGAATTGGAAAGAAACGAAAAACTGAGCTCCAGGGATGCAGCGGCATTGATGGCACATCATATTGCTTCGGTTGCGGCACAGGATGTAGATGAAATCATGTCAGATTATGATGAAAAACTGGTTGCAATCAATAACCTGGACGGAACCCAGCGCCTTATTGAAGGAACAGAACCCTTACGGGAGCAGGTGGAAGAAATGATATCGGCTGTAAAAGCCAATCCGCAGTCAGGGGAACCGGCTGTAGAACCAACCATTCTGCTTTACAGGGGGGAAGGGGACTATATGGTTTCCTCCGGGTATTTTGGAGATCTTGTCCTGTTTGAAGCCTATACGTATGTGGCGCGTAAAGGTATGGCCAGATATGTTACCGGATTTTCCAGAAAAGCGCATCAGCTTCCGCCGGAGGTGATTCCGGTAAAAAAGGATAATGCATCCTTACAGCTGACGGAAACCATGCTGCAGGCATTTGAAAAAAGAGATTTGGACGGCATAATGGAATGTTTTAGCGAAGATGCAAAGATTCTGACTAATCTGACAGAAAACAGTCTAAACGGACAGGAACAGATCCGTGCATTTTATGACGGAATGCTGCGGGATAAGGCCAATCCCAGAAAGAGTAAGCCGCGCTATTCGTTATATGAGGCATTGCAGGAGCTGGTTTACTTTGTTTATGAAAATGAACAGGGAATTACGGAAGAAACCTATCTGACTGAAAATGGGAAGATAATTTTTGCTTCTATCGTAAACAGGGATTTTGTAGAAACAGGGAGGTTATAAGTTATGGAACAGAAGAATGTAAGAGAATGTATGGAGGTACTGACGCACCATATGCGCGTGCTGGCAGGAGGAGACATAGATGAAATTATGTCTGATTATGATGAAAATATGATTGGCATCAGTTACGAGGATGATGGCGTTCAGCTGGTAAAGGGAAGTGAGGATCTTCGCAAGCAGATTGAAATGGTATGCGGACAGGCAGGCGGTCCTCCGGATGTTGAGAACAGTCCACTGAAAATCACCTATCTTGAGGGTCATGGAGATTATGCGGTAATAGCCCTGAGTGCAGAACCGTTCCTTTCCTTTGGGGCACATACCTATATTTCTAAAAATGGAAAGGCAATATACACTACGGGGTATCATCATCAGCCCCGCCCATTTACAGAAGGGCAGATGCCGGTAAGGGTAGGTGAACTCAGCGAGAGCGGCCGACATACCCGAGGGATAGTTGAACAGTATCTGAAGGCGCTCCAGGCTGGTGCTATGGAGACTGCAGCTACAATGCGTTCCAAGGATACACTGCTGATGGCGGATTATGAAAAACAGCATTATGCCGGGCAGGATGCTGTTCGTGCATTCTGGGAAAAAGAAGGAAACCGTCTGCGGACTGGCGAACCAGTCTATATTGTGGATGAGGCAGAGGGACCGCTTGCTTTTCTTGTTTATAAAAATGAGCAGGGCATGACAGCGGAAACCTATTTGATCGAAAATGATAGGATCATTTTTGAGTCCATTGTACATAAGGATGGAAAATTTTAATAACATTAAACTGTCTTGGCCGTTACACATTTTGAGATAGGAGCTAATAACATATGACGAAAAAAGAAGAGTCTCTGGCAGTGATTCATCGCCATCTGGAAGAGGCAAAAACCAGAGTTATTGACAGGGTGGCATATAACTTTGCGGAGGATGCGGTTGTTTTCAATAACTTGATAGATACGCCTTTGATAGGCAAAGAAATGATTCGGGAATTTTGTAAGGTTGTGATGTTGCCGGATCCTTATCCGGACTTTGATCAGCATCTGCAGGTACTGGCAATGACTGCAGAAGATGAGTTCGCAAGTATCATTTACCACGTAGATCCGGTAATACCGCTGGGGGTTGATACCTTTCTGATTCAGAATGACCGGATCGCGTTTGAAACTGCCACACAGCTGCGAAGGAAAGGCGTTTATGAAAAAGAAATTGATACCGCCGGAATTATCGCAGTGGAGGACCCAAAAAGTATCCTGAATCGGGAAACGGAAAGCTTTGTAAGGAAGCACATGGATAATCTTTGCAGGTTTGCAATGGAAGAAAATGCAGAGGATTATACAGATGATATTATTTTTCTGACGAATAAGGCAAAGGAAGCTTCCCGGGGAAAAGAGGCTGTGTCAGCCGTGTATGCGGATATGAAGAAGGAAATGGAAAGTATTCCGCTTTGTAAAGCGGACTTCATCATCAAAGTTTACGGTAATATAATTTTGTGCTATGCACAAAGCCCTACACAGGAAGCCTATATAATTGTAACTTGTGTATTGGAAGATGGAAAAATAAAATATGAGTCTGTTTCCGTCAGGAAAGGACTGAAGTAAAAAGATACCCGATCCGGCAAAACCGGACCGGGTATTAAATTTTCTGATGAATCAGGCTCTCAAAGATAGCACGGCTGTCATTGCTGTGAATGGAGGTCGTACCGGCATTCAGGGAGGTTTGATAATACCAGTTTTTATATTGAAGTGTAACCATATGCTGCATCAGTTCATTGATCTGACTCTGTACTTCATCCATATGTTTCTGGATAATACGCAGACGTTGTTCAATTGTGGAATCGCCTTCTTTGACCCAGAGCAGGAACTGCTTAATATCCTTAAGCGGCATGCCGGTTGCTTTAAGGCAGGTCAGTATATCCAGCCAGGCCAGATCTTCATCGTCAAAAATGCGGATACCAGCATCACTTCGCTTTATTGTGAATAATAACCCCTCTTTATCATAATAGCGAAGTGTATGGGGACTGATACCGTATTTGTCGGCAACCTCTGAAATGGTATATGTCATAATAATTTACCTCCTGTAAGTGCCTCTGATTCTATTATTGCATGAGGGAGAGAGAATGTCAATTTTGTAGTAAAACCAGATATGCCCCGCGGATTTGTCCAAAAATCAGGATCATAGACATACAAACAAGGTATATTGTAAATGCTGCCGCCACGATCTGAATCCCACTGCGCCATACCAGTAACGGGGGCAGCCCAGGCAGGCCGACGAGAATACCGGTCAGCAAAGTTACGCAGACACTGTAAACACCAAATAACAGAGTAAACAACCCTGTTACGAAGAGGTTTGCTCCCAACAGCTTGGGTAAAGCTACTGAATTGCGGCACTCCTGAGGCAACAAAAAATTCAAAATTTCCCCAGGAGGCTTATCTTCTTGGAAAAGCACTTTAGGATGGGTATCATAAGCATTACATGATGTGAGGGAAATAAACCCTCAGAATCTGTCCAGTTCCTCAAACAACCGATGGCGAGCCTCTATGACCACCGCAGGATCTGCGGTGTAATTCCGGAAATCCATACAGGCCGGGGTAATGATTTCCTTCGCCCGGCCGGGGAGGACTTCTTCCAAAAGACGGAAAAGCTCATATTCCTCCGCACCGGCTCTCTGTGCCTCATAACGCATGCTGATCCAGGGACCGTTGGTTCCGGGGTAGACGATATGCGCGTCACCGGCTGGCAACAGAGCGCCCTTGTGGGGACAGCAGGCATGATTCCAGATATCACTGCCGATATAGTAGTTAAAGCCCCAGTGGAGAAAACCGGAGAGGTGATAACGGACACCCATCCACAGAAGCAGGCGGCTTACGGTAAGCGGAAGATCCATGCTGCGGTTCATGATGCGTCCGGCCGGAAATGCACAGGTATAAAACCAGATTTCTTCCCCGGCGTCCTGGAGAGTGCGAAAGGCATCCTGCCATTTTTCATAGGTGTCCTGTTTGGGAACCCAGATATCAATGCCGCCTCCCAGATCTGTGGTTTCCACAGCGTCTATGATGGGGACGCCGGGCAGGAATCTGCGGAAAATGCATGCCAGGATACGGTAGGTGCGGGAGTTGCCCTGCTGCGGCTCATCTGCCAGTGCCTGGGTCATCCGGCCTTCCCAGCCGTTTTCCCGGACGATTCCGGCCCAGGCGGTAAAATAACGGCGCAGCTGCAGATAGCCCTCCTGCGTGGTGACACCTGTAGAGGGATCCCAGGCGAGGAAATATTCTTCCCCGGTCCATTCTGACCAGTGGGCAATATGGCCGCCGCACAGATAAGGCGCACCCTCTTCGGCGGCAATGCGTCCTGCGCGCTGTGCAGCGGTAAAATCAAAGCCGGCCAGATGTCCGTTTTCATAAACCGGGCGTCCCGGCGGCAGGAGAATATGGGTGCAGCGCATGTGAAGCTGGGCGCGTACATAAAGCCGGAAAAGCTCCCAGTATTCATTGCTTTCCGGATCTGCTCCATGCTGACGGCCCAGATCCTCATAATCAAAAAAGTTGAGCATACCAAGTCTCGCCTTTTCCAACGAAGGAATGCAGGCGCTTCGGATAACACAGGAAACGGGGATATCAAGCTGTGTATTTCCGATATGGATATGCAGGGTGCCACAGCGCAGGCCGGGCCGGGCATCCGATGCGGCCTGGAAGCAAAGATACAGTGCCAGTCTTTTTCCGGTAAGAACAGTGTCTGCCGGACGGATGGCATCATACACATAAAAAGGAGCTTTTCTTGTAACGAACTCCCGGCAGCTGTCATAGTCCGTTGTAGTCATGAGTGTGGCGGAAGTGTTCTCGTCCACCCCCACAGGGAGAAGTTCTCCTGTAAATAGGGTAAGACCGTTTCCGGCCTCCTGCGTTTCCCATTCCATGGAAACGCAGAGGGCCGTTTGGGACGGCAGGGTTTCGCCAAGCAGCTGAAATGCGGCATGTCCTCCTCTGGCTGTTTCCAGAAGGACCGGCCGTAACGGTATGAATGGGGAATCAGGATAGGTCCATTCCAGGTCGCTGTAAATAGAATATTGCATGATAAACTCCTTTCATTTTGTACCGCCGGCAGCACCGTCATCTTCCGGGGCGGGCCGGATAACAGGAATCAGCAGCGTGACGGTAGTTCCCACTCCGGGAGTGCTTTCGCAGGAAAGGCCGCAGGAAGCCCCATAGGCCAGGTGCAGGCGGTCATTGATATTGCGGATGCCATAGCCGCCCGTTGTCTGGGAAATGCCGCCTGGTCCGGTATCTGCAAAGTTCTCACGGACAGAAGAAGGGGACATGCCGATTCCGTCATCACTTACCACAATACGGATACATTCACCGCAGCGGCAGACTGTGACGGAAAGCGTTCCGGTTTTTCCCTTTTTTTCAAAAATACCGTGGATGATGGCGTTTTCAATAATGGGCTGCAGCACAATTTTTATAATTTGGCAGTCCAGCAGTTCTTCGTCGATATTCCAAACCACATGGATGCGATCGTCAAACCGCATGTTCTGGATCTGGATATAAAGTCTGGCATGCATAAGCTCATCTCTCAGGGAAATCACTTCCTTCCCCTTGCTGAGTGATAGCTTGTAAAAACGGGCCAGAGCATTGACCAGGCGTGTGATTTCCGGTACATTGTGTACAATAGCCGTGCAGCTGATAAGATCCAGGGAATTGTACAGAAAATGAGGATTGATCTGAGCCTGCAGGGCTTTCAGCTCCAGATTTTTTATTTCCCGGCCGTAAGCCACTTTTTCTTCCAACAGGCCGTCAATTCGTTCCATCATACGGCTGAAGCTGCCCATGAGCTGTCCGATTTCATCCTTTCCAACCGGGGTGATCCGGGCAGTAACGTCGCCTTGCTCCACGGCATGCATGGTCTGTGCAAGCAGGGACAGACGGCTCAGCGTGGTGCGGCTGATAGCCAGGGCGATGCCGTAGGAGAGGAGACCCACGATAAATACTACCATGAGCATTTCCAGCCGGAGTGTGCGGCTTAACCGGTACACATCTTCATAGGGAAGCAGCACGGCCATATACCAGCCCTCCACGGGAAGGCTGCGGTAAAGCAGATAGGAGTTTTCATTCTGCGCAAGCAGGCTTATCCAGCTGTTTGGCCCCAGATTCTGTTCCTGGCCGATAACGGCTGCGGCAGTTTCAGGGATCCGGCTGCCGGGAGTAATGGTATCGGAAGAGGACAGAAGCACCTCTTTCTCCCGGAGAAGCAGGAAAATTCCGTTTTCCGTGCTTTCCGGCTGGCTGATAAGCTGCCGGAGACGCTGTGCCTGCGTGTCCACACGCAGAACGGCCAGAGGCTGCCTGATATCACGGGGATTATAAATGACGCGCATAGCTGAAAAACACTCGTGTCCGCTTTCCGGCGGTTCCTCAAAATCACCGGGATAATACCAGGAAGAAGATAGAGCCTCGCCCAGTTGCTGGTACCAGCGGCTGTCCTTCACTTCAGAATCCGGGATGATATCCCTCTGCTGGTTGGAATAAAGATAATCGTTCTTTACATAAAGGCGGATACCGCTCACACCGGAGAGTGTCTTCAAATGATCAAACGTGGTCGCCAGCTGATTGGAATCCTCCAGACGCTGCATATAGGTATAATCACTGGTATCATACGAGGATACCCTGTAAATTATGGAATCCATGGTGAGGATGTCCAGAACACCTTCCAGACGGTTCAGCTCATCCTCCACGGAAGCAGACGTATTGTTGAACGCCTTTTGTACGGAGGAAAGCGTCTGTTCCCTTGTCAGCTCATTGAGCCTCCTGATTGCATAAAAAGAAAAAAAGCCCAGCGGCAGAATAATCAGCACAAAATAGATCCAGACCAGCTTGCTGCGCAGGGAACTGTCGGTGATTATTTTTTTCCAGCCTTCCTTCCATATTTTATTCTTCATGCCAATGCCTTTCTCTGTACTGTTTCGGAGTCAATCCTGTTTCCCTGGTAAAAACTTTTGTAAAATATTTTCCATCCGTATAGCCCACAGCTTTCCCCACCTCGTATAGCTTTTTTTGTGTTGAAGAAAGAAGCTCCCTTGCATGTTCCACGCGCAGTCTGGTTATGTACTGGTTGATGGTCAGACCGCTGCTTTTTTTATAAGCTGCGCACAGATAGGTGTTTGTAAAGCCTAGCTCCTGAGCCATATCCTGGACGGTCAGCCCGGGATCGGACCAGTGCCCGGCCAGATACAGATTGACTCTTGTGGAAAGATCCTGCTCTTCAGGTTCCTGTGTGTCGAAATAGACCTCCTGCAGACTATGGAGCATTTCATGCAGCCCGGCCAGTGTTTCCCCGCCCGCCGTGCGCAGGATCAGTTCGTTGCCCAGCGCCGCAGCTGCGGTCAGGTTGCGGCTCTCCGACGCATTGATAAAAAGAAGTATGATGCGGCAGAACAGTCGGCGGATATCCTCCGGCGGCGTTCCCTCACAGCGGTGCAGCTCCTGATAAAGCTGTTCCAGCAGTCCTTCCGTTTCCTTCCTGTTTTTGTGCCGGATGCTTTCACCGAGCCGGGTGAGCAGCACTTCATCGGGAGAATATACCCGGTTGTTAAGTACGGCGTCTTTTACCTGTACACCACGGAAAAAGAGGAGCCGCGGATCCTGCTGCTGCATTTTTCTGAGGTGTTCGGCAATTTCTGTCAGAACTTCGTTAATTTCCTCCAGATTAATGGGCTTTTCCACATAGCTGGCAGCCTTCAGCCGTATGGCCCCCTTCAAATATTCCTTATCGGAATAACCGCTTAAAAATACGAATTGACAGTCTGGCAGTATGCTGCGCACCTCCTGCGCCAGGGCCAGACCGTTCATGCGGGGCATTTTCATATCACTGATTATGATATCCGGCGATTTTTCTCTGACCAGGGCCAGCGCACTTTCTCCGTCCTCCGCTTCATATATTTCGGTAACGCCGTAGCTCTGCCAGGGAATATAGCGATGCAGAATCTCGCGCGGCATTTTCTCATCATCAACTATCAATACAGAAAAAGACATGTACAGTTTTTCCTCCTCTTCCAAATGCTGTTCCAATTCACTTATTTATAATATACAAAAATAATGATTATATCAATGAGAAAAGGATAAAAATGCCCAATAAATATAAAATAGCGTAATTTAATCCCCCTTTCATAATTTAGTCCCGTTGTTTTTCAGGGAACGGTTTGCTACGATAATTTTAACGCAAGAGAGGGGGAAAGGAATATGGATAAAAAAAAGCATCCTTTTCTGTATGATTTAAGCCATAACCGTACAAAATGGCTTATGCTTCTGCCAGCGGCGGTTGCCGTTATCCTGATGTGCTATATTCCCATGGCCGGCATCGTGCTCGCTTTTAAGGAATACAACTATCATGACGGTATTTTCGGAAGCCCCTGGGTAGGCTTGGAGAATTTCCGCTATTTTTTTCAGTCAGGCAAGGCCTTTACAACAACGAGAAATACTATTCTCTATAATATCGCGTTTCTTTTTGTAAATACCTTTCTGGAAATAGTCTGTGCTATCCTTCTTTCGGAGCTGGCAGGCAAATGGTTCAAGCGGATCACACAGTCGGTAATGTTCCTGCCTTACTTTATTTCATGGGTAGTGGTCGGTGCTTTTATCTACAATATGTTGAACTATGAATTCGGTGCAGTCAACACGCTGCTGAGGCAGTTGGGAATGGAGCCTGTGGATATCTATTCCAAAAAAGCACTCTGGCCATTCATCCTGGTTGCGGCCAGCGCCTTCAAGTCGGTGGGCTACGGTACGGTCATGTATCTGGCCAGCATTATGAATATTGACGGGCAGCTGTTTGAAGCGGCGGATCTGGACGGGGCAAATATGTGGCAGAAAATAAAGTATATCACACTTCCCTGCATCCGTCCCACAGTGGTGATACTGTTCCTGCTTGCCATCGGAACTATTATGAAGGGCGATTTCCAGATGTTCTGGCAGGTTACGGGCAACAATCCTATGGTTCTGGATGTGACGGATGTCATCGATACCTATGTAACCAGGTCCCTTTTGAATCTGCAGGAGTTCGGAATGACCAGTGCGGCGGGTCTGTATCAGTCGGTATTTTCGTTTATTCTTGTACTGATTGCAAATCGGATCGTAAAAAAAGTAGAACCGGACTATGCTTTATTCTGACGGATAGAAGGGAGATTTGATAATGGCGGATAAAAGGATTGGGAAAAAACGTCCGGTGGGGCGGGACAGGGTGATATTTGATATTCTGTCACATATTATACTGCTGATTCTGTCGGCTTTGTGTCTTCTTCCGTTCCTGCTGGTGCTCAGCGGTTCCTTTTCCAGGCAGGAGGATATTCTGACAAAAGGCTATCGGCTGATTCCGGTGCATGTAACTACTGATGCTTATAAGATGCTGTTCCGAATCCCGGAGGAGTTGATCAGAGCTTACGGAGTGACTATTCTGGTTACGGTAGTGGGAACGATATTTGGGTTATGGTTCACCAGTATGGCAGCCTATGTTATCTCAAGTAAGGATTTTCGTTACCGGTATCAGGTTTCCTTCTTTTTTTACTTCACATCCATCTTTGGAGGCGGCCTTGTACCATGGTACATTTTCAACACAAAGTATCTGCATTTCCACAATAGCCTGATTGCATTGATACTGCCCATCCTGGTGAATGTAACGTATTTACTGATCCTGAAAAGCTACATGATGAATATCCCGGATTCCCTGTATGAATCCGCAAGGCTGGACGGTGCGGGTGATTTTACAATATATTGGAATATCGTCATTCCTCTGAGCAAATCGGGACTGGCGACTGTAGGGCTGTTTATTGCGCTTGCGTACTGGAATGACTGGTACAATGCGATGCTCTATATGGATGAGGGCAGCAGGAATCTGTATCCTCTCCAGTATTTTCTCAATAACATACTGACAAAGGCACAGGCGATGAATGCCGCCGCAGCCAGGAGCGGAATTCCGGCCAGCGATGTGCCGGGCGAGCCGATGAAGCTGGCTATGACGGTGGTTGCCACCGGACCGATTGTACTGCTGTATCCTTTTTTGCAAAGGTATTTTGTAAAGGGCGTTACGATCGGGGCGGTCAAAGGATAAGGGTAACATTGACAGATGTGTAAGGTCTGTCTAAATTATAAAATATGAACAGGAGGAAAGAATATGAGAAAGGGAAGAAAATTTACAGGCCTGTTGCTGGCAGCAGCCATGCTTGCAGGGCTTCTTACAGGCTGCGGCAGTACAAAGACGGATACCGCGCCGGCAGCAGAAGCACCGCAGCCTCAGGAGACATCCGTGGAAGCGGTGAGTGAAAGCACTGCCGCAGAAGAGACGGAAACGGTCCAGAAGCCTGATACCTCAGAACCTGTAACACTTACCATGTACCTGATCGGTGACCGTCCTGTGGACAATGACGAGGTTTTTGCCAAAATTAATGAACGGCTGCAGGCAGAAATCAACACCACCATTGATGTGAAATTCATGGGATGGGGAGAGTATGAGCAGAAGTATCCTCTGATTTTCGCTTCCGGCGAGGACTGGGATATTATCTATACCGCCGACTGGTGTTTCTATAATGCGCAGGCTACCAAACAGGGTTTTTATGAGATTACCCAGGAGGAACTGCAGAAATATGCGCCTATGACTGCGGAAACCATGTATCCCGATGCCTGGGAGCAGGCCAAGGTAGATGGCAAGGTGTTTATGCTGCCCATGAATTATAAGGAAATCACCGCTTATGTTTATATAGCCCGCGGCGATCTGATGGATAAGTACGATATAACCTCTGTCAGTTCCTTAGATGAGGTAGAAACCTATCTGGATGCGATTGCAAAGAACGAACCCGCATTCATTCCGCTGGATATAGGCTCTGATTATGACAAACTGTTTATGTTTGACCGTATGTGGAGTAAAGTAAACTGGGAATCCGAGGCAAAAATCGGCGGCATCGGGCCCTGGCAGGCAATGGGAAGTACCGGTGAAAATGATGATGCTGCTGTCGTAAAAGGAAATTTTGATCAGCCGGAATTCCTGAATGTGATCAAGCGGCTTCAGGACTGGAGAGACCGCGGCTTCTGGAGCAAAAATGCGGTGGTAAATACGCAGAATAACACTGAGAGCTTCCAGGCAGGAAAGTCTGCGCTGGCCCTTATGAATGTGAATACGGCGAAGAGTATGTACAACAGTATTATGGAAGAGCATCCTGAATGGGATATCCGTGTATTTGATGCACAGGAAGGTGTTCCTGCTGTTGTGAATGCCTATGTTGCCAACGGTATGAGCATTTTCTCCAAATCAAAGCATCCTGATCGTGCGTTGATGGCATTGGACTACCTGCGCAACGATAAAGAATGCAATAGTCTGTTCTGTTATGGAATCGAAGGAAAACACTGGGAAGCGGTGGGTGAGAACGGCCTGAAATCACTTCCGGGCAGCACCAATTATCCTTATGACGGCAACTGCAACTGGGGAATTCGCAATGATACGTACTGGCGTACTATTGACGAAGGGGGGATTCCGAATCTGGCGGAGCTGAACGAGGTATGGCTTGCTACTGCAAGAAGCGGCCGGTATCAGACCTTTGTTTTCAATGATGCTGAAGTGAAAAATGAAATTGCGGCCATGAATGAAATTTTCAATTCGGAATATAAGCTTCTTGGACTGGGCTTTACAGATGATCCGGAGGGAGATATCGCCAAGCTGCGTGACAAAATGATGGCGGCAGGCGCGGAGAAGGTTTACTCCGAGGTACAGAAGCAGGCGCTTGAGTTTCTGAAAAATCAATAAGCCCCTGAAGAAACAATAAAAGGCAGGAAAAGCATTTGCGGGGCGGTTCCCGGTGAACCGCCCTTTTCAGGAGGTATTTAAATGCATCAAATTGTTGGAGCGGACCTGCGGATATGCGCGGAGGCCGATGGGAGTATAAAAATAAACCGGGGAAATGTTGTGTGGGTTTCCCGGAAAGATCATGTTTCCGGCGTGGAATTAACGGATGGCAGCTTTGTTCCTTTGAGCGCGGCAAAAACGAGACTGGAAACACTGACGTGCGGGACAGGGGAAGGACTGCGCTGGACCTGGGAAGGAATTCCCATGCCCGAAGGACAGGAGCCGCTTTGCCTGGCGGGAGATCTTCGGATAGAAAATGAATCGGGGAATCTGCTTTTTACCCTTCTTCCCATCAGGGACGGTATACTCAAGGCAGTGCACTGGCCAGCTGAACTGCAGCTTTCTGAAGAAAGCAGTGAGGGCTGCACCGTTCTGCCGATGATGCAGGGAGTCCTTCTTCCCGATCACTGGCCTGGAGAGGTAAAAGGAATAGAACCGCCCTGTTTTCTGGAAAGACACGGTTATATGCCCTGGGTTGGCCGTTATTGTGAGAAGGGCGGCTGGATGGCGATTGCGGAGACACCCTGGGATGCCGGCTATGGGCTGGAACATCCGGCTGGAGGTCCGACTCGGCTGGACTGGGTATGGCAGGAATCCATGGGGTATCTTTCCTATGGAAGACGGCTTCGTATGATTCTTTTTTCAAAATGTGATTATGTAACGATGTGTAAAGAATACCGTTCCTATATCAGGGAAAGGGGAAGCGGCAGAACGCTCCGGGAAAAAGTGGAACGCAGTCCCAAAATCCTTGATTTATTCGGAGCGTCCGTTATTCATACAGAAATCCGGTATGAGGCAAAGAAGGAGGCCGCCTGCTATGACTGGGAAAACCCGGAGAAAAACAGCCGTCTGACTACCTTTGAGGAACGAAGGAAGCAGTTGAAGGCGCTGCATGACAGGGGGCTTGAAAAGGCCTATGTACATCTGGACGGCTGGGGAAAAGCAGGGTATGACAGAGAACACCCGGATATTCTGCCTCCCTGTGAAGAAGCGGGAGGTGCGGAGGGGCTCAGGAAGCTCTCCGGGGAATGCAGAGCATTGGGATACCGGTTTGCCCTGCACGATCAGTACCGGGATTACTATACGGACGCAGATACTTACGATCAGAGCCAGGCAGTTATGCTGCCGGACGGCAGCAGGCCAGGAGAATGTACCTGGACCGGGGGAAAGCAAAGCTATCTGTGTGCGGGCCTTGCATCATCCTATGTGCGCCGGAATTACAGAAGGCTTGAAAAAATGGGAATCTGTCCGGATGGAGCATATCTGGACGTGTTCAGTGTGATGCGCCTGGATGAATGTTTTGATCCGATGCATCCTATGACACGCAGGGAATGCAGTGAATACCGGAACGAATGTTTTCATTATATTGAAGAGCATTACGGTATTGTATCTTCGGAGGAGCCGCTGTCTAACACGGTTGATTCCCTTGCCTTATGCCATCATGCACCTTACCCCACATCGCCTACCCTTGCCAGGGGATATGCCAGGGGAATACCGGTGCCGCTTTTTAACCTGGTGTATCATGATTGCATTCTGACACCATGGAATCTGGCGGAAGGAGAAGAATCGGTAATGCCGGACGGAAAGAGCGGATTCCTGTATGCCCTGCTGAATGGGGGAATGGGCTATCTGCCGATAGAACCCAGTGACGAAGAATGGGAAAAGGCGGGAATTGTGGCACGTCTTCACTCTTTGGTGGCAGATCAGGAAATGGTTCTGCACGAGTTTATGGACGGGACCGGAGAACGGCAGAAAACGGTCTTTGCGAATGGGATTACAGTTGAGGTGGACTTTATGAAGGGGAGCTATCGGTTTGGGTAGCTCCCCTTCATGTGTGTCTTTCATGTCTGGCCTGACTAATCCTATCAAATTCCCGGCGCTTGGCCTCATCAATATTCTTTACATACATGATGCCTTTTTTCTCTCCGGTGACAATATCTGTAATGAGCCGTACAATGGTGACCATCCATAATAGGGCGCCATCCGGGGCTGTCAACTGGTATTCACAGCTCAGTTCATTACTGCCTTTTTGAAAGGAAAGCAGCAGAAGACCATCTCATAACGGTCCTCTGCTGCCTTCGCTGTTATTTTCAATATAATTCCGGATTTCCTGTTCCTGATAGTGCAGGAAACTGCTCCACATATCAGCAAAAGCATCAAAATTCCTGTCCCTTAGTTTGTTTACAGCGTTTGTAACAGCGGAGCTGTATTCGTAGTCAAGCCCGTGTTCTTTTAACCGCTGCAATGTAATCGGGTACCCACAGGCCAGCAATTCTTTTACCTTGCAGTAACATTCACGAACCATGGCACAGGTACAATGTTCAATAATAAAAGTAAGATAAATATCAATAATAAGATAACTCTTTTTTTCGTCCTGGCTATGTAAAAGCTGCTGAACAAGCTGTGTCAGGGCATCCGCCGAAACCGCCTGCAGAGTAAAAACAGAAACAGTCCGGGCTGTCAGTGACAGAAACTGTAGGCTTTCCAAAAAGATTGCCAGAACACTTTGTATTTCAGGCCGTGTAAAATCAATTTTCTCTTCAGATATACAAACCAGAGTCCCTTTTCCGTGATAGGACTTTACAACACCTAAGTACGTCAGAATCTGCAGGGTTCTGCGTATGGTTGATACGGCAACGCCATATTGTTCTGCCATTTGCGGGAGGGAAGGCAAATAACTTCCAGGGGGATATTTCCCTCTGATAACCGTGATAATAATAGAGGCAGTGAGAGAATACCGTAACTGCGGACGATTTCTGTAAATATTCCATTCAAAGGGGATGGGGTTCTTTGGTATCTCAGGATATTCTGAACGCGCCTTTTCGAGGAATGTAAAAAGTCTATCTGTGGCCTGTTCGTATTCTGCAATATATTCCTTTTTCAGAGAAGCTATAACTTCATCATTCGTCAATCCGCCTATTTCCTGGCTTATATCCTGTACATTCCGTTCTTCTGCTAAATATGGAAAACAGATATAGCGCACCATTTCCCAGTAGAGATTCAGCAAAAGCTTATTGTTGAGAGAAGATAGAACTACAATATAAAGTTCCACAGGCATGAATAACGTATCAGATACCGGCTGCATTAATTCCTGACGGAGCCGGTCAAAATCTTCATTCTTCCATTGCTGTAAAGCAGCTTCCCAGAGAGGCTCAATTAACAGAAGGCCGCCCATGCCCACATCTCGCAGGCCTTCTTCCCGGGGAAGAAAATACTGTGCAATATTTTTTTTGATTTTGGCAGGCCCTGCTTTGTAAATAACCTTCGCAGCTCTGGCGGCTTCTATCCTGATGTATTTGTCTCGTTCCAGCTGAGCCAGTGCAGAGCGGACTGTTGGGATGGCCAGACGAAAGTGGGCACAGATTTTGGGCATAGACGGTAAAGAATCGTTATTTGCATAATAACCAAACCGGATTCTTACAGAAAAATAATCGTATACAAGTTTATAAAGTTCATTGCTGGCTTTCATTATTTCACCTCACTCAATTTTTATTCTATCATGTCCTTGGAGGGTACGCCACTGTTTTAGTTAGGTATCTTTTGAAAAATAAAGTATTTAAATAGTAGAAAAGATTGCACAGTCAGTCGTTGCATGCTAAAATGCAATTAGTATGTGAACAGAGATAGACCTGATGGCAAAGCATAAACTTGTACCGGATTCAATGGAAAAGAGAGCGGATATATGATTGTTTCGGGTACCCTGGCAGTGCAGTTGGAGGACGTCCAAAGAGGCCAGACAAATGCTGAAAATCGATGGAGGGAACGGTATGAAATACAAAAAGTATATCAGTCTGGGAATGATTTTTATTCTGCTTCTGCTGGATATGGGATGTCGGCCGCAGGCGGACGGTTCAGAACAGCCGGCCGCACAGAAAATAGAGATATCAATGATGTACCCCATGAAGCTCAGCCATTTTGAGGCATTGGTGGAGAAAGAATACCCGGAAATAGATTTACAGGTGGAAATGACAACTACCGCGACGATGAACGGGGACAGTGAGCGGCGTCTCAGAAAAGGACACGGCACGGATCTTGTGGTTACCACAATGCCCACGGGAGAGGTAAAGGATTACGTGATGGACGTAAGTGCGGAAGAATTCGCGACCAGTTATCAGGGAAGTGTTGCCAGCCCTGTAATGATTGAAGGCCAGACACGTTACCTTCCGCTTCCGGGACAATATACGGGTTATATCCTTAATAAAACGTTAGCGGCAAAGCTGGGGAAAAAGCTGCCTGAGTCGAATGAGGATTTAACAGAGCTTTTCAGGGCAGGGAAAGCACAGGGAATAGGTATCGGAGAAGACGGGGTGATGTTTGGCCTTACTACGGTATCTGCCTCGTCCATCGGTTCTTATATTATAGGAACACAGGTCCCGGATTTCCTGGGTACGTCAGAGGGAATTAAATGGATGGCTGATTTTGAAGCCGGTACCGCCGGCTTCAGTGATGTATGGGACAGCAGTCTGGATCTGCTGCTTGAATGGGTCAGTGAGGGGTATCTGAATGCAGGTTCCCTGTCCCTTCAAACTAATAATGCCACGCCAATTGAAACAAGAATGCTGAATGGAACCTTGCTGCTGGCTCATGGAAACGTACAGCTGTTTACAAAAATAAGCAGCCACAGCAATGAATATGAATATACAATGCTGCCGTATTTAAGTGATAAAGGGAATTCCCCCTGGGTAACTTCCGAGCCTGACGGGTATGTTGGAATAAATAGCCTGCTGGAAGGGGAAGAAAACAAAGAAAAGCTGGATGCCTGTATCCATATTCTGGAGCTGCTGTCAACACAGGAAGGACAAGAGGCGTGGATGGAAGATACATCGGCATCCAATTCCTATTTATCAGATTTTGAATCGGGAGAGAGTGAAGTGGCAGAGGAAATTGCTGCCTGCATCAATGATGGTTATATTTATGACTTGCAGTTAACATCCAATATCATTCAGTATTTTGGAAAAAATATGGCCTTAGTACTGGATCAAAAAATGCAGTTGGAGGAAGCACTGGCAGCATTGGATGACTATTGCCGGAATGGTTCGGAGGAAGTGGATTATGACCAGTCCATCGTAGGGAGTGTGGCCGGTGATCTGATTTATGAAGATTATAATACGAGAAGAGAAGAAACCACGATTGGCAACCTCATTACAGATGCTGTAAAGGAATACAGCGGGGCCGATATTGCGGTTGTCAATGGAGGCGGAATCCGTGCCAGCTTATATAAAGGGGACATTTTGGGGGAGGAGCTGAATGCGGTGTGCCCGTATCCCAATAAGATAATCTTAGTGGAGGCTAAGGGATCGGTTATTGTGAGCATGCTGGAAAATGGTATTTCGCAGACCGTAAGGGAGGATACGCTTCCCGCCGGCCGTTTTCTTCAGGTATCGGGTTTATGTTATTCCTATAGACAGGCAGATGAAGAGCAGCCTTCAAAGCTGTTATCCGTTACGTTAGAGGATGGTTCCGCTTTGGAACCGGATGTATGGTATACCCTGGCCATTACCGATTATATGGCCGGGAGCGGAGGGTATATTGATAATAATGGGGATGGATTTACAATGCTGAATCTTTACAGTGATTCTTCGCCGAAAGCAGAAAATATAAAGCTTATCAGGGAGACAGGTGCAACATATGGCGATGCATTGAGGGAATATTTCCAAAATCATAAGGATGAACCGGTGAGTGTGGAGCTGGAAGGCCGCATTACGGTTGTAGGTGATAACGATGATTGAAGCAGTAAAAAAAATAAAAAATAACAGAGGATATGTTATTCTGTTTTTTATTGTCATGGCAATAGCCTGTGCATTTTCATTTATGTGCTTAATTCATACTTCCTCCAAAGCTTCACAGAGAGCCGGCCTGGAGATGGATACCCTTTACCTGAAGGAGTTGACAACTCAGACAATCGGACATTTTCAGACCGGGATCAGCAGCCATTTTTCCCAGTTAAGGACCTCGGCTGCATCAATCAAAGAGGAGGATCTTACAAACGAGGATACTTTGGCCGCATATTTTAAGAGAATACAGGAGTATAATAACTTTAATTTTTTTGCATTGGTGGATGAAGAAGGCAGATATTATTGTGTGGAGGGCGTTTTTCCGGCGGCCTCCAAAATCCGGTTTCTGGGACTTTTACTGGAGGGACAGAAGGATCTGATTTCTTATAACGAAACCATCCTGGGTGAGGACATGATTTTGCTTGGGGAGCCTATTGAGCCTGTTTATTTCAGAGGGAAAAAGATGGTTGCCGTTTTGGCGGGAATGGATATCAGCGTTCTTAATGACCAGCTTGCCCTGAAAAGAGAAGATGCGAAAACTTACTCCAGCATGATTGAAAGCAGCGGGAAATATATTGTAAATAACAGCTATAACAGTGATCTTTCGCAAAGCACAAACGCACTTTCAAAGCTTGAAAAATATGCTGTTTTTTTGCCGGGGTATTCTCTGGAGGAGGTCAGGGAGGATTTAAAAAAAGGGGAAGCCGGTCTTGCCGCATACTCAGTGGAGGGACAAAATCAGTACATGTACTATGCTCCCATTCAGGGAACAGACTGGTATCTGCTGACAATCATACCTTACGAGGTGGTTAACTCCATAATCAATGTACTTATCAGCAGTCTTAACAGAAATGTAATTATCATGATGATATTCATATTAGGGCTGCTATCTTGTTTGTTCCTGTTTTTTTATACACATATGAATAAAGATGAAAAAAAACTTCGCATTGCCAAGGAGGCGGCGCAGAAAGCACGTATTAAAGCGGAGAATGCCAATCGGGCAAAGAGCGAATTCTTAAGCCGCATGAGCCATGAGATCAGAACGCCCATGAATGGGATTATTGGAATGGGTACAATTGCCAGGCAGAATCTTGATAATCCGGCCAAGGTTGAGGAATGTCTGAAAAAGCAGGCATTGTCATCACAGCATTTATTGGATTTGATTAATGATGTCCTGGATATGTCTAAAATAGAAAGCGGCAGAATTGAACTGAGAAATTCACCCTTTAATTTCAGGGCTGCGCTGGAAGGGCTTGTAAATATATATTATGCGCAGGCCAGGACGAAAGGAATTCAATTTGAAACTATTTTAGCCGGAAAGATTTATGAACGGCTGATGGGAGATTCCCTGCGTCTGAATCAGATCATTTCTAATTTGCTTTCAAACGCAATGAAGTTTACACCGCCGGGTGGCTCAGTTTGTTTAAAAGTAGTATGTGTTGATGAAAAAGAGGATGAGGTGGTTCTGCGGTTTGAAGTCAGTGATACCGGCTGTGGGATTGCGGAAGAGAATTACGAGAAAATCTTTGAATCTTTTGAACAGGAAAACTCTGATGTGACGAGTGTTTATGGAGGGACAGGTCTTGGCCTTGCAATTGTCAAACGTTTTGCAGAGCTTATGGGCGGCAGGGTCTGGATCCGCAGCCAGCTGGGCAGCGGCAGTACCTTTTTTGTGGAATTACCTATACGGAAAACAGGAGAGCAGCCGGAAATCCCGGAATTTTCGGATATGAAGGTGCTGGTAATAGATGATAATAAGGAAAACGGCGACTATGCTTCAGCCCTGCTGGAACGGGTTCATGCACGTGCCAATTGGGTAAATAACGGCCTGGATGCCATATCTGCGGCAGAAGCTGCGTACAGGAAGGGCGAAGGGTATGATATATGTCTGATAGACTGGAAAATGCCCGGTATAAACGGCGTGGAAACGGCGATTCGTATTCGGGAACGGCTTGGGGAGGCAGCGCCTGTACTGATGCTTACCGCATATGACGAAACTGAAGTGGAGGGCGACGTTTCCCGAGCGGGTATAGCATATATTATTACAAAGCCTTTATTCCTTTCAACCATAGCGGAAGGCTTTTCAGCTTTTGGAAAAGCACAGCCGGTCCCGGACGCTCTGCACTGTCCATCCGTATTCGATTTCCAGGGACAGCATATTCTGTTGGCGGAGGACAACGAAATTAATTCTGAGATTGCATGTGAACTGCTTGCTGCTACGGGTGCTGTGACAGCGACGGCCCGGAATGGGGAAGAAGCGGTTTCGCTTTTTGAAAAATCATCTCCGGGGGATTTCGCTTTGATTTTGATGGATGTGCAGATGCCGGTAATGGATGGTTATGAAGCGACAAGACGGATTCGCGGACTGAACAGAGAGGATGCCAAATCAATACCTATCTTTGCCATGACAGCCAATGCTTTTGCAGAGGATGAAGAGAAAAGCCGTTTGGCCGGGATGGATTCGCATATTACGAAGCCGTTGGATGTAAAAATACTTTATTCACAAATTAATCTGTTTTTGACAAAACGCAGTAAAAATACATTGTAAACGGCGGAGGCATTAGTTACAAGTGAAAAATTTAAAAGTATCGGAAAAGCTTATTATTTCATATGCATTGATCCTGGTGTTGCTTTCAGTCGGCAGCGTTTTGAGTATAATGAATCTGAGAAGTCTGGGAAAACAGATAGAAACCTTTTGTGACGGGCCTTTTATTGTCAATAATAGTGCCAATATTGTAAATACAAATTTTGAGAGGATGCAGAAGGATGTTTATCGTGCGATTTCCAATTCGGATCCGGATATCAATGATGAAGCGATTACTGCCGCAAGGGAATCCGCAGCAATGATTAAGGAACAACTGCCTGTAATAGAGAAACATTTTCTTGGTGACAAGCAAATCATTGAGCGTTTGGATACCGCTTTTTCTGAGCTTGAACCAATGCGCGAATATGTCCTTACGCTGGCTGGGGCGAATAAGGGGGCGGAGGCCGCCGCCTATATGGAAAATAATAATATTCCCGTCATAGAAAAAGCGCAGACGGAATTGGATCTCCTCATACTCACAGTATTACGCGGCCGGTTGGCCAGCTGAAAAGGGCAGCCCATAATCTGGTGGAGGGCAGGCTTTCTGAGGTGAAGATTGAAAAGGCTTTTCTGTTGTGTCCAGGGAAATACGCGGACTGGCGAATCAGGCGACAGCCGCTTCAAAAATCACGGCATCTTTAATTGAAAACTCATTTAAAACCATTGAAAACGGGAAGAATATAGCGAATAAAACGGCAGATTCATTATCAGAGGTGGTAGAAGGTGTGGAGCGGGTGACAGGGTCACTTAATTCTATTACAGCCGCATCTGTAAGGCAGGCCGGAGCGATCAGCCAGATTATGCTAGATGTGAATGAGATCTCCGGTGTTGTACAGACAAATTCAGCAACGGCGGAGGAAAGCGCTGCTGCAAGCGAAGAACTATCGTCACAGGCATTGCTCCTGCATCATCTGTCAGAACAATTCAAATTGAAGGAGCTGCCGGAGAATCATTATGGGGCTAGTTTCAAATGATAAAATGCGAGAACACCGCAGGCGGCCTGTACGATTTGCGTGCTCTGGTTAGCGGGCAGATTAATGCTCTTGTAATGGAAGTGGTACAGGGCAGCGGCTATACTGACGGCAGCCGTGAGCAGAAAATACAGGATTTGTTCCGCAGTGCTGCCGACATGGATCGGCGAAATGCTTTGGGAATAGAACCTCTGCGTCCATATCTGAAGCTCATTGATTCTGCCGGAAATATCAGGGAGTTCAACGATGCATTGACAAAGCTTCAGCAGGAACTGGCGATTGGAGGAACTGTAGACGTGATATTGATGACTGATACTCGTGATAACAAGAAAAAAGCCCTCCACATCCATCCCACTATAATGCCCAGCTATACACTGGAAGAGTATGAGGATCCTGCCAATACGTATATTAATGCCCAGCTTAAACTGAATAAGACATTGCTCATGCTGGCAGGCTACGAAGAAGCAGATGCTGAGGTTCAGGCGGGAGCTACCTTTGCTCTGGAACAGAAGCTGCTGCCCTACATGCCCTCTGCGGAAGAGTTTGGTGATCCGGACAAAAGCTATAAGAGAGCTTCCTTTGATGAACTTCAGGCTATGTTTCCCAGTCTGGATATGGCAGCTCTTATAAAGGCCTGCGGTTTTCAGAACCCTGACGATTTTATTCTCAATGCACCTGACCTGCTGGGGGCGTACAGCAAGCTGCTCACCGATGAAAACCTGGAGCTTTTGAAAGCAGATGCCAGACTTTCCCTCCTTTCTGTCTTTGTCCGGGATTTAAGCCAGAATGTAATGGATGCCTATAATGAATTCAATACGATTGTCACCGGTGCGGCAGAGGATATCCGCACACCGGAGGAACTGGCCGCCGAACAGGTGAATGCCATATTGGGGGACTATGTGGATCAACTCTACGTAAAACGCTATTTTTCCGCTGAGGCTAAAGCTGACGTGGAACGTATGGTTCAGAGCTTTATTGACAATTATAAAAAAAGGATAAATTCGCTGAACTGGATGGGCGAAGAAACCAGGCAGAGAGCCATTGAAAAGCTGGATAATATGCGATTTTTCGTGGGATATCCGGATGAATGGGATAATAGCCTGGACAGTCTGGATATAGATCCCGCAGACTTCTTTGGCAACCTTACCCAGTCCAGAAAACTGACCCGTGCACAGATGGCGGCTGAGCAGTTTGCAGCGATTACCCCAAAGATGAATCTGCCGGCATCTATGGTGAATGCTTATTACAATCAGTTTAATAATACCATGGCCTTTCCCGCTGGTATTCTTCAGGCACCCTACTATGATGTAAATGCTGACTGGGAAGAGAATCTGGCAGGTATCGGTACCATTATTGCCCACGAGATGACCCATGCCTTTGACAACAATGGAGCCAGATATGACAAGGATGGCAACTCTAATGACTGGTGGACTGAACAGGATTACGCCAGATTTCAGGAGCTGTGTGAGCGGGCAGACGACTTTTACGACGGCAGGGAAGCCGCGGCGGGCATTACGATCAATGGACGTCAGACATTAGGAGAGAATATTTCCGACATCGGTTCTATGGCCTGCCTGCTTGATATTCTCAGCAAGGAGGAGGATGCAGATTATGATGTCTTTTTCCGGGCCTATGCAAAAAGCTGGCTGAAGGCTTCCACACGGGAGAACACCGAGTTTATGGCGAAGTATGACGAACACGGTCCCGGAAACCTGCGCACCAATCGGGTCCTTTCTAACTTCCAGGTGTTTTTTGATACCTATGGTATCGGGCCTGGTGATGGTATGTATGTGGCACCGGAAGACAGAATCTCTATCTGGTGAGTATATCAGTATAATTAAAAGGGGCTGTCGGAAAATGGCAGTCCCTTTGTTTGCCGTTAAGAAGGACTTTATGACTGTAATTCCCGAATCAGTTCTTTTATCCGGGATATAATTTTTATCCGGCCGATTCCGGTATAGCCGGCTCGTTCCGCAATGTGCAGCAGATGCTCATGACAGAACAGAACAATATCAGGCTCTGAAACTTCAAAAACAGCAAAGGGAGCCGTTGTATGGACAAGGAGCGCTCTCTGCCGTTCCCTGACCATTAAGGTCCCCTCATTGGATACAGAATCAGGGAGCGGGATAAAATGATAATTCTCACAGGTTTCAAGGAGCCTCAGAATGTTCTGCAGGTGCAGAATATAGAGGTCAGGAGTATAAAAAACAGGGTTTGTTTCTCCGCCGAGGGACAGAATAACAGGAATCTTTCCCTGACGTATTGTTTCAACATCAGGCAGGCGGACGATGTCTATCAGACCATATTTTTCCCACTTCTTTTCAATTAATGCCATTTCCTGCTGATACAGGGCACTGAGCTTTTTCAGATTGGGTTCCTTTATTCTGCCATAACAATATTCTACCAATTCAGGAGGTGCTGTTTCAGCGGAGAGTGAAGAAACCCTTTGGATGCGGGCCCCGTTATCTGTCAGGAAGCGGGTAAAGCAGCGCATTAAATCCTCCGGAACCGTGTGGGTATGCAGCATCGGCTGGCAGAGCGCTAAAAGATCTTCAAATTCTGCGGCATAAGCCTGGGAAAGCCGCCAGTCGGTAGTCAGGAAGGAAGCGTGGACGGAAGTTATTCCTGCGGAGGAATTGGAGGTTAAAGCGATTTCGCCAGGCATGATCATAAGCGTCCGCCTGTGCATGTTATCCCGCATCCGGGGATAGTAATAAGCTGACACCTTGCCGGTCATATATAGAGGAAACCAGCGAAGCAGGGAATCAAAAGCCTGCTCCACCCAGGTGGTTGGAGGGATGACCTGGATAATCTGAAACCCACGGTTTATCAGCTCCATGATCCAGTTTTGCAGTAACCCTGCATAACCGTATTCCTCCGTAATCCAGTTGTCTGATTCATCTGCGAAAATAAGTACATCACCAGGTTCCTCCAGAGAAAGCAGATGAAGATAAAATGCACGCGCAGCCGCCCTTTTGCCTTCATTTCCATAGTATACTGAATTCTCTGTGCCAAGCCGGCATGACTCCTGGGCAGGAGGTGTGCTTACTGATTCCAGGTTGAACGATTCAAAAGTACGCATAAAGTGTCCAACTTCATCTGCTTCCCCACAGAGCCAGTAAAAAAGGATATCTGCAAGCTGTTCCTTTTTCATGGTGTAGGCCTGTCTGATGCCCAGCATTTCCGAAAGGGCCTGACGCTGATACTCTGTGTTGCTCCGTTTGGAAAAGTATTGTGACATAACCTTGATATGCTCACGGTTTCTGGGAAGCCGCCGGTTTCCCCGCCGGAGCCGGCTGATCAGGGAGGGATCGACCTGAAGCTCCTGTGAGAGCATACGGTTGGAAACCTGAGTCAGATCCATTAGAAAGGTTAGTTTTTCGTAAAACTGCATGACTTTACCTCCTTTAATCCAAGTATACACTGATAATAAATTGAAAACAAGATAAGTGTCACATTTGATGACACAAAAATGGCAATGACAAATGAGTTTAGAACGTTGTTATTTTGCCAGTTTATAATTATACTAAAATAATAATCGTAATTATATAAATTATAGTTAATAGATAAGTGGTTAAATAGTGCGTTATATAGATAGCTGACGTAAATAAAATTATTTTTTGTTAATATTTTCTGCGGGAAACAGAGATGCTTTTATCTTTTAAGGGAAAAATGGGCATAGCTGTAAAGGGGTTGTACTATAAACCGGAAGTTTTTTGGCACTGTTTTTTACTGTTGGAAAACCGATTGATTGCCCATATTGGAAAAGCAGCTTTGTACAGGGGCTGTTTTTTTAGTTATGGGAAAAGATACCATATCCGGAAGCTGTGCTTGTAACGGCCAGGCTTCAGCAGGCAGGACAACGGTATCCTGATTTGGGAGGATAATACATATGAAAGAGAAAAAGAAAAGTCAGGTGACGGTTTCCGGGATTGTGGGAATTGTGTTGTGCATTGTTTTTATTCCTATCATAATAATCAATTTAATTTTGATTATAGGAAGCTACACAAGTCCCGAAGAAATACCGGGAGTGCTGGGGTTCAGGCCGGTTATCGTTCTTTCCGGCTCTATGGAGCCGGCGATTCAAACGGGGGATATGATACTTCTTCATAAGGCGGACAGCTCACAGCTGAAGGAAGGGGATGTGATTTGTTATCTTGTTTCCGGCAAAGCAATCACGCACCGCATTGTGGAAATTACAACAGGGGAGGATGGGCAGACCCGCTATATTACGCAGGGAGATGCCAACAATACGGCAGACCAGCAGGCGGTAACTGCAGATCAGATACAGGGAATCTGGAAGGGGATCCGTATAGGCGGCCTGGGGGATTTTGTCATGTTCATGCAGAGCACTACTGGCATGATACTTTTTATCATTTGTCCCTTATTGCTTTTTATTCTCTGGGATATATGGCGCAGATGGCGTCTGGACAAAGCGGAGGCGGCGCGGACTGCCGAACTGGAGGCTGAGCTTGCCGCCCTGAAGGCCAACAAGGCGGAAGCAGACGCTGACAGCAGGGAAAAGGAGTAAACCAGAATGCACCCGTTCCTGTGCGGGCACAGAGCAGAGGGGCGTGTTTATACATAGCCAGGCAGAATGTCTGGGTGCAGAGTGCTGCAGGCACACGGGAACCGTGCCTGGATGAGGCCATACATGGTTCCCGAATAAAAGAGAAAGAAGGGACAGTAAATGATGAAAAAAAATCATGCAGCCCGACTGGGCGCCCTGGCACTGGCGCTGACACTGGTGTCTACCTGTTTGATGGGAGGGACGTTGGCTAAGTATACTACCACGGTTACAGGGGCGGCTACGGCTACGGTGGCGGCGTGGGTATTCAATGCAAATGATGCAAACGCAGAAACTAAAAAATTTGAAAATATTAAGTTGGGAGATACCTTAAGTTATAACGAAAAGGATATAAAGAAGAATGTTATTGCGCCTGGTACTGAAGGGAGTTTTGATATTAAGCTGGATGGTACAGGGAGTGAGGTTGGTATTGATTATGCTATTAAAATTGCTAATGCTTCTTCCACTAAGAAATTACCTTCAAACTTAGTTTTTTCCACAAAAGCAATTGTGGCAGAAAACACGGGAAACTCGTTGGATAAATTGTCAAGTGAGTCCGGCTCTTTATTAAGTGGAACAATTGATTATAACGAGAGTAATATGAAAAAAACGATAACAATTTATTGGAAATGGCCATATGATACGGGCACTGAGGATGCTGATACAAATGATACAACGGATAGCGGTATTGGGGAAATAACGCTTGATATTACAGTTACCGGAACTCAGGTAGAGCCTAAGGGAACCTCAGTACCCTAATCCTGATTGGTAGGTAGAGAAGATATTTCTGCCCTCTGTGCCAGGGCAGGATTTCCCGGGGCTTTCAGCCCCCGGGAAAGAATCCGCTGTTAAGCGGGTCCTTTCCCAGAGGCTGAATTGTCTGTTGCTCCATAAAAAAGGAGGAAATATAAACTATGTCACAACAGCAAGGGATAACACCTCCTTATCCGGAGGAAAAAGAAAATAAAAAAAAGAAACTCCGTTGGTTGCCGGTCCTTTTTTTGCTGACCTTTTTAACCTCCTGCATAGCAGGCTACATCCTTGGCAAAAATGCAGGATCAGTGCCCACAGGACAAATTATCGATACCATTCTTCTGAGTCCGGAAAAGGAACCGGAGAAAAAAACAGAGACGATTCTCCATCTGTCAGGCCAGGCTGTTTATAACAATGGTACCCCGGCGGCAGGGCGGACGATGGAACTGCACAGTACACCAATAAGGACCGTTACGGATGAAAACGGTTTTTTTCTGTTTCCTAATGTTGTGGAAGGCGAACACACGGTTTCCGTGTTGAATGAAGACGGTACGGTTGCGGCACAGCGGGCTATTTCCCTGAGCAGGGAAGACAGTATTGCAGGTGCGGACGTTGTCCTGCAGGACAGCGGTTCCTATGTGATCCAGCTGTCGGTGAATGTACGGCTGCTGGAAATCACGGTTGAATTGGATGGAGAAGAGCTGTATATCAATCCGGAAAGGCTCACCTGGGCTTCCTCCGACGGGATGGTAACTACGCCGGCGGGAACTGCTTCGGCAGCAGAACGCCCTGTAGTAACGCCCTGTGGTAATGTCTGTCTTTCAGATGGAACTATCGTTTTTCCGGGTGGAAAAGAAATTCCGGTGGCGATTATTCTGCCGGATGATACCGTACTTTTTCCAAAAGAACTGACAACTCTTAATGAGGGTGCAAAGGTACAGCCGGACGGTGTTGTGATTCTGCCGGATGGCACGCAGATTTATCCGGGGGGAATTGTAGTAACCCCGGACGGTGAGAAAAAGGAAGCGGGCAGCAGCGGCCTGATTGTGGAGGACGGCACAGCGGTTCCTATCGGGGGCGGAGCTTCCCCGGCGCAGCCAGATGAAAGAACAGACGCTCCCAAAGCGGAAGAACCGGGATTAGAGGGGAAGATTACGGATAAGCCCCTTATACCCGGGGAACAGGAGGAAGAGCGTCCTTCTGCCGGACAGGAAGAAAAACCTTCTCTGCCCGAAGAAAGCGGGGGAACAGCTGCACCGGGGACGGGAGGCACCGGAGAGGAAACCGGTGGAGAAGGTGCCGGTGAAAAAACGGAGCCTTCCGAAGAAACAGGCAGACTGACAGTGTCGGGACAGAAGGAAAGCGGTAAAGAATTTGTTGACTGGACGCAAAACAGTACCCTGGATCTTTTTTATGATCGGACTACGGGGATGCCCTATGAAAAAATTGCTCCAGGCACGAAGGGTTATTATCTGTTCCAATTGCAGAATTCAAGACAGGGGAATTTACATATTATGCTGACGCTGACAGAAGCAACCTCTCTTCACCTGCCGCTTGTTTTTACATTAACACCTCTGGACGGTGACGGCAATAAGCTGGAGGAAGATGCAGTTTCAGGCAGTTTGACCAAGGATAAAAAGGAAATAACACTGGAAACCGCTGTTAATGGAAACGGAATTCAAAAATACCGTCTGGATTGGCAGTGGCCGCTGAATGGCAATGACGCGGAGGATACGGCGGCAGGCAATACAGGAGGAACCTATATGCTTTCCCTTTCCATTCATGCCGAAGAAGAGAATTAGTATCTATGAAAAAGATTTTTTACAGATTAGTACAGTGCGTGATTCTGTTGGCGCTCTGCCTTGTGATCCTCCTGAATCTTTGGCAGCTTACGTCTACGAAACTTGCCGGACAGGAGCTTCCGACAATATTTGGCTGGTCGGATGCTGTTGTGTTGTCAGGAAGCATGGAACCTACCTTTTCTATAGGGGATCTGTTGATTATACATGAAGAAAAAACATATCAATGCGGCGATATTATTACATTTTCGGATGGAGCATTTGTGACTACCCACCGTATTGTGGAGGAAACTGCGGAGGGATTTATTACCAGGGGCGATTACAATAATGTATCGGACCCGGAAGTGGTAAAGCAGGAGCAAATCAGAGGGCGCGTGGTAAAAATCGTTCCGAAGCTCGGTTCGGTATTTTTGTTTATGAGAACCCCACTGGGGACAATGATTATTCTTATTGCGGGATTGCTGCTGCTGTTCCTGCCGGAACGGCTGGGACGCCTGCTGAAGAAAGGAAAGAGGTGCATCAAATGAAAAAGCAATTGACATTCGGGCGGATTGTCAGCTATCTTCTTTATCTTTCCCTTGTCTGTACGCTGATATTCGGTGTAACCTATGCGCGTTACAGCACGGAGGTGACCGGTGGTGCATCGGCGCAGACGGCAGCGGTGGCTTTGGACAGTTCATTGGATTTGGCAAGCAGCTTGGAGGGAATAAAGCCCGGCAGTACATCGGAAATAAAGTTTGAGGTAAGCAATCAGAAGGATGAAGTGGTGAGCGAGGTTGCACAGGAATACACAGTAACACTCTTAACTACCGGGAATCTGCCTTTAGAATTTACTCTTGCTTCCGCGCCGGGAACCGCCGGCAGCGGAGAAAGCTATGTTGTGAAGAAAGAGGGCGGAAACTATATTTGGAGCGGTGGGCTGTTTCCTGCCGGAAAAGCGGAAACGCATAAATATACGTTAACAGTTTCATGGCCAAAAGATGCAAATGACGCGAAACTTATGAATGAAATAGATGCTATTTCTTTACGCATTGATGCGCATCAGGTGGAACCTAAAGCTGTTACAGCGTCAAAATAAAGAGGAGGAAATCCATGAAAAGGGAAAACAATCCTATTAGAAAAAAAAGCAGAAGACGGATTTCGGCAGGGAAAAAGAGAAATAAACGGACTCCCATCCTGACTGCGCTGCTTTTATTAATGGTTTGTGCTGCGACCTTTGGCGGATTCACAGTAGCCAGATATGCACTGAGTCAAACTGGTAAAAGCGGTCTGGCCAGTGCTGAAGAGTTTTATTTTACCAGCGATCTCCTTAAAGAAGAAGGGGCTAGTTATGATGTGTATAATTGGGGAGACGGGATTCCTATCCAACTGAAAAACTATGAGGATTCGTTGCGATATAATGTGAAGGATATTTCATATACGGTAACATGTGTACCTGAGTGTACGGTTACGGACAATGGAAATACAACAAATGGAAATAAAATTCTTGGAGGCAATGCTAATTCAATTGAAATTAAAGTTAAGCCAACAGATCTTACAAAAACCCAAATAACTGTAACTGTTGAAACATCATCTCCTTATAAAAAAACACTAGAAGCGACATTTACTGCAACCGGTAAGTTACAGCCAAAATATCAAATTACGGATTCTTCAGGAGAACCAACGGCAGAACTAATTTTAACAGGTGGCGCTAAAAAAAGTGATATAACATTAAGTTGGGATAATACTAAGATTATGCCGGATAGAACAAATAAATATCTTAGCTTTGATAGTAACACTTGCGTAATTACAGCAGAAGCCAGCGCCAGCTATCGTATTCTGCTTTTTAAAACAGATCCTGACATGAACTACAGTAAGCAGAGCAATGATATTATAGGATTGGAAGTTAATCTGGATTAATCTAATTGGGAGGAAAATTCGATGAATAATACAACCGGAAAATGGATGCGTATACTCAGTATTTTTTTGACAGTGTTGATTATCAGTATGGGGATGGCAGAACGTCTTATTATTGTTGTGGCAGCTGAAATCAATACTGAAGAAGAACCTGTCAGTACGATGTCAACGGACGCTAGTCCTGATACAGAAAATGTTGAAATACCATCTGTTGAAGAAAATGTTGGCCCTGATATAGAAGAAGCTGATTCGTCTTCAGAGAATGAAAGTAGCAGCAATGAACAGCCAGCGGAGGAAGAACCATCCGGTGAAGCTTCAACAATACCAACAGAGACTGCCGATATAATGGAATCTAGTGAAGAAGTTACAAGCACTGAAGAAACAATCTCCATAGAGGAAACAGAATCGGCCTTCATTGAAGAGACTGAAACAACGGAATCCGTAAGCATGGAAACGGAAACAGAGATATCTGTTTCGGAAAATTCTATTAGAGTGCAAAAATCTGCGTTATTAACGGAAAAGGTTCAGGAAGAACCCTGCCTTGAAGTAATACTTGTTAAAGAAGATGAAAGTGACTCAATTTCACTCGTATCCTCTGAAGAAAATAACGTGATTGCAGAAGATTGGGCTTATGACGAAATAAGAACCTTGAAGATCCAGGGGGACTTTACAAATACAGAAGGAAATAAAAAAATAGAAATAGAAATGCCTGCGGGAATGTTTTTTGTCAAGGGAGGATATACAACAGAAGACACAGGCATTACCTCATGCGCCTATAATTCTTGCAGTTTGCCAGAAGGGTATGAAAGTACTTCTGCTGGTGGAATTCTTTCGTATGAGATAGCTGATTCAGCAGAAAAAGTCGATATTAAAATCTCCGTTCAATACGATGAGAGTTTATGGAATAAACAGGCTGGAGCTGATATTACAGGTGATGCTACAGCGATAACTGTCAAAATGACGGCGGGAGATAAAGAAGTAATAAAGGTATTAAATAAAGTTCATACTTCCCCCTCTGACAGCGGATATAAAGTGGCTGCGTTGGAAGAAACAAAAACGGAAGTCATTAATCCGGATGAAGCCCCAGTTATGATAGGAGAACATGGAATTACCCTTCATCGAAAGAATAATCCGGATACTACGCCGAATCAATATTGGAAGTCATTCTGTCTGACGCAGGAACTGCCTTACCGTTTGGACGAACAAGAAGCAAAAGTATATGCAGAATATAAGGAGGAAGAAGTACAATGTATACCTGAGGGAGGTACAGTTGTATATAATGAGGAGCAACATACCGTTAGTATAACATGGAATAATATTAGTTTCACAAATAGGGAACCAGGCATAAACCCGGGCTATATTTTTTCTACCACTCTTTTCAAGGAAGGGGATACCGTAATCTATCCGCAGCCGGAAGCGACCGCTGTTGATTGGAATGGAAATGAAATCAATATTCTTACTGATAGTGAGGCTGATAAATTTATTTTAGGAGAAGCTATCGCCCTGTTTTCAGAAAGTAGGTTGACAGCTGGTATTTACGTTAATAATGAGCTGAACGTTTTATTACGTTCTTCTACATCTACAGATGAAAAGGTGACCAGTTCTAAGGAATGGGGGTATTCTGAGTTTCGTACTCTTAGGATATCTTTTGATTTCACAGGTACAACGGGTGAGAGAAAAATAGTTATTAAAGTACCGGTAGGAGTAGTTTTTTCGGCAAATGGTTATCCTACAGAGGGGGATAGTCCAGGGGTTATCAGTTCTTGCAAATTTGAACCGTGTGAGTATAGAGATATACCGAGTAGCTTTAAGCCAAGTAATAAAGGAGGTACTCTTACATACATTTTAAAGAGCGTGACAGGAACAATAGATGTTTTAGTAGGCTATGATGAACAGCTTTGGAATAAACGCCCCGGAGAGAGTGTTACCGGCGATCTGACTAAAGCAATAGAGGTTACTATGACTGCAGATAGTATGGAAGAAGGTTGTATTTTAGATCGGATTATAAGCAATAGTGGAAAGACACAAAATAAAAAAATTTACCATGTAGCATATGCATCTGATAAAGATTTGGCTTTTGATAAACCATTAGACGAAGAAGTACAGATAGGAAGACATTGGGTTTATGGAGGCCGTTTAGGCGACGGTGATTATAATGCCACACCTAAGATGTTTTGGAAATGTCTGGAGTTTGTTCAGGAAGATCCATATAAAGAAGATGCGGAGGGAAAGAAAGTATATGCTGACTATGTGGAAACGAAATTCGCGCCAGAAAGTAGCAATATAGTACATGATACTACTACTCATACAACGACTATAATATATAATAATACTTTTTTCTCTTACTCTCAGCCTCAATTTAATGGACGATACAAGTTTTCAAATGATAAATTTACCTGTAATGATAAAATTATTTACCCTGTACCGACGATATATGTAACAGGATTATATGGAGAAAGGTATTTATGGTTTGATAGAAGCAAGGGGGGAATTGAAAATAAGGAATTTTTTTTAAATAATGAAGATAAAATGTATATCGAAGCTGCGCAAACCGCGTATAAAGATTTTTCCATAGATTCCTATGAAAATGTAGTTTATCCAGTTGCTGAGTTCGAAGTGGAAAACCAAGGAGGGAAAAATTCAGGGGAAAAGGAAGTTAAATATACAGTTACTGGAGGAAACGGGATTGGTGTAACCTCCTTTAGACTAGTGATGCCTGAGAAGGGAAAATGTAGGCTAAATAGTAACGGTAAAATCGATGTTACATATACATGTATGGATGGTAACGGACATATTTATGATAATGAATATACACAAGAATTGGCACCACTAGATAATAATGAAAAAGGTGTTATACTGACACGAGATGATAACATGGTTTCAAATGGATATTATTTTTATACAGTTACTTATCGTGTATCAAGTTTTGAAGCTAAAAAAGTATTCTATGAAGCGACTTCCATAGGAACATCCGGAGGAATGGTCTATGGGAAAATTACCGATTCGGGAAAAGTAAAAAATGGAGAGGGAAAAGCTCTTCTCTCTGTAAAACTGAGTATTGAGCCGGTAAGAGATGAGAATGAAAAGCAAGAAATAGCAGGGACAGAGAAAGATGTCTCTTGTTCCTATGAAGTCAAAGGCAGCAGTGCTTTACCTATGACTACCATGGGATTAATGGATAAAAATCCATTTCCGGAGGGTAATTCTGTTTCAGCAGGAGGAACAATTCGCATAAATGCGACATTAGAACTAAGTAATTATCCTTATAAAGTATTTACTGCAATTAAGCAGCCTGTGTATTATCTTCGGCTTCCCAAAAATGAATTATCGCTTGTAAATGCCTCCGTAACAGTGGATCGTGAAGGAATATCTGCCATTGTTCAACAGGATATCAGTGATAGTAATTCCGATATTGCTATAATACCTATAACTTTTAATAACAAAGAAAATAAAAGAGAAGTTCTTGTGGGTTATTATAATGAAAAATTGGAAGCAATAGACAGTTGTAAGGCTCTGGTATTATCCTTCACATTGCAGACGGCTTCGAATATGTCTTCACTCAAACAGTATAATTTGCGTGATTTGGTAGGGGTATCAGCCGGAGATGCAGCTTTATATAATCAATCCGGTGGATGGGGGATATACAATTGGGATCACAATCCTATTGGCAGGGAGGACTATAGTAAATCGGAGATGTGTATGTCTTACTCTTCGCTCGAACAAACTATTTTTACTGTTTCAGCACCCGCTCCTATGCTGCAATTTTCTGCAGATATAAAGGATAGTGATCCGGATAGTATATATAGTAAAGATTATACTTTTATAGGAACAGAAGGAAGCGTAGACTATCGTATTTCGTTTGAAAATAATAAAGGCGGTTACATTGATCAAGATAAATTTTTTTATATAATAGAAATTCCTAAAGAAGGTACAGGATTGACAGAAAAAGGCGGTAATGGAGTCGCTGATTTTTCGTTTTTGCTGACGGAACCAGTATCGATTGATAGCGTGAATAAGGAGTTGTATGATATCAGGTATTCTCTTAGTACTCCTTTTAATAATGAAGCTTTTAATAATGGCAGTGCAAATTTTGATACAAATAATCAAACATATGCAGAATTTGTATCTGCGAGTGAGGTCGGTGAAAGATGGAAAGATGTACGTTGCATTAAGATAATAGCAACGGGCAACATCCCTGATGGTGAAAAATGTACAATGACATTAAACAATATTGAGTGGGATGCCAAGAGCGCCAAAGATAATCAAACATTTGAGTGGATATCCTACGGAATGCAAAAATATGTGTTAGGGGACAGAGCGTCCGAAGGATATACTCAGGCAAATAGTGTGAATTTTTCAATACATCCTTATGAAATAAAAAAAGAAGCCACATTAACTGGCGTTGTGGATGGGGAGGCGACAATTGGGACTGAAACAAGAATGCAAATCAGGATTCCCAGCTATTTAGCGGATAAGGAATTAAAGCTGGTGAGTGTAAACAAAGATGGCTCTTTTAACTTGGTTAGCTTAGATGAGATAAACAAGGGAACGCAAAACAGCTCAGATGGGACACTATGGGGAGATAAGAATTTTTGCTTAAGTGCATCATTGGGGGAAAATCGGGCTCAGGATATATTAACGAATTTGTCATCACCGTCTTTAGGAATTATAAAAAGTAATAGTAAGAAAGGTACACTTTTGACTGTTGAGCTAAAATGTGCTCCGGAGTTATCTACCGTCTTAAAAGTGGGCAGTGTTACAGCAGTATTTGAAGCAGAGGGGGATAACAATGAAAAGATACGGGTTACTACAGTTATAAATATACGTACTGTTGGGCGAAGTATGGTAGCAGGAGATATAACAGCACGAATTAAAGAAGGAAAATGGTTTGAGGGGGTAACGGAAAGTAAACCTAATGTAGCAATTACTGCTGACAGTGCTGTCAGCATACAATTTGATATTTCAAGTTACTTGAAAGTGTACTATGGCGAGCCTTACCTTTCTGGAAGCTTTCCCAAAGATCTGGGAATAATAATGGTAAATATAACGAATGCTGCAGTACCGCAATATTATTATTATAAAACAAGTGGTATCGAGTCGAAAATAATGTTAAATTGTTTTAAAAGTATGAAAGATGGGCAGACTGCATTTGAAAAGGGTTTTCTTGGTATTGACAGCAATCTTGTATTTGTTTTAGATTATGCTGAAACAGAGGGGACATTCATTGGAGAGAATAATTTCAAACTCGTATTTCCTCAAAATGTTGCAGAAGGACAGCAAATAACTGAAATAAGTGAAGAAGTTATTTGGAATCTTTCAGATAAAAGAAAATTCCAATTGGCTCTTGAGAATACTGAATTGGAAATGCAAAGCAGTAAACAACTGGAACTAAAAGCAAGAATTGAGAGTAGTATACTTACGGGGAATGATACATATCATGCTGGCGATTTTGTTACACTTGCTTTAATGCTTTTTGATAAAAGTGGTATTGCATTGAATTATCCTTCCGGTACTGTGGTTACATATGAAGGAGTCTATTATGCAGCGGTAGAAAATAAAGCTTTAATTCCAATTGCCGATAAAGTAGATGTAAAAAAGGAAATCACAGCAGTTCTTTCTATGAATAATTGGGGACTAAAGGAAGGCGAGTACCAGATAAAAGCGCAGATATACTGTTCACCTTTAAGGGGGAGTATTGCACCTGGAAATCCTGAAGCGGAATATCTCAGAAAGTTAAGAGTAATAAAAAACAGCGATGAAGACTATGGTTTGAGTGTGTCATTGGATTCCGAAACAAATTCGCGTATAGTGAATGAAGGAGCGGAACTACATTTTACATTGAAGTATACTGCAACTGAAGAATCTGAATTTAGTGCATTGCTTTATGCAAAAAAAGAACAGAAGTATGGAGATGTACCAATAAACTGGATTAATCTACCAGAATTTAAAGATAACCAATTAAGTAATATACAGTCAAAATCAGTCAAGATAACGTTGCCAACGGATTTGCCGGCTGGTACCTACCGAATACTTTTTATCATGGAAATAGAAGGGAAGAAGTATGAAGTTCCATACAATGTTATTGTACAGTAGTTTTTAGATAAGAAACTGCTTGTGAAACCATGAAACGTATGCGGTTATATATGCGTTTTAATAGCAAGCGGTTCAATATTATTATTTTTTATATTGAAATTTTTAATCACAAGGCCTTCTTCCGGTGGAAATTAACTTTTCCGTTCCAACCACTGAAAAGAGGGCCTTATATAAAATACTTTTCGGATTTTGATCCTGTTTGGGGGTCTACATACATTCCATCACTAGGCTGAATACTATAGGTACTGTAAAACTCCTGGAAATTAGAAAGCACACGATTTGTGCGCAGATTTCCGGGACTATGAGTAAGCGTCAAACCTCCCGCCTAGATATTTTTCAGATTCTATGGCAAACTTGAAAAAACTAAAAAAACTACTAGTTTTTCAAGGAGGGTGTAAAGTTGGATGCTTGTACTCATGAGGTTCGCCTCAATCAATGGAAACTGATTATCGAGCAGTGTCAAAGCCGTCCCGATGGGCAGACAGCCAGGCAGTGGCTGGCAGAAAACAGGATTCAGGAAAAAACGTATTACTACTGGCTCAGGAGAGTCCGTAAAGAAGTCTACAGCCGACTGAGTAATGGAAGTGCTTCTCTTCCTGCAATGCAGGAAAAAGGAACAGTTACCTTTGCTGAAGTCCCCATGAGACCGCAACAGAATCCTGAAATTCTTTTTTCTTTCCAGCCCGCAGTCGTGATTAAAACTTCCCATGCAACTGTGGCAGTGTCTAACGAAGTTTCCGACAGGCTGCTTACCAGGCTTCTGCAGGAGGTGTCCAATGCTTGAGGATGCCGGTGGAATCCGGCGCGTGATACTCGCATGTGGTTTTGTTGATCTTCGCAAAGGAATTGACGGACTGGCTCAGATCATCGGTTCTCAGTACAACCTGAATCCGTTTTCTGTGGAAGGCGTTCAGATCGTATGAAGGGACTTCTCTGGATGGGAAGCGGTTTCCTGCTCTTATATAAAAGGTTTGAGGACGGTTCTCTGACATGGCCAAGGACAACACAGGAAGCTGCAGATATCACCGAAGAGCAGTTCCGCCTCCTGATGCTGGGACTTAATCCTCTCGACCTGAAGATCAAGGACGTACATCCGGCAAAGGTTTTCTGAAAAGTATTGTGCAAAACGGAGAAAAAATTCTGTTGTTTTATCGCATAAAATCTGCTTATGGAAGCACTTTTTGAGATGTTGCGAAAGCGCGTCTGCCGCCTGTATCAGTGTGATGCAAGTAATATTTGAACCTTGAAAACTCTATATTTCCTCATTGTATATGGGCAGGCAACGCTGTTTTAAGCATAGGCGTTTTGCCGAAAGGCAGGATGCTTATGATTCGCCGTTTCACTGATTCTGTAATATAATCAGAGACAGTAAAGGACAAGGAGCGGATCAATGGGCAGCAAGCATACACTGGGTGAATTGAATAACTTAAGCCGTGAAGAGTTGATCACCATCATTCTCGGTATGCAGGGACAGCTTGATGCGTTGAATGAAAACATTGAGAAGCTTATTGAGCAGGTACGTCTTGCAAACCAGCAACGCTTTAGCCGTCATACGGAAACAATGGCATCCATTGAGGGACAGTTATCCTTTTTCGATGAAGCAGATGCCTTGTATAATACGCTTGTACAGGAGCCGGATCCTGATGAGATCCTCCCTGAAAAAGAAAAGAAGAAAAAATCCAGGGGATAGCGGGAAGCGGACTTAAAGGATTTTCCGGAAGATGTCATACCAACCCACACGGTATCTAAAGAGGTACTGGATGCTTTCTATGGTGAAGGCAATTGGAAACAGATGCCCAGTGAGACCTACAAACGTTTAAGACACGAACCTGAGAGCTGGACTGTAGAAGTCCACATGGTAGATGTTTTTGTGGGAACCGATGGTTACCATCAGGATGAGTTCCTACGTGGTGCCCGTCCGAAGGATCTGTTCCGTGGCAGCATAGCGACACCTTCCCTTGTAGCGTCTATCCTGAATGTAAAGTATGTGAATTCCGCTCCGCTGCATCGGATTGAACAGGAATTCTCCCGTAACGGGGTTAACATTTCAAAACAGACCATGTCAAACTGGATAATAAACAGTTCCCGCAGGTACTTCGCGCCGCTTGTTGAATGCATGAAGCAGGAACTGTTGAAGCTCCCTGTGACACAGTCGGATGAGACTCCCACCCAGGTAATCAACGATGACAGAGCACCCGGAAGTAAAAGCTATATGTGGGTGCACCGCTCCGGTGAATTTTATACGGAGTGCCCGATCGTCATCTATGAATACCAGAAAGGCAGGAACCATGAGTTTCCGCTTCAGTTCTATCAGAATTATGAGGGTGTTCTGGTTACCGATGGTCTTTCCCAGTATCATCTGATAGAAAAGAAGCTGCAGGGAATGATAAATGCCAACTGCTGGGCACATGCAAGAAGGGATTATGCCGATGCCATAAAGATAGCAGATAAATCCAATCCTGATGCGTTACGACGGTCGGTTGCCTATCAGGCATTAAGCCGGATATCCCAGATCTATAAACTGCAAGGTGCCTTAAAGGATCTGACAGCCGGGGAACGTCTCAAAGAACGCCAAAACTCAATCAGACCATTGGTTGAGGAGTATTTTGCGTGGGTAAAAAACCAGCTTAAAAATACAGCAGTACCGCCCAAAGGGAAAACAGCCGAAGGACTGAAATACAGCCTGAATCAGGAAAAATATCTGAAGGTATTTCTGACTGACGGGAACGTACCCATTGATAATTCAGCAAGTGAACGTTCAATCAGAACTTTCTGTATCGGCAAAAAGAACTGGATGTTCCACGACTCTATACAGGGAGCGCAGGCAAGTGCTATCATCTACAGTATTTCGGAAACTGCAAAGCTCAACAACCTGAGACCTTATTATTATTTTAAACATTTACTCACAGAGCTTCCCAAACTCTGTGATGAAAAAGGAAATATAGATTCTGCAAAGCTGACTCACTTATTGCCATGGTCAAAAGGGTTACCGGCTGAATGCAGAAAACCACGCCGCTGATATCTGTTAGCGGCGTTAATTTATAGATAAGCGCAGGATTTAACGATTACGGTATATCGGTTATAACTATGCCTGTTTTTACTCGCATTATGGAGACCTCTGAGTATGGAGAATATGCCATCTTTCAAACCTGGTATAATATTTTGATTTTGATTGTAACATTAAATGTTCAATCTGAAATATTCAATAAAGGACTGATAGAGCATTCGGAAAATAAAGATCATTATATGTCAAATCAAGCGGGGCTTCTTATTATTTTAACAGTGTTCTTTTCGATAATCTATTTGTTGTTCCATCAATTGATTAATAAATTGACTGGATTATCTACTTTTTTAATGCTCGTTATGATCTGTGAAATATTAGCTAATGCATTAGTTACCTTATGGTCAGTAAGACGAAGATTTGATTTTGAATATTCTAAAATTGTGGGTCTGACATTAATTACATCTGTTTTAAATTCTATAATAGGGATAGCAGCAGTTACCTTGGCAACTGATAAAGTTCAGGCTAGAATTTTATCCAATGCTGCTGTCCCGATAATAGTATCAATAGGAATTATACTGTCGGTATTCAAAAAAGAAAAATTATTTGATAATTTTAAGTGGTGGAAAAATACAATAAGAGTAAGTATACCTCTCCTTCCTCATTACTTATCTTTGGTATTATTAAATCAATTTGATAAGTTGATGATTAATTCTTTTATAGGAACTGAAGAAACTGCAATTTATAGTGTTGCTCATTCAGTTGGATTACTTATGACAATTATAAATACGAGCATAAATAATTCATTTGTCCCATGGTCTTATGGGAGAATAAAGCGTGAAGATAGTAAAGAAATAAAATGTATTTCGTCAATTTTGTTGGGTATTGTAGTGTTAGCAAATATTTGTCTCATATGGTTCGCACCAGAAGTAATTTCTATTTTGGCTGGTTCTCAATACCATGATGCTATATGGTGTCTTGTTCCAATTGCAGTAAGTGTATTTTTTTTCTTTGTATATACCTTATTTGTCGATATAGAAATCTATTATGGAGCGACTAAATATATTGCAATTGCTTCAATATGTGCTGGGTGTATAAACTTGTTGCTTAATTATATTTTCATCCCTATATATGGATATTATGCAGCTGAATATACAACTTTATTTAGTTACTTCATTACAATGATTATGCATTACGTTTTTCTAAGACTAACGCTTAGAATTCATAATTACTCGGGTCATTTATTTGATGGGAAGGCCATAGCTGTTTGGAGTATTGTTATAGTTGTTTGTGCAATTCTAGCGATGAACTTATATGATTATATATTAATACGAGCTATAATTACTTGTTTAACGTGTGCATTAATTATATGGAAAAGGAGAATGATTTTTTCTGTATTCTTCGAAATGAAAAAAGATAGAAATGGGATGATATTATGATACAATAATTTTTTATGATATATTCCTTTCAATTTATATTCGGAGTCATCGCCTGTCTATGGTAAGGCATCTATCATGCTGCACGAATGGAAAAGCAACTTTCAAAAACTAAGGAGACACCCCCATGTATCAAAGAAAATCCAACCTACAAAATTTAGGCGTGATAATCCTGGACTGCTTTACAACAGCCGTGAGCCTGATTCTTGCCAACTATCTACGAAACGGCAGGCTGTTTTACAGTGACAATGAACGTATGGATTTTGGACTTCTTATGGGTGCATGTCTGGTGGTCTTTTTGATGCTGAATCTGTTTGGGAGGCTGTACCAGGATATACTTCTGCGGGGGTCGCTGCATGAATTAATCCATATTATACGAAATAACCTGGTAGGCTTTGCCGGCTCTATGGTGATCCTATATTTTCTGCACATGCTGGAAGCCTATTCCAGACTAGTTCTTTTTGTTTTTTTTGTGATCAATTGTGTGCTCATGCTATGTGTCCATCAGCTGTGGAAGATATATCTGCCGGTCCTGTACCGGCATTTCCGGGAAAGCCGGAAGACACTGCTGGTGGCGGATACGGTTTTTGCAAAACCGCTGGCAGAGGATATGAAAGGATTGAAGGGGTTTGTCTATGAGCTCAATGGAATTGTTGTCCTGGATGCGGAAAAAGAAATGCGGGAGGTAGAAGGGCTGCCGGTTGTGGCCAAAGCGGAGGGACTGGTGGAATACTGCCGGAGTGCATCGCTGGATGAAGTGCTGGTGGCGGTGGAGGATACGGCAAATTCTAAAGTACTGGGAATGATAGAGACATTGACGGAGATGGGAATAACGATTCATTATCGGATTCCGGTGCCGGAGTTTGCCAGTGCCGGACAAAAGGCACTTTCTCAATTTGGCCGCTTTTACACGGTGACATATGCCAATCGTTTTGTGCCTCTGGGACAGCTGTTGTTAAAAAGGCTGCTGGATATAGTGGGAGCGCTGACAGGCTTTTTGTTACTGGCGCTGCTGACAGTTATTCTTGGCCCGTTAATCAGGCTGGAATCCCCGGGGCCGGTGTTCTTTGCCCAGAAACGGGTGGGAAGGAATGGTCGTATTTTTAAAATGTATAAATTCCGATCCATGTATGCGGATGCGGAAAAACGGAAGAAAGAATTGATGGCTCAAAATGAAATGAATGGTCTGATGTTTAAGATAGATAAGGATCCCCGCATAACAAAGGTGGGCGCTTTTATAAGAAAGACCAGCCTGGATGAATTCCCGCAGTTCGTGAATATACTTAAAGGGGACATGAGCCTGGTGGGGACCCGGCCGCCCACTTTAGATGAGTTTGAGCAATACAGCCCTGCCCATAAAAAGAGACTGAGCTTCCGGCCGGGGCTGACCGGTATGTGGCAGGTCAGTGGAAGAAGTAACATCATTGATTTTGAAGAGATCGTGCGCCTTGATGTGGAATATATCAATAATTGGTCATTCCTCCTTGATATAAAGATTCTTTTAAAGACAGTATTGCAGGTTTTCCGTCAGAAAGGAGCGAAATAAGAAAGTAGATTGAATGAAAAGAGGACAGTAATTTTTATGGAAAATAACGTTTATCTGCTTTTGGCCATCCTTCTGCTGGCCGGTACGCTGCTGACCGGCTGCGATGGAAAAAACAGGGATTTGGAGAATGCGCCGGTTGTAACGGAACCCACAGCAGAAAATTTTTCTGATGTGCAGGAGGAAATGCAGGGAATGGAGAAGGCGGATCCAGATACTTTTTGGACACCGCAAGGTTATCCGGATTTTGACGTTCTGGAACAGATTAATCCGGATATTTATGCATGGCTGGAGATTACAGGGACGGATATTAGTTTTCCGGTTTTGCAGTCGGAGGAGGATGTATCACGATACCTGACGCATAATATATATGGTGAAGAAGATGAAAATGGCTGTATTTATACGGAATATTGCAATAGCAGGGATTTTATTGATCACAATACAGTAGTTTATGGGCGCAGCACGCCGGAAATGTTCGGGAGACTATATCAATTCCGGGACAGGGATTTTTTCGATTCCCACTGTGAGGTGAAAATTTATCTGCAGGACAGAATTTTGAACGGAAGAATTTTTGCCGCATATACCTATGATAACCGGCACCTCATTGCAACCTATGATTTTTCGGATGCGGAAGTTTTTGAAAATTATCTGAAAGATATCTTTTCGATCCGGGAAATGGATGCTTTTTTTGATACTACGGTCCAGGTTACGGCCCAGGATAATATCCTCACTCTGTCTACAGGAGTGAAGGGAGAACCTGATAGACGGTATCTGGTACAGGCAGTTCTGGAAGAAAAATAGAGAGTGGGAGAACTGCAAAATGAAAATAAAAAATAAGAGAAAAGAGAACTCGGCAAACCGTAAAGGCCTGACTTTTTTATTGGCTTTATTATGCGTCCTTATGTTATTGTCAGCAGTTGCCGGGGCAGTATACTTACGGATGGAAAGAAGGGGAATGGCCAGCTTTGCCGAAAAGCAGGAGGCTGTTCCGGAGCAGATGCAGAGGGAAGAGGAAGCATCAGTATCTGTAAATGAGGCCAGGACAGCGCAGGATAATGTAATTGGTGAAGGCTTGGAGGCCGGCAGAATCAGTTATCAGGGAAGGATTTATGCTTATAAATCGGATGTTCTCACATTTTTGTGTATGGGAATCGACCGCAAGGGAGAGGTGAAGGCTTCTGCCAATCCGTTTAAAGGCGGGCAGGCTGATGCGCTTTTTCTTGTCGTTTTGGATCCGAAGGATAAGAGAAGCAGTGTAATTGGAATCAACAGGGATACTATGACAGAAATTAGTACTTTTGACAGAAATGGCCTGTACGCGGGAAAGGAAACTGCGCAGCTTGCCCTGGCTCATGCTTATGGAGACGGACTTGAAAAAAGTTGTGAAAATACGGTGGAGGCAGTTTCCAAGCTGTTTTACGGGCTTCCTGTTCATGGCTACTGTGCTCTGAATATGTCTGCCATCAGTCTGCTTAACGATGCAGTGGGCGGTGTGGATGTGGTGATTCCGGAGTCCGGCGCAGGAATAATGAAAGATTGGAAAACCGGTGAACAGGTTCATTTAGATGGAAAACAGGCATATACCTTCATTCAATACCGGGATATGGCTTTGCCACGGAGTGCGCAGGCACGTTTGGAGAGGCAGAAGTTGTATTTGGATGCTTTTATCAGACAGGCTAAAACTGCCATGAAAAAGGATATGACGCTTCCGGTAAAGCTGTATGCACAGATTGCGCCATACATGGTGACGGATATATCTGCGGACGAAGCGGTTTATCTGGCCGGAGAAGCCCTGGGCTACCGCTTTGGGTCGCAGGACATTTATACCCTGCAGGGACATGTGGAAATGGGTGAAAAATTTGAGGAATTTTATCAGGATGATGAAGCTCTTTATGAATTGATCCTGCAAGTTTTTTATGAACAGTTGGAAGACGGCCGTGATTAAAAAAAGTTATTAACAGCCGCAAAAACGACTGCTGATATAAAGAAGCCACACACAAATAAAAAGAAAGGGGATGATTGACATGAAAATAAAAATGGCAATTGTTCTTTCGACAGTTCTTACATGTTCCCTGAGCATGACTGCTTTGGCGGCTCCCAGCCCATCTATAATCTTGGAGCCTGTTACGCAGACAATGGTAAGCACACCCGTCGTGATACCGGGAACAACGAGTGAAACAACCGGGGTTATGAGTGAAAAAAGCGCGGTGCTTAATGGAACAACCTTTAAAACACAGGGAGGTCTGACGGTAGATCCTGCCGCGGTTAAACTGGTAGTGGAGGCAGTGACGGAGGAACAGGCGCAGCTCGTAACCAATTCTCTTGTAAATGCTATCGTTTCACCTAAAATACAGATTTTAAATTTTACGGGCAGGGATAAGCTGTACCTGACCGATAACCAGAACCGGGTGGTTGCGGTAAATACCATAACCGTCAGTTTAAGAACGGACGCAGGTGAGCTTGTAAGCCATAATGGTTCCGTTTCTGCGGCATTCAACCTGGCCAATATTCTTAGTGGTCATACTCTTGCACAGGGAGAGACCGTTCAGGCGATGTACAGAAGGGCGGATGGGACATGGATAGCTGTTCCCATTATCATTCGAAACGGTGTGGCAGCAATTGCGCTGCCTGCATTCAGCGCTCCGGTAAACGTAACCTTCCTTGTGGTTAAAGGAAAAGAATTAGACTATGTCCCGCCAACAGCCGGGAAGTCCCCAAATACCTGACAGGGAAAATGAACGTCTGCTGTGAGAACAGTGGTTTATTTTAATGCTTAAAAGCAAAAAACAGTATGAGAAGAGTAGTTGATTTGTGTGGTTTCATAGGCGCTCCGCTTTCCGGGAAAGGAAACAGAGCGCCTTGTTTGTGTGCCCGGTGGGCGCACGTTCTAACAGGTGAAAATCCCCAATCCGCCCGGTGGGAAGGATACAGCCGAAGGCAAGGGTGTCCACCGTGAGGTGGAATCTGAAGAAAGGATTAGGCAAAACTTTGGTTTACTACATTCGGGGCTAAATGCAGGGTTACGGTTGCAAACGCGATGGGAAGGACTGAACGCTAGGAAATATGAGTAAATGAATGCACCCAAAGATGGGTTTAAGGACAGAGAACTTCATATGGAAGACTATCTGCAAATGGTATTTGCGGAACAGAAAGAGTATGCAGAAGTGTCCGTCTGTCGGAGGATTGTTGAAAACAACCATATCATTACAGATTTTTGGACAGACATCCTGCTGGAGCTGATTTTGCGGAAAGAGAACCTGAACAAGGCGTATAAGAAGGTGAAATCAAACAAAGGCAAAGGTGGAACAGACGGAATGCAGGTAGATGGACTTCTGCCCTACCTGAAAGAAAACCAGAGCGAAATAATCCGGCAGGCAATTGCCCAGGAAGTGACGCCGCTCTTTGAGCCACAGTGAACGACAGTAAATTAATAGAGGTACTGTCACGGACGATAGAAGACGGACGTGTGGTGTCACTGATACACAAATACCTGAATGCAGGGGTAATGCAGAATGGTATCTTTGAGAAAACGGAAGAGGGAATGCTCCAAGGGGGGCCACTCAGTCCGCTGTGTGGAAATGTGCTGCTGAACGAGTTGGATAAAGAACTGGAGAACAGAGGGCACCGTTTTGTGAGATACGCGGACAATGCGCTGATATTCTGTAAGAGTAGGAAAAGTGCGGAAAGGACATTGGAAAAGATAATTCCATATATAGAAGGGAAATTATTCTTAAGAGTAAACCGTGCCAAAACGACAGTAACGCATGTCAGTAAGATAAAATATCTGGGATATGCATTCTACCGGAACAGAGGGGAATGCAGACTGCGGGTACACCCGAAAGCAGTCAGGAAAATGAAGGAGAGGCTAAAGGAACTTACCCAGAGGAACAAAGGGTGGAGTAATGACTACCGGAGACAGAAACTGTCAGAGTATGTCAGAGGGTGGATAAATTACTACAAACTGGCAGATATAAGAAGGCTGATGAAGGACACAGATGAATGGCTGCGAAGGAGGATACGGGCGGTATACTGGAAACAGTGGAAAAAGGTAAAGACAAGGTATCGGAACCTGAGGTCGTTGAAACTGGAAGAGTGGCAGGTACATGAGCTGTCCAACAGCCGGAAAGGTTACTGGAGGACAGCGCAGATGTTAAGCGTGGCGCTGACAAATAAACAAATAGCCCGACTGGGATATATCTCCATGTCGGACTATTATCTGAAAATATGTGAAAACTAGAGAACCGCCGTATACCGAACGGTACGTACGTGCGGTGTGAGAGGTCGGCTAATCAACTAATGATTAGCCTCCTACCCTATGGTTGAATTATGGCTGAGTAGTTAACACTGCCTGCAGAAGAATAGGGTTTCTGATTGTTTTGGAAAGGAATGTTGTGCCTTATCTCCGTTTTTTATCTGTATTTTACCAAAATCTCCAAGCGGCCATAATACTGCGCGGGGGCCTGAATTGCAAGATCGTCCAGCAGGTATTCCCCATAGGCGTTTCCCGCCACCTCCATTCCCTGCTCCCGGATAAAATCCAACAGCCGCAGATAGATACCCTGTGTGTCTTGGAATTCACTTTTCCCATAGATGGAGGCATAGAGCCCTGCTGGTTTCCAGGCGTTGCCCCGCCTGGCCGCTTTCAGGTAGTACTGATATTCGAAGGACTCCGTACAGGATAGAAGCGATTTCTGAGGAATCATTACGCCCATGGGATATCCCAGATTGACGCCGTGGCTGCCGGCGTACTCATAGGCAAGGATTTCCGCTTCCTCTTCATCCCGGGCGGCAGGGAAAGAAGGGCAAAGGAAAATCCGCTCTCTCTTACGTTCTTCCACCAGGATTTCACCTTCACCGCGGCAAAGGGCCTCCCGCGCCATGTCGGCATACAGCTTCATGATCTCACTGGTCTCATGCAGCTTTTCGATTTCTGCCTGGATGCGCATTTCCTGTTCGGCGAACAGGACCAGCATCTCCTCTGGCGTCCGATCCGCCGAGTACCGCCGAATATCCTCTATTCCAACGCCCAACAGCCGCAGGCTGCCGATCAGGTAGGCGGAGCCCAACTGGTGCCGGGTATAGTAGCGATAACCGTTTTTTCCCCGGATCTCCGGCTTCAGGAGACCTATCCGGTCATAGAACCGCAGATTGTCCCGGGTGATTCCTGTCAGCCGGGAAAACTCCAAAATGGAAAGCTGCTTTTTTTGACTCATAAACGCCTCACATAAAATTCACAATTCAACTGTTGACATTGGAGCGACTTCAAGGTTTATGATACCCTTTAACTGGAAAAAATACAAGGCCGGAAAAGGAGGTCTCTATGAATTATCTGAAAAAGTTTCTCATGCGGCACAAGGGTAAGACGGCGTTGGCCGTGCTGCTTCTGCTGGGGCAGGTGATTGGAACACTGTTCATCCCTGCTTTGGTGGCTGACATTGTGGATCACGGTATCCTTCAGGGCGACATGAATGCTGTCCTGCGGATCGGGGGATGGATGCTGGCTGTAACCATCCTGTCCACGGGCGTCGCGGCGTGGGGGAGCTGGGCTGCCAGCGACCTCGCCTCCCTCTTTGGATTTGAGATGCGCTCTATGCTCCTGCAAAAGAGCCAGGACATTTCCCTCCAACAGTTCGATTCGGTGGGGATTTCTTCCATGATTACCCGTACCACCTCGGACATCATCACCCTCCAGCGGACTATGGGCATGGTACTCCAGATGGTGGTCCCGGCTCCCATCCTGGTGGTGGCATCCATTGTCATGACCGCTATGGTCAGCCCCGTCATGGCGGTGATCCAACTGGTGTTTATGGTGGTACTGCTGGTGCTGACTGCCATCATTCTCAGGAAGTCCAATGCTTTATCCCGCAGCATCCAGACCAGGCTGGATCGTATCAACCAGGTGGTGCGGGAGGCGGTCACCGGGGTGCGGGTTATCCGTGCCTTTGGCAATGAACGGTATGAAGAAGAGAGATCGGGCGCGGCCTACGAGGATTATGCCGGTAACATGATCCGCCTTAACCGGCTCTTTGCCGTCATCACCCCTGTTGTATGGCTGTTGATGGGGGCGCTGATGGCGGTTATCCTGGGCGTGGGCGGGGCCCTCTCCCTGAATGGAGGCATGGCGGTGGGGCAAATTACCGCCGTGGCCGAATACTCCACCCTGACTATGGCCTATCTTATCATGGCGGCTTCGGTATTCACCGCCCTGCCCAAAGCGCGTGCCTGTCTTGGGCGTTTGCGGGAACTGTTGAACACCGTGCCCGCTATTTCAGACGCAGACCATTATTCCATGACAGTGTTGCCCGCACCCTCCGACACGGTAGAATTCGACCATGTGACTTTCGCCTATGAAGGGGCTGAGGAACCAGTCATCCGCAATCTCTGCTTCACTCTGCGTCCAGGGCAGACCACCGCCGTCATCGGCAGCACCGGCTCTGGAAAGAGTACCCTGGCCGACCTGCTGCTCCGCCTCCACGACATCCAGTCAGGGCGTATCCTGCTGGGGGGTATCGATTTGCGCTGCCTCTCTCAGCGGGAACTGCGGGATCGGATCGCCTGTGTGCCTCAGAAGGCCTTCCTGTTTGGAGGAACCATCGCGGAAAATCTGCGCATGGGAAGGAAAGATGCCACAGACGGGGAGCTATGGGAGGCTCTGCGCATCGCCCAGGCTGAGGACTTTGTCAAAAAACTGCCGCTGGGCCTAGAGTCCCCGGTAGCCCAGGGCGGTACCAACTTTTCCGGCGGGCAGCGGCAGCGCCTGGCCATCGCCCGGGCGCTGATAAAGCGGGCCGAGGTGTTTATTTTCGATGACAGTTTCTCAGCCCTGGACGTAAGGACGGACGCCGCCCTTCGCGATGCTCTGCTCCGGAGTGTGACGGAACCCGCCAAGCTCATTATCGCCCAGCGGGTCAGCACCATCCTGGATGCAGACCAGATCCTGGTGCTGGACCAGGGGCGGCTGACGGGCAGGGGCACTCACCAGGAACTCCTGGAATACTGCCCTGCCTATCGTGAAATTGTCGAGAGCCAAATGCAGAAAAAGGAGGCATGACCTATGGCAAAAAATCAGAAAAATAAGAATGCTGTCAATGAAGATATCCCCCGGAACACCAAAGAGACCACCAGGCGGCTTTTGAACCGGCTGGGCCGCCAGAAACGGAAACTAATCGTGATTGTTGTGGCTACGCTGCTCAGTTCGGCAGCTTTTACCGCCTTGCCCCTGGCCGTGGGCAAAGGTATCGATGCCTTGGTGGCGGCTATCCGTTCCTATGACGGCTCTGTTGAGATCGTGGAGACGGCCCTGCAGGTTCTCTGGCTGCCCGTAGCGCTTATCGCAGCCTCGGCCCTGATCAGCGGCTTGTTAGCTTATGTTCAGCAATACCTGATTGCCAGCGTGGGGGAGGAGCTGACCCTCTCCTTGCGCAGAGATATCAGTGCAAAGCTGCATCGGCTGCCGCTGCGCTACTTTGACACCCATAAGACCGGTGAGGTCATGAGCCGTGTGACCAACGATCTGGAAAAAGTGTCCGCCGCCATGCAGGAGGGGCTGCCCCAGTTCATTTCCTCGGTATTCACGATCTTATTTGCGGCGATAACCATGTTGATACTCAGTCCGGTTCTCTTTGCCGTGGTGCTGGTCTCCCTGCTCATCAGTATGGCTGCCACCGGTTATGTTTCCAAATTGGCGCAGCGGGCTTATGGAGAAAACCTGGCGTCCATGGGCGCGCTGACCGGCAAGGTTGAGGAGATTTACGCGGGCAACCGGGTGATCAAGGTGTTCAACCAGCAGCAGGCAATGCTGGCGGCAGCGGAACGGCTCAACGAGCGGCAGTACCGGGCCCAGCGAAACGCTCAGTTCGCCGATTTTACCATCTACCCCACCATCCGGGCGCTGGGGCAACTGGGCTTCATCGCAACCGCCGTCCTTGGCGGCGGCATGGCGCTGGCCGGGTCCATCACCCTGGGCACCGTCCAGGCGTTCTTACAATATGTGAATCAAATCTCCGAGCCGGTCACCGAAACCGCCTACGTGGTTACTTCTATCCAGGCCGCTATCGCAGGCGCGGAGCGGGTCTTCGCCCTTCTGGACGAGGAAGAGGAGCGTGCTGATGGGGCCGGCAGCGCGGAGGGTATCACCCAGGGGCGCGTTGTATTTCGGGATGTGCGCTTTGGCTACACCCCCGAAAAGACGCTTATCAAGAATCTCAACCTGGAGGTACGCCCCAACGAGATGGTGGCCATCGTGGGTCCCACCGGGGGCGGGAAGACCACCCTGGTGAACCTGCTCATGCGCTTCTACGAGCTGGACGGCGGATCTATCACCATTGACGGGCAGGACATCACCACCCTTCCCCGGGGGGAGATGCGGCGGCACATCGGCATGGTACTGCAGGACGCCTGGCTTTTTGAGGGCACCATCGCGGAGAACATCGCCTACGGCAGGCGGGACGCAACCCGGGAGGAGATTGTGGCCACCGCCAGGGCCGCCTGCTGTGACCACTTCATCCGTACCCTCCCCCGGGGATATGACACTGTCCTCTCCGGTGAGGCCGCCGGGGTCTCCCAGGGGCAGATGCAGCTTCTTACGATCGCGCGTGCCATGCTCACCGACCCCGCCATCCTGGTACTGGACGAGGCGACCTCCAGCGTGGACACCCGTACCGAGGTGGAGATTCAGAAGGCCATGGCACGGCTCATGGAGGGGAAGACCAGTTTCGTCATTGCCCATCGGCTCTCCACCATCCAGAACGCCGACCTCATTCTGGTGGTCCGGGACGGCGATATCGTGGAACGTGGCAGCCACACGGAGCTGCTTGCCAGGAACGGCTTCTATGCGGATTTGTATAACGGTCAGTTCACGGCAAGGGCCTTATAGTTCGCAGGAAGCAGAAGGCGCTAAGAAAATTACAGCTTTTTAGTACCGCCACCCTGGCCGTCTGATGCGGCGGTCAGGAGGTGGACCATTGATTTCGGATTGATTTTTTATCTGCAGGGAAATATTTGAAGGAGGTGATGCGATGAAACAGAACTCCGAAACAAAATATATTACTTATCACAATATGTTTTGGCTATTCATGATGGGGAATGTTTTGGGAGTGATTTTGGAAGGAAGCTGGTGTCTGATCCGCACCGGCCATTGGGAAACCCATGTCGTTTCCATGTGGGGACCATTTTGTATTATATATGGGGTTGGAGCTGTGGGATTTTATGTCGGTTCTGTTTGGCTGAAAAACAGGAAGGTAATAACACAGTTTTTTGTATTTTCTTTAATAGCAGCATTGGTCGAATACATTTGCAGTTGGATCCTTGAATATGGACTACATATGAAAGCGTGGGATTATAGCCGGCACTTTTTGAATATAGAAGGGCGTGTCAGTCTTAAAATGACCGTTATGTGGGGTGTGCTTGGAATTGTGTTTTCTTATTTCCTTATTCCGTTGATTAATAAAATATTCGTTAGGATGCAGGGAAAGCTATGGCATACAGCTTGCGTCTGTATGAGCGTTTTTATGGCTGTAAACCTTATATTCACAGCGATGTGCCTTGTCCGATGGAAAAATCGTCAGGAAGGAATGCCTCCTCAAAATTACATGGAGAGAATGATTGATAAAACATATGATAACCATAAAATGGAAAGAAGATTTTGTGAATGGAGCTTTATAGAGGAAAAGGAGAAATTACGATGAAAGAACAGGAATACAGCTTACATAAAACAGAGCAGCAGAGAATTTTTATAATAAAATTTTTTTACCTGGCAATCATAGCCTTTCTTACCTGGAGTATAGTGAAATATGCTCTGCCTGTTCTGGCACCGTTTTTGATAGCAGGGCTTATTGCCTGCATTTTGAACCGGCTGCGGATAAGCTGGAGGGCATACTGTCTGTAATGCGTCCGGAAGCTGGTGATATGCTTTCCGTTCTTATGCAGTCTTTAGGAAAAGGGATTACAGTCGTATCCTCCTCCCTTTTAAATGTACTGACAGGCATTGCCTCTGTAGTACCGTCCTTGTTCTTAAAAACAATTGTTACCATTATTGCAACCGTTTTCATTACAATCGATTTTGAGAAAATTAAAAACTTTCTGGTACGTCAGATCCCGGACGGTAAGAGGAAAATATTTGCTGAGGCACGTGTCTTTTTTGGAGGGACGATTGTAAAATGTTTTCTTTCTTATATGGCTATATTATTTATTACTTTTATTGAACTTGCACTGGGCTTCACGCTGTTACGGATTCCATATGCATTATTGCTTGCGGCACTGATTGCGGTGGTCGATATCTTACCTGTTTTGGGAACAGGGACGGTTCTGGTACCCTGGGGAGTCATTTCGCTGCTCTTGGGGGATTATGGTATTGGTATAGGTATCCTTCTGCTCTATCTGGTGATTACGATAATCAGAAATACCATAGAGCCAAAGCTTGTCGGAAAACAAATCGGCTTACATCCTGTTGTGACTTTTGCCGGTATGCTGCTTGGTTTGAAATATTTTGGCTTTTTGGGGATGTTTGGCATACCGTTATTGATTGCCTTTATCAATAAATTAAATGAGAAAAAGCTTATAAATTTTATAAAATAACAGCTGGTGAAGGAAGCGGCAGGAGTGATATTAAATGAGATTCAGTGATTTACTTAGTATGAGCGTCAGCAATTTACGAAGAAGGCCTTTGCGCACTTTTTTAACAATTTTGGGAGTCGTGATTGGAACGGCAGCAATCATTGTTATGGTTTCGCTGGGGATTGGTTTAAAAGAACAGAACCGTGAACTGGTTGAAGCTTCGGGGAGTCTGACTACGATACAGGTTTTAGAAAGCTTTCGCCAACCTGGCAGAAAAGAGGAACCGGAACATCTGACTGAAAAAACGGCGGAAGAATTTTTGAAGATAAAAAATGTGGAAAGTGTTTACCCGTTTCTTCAGATTCCGGTCATTATGAGGCAGGGAGTGTACGAAGCAACCGTACAGTTAAAAGGTGCGCCGAAGGATTTCTTAGATCAAATACCGGTAAAAAAGAGATTCCGGGGCAGAGTTGGTAAGAATGAGCTTCGGCTGCTTTATGGAAATGAGGTAATCAAAGATTTTGTGAACCGAAAAACGAAAAGAAATTTTTTTGACACAAATCAGCTTCCCAAAGTGGATTTAGAGAAAACGCCCATGTTTGTTGTCTTTGACGCGGATGCTTATTTTAATTCCCGGACGGACAGCACGGTTAAGCCGCCCAAAAAATATTCATTGAATTCAGCCGGGATTATTGATGAAACGATGAGCAAGAATTCAGACTATTCATACACAGTATATACGGATCTGGAACTTCTGAAGGTACGGTTAAAGCAGATATTTAAGAAAAAGATAATCCCGGGGCAGCCAACCATGAAAAATGGAAAGCCTCTGCCCTATTTTGTTTATGATAGCATAGAAGTAAATGTGGACAATGTAAAGCATGTGAAAGAGGTGCTTACACTGCTGAATAAATCGGGGTATCAGGCTGTCGGCAAGATCGAATGGCTGGAACAGTCGGAAATGCAATCAAAGATGATTCAGACTGTATTGGGCGGTATCGGAGCTGTATCCTTGTTTGTAGCAGCAATAGGAATTGCCAATACAATGGTAATGTCAATTTATGAGCGTACAAAGGAAATAGGCGTGCTGAAGGTTCTTGGATGTGATATGGGCACAATCAGGAATATGTTTCTTCTGGAATCAACATTTATCGGATTAATTGGAGGTTTGGCAGGAAGTTTGTTAAGCTTTGGTGCTTCTTATGTAATAAACCATTTTTTGAAACTGGAAGCTGTCGGAATTGGAATGGGCAGCAACATCTCACGGATCCCCTCCTGGCTATCTTTAGCGGCGCTTATATTTGCAGCGTTGGTTGGAATAACAGCAGGGATTTTCCCTGCATTGAAAGCGATGAACATGAGTCCGCTGGCGGCAATCCGGAATGAGTAAATGAAATCGGTCATCCATTTTGAAATATAGCTGATTCAAATACAATTTTCCCTTGCTGAACCCGATAGGTCATTACGCCGGATTTCTTTTTTGCCCTGTTTTGGAACACAATACAGGCAATTTCCGCAACAGCTTCTTTTACGATTATTTTCGTATCGGGATCTGTCAGAGCATCAATTTCCACACTGGCTTTTTCCAGCAGATTGGAACAATAATATTCAATGGCTGCTGTACCATGGTAAGGCCGTTCACTCAGATTGGTTAAAATAATGGCGTCATCGGCATAGTCTTGCGGCAATGCATGAGCATCATGTTTCCTGAGGTTAGATAAATGTTTTTCTACAGTGGCCAGAGTTTCTGGATTTTCGGGAAAAGGGTGTGCCTTAACGCCAAGAGAGGGCATAGACAATGCAGTTTTCGCATAACCAGTTACATAAATGGCTTTATCATTCTCTATCATATAGGTAAAGGAGGCAAATGAAGAAAAGGGTTTTAAAGAGGCTAAAAGTGTGATGTAGCCGCCTTCACTCTGACGAAAAAGGATATCCAGTTTTTCAACAGCCGACTCCACATCCATTCCCAGCTTTGCCGCAAAAGTAAAAGCATTTCGCATGGTATCGGTAAGCGTATCATATCCCATAGTTCTTGTACGGCCATCCAGGCGGGTTATTGCCACGAGATCTTCTGAATAATCTGCTAAGGCCTCATCTAAATTTGAATTTTCCTTCATTTTCATCATAGATTCGATATGGTGGGTCATCAATTCTTCTGCAGTTCTGGACATTTTCTTCCTCCTGTATTCATGTACGTTGAATTATCATAGTATTTTATTAAAAATGTTTACTGATAAAATTCCGGTTAATAAATGGCTCCTTTTGGGGTCAGTAAGCCACTGATTTGTCGAAATGGAATAATGGAGACTTAAAAATTCTCTTGTGAATATAATTACACATGTGTATATTAATGGATAGGGTAATGGAAATCAATTACCAGATTATTAAAATAATGTAGTAATACTCATATCCGTCAAATATGTGTATTATTTCGGAGGAAAATATGGAAACAAATATAGATCGAAGGATTTTAAAATCACAAAAGGCAATTCAGAATGCTTTCTTGGAAATGCTTCTGAAGGACGGGTTTGACATGATTACAATTAAAGAGCTTACAGAAAAAGCGGATATCAGCCGAAAAACCTTCTATCTTCATTATGTGGATAAATATGATTTATTAAATGCGGTTGTAAATAAACATCTGGAAGAACTGGGGATCATTTGTGAAAAGAAAAAAGATAAGGGGTTTGTTGAAGGCACGGTAATATGGTTCCGTTATTTTGAAGAGAGGAAGGCATTTTTCGCGGCGTTGTTTGCAACAGAGAGTACAGTAGCCTTCCGTAATCGTCTGCTGGATTTTATTATGAACCAACTGAATAATAAATTAGAAGAGAGTTCAGGAAAAAGAAATACGGAGGTTCTTCTAAAATTTATGGGAATGGCTGTTTTGGGGGTAGTGGAATCCTTTGTACTCGATCAATTTCATGGAGGGGTTGAAGAAATAGCCGCTCAGGTAGGAGAATTGCTGGAACAAATAATTACTTCACCTCAATGAGGAATAACCGCATATTCACCTTGGGAAAGTTCGGGTTCATTATTCTGATTGCCTGTGGAGCCTTCGTTGCTCTTCTGTGTTTACGATAGCTTGATTGCCGTTGTATAGATTGCCGTGGTTCAAATGAGAAAAAAGCAACAGCAGAAGTATAACTACACCCAATACACAGATGATTGTAATACAAATTGCTCTTTTTTTCATTATCTTCGTCTCCCTCACATTCATCATCTTTTGAAGAAAACAATTCTTTCATATATCACTTTGAAATTTTCAAATTTACCTGAACAGTGACTACGGCTGCAAAAAGCAGAACGGCAACAGGTTCTATCAATCATATCCATGTTTTTCCTGCAAAATATATTTAAAGTAAGCATAACTGGTATGCCTGGAAGAAATAGAATTATTACTTATAACAATATTTATTTAAAATATGACACACTGATGTCATATTCCTCATGATAAGATAAACCTGAAAATAAAGGAGGAGTTATATATGCCATTTGCTGAAATATGCATTTATCAGGTCAAACCGCAGAAGGTCGATGAATTTGAGGCGCTTATGTCTGAAGCCAAAGCTTTTTTGGAAAAGCAGCCGGGGCTGCTTTTGCTTCGGTTTGTGAAGAGAGAGTACCATATAGACATGGAGCAGATTAAAGAAGGACTGCCGCCTCTCAAAATCACGCGCATTGTAAAAAGTGTAAAGTATATGCTTTATTGGGAGTTTGATACGAAGGAAAGCTACGGGGCAGCGCAGAAAAATCTTTACGGCAGCTATTGGAAGCCGATGGAAAAATGCCTGATAGCGCCGCATGATAAATATTTAGGGGAGGAGCTGTTTTCGTGCCGCGAAAACAGGTAAAAAGAGGGATGATATGCAGATAGACAGACTGCTTCAGATTGTGTTCCTGCTGTTGAGCCATGAGTATATAACGGCCAGACAGCTGGCGGAGGAACTTAATGTTTCCGCACGCACGATATACAGGGACATCAATATACTTTCGCTTGCGGGCATACCAATTACATCACAAAAGGGATATAACGGAGGACTGTCCTTACTGCAGGGCTTTTCATTGGACAAGTCCTATTTCACGCAGGCGGAGCAAAACAATATTATTCATGCATTGCAAATCCTGAAATCCTCCAATTATCCGGATGCTGATAAAGCCCTGAACAAGGTTGCCGGGCTGTTCAGCCATAATATGCAATCGGAATGGCTGGAGATTGATTTCTCATATTGGGGAAGCCCGGAAAAGGAGCGGCTCAATATTACGGCATTGGAGCGTGCAATCATCAATAAGTATGTGATTACCTTCACGTATTTTAATTCCGAGCTGACGGTAACCAGTCAGGCTGTTGAGCCGTTAAAAATGGTTTTCAAATCACACGCCTGGTATCTTGTCGCTTATTCCCGGAATAAAAATGCCATCCGTACTTATAAAATGTCCCGCATCAGGGAGCTTCAAATAACAAATCAATTGTTTGAACGCGAACTGCCGCAGGATTTTACCATTACTCCTGCTTATAAAGAGGATTATAATATTCCGATGTTTAAATTGCATTTTTCTGAGAAGATAGCATATAAGGTCTATGATGAATTTCAGGAAAAGTATATTAAAAAATTAGAGGACGGCACGCTGGAAGTATCTTTCAGATACCAGCTCAGTGACTGGACGTTCCTTTACCTGCTTTCATTTGGCGAGTATGTTGAAGTAATTGAACCTGTTGAAGCAAGGGATATTTTAAAGGAAAAGGCAAAAAAGATACTCGCCATGTACGGATGAATTATAACTGAAACAGCAGTGTACAATTGAATTTTGCCATATCTTTTGGAAAGTAAATTAATAAGAAAAAGGATACCGCAGGAAGGTATACGGGGAGAAAATAAAAAATGGAAGTTCAAAACAGAGAATTGTATTTACAGCATATGAATGATGAGTACAGGAGAAAGCATTATCCGGAAGGCTCCGTGTTTATGGCCCATAAGAAGGCGCAGAAAGGGATCAATGCGGGCCTGAACCTGTTTATTATAGGCGTTTTCCTGGCAGGCAGCGTGGCAGGGCTTGTATGGTCCATAAACAGGGTGCTGGAATTCATCCGGGATGAACAGGAGGATATGCTGGGAGTTGGAATCGGGCTTTGTGTCTTTTTCCTTTTGCTGATTCTTGGATTCGGGACACTTATTTTTGTAATGATAAAAGGTATGGGAAAAAGTGTGGATGACTGGATCCGCATCGTTGCAAAGACAGGCGGCCTGAGTGAACAGGAGGTGTTGGAATCAGCCAGAGCGCTCCAGGAAGAACTGTTGGGCCGTTGCCCCGGAATCGATACCGCCGGCGGCGCCGTACTGGCGGAGTGAGAATGAGAGGAGGATAATTGTATGAAAGCGAGAGACAAATTTGGATGAAATAATTTTTGCAAATAATAACTTTGTTTGTCACAACTGGTCAGAAACATTGTCTAATAAGGTATAATATAAAAAATGGAGGTATTAGCATGCAAAATAAAGAGCCGGAATTGATTGACCAGGCGGTAAACGGCGATAAAAAAGCATTGGAAACTCTTCTTCTAAGTGTTCAGGATATGCTTTATAATCTTTCACTGCGAATGCTGGGAAGCCCTCAGGATGCAGAAGATGCCGTGCAGGAAATCATGATTAAAATCATTACACAGTTATCGACGTTCCGAAAGGAGAGTGCCTTTTCCACATGGGCTTACCGTGTAGCTGCAAATTATCTTATCAACTGTAAAAAGTCAATGTTTGCACAGCGGCCATTGAGTTTTGAATTTTATGGCGAGGACATCAATATGGGGTTTGTCCCAAATACAGAGGATTTACTGCAAGGGGTGGAGGAGGAAATACTGGCAGATGAATTAAAGGCTTCCTGCACCAATGTCATGCTTCAGTGCCTGGATCCTGAAAGCCGCTGTATCTATGTGCTGGGGCTGATGTTTAAGGCAGACAGCAGGGTATGCGGAGAAATCTTAGGGTTAACTGCCGAAGCCTACCGTCAGCGGCTTTCACGCATCCGTAAAAAGGTAGCTGCATTTTTAGGGGAATACTGTGGGCTTTCCGGTACAGGTAAGTGTAACTGTCAGAAACGTGTGGGATATGCAATCCTGACGCACAGACTTAATCCCGGGAATCTTGAATACAGCTCCCAGGAAAAGCTGGACCATTATGATACTGCAAAATTTACAGAAGCGATGGAAGAGATGGACAGACTATCCGGTGTTTTCACTCAGCTGCCTCAATACCGCTCTCCTTTAGATGCAAAGAGTTTCCTTAAAAAGCTGCTGAAATCCGGCAGTATGGATGTGATCAGGGCGGAGGTATAAATAGCACGGAGATATAGATAGCACGGGAACCTACATAAACGATGAAAGAAGAAAATGGATTTTCACCAAGATTGAGGAGAGACGTTTTCATTGGAAAAATGTTATTGTAAAAGATAATTGTGAATGGTATATCAATGCATAAAGAAGGTTTTATTTGAAACAGATTCTTAAGAAAAGGTCTGTTTCTTTTTTTGTAAAAACTTGTGAAAATTAACAGATGATTAATGGAGCACAAATAAAAGAATCCGGTCGCCACAACACTTCGATTTGATAACTCAAAAAATCTGAGATAGAAAAAGGCAGCATATAACAAAGCAAGAGAAGAAAAGAAATGATATCAGAAAATATGATATGGGAAATCTGTTTTTGTATATTTTTGATTTTCTTATTTCATTAAAATGAATTCAGTATATTCATTATGAGGAAGTTCGTTAAATGACGGGAGGAGAAAAAATGCTGGAATTGAAAAAATTATCCGGAGAGGAAACCGGAGTGTCAGATGAATTCAAGGCGGACTGGGAAGCGGAGAAAATTGATTTTTATGAGGATGTGGCTTATGGAATGGGCGGGGAGCATCCCATGTATCTGGATCTTATGATACCTCAGGAAAAGACGGAGAAAAAACGTCCCGTTATAATCTGGGTGCATGGCGGCGGATGGAGCATTCCTGAGCTGACGAAAAAATACCGTCCTGTGAACGCCCTGGTACAGGCATGCCGCATGGGCTTTGTCTGCGCCAGCATTGAGTACCGGCTGGTAACGGAGAAACCCTTTCCCGCGCCGATAGAAGACTGCAAGTGCGCCGTGCGTTTCCTGAAAGCACATGCCGGGGAACTGGGAATTGATCCGGACTGCATCGGTATCTGGGGAGAATCGGCCGGCGGACAGCTGGCGGCGCTGGTGGGCGCTTCCTATGGGAATCCCCGCCTGGAAGGAAACGGCGGGTGGCAGGAATACAGCAGCGAGGTCAAAGCAGTCTGTGACTGGTACTGCGGCGGGGATATGACGCACATGGGGGCGTATGTCTGTCCGGAAGTACAGGCGCGGGCGGAGGAACTGGGCATCCGGCTGACTCTCATGCCCGGGCAGCTGGAGAAACAGGAGGATCCAAAGAGCTCAGCCCAGAGGGAAATTTTTGAGCAGATGTTTGGAGTGCCCGGCAGCCAGGCCCCTGAGCTTTCCATGGATATCAGTCCGATTTTTTATGTGGATCAGAAACAGCCGGCGTACCTTTTGATGCACGGAGACTCTGACCAGGCGGTAACGCCGGAATTTTCCTATAATTATTATGACGCCCTGCTCAAATACGGCCATGATGCTACCTTTGTCCTGGTTCCCAGACAGGGGCATGGTTTCTTTAAAGGAGAAGGGTATTATGATATCGTACTGAATTTCTTTAAAAAGAAGCTGGTGCCGTAACCGCAGAAAGAAAGGAAAGCTCATGAGACAGCCTGTTTATTATGAAGAACTGAAAGAAATAGAAAAGCTTCCGGTTGCTCTCCCAAAGGTGACCGGTCCGCTTCCCAATACAGATGAATCCTATCCCTTTAATGCCGCAAACCGTCAGCAGAAGCCGTTTGATCTGGAAAAATACGGTTATGTGGAAGAGGAATATCTTATCAGCGGATATGCCAATGTATATGAATATCATGACGTGGGGCTGTATCCGAAAATCCGTTGTCAGGATGGAAGCTATTGTACGCGAATTCTGGTACGCCGTCCCAGGGATCCTCATAAACAAAGTGATTTCGCCATACTGGAGCTTTTTAATTACGCCGGGGCGGAACGCGCCTTTGCAGGCTGGGGATACTGCGCAGAATATATGCTTTCCAGGGGAGATGTATGGGTAGGCATTACCATACGGCAGAACGCTGTTGATAACTTAAAAAAATTTGACGCAGTAAGGTACGCCGCTCTTGGTTTCCCCAATCCTGTTCCTCCTGACAAAAGAAAACAGGGCAGGACGCTGACAGGGGAAATGGAGACGAAGGAGAGCGGAGAGTTTGAAAGCGGGCTGGCTTACGATGCCATGAGTCAGGCGGCGGCGCTTCTAAAATCAAAAATTCTGCAGAATCCTTTGTACGGCAGCAGCATTTCAGGAAAAGCCGCCAGATATGTGATCGGCATGGGGGCGTCAGGCTGTGATCTGTCCCTTTATGCAGCCGCGCTTCAGCCGTTTGCTACGATTGACGGCAAAAACCCCTGTTTTGACGGCTTCCACATCCATATGACCGGGTATCCCGGCTGCATCAGCAACGGAGAGACGCGTTTTGAAGCCAATGATGACAGATGCAAAATTATGACCAATGTGCCGCTTGTCTGGACACAGACCATGGGAGACATGCGGGGCGGCGGTATACATCCCAGTTATTCTTATATGTACCGCTGGCCGGACAGCGATCTTCCCGGACGGCAGCACAGGCAGTACGAAATAGCGGGCGCCGCTTTGGGTATGGACTGGGATATGGAGGTCTGTCCCTGTGCAGAGGATCTGCAGAAGTATAATGGGGAGGGGAAGGAATTTCCCCTGGAACGGCATTTGGGGGAAATTCCGTTCCATTATGTAATCAGGGCAGTGCTGGATCATCTGAAAAAATGGATCCGGTATGGGATTCCCGCGCCGAAATCAGCCTATATCGAAATGGAAGGGGAATATCCGGATGCGGATTTCGTGCTGGATGAGCATGGCAATCCCAAAGGCGGCGTCCGTTCTCCCTACGTGGATGTTCCTGTTTGCACCTATACCTGGAAGGATGAACCGGGTGCCGTCCGCAATATAATAACGCCTTTTTCCGCTGAAAAACTGAGGACGCTTTATCCAACCCACGATGTATATCTGCGGAAAGTCGTAAAATCGGTTATGGAGATGATCCAAAACGGATTTCTCCTCCCGGAGGATGCTTCGGAAATTATTATGGAAGCAATGGACGTTGCTGTTCCGGAATAACAAGGAGGCCGTTTTTATATGAGGGAACAATATGGGAATCCCGTATTTGGCAGGGTGACGCAAAAGTATCCGGTTGCCGATACGGAATATGGGAAAATCGTAGGAGAAAACAGAAGCGGCATAGCCGTGTTCCGGGGAATACCCTATGGCGGCAGCTGCGATGGGAAAAACCGTTTTTTGCCGGCCCGTGAACCAAAAGCCTGGACAGGTATCAGAGACTGTAGAAAAAATGGTCCCATTGCAGTGCAGGAGGGCGGCAGTATTACAGCAAGCTGGGATTTCGGCAATTATTTCAGCGGCGGGAATTCGGAGCCCTTCGGCTGTAATCAGGAGATCAGGGGAGAGAACTGCCTGGTTTTGAATGTTCTAACACCGCAGCCGGGAGAAGGAAAACGTCCTGTTATCGTATATATCCATGGAGGCGGTTTCGCATCCGGCTCAGGGACTACGGTATTGGGGGCGGATGGGCTGGTGAGAGAGCAGGATATTGTTCTTGTGGGAATAAACCACAGGTTAAATGCCTTTGGTTTTCTTTACCTGGGTGAAATAGAGAAAGATTTCCGGGAATCAGGCACAGCCGGAATGACCGATCTGGTGCTTGCTCTGAAATGGGTACATAAAAATATTGGATTTTTTGGCGGGGATCCTGAGAATGTAATCGTTATAGGAGAATCCGGAGGAGGCATTAAAATCGCCACACTGTTAGCCATGCCGGAAACCGCTTCCCTGATAAAAGGGGCTGTGATGGAAAGCGCCTTCGGAAAGCCGGGAAGGTATACAACTCATATGGCGGCGGATACCACGGCGCATTTTCTGTACCAGCTGGGAATTAAAGATAATGTGATTGCCAGGCTGCAGGAACTGCCGGATTCCCATATCTGCGGCGCGGCTTTTTCCCTTGGGCCTTTTGCCTTTGAACCGGCAGCCGACGGAATCCACCTGCCGTTTAATGCAAAAGACGGTTTCCCCATGGTGAATCCTCAGGTGCCGATTATTGTCGGTTCCTCTGAGGATGAACTGGCGGCATTTGCTTCGGAACAGGAACATAAAATTCAGACGGAGGAGGAGATGATCCATGCTATAGTAAACGGCTGCGGCCCGGGATGGATGCGGCTGCCGGAAACCACGCCTTCCAAAGCACGGGAACTGATCCGTGTATTTCGAAGCATGGACAGAAAGGGAGACGACAATGCACATCTGCTCATGAAAATCTGTACCATGTGCGGACCATTAGAACAGGCGGCATTTGAGCACGCGGTATACTGCTCCGCACAGAATGCGGGAAGTGTCTTCCGGTATCTGAACGCCTATGATGCGCCACACAGGGTAATTCCTGAAAAAAGGTTTTCCTGGCATGGAGCGGATCTTCCCCTGCAGCTTCGGATTGTGCTGCACCCGGAAAGCGAGGCGGTATCGAAGCGGCTGGCAGCTTTTCTGGGCGCCTTTGCCAGGACAGGAGATCCGTCCCTGCCTAATCTGAACTGGGCACCATTTTCCGCCGCCTGTGAAACAATGATAATTGATGATTGCTGCAGAATAGAATGTGATCCTACGCGGCCTTACCGTGAGGCAATGTCTTTATAAGAAAAGGAGCCAGTATAATGGATGATATGAAAGCTTTATTTGAAAAAATGCGCGCTAAAATGGATATGGTCAGAAGTGTTTTCGGAGAGGAAAATCTGGCGGCGGTTCCGCTGTTTGAGAATTGTCTGTGCTATCCCATGGATCTGCTTACAGAGCTTGCAGGTATGGCATGTGAAATTGAAGAACTGGATTCCCCGGAAGAGATCAGTTCCCGACTGGAAGCCTTCCGGGAACTGAGGCTGAAAATTGAAAACAGGAAGCAGGAACGTCCCAGGATCATGCTGTGGCCGGAAAACAGGGTGCCCTCGCTGACGGAATACACGGATAATTCTGCATACAGGTATAACCACAATCCTGATTTTGCCCCTTTTATGTATGAAATGCTTGTGCCGGAGGAGGTGACGCCGATGGGAGCGATCATTCTGTGCGCCGGCGGGGATCACGGCTTTACCGTTTTGTGCGAGGGTTATCAGGTGGCCAGGGACTTCAACCAAATGGGCTATCAATGCTTCCTTCTTTTGAATCGTACCAACTTAAATCCCTGGAGCGGCAAGGAGGCGGGAGCGGATGTGGCAAGAGCCATACGCATAGTCAGGGCAAATGCGGAAAAATATCGTGTGAAGAAAAACCAGATCGTATTTGCTGGCTTTTCCAACGGCGGACTGACAGGAGAGGCCTGCATCCGTTATTATTCCGGGGAACAGAGAATGTCGGAGGTGTTTCCTGATTATGAGGAGGATGCGCTGGATCAGGTCAGCGCATCAATGGATGCTTTTCTCTGTATTTACGGGCCGAGGATGAATCATGAAACCTTTGATTATAGCAGAGTGGTATATCCCCCGGTATTCCATGCGGTGGGACTCGAAGATTTTAACATGGACAATATAAATAAACTGTATCCGGATCTGGTCAGCCATGGCGTGACGGTTGAAATCCATACTTTTTCCGGTGTGCCCCATGGTCAGGCCGGGCGGAAGCTGCTGGACGGATATGTAAAGTATCCTAATTTTGAAATGTGGGAGCTACTGGCGGAGCAGTTTATAGGAAATATTCTGGAAATGAAATAGTTGTCGGCAGATCTGCTAATATATTGTGTGGACGTAAAAGAAGATACGATAGAAAAACGAAAGAGGGTTACTGAATGACCCGGAAAAGGAGAAGGTATGGAAAACTTACAGGTTACAATAGAAACAGGAAAACTTCAGGGAATTCACGGATGGGATCCCAGAATTGCCGTATTCAAAGGCATTCCTTACGCCGCGCCTCCTGTAGGGGAGCTGCGCTGGAGGGCGCCGCAGCCTGCCGCAGGCTGGGAAGGCGTGAGAATGGCGGATCAGTACGGCCCTATCGCCTGCCAGCCCGTGCCGGGAAGTAATCCCAGGGAATTCTGGACCAGGGAAATTCATCCCACCGGCCCTGAATTTGAAATGAGCGAGGACTGCCTGTACCTGAATGTATACACGCCTGCGAGGACAGGGGAGGAAAAGCTTCCGGTGCTGATGTATATCCATGGAGGCGGTTTTAAGGGCGGTTATCCCTATGAAATAGAATTTGACTGGGAACACATGGCTGAGAAGGGCATCGTGGTGGTATCCATTGCTTACCGTCTGGGTATCCTTGGATTTTTGGCCCATCCCTGGTTATCGAAGGAAGCGCCGGAGGATCCGAAGGGCAACTATGGGACCCTGGACCAGCTGGCCGCCTTAAAATGGGTAAAACGCAATATCGCCGCTTTTGGAGGGGATCCGGACCGGATTACCATTGCGGGGCAATCGGCGGGCGCTATGAGCGTGCAGAATTTGATGACCTCCCCAATGGCGGAGGGGCTGATGTGCGGCGCGATTATTGAAAGCAGCGTCACAGTGGCTTTTGCGGAAAAGGAAGACAGAAGCCATCCGCTGGAAAAGGCGGAAAGGGTTGGCGCAGAATTTTTTGAAAAGGCGGGATTTTGCAGTCTGGAGGAAGCGAGAAAAATGCCGGCAGAGGAGCTGGTGCGCCTGGAGGATGTGCTTTTAGGCCCCGGCATCCACTTCGAGCCCGCGATTGACGGCATACTGATTCAGGAATCCAATTTTGACGCCTATAAAAAGAACCATCATCATAAAATCCCGGTTCTGGCAGGTTATAACCGGGGAGAAGCGGAAGGCTTTTCCAGAGCCTTCGGCAAAACCATAGATACCGTGGCCGGACTGCGGGAGTATGCCGCTGGTTTTGGCGAAAAGGCGGAGGAATTCATGAGAATCAGCCGGGTGGAAAATGACGCGGATGCAAAGGTGCTGTTTTCCTGTGATGCCATGCTGGATTTGGTCGCAGGAGCCCGGATGTTCGGCTGCCTGCAGAGCAGCCAGGGCAGGGAAACCTATCTGTATGAGTTTGATGCGGATATCCCCGGCGAGGATCAGGCCGGCAGCTACCACGGAAGCGAGATGTGGTTTGCCTATGACAGCCTGGCAAGGTGCTGGCGTCCGTTTACCGGCCGGCATTATGATCTGGCGCGCCAGGTCAGCTCCTATTGGGTGAATTTTGTAAAAAACGGAAATCCCAACGGAACGGATACCATTGGGGAAGAACTGCCGGAGTGGAAGTCCTATACGGCGGAGAATGATTTTGTGATGGAATTTACGGACAAACCGGCTGAATCCAGGGTAAAGATTGATCCCCTTATGAAATTCAGAATCGATGATACATTGCAGAGGTAAAAAATATGAAAAGTGAAAATGAAATAGTTCAGAGCATCGCCGCGCAGGAATGCGCCGCCGCACAGCACCGCAGCGTGACATATTTTGAAGACGCTCCCTGCTACCCGATTGAAAAGCTGGTTAAGCTTCACGGTATGAGAAGAGAGATGCTGGAAGAACAGGATGAGGCAAAACAGCGGCGGCTGGCAGCAGAATATCATGCTTTCATGGATACGCTGGAAAAGCTGCCGGATGCGCCTTCCCGCATTTATCTGTGGCCGGAGGGAAATATGCCGGCCACGGGGGAATATACGGAGAATCCGGGCCTGCGTTATAATCACGATCCGGAATTCAGGCCCTATATGTATGAATTCCTGCTGCCTGAGAAGGTGCAGCCAAAAGGGGCCGTCATTCTGTGCGCGGGCGGGGATCACGGGGACTGTGTGATCCATGAAGCCTACCAGAGCTGTCTGGACTTCAACCGGCTGGGCTATCAAAGCTTCATGCTTCTGAACAGAACCAATATGATGCCTTATACCGGCCAGGAATGCGGCGCAGATGCGGCAAGGCTGATCCGCATGATTCGAAAGAATGCATCCAGGTATCGGATCAAAGAAAATCAGGTGGCCTTTGCAGGATTTTCCAACGGCGGGCTGACGGGAGAGGAATGTATCCGTTATTATTCAGGAAACCAGAAGGTAACAGATCATTTTCCCGGTTACGTTCCGGACGAACTGGATGAATACCGCGGAGCGCCGGACGCCTTCCTCTGTGTGTACGGTCCCCGCTGGGAAGGCAGAGAAATCGACTATACAAAGGTAGTATATCCTCCGGTGCTTTTTGCAGTGGGAATGGAGGATAAGGCCCTGGATAACCTGCATTGGGTATACAGAGATTTGCTCTCACACGGCATCCGGGCGGAGGTACATACCTTTACCGGCGTGCCCCACGGACAGGCGGGGGTATCTGTGTTCGGGAACTATGATTACCCGAATTTTGAACTGTGGCTGCCCCTGGCGGATGCCTTTATGCAGAGAATCTATCAGAATAACAGGAGATGACATGAAAAATACAATTCACATTCATACCGAAAAGGTAAAATTCCCTACAGCACCGGAGTTTTATGGTTTATTTTTTGAAGATATCAACCACGCGGCTGACGGAGGGCTGTATCCTGAAATGATCCGGAACAGGGCGTTTGAGGATTCCCTGCTCCCCGAGGGCTGTACCACAGACCCTGATCAGAGGATTTTTGTAACGGAATACGGCTGGCCCGGCGCCTTCAATCATGGAGAAGGCATGGATGAGTGGGCGGCTGCGGTACCGGATACTGAAATCCCCGGATGGTATGCACAGGACGCCTCCTTTTCGCTTCTGACGGAAGGCACGCTCAATCCAAACAGGAAGGCCGCCCTGCGGACAACGTTCGCCCCGGGAGGAAAAATCTATAACATCGGATATTTCGGCGTGCCCGTAAAGGAGGGTGAGGAATACCATTTTTATTTTTTTGTGCAATCAGACGCGGCTGCGGGGCTTACCGTGGCGCTGGAGTCAGAGGAGGGCGTAAGCCTTGGAAGCAGCAGGCTTACACTGCAAAAGAGCGCCGGCTATTTAAGGTACGACTGCGATCTGACGGCCTGCGGCACTGATTTTAAGGGCAGGATCAGCATTTCCTGCGATGGGGCCTGTACGGTTACCCTGGGATTCACTTCCCTGATGCCGAAAAAAACGTTTAAAGGGCACGGCCTGCGGGAGGATCTGGCAATGGCCCTGAAGAATACCCACGCGAAGTTTATCCGTTTCCCCGGCGGCTGTGTTGTGGAAGGGATCAACGAACAGAACTCCCTCCGCTTTTCCCGTACCATCGGGCCTGTATGGGAGCGGCCCAGCGCCCAGCTGATGTGGCATTACCGCACTACAAACGGCCTTGGCTTTCATGAATATCTGCAGCTGTGCGAGGATCTGGAGATGGAGGCCATGTATGTGTGCAACTGCGGGATGAGCTGCCAGGCGCGTCACGGCGGCGGTTTTTCAGAGGAGACGACCCGGGAATATCTGGAGGAAGCTCTGCATGCCCTGGAGTACGCGCTGGGCTCTGAGGATACCCCTTACGGAAGCCTCCGCGCGCAGTACGGCAGGAAGGAGCCCTTCCGCCTGAAATATGTGGAAATCGGAAATGAGAACTTCGGCCCGGAATATAATGCGCGCTATGAGCTGTTCTATCATGCGCTGAAGGCCGCCTTCCCTCAGGTGATTTATATTTCCAACGGACATACGGAAAGGGAAAAGCTTCCCACGGATTTTGCAGACGAGCATTATTATGATACGCCGGAATTTTTCCTGGAAAATGTGGATCTGTTTGACGATTACGACAGGAGCGGCCCGAAGATTTTCCTGGGGGAATATGCGGTAAACGGCGGAAATACCATTGCTTCCATGGAATGCGCCCTTGCGGAGTCAGCCTTTTTGCTGGGCGCGGAGAAAAATCAGGATATTGTCAGGCTGACGGCTTATGCCCCGTTGTTCCAGAATTCGGATTATACTGCCTGGAAGCCGAATATGATTGTTTTTGACAATCATCAGGTTTACGGCATTCCCAGCTATCATGCCGTTTCTCTTCTGGGAAAATACAGAGGGGATGAGGTGGTGGAAACCGAGACGGAAAGCGAGGCAAAGCCCCCGGTGTACAAAGGGATCCCCGGCATTATGTGTGAGAAGGAGGGCCTTCTTTTCAAAAATGCCAGGATAAACGGGCAGCCGGTGGAGGTTTCCAAATGTATTTACGGGGAAATCGAAGAAGCGGGGGATGCCTGGCGGATGGTTTTCGGAAACCGGAAGCATCACTGCACCGGAAAAAGCAGGGAATGGAATGAAGCCTTTGAGGAGTTTATAGGAAGCGGCAGTTTTCATGAGAATCCGGTTATCTGGGCGGTTTTCGGGACGGATGAGCTGGAGGAGTATACCTTTGAAATTGATATAAAATGCGAAGAGAATAATCCGCTCACCCTGTCCGCCTGGAACCATCATCCGGAAACGGATGCCGGCTGCAATGAACCAAAGGACACGGAATGGACCACAAGAACCGTCAGAAACCAGGTCTGGAAGCTGGAGAAGGGCAGGAGCGCCACGAGAGTTCCCCGGTTTTTTGATAAGCCGCTGTCCGAAGAGGAGCAGGTTCCCGTGTCCATTCCCTATGGAGAGTATAACCATTACAAAATGGTCTGCCAGCCTTGCGGCTATGAGTGTTATATCAATGACCGGCTGGTGCAGAAGAAAACGCATGTGCTGCATCCGCTGATCAATGCCTTGGCTGTGCAGGATAAGGAAAAAATATATCTGAAAATGGTCAACGTGGATGAAGAAGACAGGGAGGTACGGATTTGTACCGACTGCGCGGTTACGCAGGAGGTTCTGGCGGAGGTGCTTGCAGCGGATCCCGGGGCGGTAAATTCCTTTGAGGACAAGGAGCATGTATCCGCAGTCTGCCGGAGAATTCCGGGAGGTTCAGAATTTACGTACCGTATCCCTGCCCACTCTGTCAATGTATTGGTTATGGAAAAAGAAGGGAGGAAGAGTTTATGTTAAGAAAGGTTCAGATAAAAAACGGAGTGCTTCAGGGACTGGTGGGAAAGGATCCGCGGATTACCGTATTCCGTGGTGTGCCCTATGCAAAACCGCCGGTGGGAGAGCTGCGCTGGAGGGCGCCGCAGCCCGCAGAAAACTGGGAGGGCGTAAGGAAATGCTATGAATACGGGGATATGCCCATGATGAGGGTGCACCCCGGGACAGGGGATGATTTCTATACAAAGGAGCTGCATCCTGTGGCTGCGGATTATGGAATGAGCGAGGACTGTCTCTATCTGAATATTTTTTCACCCGCGGCTGCTGCGGATGAAAACCTGCCTGTATTCTGCTATATCCATGGAGGCGGCCTGCAGGACGGCTATAGCTACGAGGTGGAATTTGATCCGGAGCGGGTGGCCAGGCGGGGCGTCATTGTGGTTATGATCGGCTACCGGCTGGGCTTGTTCGGCTTTCTGGCCCATCCGGAAATCACGGCCCGGACACCGGAGGGAGAAGTGATTTCCAATTTCGGCTTCCAGGATCAGTCCCTGGCGCTTCACTGGGTTCATGAAAATATCAGGGCCTTCGGCGGCAATCCCGACCGGATTGTGATCTGCGGACAGAGCGCGGGGGCGGGCAGTGTGCAGGCCCAGCTATGCAGTCCCTTTAATGAAGGGATTATTGCGGGAGCGATTTGCCAGTCCGGCGTTTCCATGGCCTTTGGGGACGAAGAGAAACCCTTCGGCGCGGCAATGCCGCTGAAGGAAGCGGAAGCGCACGGGGAGGATTTTTTCAGGCAGGCGGGGATTGAAAATCTGGCGCAGGCGCAGGAAATGGATGCCTCTGTGCTGATGGAGAAGCTGCGCGGCATCACTTCCGACTGGAGATTCGGGTTCGGGCAATGTATTGACGGCAGGTTTGTGAAGGAATCGGTGTGGGATTCCTATTATAACAACCGGCTTCCCAATGTTCCCATGATCATCGGCGTATGCTGGGGAGAAACCCAGGGGGGAATGTTCGGCGGCGGAGATTTTACTTATGAAGATTTCCTGCAGTGGGCGAAGCAGTTCGGAGAGAAGGAAGAGGAGTTTATCAGGGTTGCCGGCGTTGCCAATGACGCGGATGCCCGGGCGCTGACCGGGACGGACGCCAGGAATATGCTTTTAAGTAACAGCAGAGGCTTCTGTGAGCTGCGTTCCTCCATGGGACAGAAGGTGTATTATTATATTTTTGATCATGATATTCCGGGAGACGATGCGGGCTCCTTCCATGGCTCGGATCTGTGGTTTATGTTTGATTCGCTGGGCAACAGCTGGAGGCCTTTTGAAGGAAAGCATTATGATCTGGCGCGCCAGGTGACCTCCTACTGGACGAATTTTGTGAAATACGGGGATCCCAATGGGCTGGACTATAATGGGAACCCGCTGCCTGAGTGGGATGCTTACCAAAAAGAGAAAAAAGCGGTGATGCGGTTTACGGACCAGGCGGCTCCGGGGGTACTGGAGGAATGCCCGGTTCTGGATTACCGGCTGGAATATGGTAAAAGTAAGCTCACTGATTAGGCGGAGGAATGCATTATGCTTAGAAAAGTAAAAGTAAAAAACGGATTGCTTCAGGGAATGACAGGAAAAGATCCGCGAATTACCGTTTTCAGAGGAGTACCTTATGCGAAGCCTCCTGTGGGAGAACTTCGCTGGAAGGCGCCTCAGCCGGCTGAGGACTGGGAGGGTGTAAGAAAATGTTATGAATATGCAGATATGGCAATGATGCGTGTCCATCCCGGGATGGATGATGATTTTTATACGAAGGAGCTGCATCCTGTGGCAGCGGAATATAAGATGAGTGAGGACTGCCTGTATCTGAATATTTTTACCCCCGCAAAGACAACGGAGGATAATATTCCTGTGTTTGTCTACATTCACGGCGGCGGACTGCAGGACGGTTACAGCTATGAGGTGGAATTTGATCCGGAGCGTGTGGCAAGACGCGGCGTGATTGTGGTGATGGTCGCTTACCGGCTGGGCCTGTTCGGTTTTCTGGCCCACCCGGAAATTACGGTCCGGACGCCGGAAGGGGAAGTGATTTCCAATTTCGGTATGCAGGATCAGTCAATGGCTATCCACTGGGTATACGATAACATCAGGGCTTTTGGCGGGGATCCGGATAATATTGTAATCTGCGGGCAGAGCGCAGGCGCGCGTAGTGTACAGGCCCAGATATGCACTCCATTGAATGACGGCCTTATTAAAGGGGCGATTATCCAGTCGGCTGTTTCCATGATGTTCGGCGACGAGGATCAGTCCATGGCTGCTATCCCTTCCTTGCAGGAGGCTGAAAAATATGGAGCCGATTTCCTGCAGACAATCGGCATTGACAGTCTGGAGGAGGCGGAAAAGACGGATGCCCATGAACTGATGCGGAGACTGGATAAGGCTTCTGAAAAGGCCAGGTATGTATTCAGGCTCTGTACGGACGGCAGGTTTGTCCGGGAATCGGCTCCCAGCGCCTATTATAATAACCGGGTTGCGGATATCCCGCTGATCGTGGGCGTATGTCAGGGAGAAACCCAAAGCCCTTTTATAAAAGAGAGTTTGAACTATCAGGAATTTCTGCAGAAAGCAAAAAAATACGGAGACAGGGAGGCTGAGTTTTTAAGGCTTGCTGAAGTTACCAACGACGAAGAAGCGGATGCCCTGATGGCAGGAGATGCGTTTAACAATTTCCTGGCAGGGACCAGGGGCTTCTGTGAGCTTCGTTCCTCCATGGGGCAGAAGGTGTATTACTATATTTTTGATCAAGATATCCCGGGAGATGATGCGGGCTCCTTCCATGGATCGGATCTGTGGTTTATGTTTGATTCCCTGGGCAACAGCTGGAGGCCTTTTGAGGGGAAGCATTATGATCTGGCGCGCCAGGTGACTTCCTACTGGACGAATTTCGTTAAATATAAGGATCCTAACGGAACCGACTATAACGGAAATCCGCTTCCCTTGTGGGAGCCTTACAGCAGGGACAAAAAGGCGGTGATGAAATTTTTGGATACTCCTGTACCGGAGATCCTGGAGGAATGCCCGGTTCTGGACTTTAGGCTGTCCTGGGGGAAAGAAAAGCTTATGGATAAATAGTTTTATAAAGGCGCAGTTTCTGATAAGAAAATCATAGCTGCTTTTATGAGTTATGTATACTATAAAAAGGTAGACTGGATCGTAAAAAATGTTTGGTGTATAATTCTATTTATTAGTAGATGCCATAAAGTTAAACCTTTGATTGAGAATATAAGACAGTGTGAAATTAAAATTGCAGATATATTCTGAAATAATTGTGGTTCATGAGGTGAAAAGTGGAAAAAAGGCAGCTCTCTCTTAAAAAACTGATTTTCATTTATTGGATAGCATTGATTGGAATCGTAATGATATTGCTGTGGAGTTATGGCAGTATTATTATACGGAACAGCCGGAATACTATTCTTGAAAATGCCCATATAATTGCAGATAACTATGCCTTTCAGATGGATAAAGATATAAACACCATGCTGGATGCGGTAAGTTCCATGTTTGTTGATAATATTCATTATCTGCGCCTCAGTAATAACGAATTGGGAGATTTTGATTGGATAGGCTCTGCTTACTATTTGCAAAACAGTTTGAAGGGAAAGGCTGATTCTTTTGATTATATGGGAGGACTGTTTTTTTATGATAAGAGACGCGATTCCATGCGAAGCCTTTATAGTAACTATCCCAGTACGGCAACAAAACTGGAATTGGATAAACAACTGCGCCTGGTATTAACAGAAGAACCGGATATGCAGAAGGAATTCCGCTTTATGGAGTGCTCCGGTGAATCTTATCTGGTTTATTTTATGAAATCCAGAGAGCAATATCTGGGTTTTGCTATAAATTTAAGCCGGTATTTTCCCAAAGAAGAAAATATGACGATTTCCGGTATTTATCAGCAGAATCAGATTGTGACAATTTCGGAGAGCAGCATTTTAACAGAAAATGAGATTCTTGAAATGTCGGCGGAAAAAATGTCCAGAATTGGGCGTGAACAGATAATAATAAGCGCTGTACAGCTAAACTCACTGGATATGCGACTTGTTCTTGCTAGGGACGCCAAAGATTCCCTCAATGTGTGGAAACAGCCGGATTTATGGCTGATTCTGATTTTGATACCAACCCTGTCCTTCCTTTTCCTTCTGTTTCTGCTGCAAAATCTGAACCGTGCTATTCTTTATCCAGTAGATTACATTATACAGCGAGTTCATGAAATGACTCAGAAAAAGGAAAAGGAGGAAACTTCGAAGCCGATAAGGAATGTACAGATTAAAGAATATGCTGAAATTAACAGATGTATTGATGAAGTACTGGAACAGATCAATCAGATGCAGGAAGAAAAGTATCAGGAAAAACTACGGGCGAACAATATTCAGCTGCAGTACTATCAGCTGCAGCTGAATCCTCACTTTTTTTTGAATTGTCTTAATACAATAAAGTCTCTTTTAGAGAACCATTCCGCAGATGCAGCAGATGATATGATAATGTCGTTGTCCTCTTATTTTCGATATATTTTCCAGGACAGAAAAAAGCTGGTCACTTTGGCAGAGGAATTAAAAGAAACCAAGGCCTATTGTAATATTTATATATTAAAAGGAGGTTTCCCAATTCTCCTGCAATCAGATGTAAAAGATGAAGTTATGGATTGTCGTATTCCGATTTTATGCATTCAGACTTTTGTAGAAAATTCTATCAAGCATATTAATAAAAAGGGGGTAATTTTAACTATTAAAATACAGGCCGGTATCACTGTAGATGAGGAAGGTAACAAAAGATTATCTATACGTGTTTCAGATAACGGAAACGGGTACCCTCAGAATATACTTGATGAACTTAACCAGCCGGTTACTGATTTCCAATATCGTTCTTACCATGTGGGTATTGATAACCTGAAGTACAGGATTTGCCTGCTTTATGGAGAAAATGCGAACTGGTATTTTTATAATTCGCCGTATGGCGGTGCTATTACGGAAATTACACTTCCGGAGGTACTGGATGAATATACTGATTATTGATGATGAACCGTTAATTCTTAACACAGTCCATGGGCAGATCAAGAAAATGGAACTGAAACTGGATATTATTGATACAGCAGGCAGTGCGGAAGAAGCCAGAAAAAAAATGGAAAAAACATATTACGATATTTTCCTGTGTGATATTGTTATGCCTGTTGAGGATGGTATCAGCTTTGCCAGATGGGTTTTAGGGCAGTATCCAAACTGTAAATTTATTTTCCTTACAGCCCATGTCGATTTCGAGTATATGAAAGAGGCTATCTCTCTCAGAAGCTTTGATTATGTTCTGCAGCCGGCAGGGAAGGAAGAACTTCAAAGTGTTGTGGAGCGTGCAATGATGCAAATATCCATTGAACGAAAAAACAGAGCTCTGATAGATGCGGCATCTTTTTATTCTATGCATGAGATGGATATTCTGGATGGAAATGCAATGCGTTATCTGACCGGACTGACCAAGGATGATTCATTTATACGCAGGCTGGTTAAGATACGGGTAGGTAAATGGAATCAGGATTATTTATATTTTCCTTTTTTGATTCAGGTGCTCAAGGCGAATTCTCCATGGGAAGAGGAAGAAAGAGCTTTGCTACGCAGTATCTATTATAACATTATCGATGAAATCATGGCGCCGTTGCATACACAGAATATAGTTATTCTGAGGAATGATAAGGTGGGAAATTTCATTGCGCTGATTCTTTTTGATGCTGAGAGTGTATCTGAGCAGGATAAAATACAAGACAGGTTGGAGAATATGCGTGTCTTGTTCAAAAAGCTGCTGAAAATGGAAATTGCCGTGTATTGCGGTGATTTCTGTAACTTTGAGCAGTTGCGCAATATCTGCGGTCAGTTGCTGGAAGAACAGAAAAATAACGTACGTTGCATAAGCCGACTTTATCAAGTGGGACAGATGAGCGGACTAAGCAGCATAGGGCACTCATTGGAAGCAAAAATTTCTTCCTGGAAGGTGCTTCTTAATCAGAATCACCTTCTGGATTTCAGAGACAGCCTGCTTCGTTTCATGGATTATTATTTTTCTGGGAATGACGTAAATCGGGAAATTGTCATGAAGCTTCATCAAAATGTCAGTGAAATGATACTTAACTGTATGGCATCTATGAATATCAGCAGCTCAGATGTGTTCGACGATAAACTGTCCTATTATGACTTTATGTATTGCTGGAAACAGGCAGATGAAATGAAAGCTACATTGAAATATGTAATTGAGCGCCTATACGCGCTATCCGGAATGCCTGATCAGGATGTAATTCAGAGTACTATCCGGTATATCAGGCAGAATATTGACAGTGATATCATGGTCAGTGAACTGGCCGCCCGGGTTGGAAGAAATCCTGAATATCTCACTCGTATATTTAAAAAAAGCACAGGATACAGTCTCAAAAAATTTATTGATATGGAGAAGATGGAAGTGGCGAAGCTGCTCCTTACAACGACTAACCTCCCGGTCACAAGTGTATCAGGGCATGCTGGATATGCTAATTACAGCAATTTTACAAGAAGCTTTAAGCAGATCGTAGGTTATACGCCTTCGGAATACAGAGAATTAAATAAGCCCGATCAAAAATGAGGGGATTGTAAAAAAAGAAAAGGAACCCAGGTGTGAGGTTCCTTTTTTGTTTTTTTTATTATTCTCTTATAAATCAGAAAATAACATATAGATGGTAAGATTTTTGCTATTGGAAAAACATAATATTTCTTATTCTATTATTAAATAAATATTAAATATTGTTTCGTTGCTAAAAATAATGGAGGGAAATAAAACACAATGAAAACTACCGAGAAAAAAGCGAATTTGTGGCCATTTCAAAAATCTGTCCGGAAGAAGCTTAATAAGTACAAATTTCTTTATCTGCTGGCAGTTCCAGGTTTCGTTTACCTGATTATAAATAACTATATGCCTATGGTTGGTTTGGTTCTGGCTTTTAAAAACTATAATTTTGCCCAAGGTATTTTTAAAAGCCCATGGTGCGGTTTAAGTAATTTTACTTATCTGTTTTCATCCAAATGGGCAAAAATAATGTTCCGCAATACGATTGGCTATAATCTGGTTTTTATTATACTGGGAACGGTATTTGCCATATTTGTAGCAATTGTATTGGGGGAGGTGCATAATGCAAGGGCAAAAAAAATTTATCAAACAGTTATTTTAATTCCATATCTTGTAAGTATGGTGCTAGTAGGTTATCTTGTTTTTGCTTTTCTGTCCAACGCAAACGGATTCATTAATAAAGGAATTTTGGAGAAATTCGGGATGGAAGGAATCAGCTGGTATACAGAACCTTCATACTGGCCGGTTATTCTTACAATCGTTAATATTTGGAAAGGGTTTGGATTCCAGAGTATTGTCTTTTATGCAACGATTATCGGCTTTGATAAGACCTATTACGAAGCGGCTGTAGTTGATGGAGCTTCTGTCTGGAAACAGATTACGAAAATAACACTTCCGCTGCTGCGTCCGACCGTTATTATACTCACAATCATGTCACTCGGCAGGATGTTTAATTCTGATTTTGGTCTGTTCTACCAGGTCCCGATGAATACGGGAACTCTGTATACTACCACGACAACGATTGATACTTTTGTTTACAGGGCTATGATGGAAGATCATGATGTGGGAAGATCGTTGGCGGCAGGATTTCTCCAGTCGATTCTGGGTTTTGTAGTTGTAATGGTAACCAATGCAATCGTCCGTAAGGTAGAACCGGACAGCGCATTGTTCTGAGAAAAAAGAAGCAGCTGTCAACGGAAGCTTAACACACAAATAGTTATGCGTGTTAACATATTACTTAATTTAGGAGTGTTATTATGGCTGGAAAAGGTAAGGGGTTTCGTATTTTTTCAAATATTATAATGGTTATTCTGTCTCTTTGTGCGGTATTGCCGTTTCTTCTATTAGTTGTATCTTCAATTACCAGCGAAGCGACAATTACCAGATATGGATATTCCTTCATTCCAAGGGAAATAGATTTTTCGGCATACCGTTACCTGCTTCTTTCAAGCGGAAAAATACTGAAAGCTTACGGTATGACAATTATTGTCGCTGGTATTGGAACAACTTTAAATATTTTTATGACGATGGCAATAGGATATCTGCTCTCTAAAAAAGATCTGCCGGGAAGAAATACAATTTCATTCTTTATTTTCTTCACAATGTTGTTTTCAGGTGGTATGATACCCGGTTATATTGTGTGGAGCCAGGTAATGCATGTCAGCGATACTATTTTGGGGCTGATTTGTCCAAATCTGATGATGAGCGCATTTAATATCATTTTGATGAGGACTTATTTTACAACAAATGTACCGATTGAATTATGCGAGGCCGCAGAAATGGATTCCTGTTCTCAGCTGGGAATTCTATTCCATATTTCCATACCGCTATCAAAGCCCATGATTTCTACATTGGCTCTGTTCGCCGCATTGGCTTACTGGAATGACTGGATAAATGGTCTGTATTATCTGGTAAGAAACAAAGACTTATATACAATTCAGAATGTATTAAATACTATGCAGAATAATGTCCAGTTTTTAAAAGACTATGCAACCTCGGGAATGGAGGAATTTTCCAGTTCTATTCCCAGCTTGGGAGTACGTATGGCTATTGCTGTAATTTCAATAATTCCCATTATGGTTGTTTATCCGTTCTTTCAGAAATCTTTTGTCAGAGGAATTGTTATCGGTGGTGTCAAAGGCTGACATGAAGAGTGTTTGGCCTACAACATAAAATATTTGTTTTTATTTAAGGAGGGTACATATGAAAAGAAAATTGATTGCGGGGATCCTGGCTCTGGTAATGGGCATGTCCCTTGCGGCATGCGGTTCTGCTGATAACAGTCCATCAGCAGCTGCTACGGATGGAAGTGCAGAAAGGACGGAAGCAGCATCAACAGATGCTTCGGTGTCAACAAACGCGGATCCGGCAGATTGGCCGGTTGTAAAGGTGGAAATTTGCAGTTTTACAGACTCACTGGAAAAAGAGCCTGAGATAGAAGCAGCGTTAAATGAATATCTGGTTTCCATTAATGCAGGCGTTCAGGCAGATATGCTTCCCATTGCAATAGGTGACAGATCCACCCAGCTGACATTAATGTTAACAGATAATAAAAATCCCATAGATTTGTTTGCATGGAGATTTTATTCATCTGTTTCTGATATGGTTAAAAATGGTCAGTGCATTTCTCTGGAAAAATACCGTGAGGTATATCCTGAACTATGGGAACTGTTTCCTGAATCTGTATATAGGTCCTGCCAGGTTAACGGTGAACAGTATTCTCTTCCCGGTGCAGACAGCTTCAGTAATTTTCAGGTTTACGCGATGAGGAAAGATGTTGCTGAAGAGATTGGTGTAATGGATCTGGCAGGAACTAAAATCACAATGGATCAGTTTAATGAAATATTGGATAAAGCGGAAGCAGCTCATCCTGAACTCTGTTGGCATGGAGATACCTTTGTAAAACCTCTTATGGGTATTGATAATCTTGGAAATGATTCTCTGATAGGTGTTTTGATGAATCGTGGTATTGGAGAAACAGAAATTGTTAATTACTATGCGACAGATGAATTCAAAGCATATTGTGAACAGTGTAAAGAGTGGGCAGATAAAGGGATGATCGTGGATGATCCCCTGAATACTGATTATGCCGGTTACACTTTGATGAATGACGGTATTGGTGGAGGATATCTTTTTGAAGCTTATTCCATTGATTATGCTTATTCACTTATGAGAGCACAGATTAATTATGATACTGTTATTTTTCAGCTGACAGACCTTGCAGGTGATAATTCCTGTGTATATAATGGATGGCAAATCTCTTCCGTGTGCAAAAATCCTGATGCTGCGATGAAACTTCTTTCTCTGATGTATACTGATGAAACGGTTGCGAGATTTTTTACATTGGGCATTGAGGGTGTTACCTATAAAGTAGATGAGAACGGTTGTGCATGGTATGCGGATGGAGTTGATGTTAATACGGCAGGCTGGAATTTGTCAGCACCCTGGTTTTATCCCAATGAGTGTTTAAGTCTTCCTTTTGAAACTGATTATAAAGAATATTTTTCAGGAATGGAGGCACTTTGGAAGGATGACAGTATTCAGTATTCCAACGGAATGGGATTTGTATTTGATAATTCCGAAGTATATGATCAGGTGGCAGCCTGCAGTGCAATTGTAGATGAATACAGGACAGCACTTCTGATGGGACAGGTAAATATAGATGATTATCTGTCAAGATTCAACAAAGAGCTGGAAGAAAATGGTATTAATGAAATCATTGCCGCAATGCAGACACAGTTTGATGAATTTATAGCTTCTAAATAGAAAATACATATATGGGCCATCAGGAAAATGCTACGTTTGCATGTTATCCTGATGGCTTTTTTATGGGATAGATAAAATATAGATGAAAGCTCATGTTTTGCGTCGGTCGGTTTTATATGTTTAAAACACAGGAAAAATAAGAGTGCTATTTTCAGGCAGCACCCTTATATTCACCTTAAAACAGACGTTTAATCGACACACCCATAAACAACATCCCGGACCTTCACATGAAACAGCTCATTATGTTCTCCCTGCGTATTGTGCATATAAACAATAGAGAGATGATCTTCAGGAGAGGCCTCCGCCCAGGAGCCGTAACCGCCGGACCAGCCGAAGGCGCCCAGCGAGCCGTTGGATGCGCCGGGGGCTTTGTCCATCAGGGTCCGTACTCCCATTCCATAGCCATAACCGAGAATATCCACGCCGTTATAATGCCAGAAATCCCTGAGCTGATCCGGCCCAAGCTGATTCGTTCTCATCAGGTCAATGGTCTTCCTTCCAAGAAGACTTTCACCCTTGTAGCGGCCGCCGTTTGCCAGCATGCTCATAAATACGGCAAAATCCCTGCAGCTGCAGTTTAAGTTGGCTCTGGAGTATTCCGGAGCACCGCCGATCTTTATGATATCGTCCAGTTCCCGGGGCATAGGCTCTTTCTTTTTATCAGGAGTGATTTGGTAACAGGTGACCAGTCGGCCCATCATTTCCTCATCCAGGAAAGTGGCGGTATCCTTCAGGCCAAGGGGATCAATCAGCCTTTCTTTCATGTTCTGACGCACAGATTTTCCTGTGATTACTTCCACAATAGCTCCCACAATTTCACTTCCCAGCCCGTAAAGCCAATGGGTGCCGGGTTCAAACATAATCGGAACGGAGCCCATAGCGCGGACCTCGTCGCGCAGCGTGGGGATTTTCCCATCTTTACAATAGGGCCTGACCGCTTCGGACATGGCATTGACGGTAGGATTATCGGTCACATGATCAAGCGGTCTCATACAGTAGGGAAGGCCGCAGGACATGGTAAAAGCGTCCCGGATGGTAATTGGATTCTCAACGGGAACAATCTCCGGCCCATGCCCCGGAATCTGAACATATTTGGTGGTGTTTTTCCATTCAGGAAGAAAATCATATATCGGATCTGTAAAACGGAAGAGCCCTTCCTCAAAAAGCATCATGCCGATGGCATAGGTAAAAAGCTTCGTTGTGGACGCCTGTCTAAAAATAGAAAGTTCATTGATTTTGCTTCCCTTCTCAATATCGGCGTAACCTGAATAGCTTTCATGGATAATTTCATTGTTCTGCATGACAACGCAGGCACAGCCGGGGATAGTCCCCTGTGTAAAAGAATCCAGCAGCTTGTCAAGGTTTTTAAAATTTCCCATAGTTTCCTCCTTTTTTGTATAAATAGATTATTTCAGTTTTCTGTTCTTGTTTTAGTAACACATGATGCAGGACAGCTGTCAGCTAAACATTCGATTTAATATAATGAGCTAAATCTATGTGCGTTATTAATTAGCATATAAAATGATATAGCTAAATCCACATATTATACAATATATATTTTTTTAAAAAAAATACAAGTAGAATGTGGATGAAATAAAAGAAAAACGTCATTTTAAATAAAAACATGCCTGCTAAATTGTAAAATTATGCTAATTGTATAAAAATGCTAAATGATATATAATCTAGCTAAATGAACAAACGATTGCGCTAGAAAAAATGCTAAATAAAAGCTAAATAAATAATGAATTACAACGCGGGGTGATCAGATGAATTATAAACCGGCAGTTACGGAGCTTTCCATGGACGATATTGCCAGGGAGCTGGGTGTATCCATCACAACTGTTTCCCGTGCACTGTCAGGAAAAGGGCGTATCAGTGAAGCCACAAGGAAAAGAGTGCTGGAATATACAAAAAGAATGCAGTACAGCCCAAATAAGTTCGCACGCGCGCTGTCAGGCAGCAGGACCTCCAATATCGGGGTGCTGATACCGGGGGATGCCAAAATGGAGGAAATGTCTTTTTTCCAGGACTGTCTAATGGGCATTACGGCGGAAGGCGTTAAAAATGACTATGATATCCTGCTTATTTATTCCTACAGGGAGGATGTGAGCCAGCTTAAGAAGGTAGTAGCTGCTGGCAAGGTGGACGGAGTTATTATTACCAGGGCGGTCAGGGGAGATCCTGCTGTAAAGCTTTTGGAGGAGGCCGGGCTTCCCTATATCGTAATAGGCAGCAAAAATGAAAAGAAAATTATCCGGGGCTGCTGTGAGATGACAGGAAGCCTGCTGGATAAGGGGGTAAGAAGGCTGGCATTGATAGGAGGGGACAGCGCCCATGAAGTAACAATAAGCAGGCTCAAAGGATATAGAATGGCATATTGGCAGCGTAATATCAATATTCCGGAGGAACTGATAATGCTGGAGACAGTGAGCAGGGAAGCAGCCGGAGAGGCTGTTGAGTGTGCCATAAGCAAAGGTGCGCAAGGAATACTGTGTATGGATGACTGCTTATGCAGGTATGTTTTTCAAAAGCTGGATCGGAGCGGCTGTCATGTGCCAGAGGATATACTGCTGGCATCGTTCTATGACAATACGCTGCTCATGCATCATTATCCATCTATTACAGCCGTTCATTTCTGTGATGAAGAAAGGGGGAGATACGATTGCCTGGAACTGATAAACCGGATAGAGGGGCGGGAAATGAAGAAGGTTCCGGAAGTAAAATATGAACTGATTTTCAGAGAATCAACAGATAACTGCAAGGGAGGAAATTAAGGTGAAAAAGGGAAATGCTGCCGGTAAGGCAAAAAGCCCGTTTTTAAAAAAAGTAAAAAAGAACCGTGCGCTTCTGCTCATGCTGTTGCCGGCGCTGCTTCTGGTAATTGTATTCAGCTACATACCCATGGGAGGAATTATTATTGCCTTTAAGCAATATAACTATCAGGATGGAATACTGGGGAGCCCGTGGTCAGGCTTTGATAATTTCCGTTATATGATTTTATCCAAAAAGCTATGGCCTTTAACAAGAAATACACTTTTGTATAACGTTGCGTTTATATCCTTTGGCGTCATATTTGAAGTGGGCTTTGCAATTATTTTGAATGAGATAACAAGGAAGCATTTTAAAAAAGTGGCCCAGTCTATGATGTTCCTTCCCCACTTCATTTCGTGGGTTGTAGTTGCAACCATTATGCTGAATATTTTTGGGGATCATGGTGTGCTCAATAACATACTCACATCTATGGGAATGGAAAAGTTCAATATTTATAATCAGGCAAAGGAATGGCCGATCGTCATGGTTATCGTAAAGCTATGGAAGTCAACCGGCTACGGAAGCGTTGTATATCTGGCGGCCATTGTTGGAATCAGCCAGGAAATCTATGAGGCGGCCAAGATCGACGGCGCAAACATCTGGCAGCGTATTTTCCGCATTACAATTCCGTGTCTGAAGCCCACAATTATCATTATGGTGCTGCTTGCGGTGGGCGGTATTTTCAGAGGGGATTTTGGTATGTTCTATCAGCTGGTGAGAGATAACCAGATATTGCTGCAGACCTCGGACGTGCTTGATACCTTTGTTTACCGTTCCATGATGTCAACCTCCAATATGGGGATGTCCGCTGCTGCGGGACTGTATCAGTCGGTACTGTGTTTCTTTACGATTAATCTTGTTAACTTCATTGTTAAGAAGGTTGATCCCGATTATTCGTTATATTAGGAGGGGGAGGATATGAGCAGACAAAAATTTTATACAACTAAGCCCATTAAGGCTTCCATGGACATGAAAATTTTTAATTTGATAGGCACAATTCTGGTGGTATTCTTTGCGCTGGCATGCCTCATACCGTTTTACCTGGTATTGACGGGATCGTTTACTGATGAAAAATGGATTCTTACGAAGGGCTACAGTTTTTTCCTTAATGCGCAAAATTTTTCCACAGAGGGCTATAAAATCGTATTCAAAAGCCCGGAAGCGGTGCTTTCCGCATACGGAGTTACTACCTTTGTTACAGTAGCAGGTACGGTGCTTGCGATATTGATAACAACAATGACAGGATTTGTACTGTCAAGGCCGGACTTTCCGTGGAGAAACGGTTTTTCCTTTTTCTTCTTTTTTACCACATTGTTTAACGGAGGACTGGTTCCGTGGTATCTGCTGTGTACGCAGACACTGAAATTTACAAATCATTTATATGCACTGATTCTGCCGGGATTGTTTTCTGTATGGAATATGATTATCGCCAAGAGCTTTATGAAAGGAATCCCCTATGAGCTGGTGGAATCGGCCAAGGTGGATGGGGCGAGTGAGTGGTTGATTTATTTCCGTATCATGGTTCCCCTGTCGAAGCCGCTGATAGCTACGCTCTCCCTGTTTACCGCTCTCGGTTATTGGAATGACTGGTATAACTGTATGCTGTTCATCAATGACAGTTCCAAATGGAATCTGCAGTATACCCTCCAGAATATTCTGAACAGCTCGGAAGCGCTGAACAGAATGGCAAGCCAGACAGGAATGAAGGTGGCTTCACTGCCGGCGGAAAGCATGAAAATGGCTATGACTGTAGTTGCTATTGGGCCTATTATCCTGCTGTATCCGTTTCTGCAGAAATATTTTGTAAAGGGCATGACAGTAGGTTCGGTGAAAGGATAGTTTAGGAGTCAAAAAAATTACATATAAAACGAGGAGGAAATAAAATGAGTAAAAGATGGAAAAAAATGGTGGCATTAGGGCTTGCTGCAGTCCTTTGTATGCTTCCGGCATGTGGGAAGACAAACACTTCCGGCCCTGCAGGGACCGAAGGCGGCAGCGTGGCTGAAGAAAATCAGGGTGCCGGAGGCAATGAAGGAATATCTGAAGACAGTCCCTACAAGGACAAGGGCTTCGATCTCTCCAAGCATGAGGATGTGGTAATGTATGCTATTGGTGACAGGCCGGAAGACATGGATATGGTACTGGAGAAGCTGAACGGAGAATATCTGGAGCCGTGGCTTAACACAACTCTGGATATGAAATTCTTAAGCTGGAGCGATGTGCAGACGAAATACTCACTGCTTCTGGCAGGCGGCGAAAAGGTGGATTTGATGTATACCTCCTCCTGGTGCAACTACAATTCAGAGGCGGGAAAAGGCGCATTTAAGGAGCTGACACCGGAATTCCTGCAGACTTACCTTCCTTACAGTTATGAAATCCAGGCACCGGAAAGCTGGGATCAGGTAATGATCAGCGGTAAAATTTTTGCGATACCAAAGAACTACGCTGTATTTAACAATTATAATATGATAGCTGTCAGAAAAGATTTAATGGAAAAGCATGGGATCGGGGAAATCAACAGCTGGGATACCATGAAGGAGGCTTTGTATACGCTGGCAGAAAAAGAAACACAGAACGGCATTTATGCCAATGGACAGAGAGGCAATGCGGAGTTTGCGGATCATGTATGGTGGCAAAATATAGAAGCGGAACCGCTTGCAAGCGGATTTGATTTCATGTATTTTACGCACGGAGAGGAAAAGCTTCCGGACTGGGATAAGGATGTGTTCTATAAATATACTGCGCCGGAATGTCTGGAGCTGTATCTGGAAATGGCGGAGATGGCAAAGAAAAATGTATGGTCCCCCAATAAAATTAACGATACTTCGGATGCCCAGACAAATTTTGAAAGCGGAAAAACAGCGAGCTTTATCTGGAACAGCACCATTGTAAGCGCAGGTGATAATCTGGAAAAAGCAGGTATAGGCACATATGAAATTTTTGATGTTACCCCGAATACAAAGGCACAGAGGGGCAGCTATGCGGATGATACTATAGCGATTCCGAATGCTTCAAAAATCCCGGAAAGAGCAGCGCTTGTCCTGGACTGCCTGAAGGGGTTCCCGGAGGTTAACAATCTGGTAGTGGGAGGAATTGAAGGCGTTCATTATGAAATGACGGATGATGGAAAAAGAAAGCTGGGTGAATCTGCAGACAAATACGGATGGGGCTGCTGGGCATGGGGCATTACCGGAAAAGACAGCCCTCAGCTTTACAGCGAAGATCCCAGAAGCAGCATGATGGATGAAATGTGTACGGCGAAGGAATATACGCCAGTCGCATCCGGCTTTACCTTTGATAAAAAGAATGTGGAAGCGGAGCTGGCCGTAATTGGCTCTATCGTTCAGGAGTATGGTGCAAGCTTTAATATTGGTTTGTTCGGTGATGAGACGGAAGCGAAGTATCAGGAATTTGTTGGCAAGCTCGAAGAAGCAGGACTGAGTAAGGTTATGGAAGAATGCCGTGTTCAGTACGAGGCATTCTGTGAGAGAAAAGGACAGGAATAAGCGGTAAGACGGTAATGGTTTTGGGCTTAAGGAACAGTTACCCATTGCGTAAGGTGACGGCCGGTGATATTGCCGGCCGTCATTTTAAAATAAGGAACCGCCGGACATGACAGGCCGATAGGCCGGAAAGGACATCAATATGCGAAAATCAATAAATTTTAATAAAAACTGGCGATTTATCCTTGAAGATAAGGAGAATTTTTCCCGGCCGGACGCTGATGAAAGCGCCTTCAGGACTTTGAACCTGCCCCATGACTGGAGTGTTGATTATGCCCCGGAAGAAAATGAAAAAACAGGCGGCGGAGGCGGCTACGGTAAATCAGGCATTGGCTGGTACAGGAAACATTTTACCCTGGAAAATATTGTCGAAGGAGAAAAGTTCTACCTGTATTTTGAGGGCATCTATATGGATTCCACAGTCTATGTAAACGGAAAGGAAGCAGGCGGACACGGCTACGGCTACACCTCCTTTTATGTGGATGTAACGAAGCTGGTGCGGGAGGGTGAAAACCTGGTGGCCGTGCGCGTGAAAAACGATCTGGTTCCCAACTCCCGCTGGTACAGCGGCTCCGGGATTTACAGGGACGTTTACCTGGTGCGTACAAATGAAATCCACTTTGACCATTTCGGTGTCCGCTGCGCCACAAACGGCATTTATCCGAAACAGGATACGGCGCTGCTGCAGATCCGCGCTCAGGTTGTCAATGACGGCAGCACGGCGGAAAATGTGGGGGTTCTCCATAAAATATATGATCGTGACGGGAAGCTTGTTTCCACATCAGGGATTGCACTGTATCTTGAGCCGGGTGAAAGCAGCGACTGCATGGTACGTCCGACTGTGGAAGCACCTCATTTATGGACGGATGAGGATCCTTATCTGTATACCCTGGTGAGCACTGTTGTTGCGGACGGCCGGGAGCTGGATTCCTTTACCTGCAAAACAGGCATCCGGACAGCTGTATTTGACGCGGATAGGGGCTTTTTATTAAACGGCGGGACTGTGAAAATAAAGGGTATGTGCGTCCATCATGACTGCGGCCTGACAGGCGCTGTAGGTTATCGGGAAAGCTGGGAGAGAAGGCTGAAGGAGCTTAAAGATATGGGCTGTAACGGAATCCGTTGTTCCCATAATCCGCCGGCTCCCGTGCTGCTGGATCTCTGTGATGAGCTGGGCTTTCTTGTTATGGACGAGGCTTTTGATGAATGGCTCCTGGCGAAGAACAAAACGGATAATTATTATTCGGAAAGCCTGGCATACGGTTCAAGCATGTTCTTTACAAATCATGCGAAAGAGGATTTAACCGCCATGCTCAGACGCGACTATAACCATCCTTCGGTGGTTATCTGGAGTATCGGCAATGAAATTCCCGAGCAGTCATCTGTGGACGGTGTGAAAATACTGAAATTTTTACAGGATATCTGCCATCAGGAGGATTCCAGCCGTATGGTGACCTCCGCCTGTGATAACATTGCTGCAGTGGAGCCGATCCGTACTCTGCGTGAGTTTGAAAATGCCCTGGATGTGGTGGGCTATAATTATGTGGGACGGTGGAGAGAGCGTGCGGAAACCTTTTATGAGGAGGATCGGAAAGAGTATCCGGATCGCCGCATGATCGGCACGGAAAATCCTTCCGCAGGAGGCATACGCGGAGACTATTCCCAGGAGGGATGGTTCGGGAATTACGCAACCGCCACACTACATCATGAAGCATTATGGCGTTACACGGCCAGCCATGATTTTGTTTCCGGCGATTATCTGTGGACCGGCATTGATTATCTGGGAGAAACCAGATGGCCGAGACGCGGCGCGCCGTGCGGACCGCTTGACACGGCAGGCTTCAGGAAGGATACCTTCTACTATTTCCGATCTATATGGAATACGAAGGAAATTACGCTTCATCTTGCGCCCCAGTGGAATTTTGAGGGTCAGGAGGGCGTTTATAAACAGGTGATCTGCTATACTAACTGTGAAGAAGTTAAGCTATACATAAATGGACGCTATGTGGGCAGCAGAGGATATCAGTGTCCCAGATACGGGGCAGTGCGTGCCTGGAATGAAGGCTTCCATAAATGTTCCACAACAAATGATCTTCATCTTTCCTGGGATGTGGCCTATGAACCGGGAGTGCTGCGTGCGGAAGGGTTCCGGAACGGGGAGCTTGTAGCGGTGGATGAGGTGTGTACCACAGGAAAAATGGCTGGGCTGTCAGCAGACGTGGTAAACACGGAAATATCGGAGGGAAGCCTGGTGCAGATAGAACTGTCCGCCAGGGATGAGGAAGGCCGGTTTGTACCGGATGCCTGCCCGATGATTTCCTGCCAGGTGGAAGGCCCGGCAAGGCTGGTGGGGATGGACGCGGGAGATCTGCTTGATCTTTCCCTGTATTCCAGTCCGGGCAGAAGGATGTTCAACGGCCTTTTGCTGGCAGCGGTAATGGTTGAGGGTAAAGGAGAGGTGCGTGTTACCTTCGCCTCAGAAGACGGAGCTGCGGAAACAGTGACCTTCCGGGCGGAATAGATGGTGGGAGTGAATTATTATGTATATAAGAAAATTAACCAGCCAGGTCATTCTGGATTACGGCCGGGCCGAGGTACATACACAGGCGGGGACGCTGCGCGGTGTTATTTCTGACGGGACCTGCATATTCCGTGGCGTGCGTTATGCACAGGCGCAGAGGTTCCATCTGCCGGAGCCGGTAACGCCCTGGGAAGGCGTAAAAGAGGCAATTACCTATGGGAATGCCTGCCCGGAAATTTTCACCTGCGTGCCTCATGATCAGTATACGGTGCCGCATTATTTTACCGTACAGAGCGAGGACTGCCAGTTTTTGAATATCTGGACGCAGAGTATTGAAAAAGGGGTAAAAAAGCCTGTTATGGTGTGGTTCCACGGAGGCGGGATGATGACCGGATCCGGTGTGGAGCATTATGCCTATGACGGGGAGGAGCTTTCCCGGTTCGGGGACGTAGTGGTGGTCACGCTGAATCACCGTTTGAATGTGCTGGGCTTTCTGGATCTTTCCGCCTATGGGGAGGAGTACAGATATTCGGGCAATGCCGGCCTGGCGGATCTGGTGGCTGCTCTTCAGTGGATTCATGAGAATATTGCGGCCTTTGGCGGGGATCCGGATAATGTGATGCTGTTCGGGCAATCCGGCGGAGGAAGCAAAGTAGTCAGCATGCTGCAGTCGCCCAGGGCGGCGGGGCTTTTCCACCGGGCCTGTCTGCAGAGCGGGGGCATGCGCCCGGGAACTGAAATGACGAGATCTCTTTCCCGCCGGCTTGCCTCTTACATCCTGGAATATCTGAAAATTTCCCCGGAGCATGTGAAAGAGCTGGAGAGCATTCATTATGACGAGCTGGCCTGTGCGGCGGATTATGCCGCCGGGCGGCTCTCCCGGGAAGAGGGGAGGCCTGTGATGTACGGTCCTTTTGCAGATCAGGATTTTTATTCCGGACATCCCCTGGAACACGGATTTATTGAGGATACCAGGGATGTCCCCGTACTGTGCGGTTCTGTGTTCGGGGAATTTTTAAATAATTATGCCTCTCCTGTAGGTACAGGAAGCAAAAATTCCTGGACGGAGGAATATAAGTACGAATTGCTTTGCACAGAATATGGGGAGGGGACGGAGAAAATAATAGAAGCCTTCCGAAAGGCGTATCCGGATAAAAATACCGCTGACATTCTGTTCATGGATACGGATATGAGGCGGAATGCCCTGGCTTTTGCCAGGCAGCGGGCGGAATTTTCGCAGGCAGGTGTTTATAACTTCCTGTTTACCCTGGAATCCCCCTTTAACGGAGGCACGGTTCCCTGGCATAATGCGGAAATCCCCTATGTATTCCATAATGCGGAATACCTGGAGCCCTCTTTCATTCCGGGGATTACACCTGCGGTGCAGGATATTGTCAGCGGGGCCTGGGTGAATTTTGCAAAGACAGGCAGTCCGAACGGCAGCGGTATCCCGCAGTGGGATGCCTTTGGAGGAGAAGAAAACCGGACCATGGTTTTTGACCGGGAATGCAGGCTGGAGACAGATCACGATAAGGAGCTGCTGGAACTGTGTCCTGCACGGAAGGTTGATTTTTCAAAGCTGATGGGATCCAAGAAATAAGAAATGAGGCTATTATGTTTATAAAGAAATTGACAAAACAGGTCATATGTAATCCGGAGGAACCGGTGGTTTGTACGCCGAACGGGAAGCTGCGCGGATTAATTGTGGACGGCACCTATGTTTTCAGGGGGATAAAATATTGCGAGGCCAGAAGGTTTCACCTGCCGGAGCCGGCAAAGTCCTGGGAAGGTGTGAAAGAGGCTATTATTTACGGGCCGGTATGCCCTGAGATCCAGACGGTGCAGCCAAGTGATAATTATACGGTGCCGCATGTTTTTTATCCCCAGGATGAGGACTGCCAGTATCTGAACATCTGGACGCAGTCGCCGGATGCGGGGAGGAAGAGGCCGGTTCTTGTATGGCTCCACGGCGGCGGCTTCGCAACGGGGTCAGGGATTGAACATTTCGCATATGACGGAGAAAATATGAGCCGTTTCGGGGATGTGGTGGTGGTCACATTGAACCACCGGCTGAACGTATTGGGATTTCTGGACCTTTCTGCATATGGAGAGGAATACAGGTATTCCGCAAACGCAGGCATGGCGGACATCGTAGAAGCGCTGCGCTGGGTACAGAAAAATATCGAAGCCTTTGGCGGAGATCCGGGGAACGTTACTATTTTCGGGCAGTCAGGAGGCGGCGGGAAGGTCGCGGCTCTTCTGCAGATGCCGTCGGCAGCCGGACTGTTCCACCGGGCTGTAATACAAAGCGGGATAATCCGGGCGCATTCCGGCAAGGCGGAAGGCCCGGATATGGCGCGGCTGCTGTTGGATAAACTGGGAATTACACCGGAACGGATCCGGGAAATTGAAGAGGTGCCCTATTACCGTTTCCAGCAGATCATTTCCGGCCTGGGGCCTCAGGCCTTTATGGATTTTGGACCCAAAAGGGATGATGACCTTTATATGGGGAGTATCTTTGAGGCGGGGATATGTGAGCATGCGAAAAAGGTGCCGGTGATTGTAGGGAATGTACTGGGCGAGTTCTGCCAGAATTTTGCCGCAACCTGTGATGACGGCCGCAAAAACAGCTGGACGGAAGAAAAAGCGGAAGCGCTGATCCGGGAAAAACTGGGGGAAGCTGCAGAGGAAGCCATGAAGCTATTCAGAAAGGCATATCCCGGGAACCGGATACAGGATCTGCTTTTTACGGACCGGATATTCCGGCCGGGTACCTTTGACTATCTGAAAATACGCGCCGGGGCCGGTCTGGAAAATACCTATGGTTATATGTTTCAGCTGGAACAGCCGGTATACGGGGGAACCCTTCCCTGGCATAACGCGGAAATCCCCTATGTATTCTATAACGCGGATTATATAGAGCCTTCCTACATTCCGGGAATTACGGAGCTGGTGCAGACAATCGTGTGCGGCTGCTGGTGTAGTTTTGCCAGGACCGGCAGACCGGAAGCGGCTGGGGCGCCTGAATGGCTGCCCTATACGCAGAAGCAGCATGCAATGATGTATTTTGATAAGGAATGTGAGGTAAAATCTGCGGATGCGGAAGAGGAACTGGCGGAATTTTTGGCGAATCATCCGTTTATGATGACACAGCAGGATCGCAGCGTGGAGGCGAAGCTATTTGGTTGAGGACCGCGGGTATAGCTGAAAGAAATGCGCCGGGCTGGGAAAACGACAGAAAATGTTTTAACTAACCTTTCAGGCAGGTCTGCGTGTTGGCTGCGCAGGCTTGCTTGTCTGCATGTCGCCGGATTTTTGTCATGCTAAAAAATATAAATTTAGCAAAAAAATGCATCTGACCGATTGCCATCGTATCTGAAAAAGTATATGATAAAAGAGAGCAATTAAAAAAGACAGGAATTTGCCGGTAAAAACACGGCACCATAAAATGCAGAAGAACAATACCGCAGGGCAACCTGCATAAAGCCGGGGGAGATTGCATGGACAAATTAAAAGAACGTGTAAAAATCAAAAACATATGGACGAAGAACAGAATTGCCGTTCCTCCAATGGTCTGTTTTCACTGGTCGGATGACAGCGGCTGTGTAACGGATAAAAACCTGCAGCATTACCGGGATATGGCAGCAGGGGGAGCCGGTCTGATTATCGCCGAGGCCACGGCGGTAACAAAGCGGGGCAGGCTTCATGAAACACAGCTTGGGTTGTGGGAAGATAAACAGACAGAAGGATGGAAGCGGCTGGCGGATGCCGTGCATCAGTATGATGTGCCTTTTTTTGTGCAGTTACATCACGCAGGAGTGTCGGGAATCGAGAAAAATGCCGACTGCCCCAGCGATTACAGTTTCAGGGACAGCAATGGGGAGCTGCGGGCAAGAGGCTGCGAGATGTCTCCGGAGCGTGTGCGGGAAGTGATTGATGATTTTGTGCAGGCAGCGCGGCGGGCCAAACAGGCGGGCCTGGATGGAATTGAGCTGCACGGCTGCCACAGCTATCTTATCTGCCAGTTTTTTAACCGTAATATCAATCACAGGGAAGATATCTACGGACAACGCCGGGAAAAATTCGTGCTGGATATACTGGAAGGAATCAGGGAAAGCTGCGGGGAAGGCTTCGTGGCAGGAATACGGCTTGGGGCCTTTGAACCAGCTTTGGAGGATGGGATAGAGCATGCGCTTTCCCTGGCGGGAAAAGCTGATTTCCTGGATATATCATATGGTTTCGGCGGGGAAAGCATTTCCCTGCGACCGGAAGGGTATCCTTTTTCAGAAGCCATCTATGGAGCCCAGGAAATCAAGAAACGTCTGCCGGATATGCCGGTTTTCGGCGTAGATGGCATTACGGATGGGGAAATGGCGGAAAAAGCCATTCTGCAGGCGGGAGTGGATATGATCGATGTGGGAAGGGGCTTTTTAGTAAATCCCAATTTCGGAAATGATGTCCTGGAAGGAAGAAGCTGCGGAAAATGTCTGCATTGCCGGCCGGCCTGTAAGTGGAGCCCGTTTCTGAATGACGGGACGGTGGTGTGCCCGGGAAGAAATTTGTTTTTACGGAATCAAAAGCAGTAGCCTGGACATCCGGCGGTTGACATATTATGGACATGTTGTAAAAATCAAATACCCCGCTGCAAGCAACGGGGTATTTGACCCTCGCGGCAGTCGCCAAATATCCATGCAAGCATGGCTACTTGGCTCGTT
>PPYE01319595.1_pt1 | contig 163833 bp, 133 predicted proteins | sample 1559881 | NCBI WGS metagenome assembly PPYE01 (sample SAMN08240022, study PRJNA423297) | Human gut metagenome, whole genome shotgun sequencing project. | reverse complement strand
AGATAAGCGGAAAAGAAGGCTGATTTAGCCAGATATAATCTGGTAATAAGTTTTTCTATAAAATTCAAAACGGTTTCTTTATATTGCCTTAAATATATAAGCTTATTTAGTCTAATAATGAAGATCAACCGTTTGTTTTCTTTTATAAAACAGATTATTATCTGTGGAAAAAAGAAAGCAAACGGAGAACAAGAGGTAAGAGAAAAAGAGGCAAGCAGGCTATATAAAGATGCCATATGAAGTTAGAACAAAATACGAATCCTCGTAACGGTTACATTTCGTTTTTGAACACACAGTCTTTTTTTATATATTTGCATCTTTAAATACTATGGATTATCCCAGTATGCACCTAACAAATTATTATGTTTAATCAGGCATAGGAAGATAATCACCTCCTACCACTAATTGATTTTATCCGCAACCTTATTTCGTTTTACAGACGAGGGACGTACGTTTTACGAGCGTGGGCCCCAGGTTTCTCGTGCGTGGGACGTACGTTTTACGCTCGTAAAACGATGTACCTTTCCGACCTAAATACGTTACTATATTACCAGGGAGAGCTTACTATGCCTATTAAAACGGCTTAGTATATAGGGAAAGTTCAGGGAAGATGTATCAAAAGTACAATGCCTCATTTCTTTTGATACACCTTTTATAAATATGTATTATACAACGACTCCTTTCAGGGTTGCAGAACTGGCTTCTGTGATCTTAACATTCACAAAATCACCGATCTTATAATTCATCCTGTCGAATATCACTACTTTATTCTGTTGTGTCCTGCCAAACAGCTGGTCACGCGAACGCTTGGAAACTCCTTCTACAAGCACTTCAAATACCTTATTAATATCCCGTTGATTACTTTCCATCGAAAGCTGGTTTTGCAAGGCTATTATTTCATTGAGACGACGCACTTTTATTTCTTCCGCCACATCATCTTTTAAATGTTTGGAAGCATAAGTGCCCGGACGCTCTGAATATTTAAACATAAAAGCAGAATTATAACCACATTCTCTCATTAATGACAAGGAAAGCTGATGATCTTCTTCCGTCTCGGAGTGGAAACCTGAGAATATATCCGTACTTAACCCACAATCAGGAATTATCTGACGAATAGCTGCTACCCTGTCGAGATACCATTCGCGGGTATATTTACGGTTCATTAATTTCAATATACGGGAACTTCCGCTCTGTACAGGCAAGTGTATATGTTTGCATACATTCGGAACTTCTGCGATGACTTTCAGTGTATCGTCACTCATATCTTTAGGATGGGAGGTAGTGAAACGAATCCTGGCACCAGGAGCACTCTCTGCCACAATACGCAGAAGTTGCGGAAATATAATGGATACATCGCCATTCTGGTAATGATAAGAATTCACATTTTGCCCCAAAAGGGTTATCTCCTTATACCCTTTAGATATTAAATCATTTACTTCATTAAGAATACTTTCCAGGTCACGGCTTCGTTCACGGCCTCGTGTGTAAGGCACAATACAGTAAGTGCAAAAATTATTGCAACCGCGCATGATGGACACGTATCCCGAGATATGATTCCCACAAATACGGGAAGGGATAATTTCACGATAAGTTTCTGTTGTAGAAAGTTCTACATTTATGGCTTTTTCACCGGCTTCTACTGCAGCCACCAAATCCGGCAGGGTAAGATAAGCATCAGGCCCGACTACCAAATCGACATGATGGTTATCGATAAGGTCTTCTTTTACCCTCTCTGCCATACAGCCTAATACACCGACTACAAATTTCTTCTTTTTCTTTTTTAAGGAATAGAAAAACTCCAGCCGGTTCAAGATCTTTTGCTCTGCATTGTCACGTATCGAACAGGTATTCATAAATACGGCATCAGCATCTTCCAGGCTATTGCATACGGTATATCCTGCCATTTGCATGATAGAGGCAATCACTTCACTATCTGCCACATTCATCTGGCAGCCATACGTCTCAATAAATAGTTTTTTGTTGTCGGTAGCAGTTGCGGATTTAAAGTCCGTTCCTGTCAATTCATTCATAAAATTTTGTATTTTGATAATTATCCGGCAAAGGTAGTGATTTTTTATAAATGCGATACAAATCAGGAGATTGGGCTGGCTGTATTTATCAATAGGATTTTGGTTGTTTTAAACAATTACTAAGATTATTTGCCCTTTTGCGAAAAAAACAATATCTTTCGCACTGAAAACTATAAATTCTTACTACCATGAAAAAGACATCTTTGATTCTGCTTGTTCTATCTTTTAATTTTGCCCTTTTTGCACAAAACGAGAACCCGTTCAAAAAATTAGGTTATGATGTACTTGTAGCAAGTTCCTCACAAGGAAAGTTTGAAGAGTTCCATGACCAGACTGAAATTGTTGAAATAGGTTCTGTTCTATACAATACAAAAACGAATGAAATCGTAAAGGTTTTGGAGCAAGAAGAGACTACTATTGATATCTCTTCGGCTACGGCAGCTATGTCGATTGACCCATTATGCGAAAAATATTATTGGATTTCACCTTATGCTTATACACTAAATAATCCAATAAGATTCATAGACCCTGATGGGCGAGAAGTTCGAGGCGTTACTAAACAAGATGCACAAAATTTCAGAGATGATATTTATAGAGTATTAGCTGATGATAAGTTTGCTAATATTCGAGCATTAATAGATATAAAAGGTAAAAATTTCAAGAAAATTGATGGAGAAGCTTTAAATACTGCAATAAGCGGAATAACATTGAGCGAAGATGAAAGCGCATATGTAACTATGATAACGGGGGCCATTAATTCAAAAGATATCCACAAAGTTGAATATGTTAGTGGCGACTTTACTTCATTTGAGGGTGCAAATGCTTTTAGAGACTATATGAATAAAACTGTAGGTGGAGAATTCGGAGATAAATCACTAACCCCTGAGGGGAAACTGAGTTCTTCCTGGATTCGAAGTCATGGAAATGGGCTGAATGTTCCAACACCTAAAGGCTCACATTCATTTATTGGTGGTAGTTTACAAGGAAATGAAAGAGCCGTGACATCAGGGCATGAAGTTTTTGGTCATGGTATCCCTGCCGCAAAGGGGCTTACTTCAGCTGAGAATAATGCAAACGCGATTCGCACAGATAATCTTATTAGAAGAATATTAGGTTTACCTCAACGTACGGGTAGCGATCATGGGGGATATGATAAAGGACATATAACACAACCATACATATTGCCAATAATAAGATGAAAAAGAATTTTTGTTTTCTTTTTTTGTTTTGTTGCTCGTGCTGTTGTATTGCACAAGATAGATGGGAAGAAATTTCAGATTCTTTAAAATTAGTAAGCAGAAACAAAGCTGAAATAATATTATCCCATTTTGATACCATACCAGAAAAAAAGATGTTGTATTCACTTCTGGATAAAGATTACTATATTATTATTAGCAATAAGGATACCATATATAGAGAGTTTTATATATCAACAGATAGCCTATTTGTTATCAATGAATTCCGGGAAATTAACACTCATCTAACTAGTAAAAAATATAAATCTAAATTTAAAAAACGTAAAGAACTGAAACGCTTAAAAGAAGAATATGAAGCAATTATCAAAGCTTTTCATAGTTGTGATTGTAAGAGTGATTCAATATATAAAGATGAAGCAACTTATATTAGTGGAATTTCTTCATATTTTTTATTGATAGATAAGAACAAAAAAATATGTCAAGAACACCAGTTTTATTCATTAACTCTTCCGCCTCCTATTAATCCCAATCTATGGATATATCTTTTGAGGGGACTTTCTACACAAATAAAATAGCTTGTTATGAAATATAATATCGCATTTTTATTTATAATTGTAAATACTTGTTTTACAACATACATTTATTCACAAACTTCCTTGCCAACTTATTATTATGATGCATTTTCTGATATTGAATTAATGTTATTAAGTAAGAATGATCCCAGTTTCAAGGAGGCTGTTTTCATAACTGAAAATGCTTATTTTGATAATAAAATTAATAAGGAAAATTTTGATGATTTTATTCATCTTTATTCTTCATTGGTCAGAGGAATAATTGCAACAGGCAATATTAAATATAACGAAAAAGATAAAAATGTTGCAATGGCTCAATGTGCAATATTTTTATTTATGACCGACTCCATACCTATTCAGTATGATAATGATATTACAACCCATTATCCTTTTACTTACAATAATTTAGATTTTGCAGGACAAGAAGACTGGTCGAATACGTTTGTTTCTACCTTGATACAAACAAAAAGAGGCAATTGCCATTCCTTACCCTACCTCTACAAAATTATTATAGACCAACTTGGCCACGAAGCCCATTTAGCCCTTGCTCCCAATCATATCTACATCAAAGCTAATAACAAGAAAGTCGGCTGGTATAATATAGAGCTTACCTGTGGAGATTTTCCTACCGATGCATGGTATGCAGCATCCGGATACATCCATACAGATGCCGTCCGCAACGGTATTTATATGCGTACTTTGTCTAATAAAGAAGCTATAGCCATGACATTAGTCGATTTGGCACAAGGCTATCAGGCTAAGTTTGGAATTGAAGATGGCAGCTTTATTATTAAATGTTGCGATACTGCATTAGAGCATTTCCCCAAGTATATCAACGCTATGCTTTTAAAAGCCGAAATACTGACAGAACTTTACAGGAAATCCAATGACAAAGAACTGTTCGGGCAAATGACCGAACTTTATACCAGTATTCATAAATTAGGTTATCGTAAGATGCCACAACAGATGTATGCCAACTGGCTCAACTCTTTGAATGACGAAGAAGGCAACCAGCAAATAAAAGCTATACTCAATCCCCGGACAAAATAACTCTACGGAATGAAAAAGGTTTACTTCATATTAATGAAAATACTGATAATGTCATTTATCAGTTATTGCTATGCACAATCCCCGGTAATTTCTTTTTCACAAATGGAGAAAGTAAATGCACCCCAACGTCAACTACAAGCAGGTTCCAATAATGAAATACAACATATTCAAAATGAGATACAACGCCAAACCGATATAAGAATGCTGACTAAACATGGCTTCCCTTCGCAAGAAAAACATGAAGGAACGCCTGCTTTCTATTCTGCTTTTGATGAAATAAAAAGTATGCTAAATGGCCAAAAAGAATTAAATCTTGGACGTGCTGTATTTCTTATCGAAAATGCCTGGCATAATAATAAATACGATTATAATGAGTATGCAAAAGGTATAAAAGCAGGAGTTGATTTCTGTAACTGGAAAATAGAAGAGGAAAAGCTCGACAAAAACGATAATCTTGTTAAAAATATGATGCTATTCCGGCTTATATCCGATACATTGGAGATAATAGACAGAACTACGGGAAAACCTCAAACTCATTATCCCATTAAGTATAACTATGATGATTATGAATCCAAAATAAGCTACGATAGTCATTTTGTTACTACGCTAATGCAAACAGGTGTAGGACAATGTCATTCTATGCCCCTGTATTATCTTGTATTGGCAGAAGAAATGGGTGCCGAAGCTTACTGGTCTTTCTCCCCCCGACATTCATTTATTAAAATACAGGATGACAGAGGCAACTGGCATAATTTGGAGCTGACTTGTAAAGCTATACTAAGTGATACCCATTATATGAATAGTGGTTATATCAAAGCAGAAGCTTTACAAAACAAAATATATCTCGAACCAATGGATAAGACCAATGTCGTAGCTGAAATGTTGCTGGAACTAGCTAGAGGTTATTATCAAAAATACGGTTATGACGATTTCTATCTGAAGTGTATTGATACTGCCCAGCAATACCTGGATAATGATTTAAATGCCAAAATATTAAAATCAGCCTACCAAACAAAATTAACCCTCACTTTAGCTTACTTATTACAAGCACCTAAACCGGAAATCATGCTGAAAACCTACCCTGAAGCATATAAGCACTATGAACTAATGTTGGCACAATACAAAGAAATAGATGATATGGGATATGAGGAACTACCCATCGGTATCTATGCTATGTGGCTTCACCATATTGCCAAAGAAAAGGAAAAATCAGAAGAAGAAAAACAGCCTTCTATATTTATCAGAAAAAATATAGAGTACAAATAAAAGATATACTTTATTTTCATCTTTTATTCCTATTATATTTTTCCTACTTATTTGCTATTCTCTAAAAAATTATTCACACACCATTTATACCATTCAAAAATAAATGGGCTCTGTTCAAATAACGATACTCTACTGCTAGATTGGGCGGAGCTGGAACAATAATATTAATCCTGCACAACTTGTATACTCCGAAACTTTCCGTAATTTTGTTCAATTGAGATTCATGAGCAAAGCCTATTATATGAAAATACTTTTGATCCTTATATCAATCCTGGCATATCCCTTTCTGGAAACTCATTCCACCAATAGAACAGATTCTTTACTGAAAGTATTAGACCAGACCTTATCCAAACGGGCTATATACGAAAAGAAAAAAGAGACCGGCATACACGAGTTACAACAAAAGAAAAACGGACTTAGAGATACAATAGAAATATATTATATTAATAATGAGATAATTTATCAGTATGAATCATTTATATGTGATTCGGCCGAAGCCTATATACATGAAAATATTCAGATAGCGAAAAAACTGGCTGATAATGAATTATTAAATGAGAGTGAAGTTGAACTGGCGTTCGCATATTCCCTGTCGGGTTTGTTTGTACAAGCCCATGATATGCTTACCTCTATTAACTACAATAACTTACCCACATACCTGAAATGTAAGTATTGCTGGGCTTACATAAGATATTATGAAAACCTGATAAAATACAGCGCCGATAAAAAATATAATGACCAATATAATAAAGGAATCAAATATTTCAGGGATGAAGTAATGGCTTTGCTTGATAAAGATTCGGATGAATACTTTAAAGAAAAAGCATTTGTATACCAGGAAGCCGGAAATTACCACGAGGCCCTTAAATTACTGCTCAACTCATTTAATCAAAAGCAACCCCAGACACATCCGTATGCTATGGCAGCCAACAGCCTTGCTAAAGTTTATGGACTGGCAGGCATGGGCGAAGAAGAAAATTACTATTTGATAATAGCTGCTATAACCGATGCTCAGCTGGCAGTAAAAGAAAACGAAGCCCTTTTATCACTGGCAACCAAGCTGTATGAAAATGGCCATACCGACCGTGCATACAATTATATAAAAGTAGCGTTGGAAGATGCCAACTTCTTCAACTCCCGTTTTAAAAACAGTGTAATAGCACGGGTACAACCAATTATTGAAAGCACTTATTTACAAAAAATAGAACATCAGAAACAGAATCTACGTCTATATGCCGTCATTATTACTATGGGGGTTATAGCCCTCATAATTTTGTTTTTCTTCAATTACCGTCAGAAGAAAATCATATTGAAAACCCGCGAGAAGCTACTCCATAAGAATGAGCAGCTTGTAGACCTCAACAAGCGACTGGATGAAACCAATATAATAAAGGAGAAATATATAGGATACTTCATTAACCAAAGTTCAGTTAATATCGACAAGTTGCAACGATTTAAGAAAGATGTAAACCTCAAAATAAAGGCAGGACTGATAAACGAACTATATAAACTTTCCTCCACTACCTTTGACAAGGAAACAGAAGAGATTTACACCAGCTTTGACAATGCCTTTTTAGAACTGTATCCGGACTTTGTAGAGAAATTCAACCTCTTATTAAAACCCGAGAAACGTTTTCAGTTACCTAAAAATCAGCTTAATGCCGAATTGCGCATTTTCGCTTTGATCCGTTTAGGTATTAACGACGTGTCTCAAATTGCTTTGCAGCTTCGTCTTTCTACCCAGACAATTTACAATTACAGAAGTAAAGTAAAGAAAAACTCTTTAATAGAAGGAGATATGTTTGAAGAAGAAGTTAAAAAGATAGGTTCTCTTTCCTGATTTTTACGGTTTTTCTAACAACATTCTCTCTATCACATTTACCACGACCCCCCAAATTCACGCTGTAAGTTACTGACTTACAGCTATGTTTATTTTTACTACATCTACTTTCCTGTTTACTACCCCAACCATTCCCGCATTTTATTAACTACATTTGTAATACGCTTTTTAAAACCATAAAGTCTAACCACCAATTGAAATATCACATGAAATGCAGTTATCCCATACTACTCTTAACTCTTATATGTACCCTTGCCCACGCACAACAACCTTATTTCGTTGACGGATACCATGGAGGCATTTACGGACACTACCCTGTCGAATGGAAAACCCGGTACATGACCGATCTCATCCGGAACTATCCTCAATGGAGAATGTGCCTTGAGATAGAGCCCGAAACATGGGATAACGTCGCAGCCCGTACCCCCGGAGACTACGAATACTTCCGTAAAATAGCAACAAACAAGCGTGTAGAATTCACCAACCCTGCATACGCACAGCCCTATTGCTATAACATATCCGGCGAAAGCATCATCCGCCAGTTTGATTATGGTATCCGGAGCATTAGGAACCACTTTCCCGGAGTGGAATTCGTAACTTACGCTGTAGAAGAACCGTGCTTCACCAGCAGTCTGCCGCAGATACTCAATCAGTTTGGTTTTAAGTATGCAGTGTTGAAATGCCCGAACACCTGCTGGGGTGGATACACCGCTCCTTATGGCGGCGAGCTGGTAAACTGGGTTGGGCCCGATGGGAGTTCCATACTCACCGTACCCCGCTATGCTTGCGAAGAACTCGAAAAGAACTCCGTGTGGCAAACTACCGCCTGGGGAAACGGAGACGATTACCTGAAAGCCTGTCGCAACCACAACATTGAACATCCCGTGGGCATGACCTATCAGGATGCCGGTTGGAAGCGCGGCCCGTGGATAGGTATTGGTGACAGTATTAAAAATAACTCTATATACGTAACGTGGAGAGAATACTTTGAAAATATATCCTATGGCAAGACAGACGACAATTATCACATGCCACAGGAAGACGTTCGGGTGAGCCTGATGTGGGGTAGCCAGGTATTGCAACGTATTGCCCGCCAGGTGCGCCTGTCTGAAAACAACCTTGTGATGGCAGAGAAAATAGGTGTAATAGCCAACATTACGCATGGATACCGTTACAATCAGGAAAATCTCGACGAAGCATGGCGAACACTCATGCTGGCCCAACACCACGACTCATGGATAGTACCCTACAACCGCCTGCACGGTCAGAGCACATGGGCCGATGCAATAGCCGGATGGACAGCTTCCACCAATGTGCTCACCGGAAATATCATAACCGAAGCAACCGGCAGTTTACCTACCGGGAATGTCCGGACTGAAGGAAAAGGTATTTATCTACGCGTTTACAATACCCTGGGCATTCCAAGACACGAAGTTGTATGCAGTACACTACCTGAAAACCTAACTGCCACAAACCCACAGGTAACCAATGCCGACGGAAAGAAAATACAAAGCACTATTACCACCGCCAATGGTAAACCTGCACTAATGTTTAAGGCGGAAGTGCCTGCATTCGGATATGCCACCTACCACGTAGCGCCCGGCAAGGCAAAGAAAGAAAACAAGAATAAGCCCGACAGTAAACCCACGGAAATAGTTCTTGAAAACAACATGTACCGCATCGTGATTGACCCTTTAAAAGGCGGTACTATAAAGAGTCTTATAGCAAAAAAAGAAGGTAAAAAAGAGTTTTCAGATAACAACAGTATGTTTTCATTAGGTGAACTCCGGGGGTTTTTCTATGACGAAGGAGTATTCCGCTCGTCGACAGAAAAACCTGCGGAAGTTACCCTCACCGAAGACAACTCTTTCCGAAAAACCGTTCGAATAAAAGGAGAAATAGCTTCACATCCTTTTACACAGACTATAACGATTACCGAAGGGCAGCACAAGATAGAATTCGACCTCACCATAGACTGGAAGCACAACGTAGGTATTGGTGAATACCGGCAAAAGGACGCTTACGGCAACAACCGCCGCGCTTTTTATGACGACCGATTCAAACTCAATGTGTTATTTCCCGTAGCCCTTGAATCACCTTTTCTCTGGAAGAACGCTCCTTTTGACGTGTGCCGTAGTCAGCTTGAAAACACCCATTTCAAAACCTGGGACGGCATAAAGCACAATATCATCTTGAATTGGATCGACCTTGCCGACGAAAAGGGGCACTATGGGTTTTCCCTGCTTTCAGACCATACTACTTCTTACTCTTACGGCGAAGATTTCCCTCTGGGCCTTACCGTACAATTCTCAGGCAACGGATTGTGGGGACGGGATTACCTCATTAACGGGCCGAGCCATATCCGTTTTGCAATCATCCCCCACAGCAACCGATGGGATACCGCAAACATACCTAATGAAAGCCTGCAATGGAACGAACCGCTTATTACCTCCTTCGCGGAAACAGCAAAGCCGGAAAACATTTCGCTAATGAATGTGGACGGGACAGGTTATGAAATCGTCTCCTCTTATCTTTCTGACGACGGTATCATCCTGCGTATATTCAATGCTGCCGGAAATGATTCACCGCAGGATATTCAATTCGGAATACCTATAGCTAAAGTGGAAGAAATTGATTTGAACGGAAATACAATAGGTAATATGAATGTAGAAAGTGGAAGAAAAGTACGGATGGCAATGCCGCGTTTCGGGATAAAGACCCTAAGGTTATTAACAAAGCCAGATTTACCACAGATGACACAGGGTCTTTAGTTTTTATGCAGTATCGTAATAAGAAAATCAGTTTTCTGTGCAATGAAACAAAAAAAGTACAAAAGAAGAAAAGATAAAATACAAATCATGCTAAACAAAACATTTTTCTTACTTATCTGCGCAACGCTCGCCTTTAGTGCTTGTACAGAAAAGCAGAGTACCGAAAATAACCGGCAGCCTGCCGACTACGTAAACCCTTTCATCGGAGCCAGTACCAGCACTTCCGCCGCAGGAGTTTACCACGGGTTGGGCAAAACCTTTCCCGGCGCGACCACCCCTTACGGAATGGTACAGGTAAGCCCCAACACTATTACCGGAGGTGATAACAGCCCCGGATACAGCTATGAGCATCAAACTATCGAGGGCTTTGCATTTACCCAGATGAGCGGTGTAGGCTGGTTCGGTGATCTTGGCAATTTCCTGGTGATGCCCACCACCGGCCCATTGAAAAAGATAGCCGGAAAAGAAGACGGCAGTATCGCCGGATACCGCTCCCGCTACGACAAAGCATCTGAAATTGCAGAAGCCGGATTCTACTCCGTAAACCTCACCGACTACAAGATTAATATACAGAGCAGCGCCACCCCCCGCGCCGGAATATTGAAGTTTACTTTTCCTGAAAATGAAACATCACGCATACAAATAGACCTCGCCCGCAGAGTGGGAGGCACCTCTACCGAACAATATATAAAAGTGGTGGATAAGAATACCATCCGCGGATGGATGAAATGTACTCCCGATGGTGGAGGCTGGGGCGATGGTGAAGGAAATTCCGACTACACCGTCTACTTCTACGCCCGTTTCAGCAATTCTCTCGACAAATACGGTTTCTGGAGTGCTGATATACCCGGCTCATGGAGCCGCTACAAAGATGATGTAGTGAGTATCCCCTACCTGACCCGTGTATCCGAAGCCCCCGTTATCACCGGGAAAGATGAACTGCAAGGCAAACATCTTGGCTTCTATACCGAATTCCCCACCAGGGCGGACGAAGAAGTGACACTCAAAGTAGGCATTTCATTCGTGGATATGCAAGGTGCGGAAAACAACTTTAATGCCGAAATAGCTGCTATTAATTTCGATGAGGTGAAAGCCCGGGCCCGCCGTATGTGGAATGATGAGTTAAGCCGTATCCGTATTTCCGGAGGTAGCGATGATGAAAAAAAGATCTTCTACACGGCACTCTATCACACTATGATAGACCCGCGGATTTATACCGACGTAGACGGACGTTATGCCGGTGCCGGTAACAAAATATATACCACTGACGGCACATTCACAAAACGTACCATATTCAGCGGGTGGGATGTATTCCGTAGCCAGTTCCCGCTGCAAACCATCATCAACCCCCGGCTTGTGAGCGACCAGCTTAATTCACTTATTACCCTGGCCGAACAGAGCGGGCGGGAATATTACGAACGCTGGGAAATTGCAAATGCCTACTCCGGCTGTATGATTGGTAACCCCGCTCTTTCCGTACTGGCCGACGCTTACATGAAAGGTATTCGCACCTTTGGCGTAGAAAAAGCATATCAGTATGCCAAAAACACCTCACACATATTTGGGAACGACAAACTCGGCTACACAGCTTCCGATTTATCGATATCACATACTTTGGAATATGCTTATTTCGACTGGTGTATCGCCCAACTGGCCGATGCTATGGGTAAACCCGGTGAAGCAGCCGAATACCGGAAGAAAGCACAGGCATATCGAAACATATTCGACCCGGAAAAAGGTTGGTTCCGTCCCCGCCAAGCCGACGGCAGTTGGCTGGCATGGCCCGAAAATGCCCGTACCACCGAGTGGTATGGTTGTATCGAAAGTAATCCTTATCAGCAGGGGTGGTTTGTGCCTCACGATGTTGACGGCATGGTAGAACTAATGGGTGGTCGTGAGACCGTATTGGCCGACCTTAACGAGTTTTTCGATAAAACCCCTGCCGACCTCATGTGGAACGACTATTACAATCATGCTAATGAGCCTGTTCACTTTGTGCCCTTCCTGTTCAACAAACTCGGCCAGCCCTGGAACACCCAGAAATGGAGCCGCCACATTTGTAAAAACGGCTATCGCAACAATGTAGAAGGTATTGTAGGCAACGAAGATGCCGGACAAATGTCGGCTTGGTATGTACTGGCGGCATCGGGTATACACCCTTCGTGCCCAGGCGATAATCGGTTTGAGATAACCAGTCCCATGTTTGACAGAATAGAATTCCGTCTGGATCCTATCTATGCACAAGCAGAAAAGTTTACGGTAATTGCCCACAACAACAGCCCCGAAAACATATACATACAGAAAATAATGCTTAATGGAAAAGAATACAATAAAACGTATCTGGAATTTGAGGAGATAGCCGCCGGCGGTACACTTGAAATTTATTTGGGAGAGCATCCAATAATTATCTAGCCATTACGGGTCAGTCCCGCAATGAGAAAAACACTTTTTTAGAGAACTCCAATTGATAAGGTAAGCCGGCTCTTGACGGATTTTTAATGGATGAAGGATAAATCCAATAAACGGATATAAGAGCCCATCATCCACTGATACCGCTTCGCCCTACAAGAAGCTAAAAGAAATGGCCCAAAAGTCAAAAATTGCAAATAAAAAAACAAGTCTCTGTCATGCAAAAGAATAATAAAGGAAAAAAGAAAGAGTTCCTCACATAACTCCAATCCGAGAAAAGTAAGTTAACCTGTAAGGCAACTTTTTATTAATTAAAAATGTGTAATAGTATGAAAACAAAACAGAAAACGGCTGTACCCGGTGTATTGCCAAGTATTCTAAGACTGATGTTCTTATCGGTGCTCCTAATTATTAGCGGAGTTCAGGCGAAAGCCGCCACAGACATCACGTCGCAACAAAGAGAGCGAACCATAACAGGTATCGTAACAGATGATAATAAAGAGCCGGTTATTGGTGCTGCTATTGTGGTAAAAGGTACAAGCATAGGTACTACAAGTGACCTCGACGGACAATTTACACTGAAGGTACCCGTAGGCACACACACCCTGCAAATATCTTATCTGGGAATGAAAACACAGGAAATAACCATCGGCGAACGTTCGCACTACAATGTGCAATTGCAACCCAATGCCGTGCTGGTAGACGAAGTGGTCGTAATCGGCTACGGAACCCGCTCCAAGAAAGATATGTCTATTGCCGTAAGTTCCGTAAAAAGTGACGAACTCAACGAGCGCCCATCAGCCTTCAACATTATGGAAAGCGTGGCCGGTAAAGTAGCCGGGGTAACCAACGTTTCCATGTCCGGCCGTCCCGGAGGAGCCTCTGCCCTGCGCGTTCGTGGTATGGGTTCCATCAATGCCGGCAAAGACCCTATCTATGTATTGGACGGTGTTATTGGTGTAGACCCCGATATCATCAACTCGGCCAACGTTGAGTCTATCGATATCCTCAAGGATGCAGCCGCCACAGCCATGTACGGTGCACAAGGTTCCAACGGGGTTGTACTCATTACTACTAAAAAAGGAAAGAAAGGAAAAGGCACCATTACATACGACGGTAAGATGGGATTCGGCTTTATGGGCCGCAAACTGGAGACCCTCAATGCCGATGAATATATGGAAGTTCAACGCCGCGCTTACGCATACAGCGGACAAACTATGCCCCACCTCACCACTGCAAATGAAAAACTTTTCAACTATGCAAAAGATGCTGACGGCAACTACCTGTATGATGATAACAACCTGCTCATCGCTTCACCCAAATACAATACCGACTGGCAGAAAGAAATGACACGTACTGCCATTACCAACGACCATATCGTATCATTCGCATCAGGCAGTGATGATACCAGTGTTTACGCAAGTGTTTCTTACCAGAATTATGAAGGAATAATGAAAGGCTCCGAGTATGAACGCTTTGGTGGTACCGTCAACGTGAGCAGTAAGATCAAAGACTGGTTGCGCGTACAGGTAGTAGGAACCGTAGGAAGCCAGAAAGGTAATAATAATGATATGGAAAGCTCTTTCAGCCAGGGCGCCCTGCGCAACATGATTGAGATGCCTCCTATTGTACCCATCCAGTACGAAGACGGCAGTTGGGGTCGTAAAGGGGATTACAAATACTCTGAAGAAGGAGAGAACCCTCTTCTGTTGATACGTGACCGCAAAGACGAATGGAAATCAAACTTCTCCGTGTTCAGCCTTAATACCACTATCGACCTGACAAAGAAAATCAGCCTTACCCTTCAGGGGGACTACCAGCAAAACAATAAGAAAACAATGAGCTATGCCAAAGCCGGCCTTCTCGACGTTAGTGAAAATAATGGCGGTTATGCTGATATCAGCAATTACGACACCCAAAAGCTGACCAGCGAAAACTATTTCACCTACAATGATGAATACTTTAACGGACAACTTAACTCCAGCTTTGTATTAGGAGCCTCCTGGTACTATAAGCGCGATGAAAGTTCATCATCCGGCTCCGAACAATACTTTGATGACTTCTTTGACTATCACAACTTATCTGCCGGAACAACCTGGCACGAACCGAAATCGGGCATGAACAAAAATACAATGAATTCCTACTACTTCCGTATGAATCATAGCTTCCGCGATCGCTACCTGCTTGGTGCAACTTTCCGTGCAGACGGTGCATCAAACTTCGGTATGAACAATAAGTACGGATACTTTCCTTCCGTATCCGCCGGATGGCGCATTTCAGAAGAAAACTTCTTCAAGCCTATCACCAATGTAGTGAACCAGGCTAAGCTACGTGCCAGCTATGGTGTGGTGGGTAACGCTTCCATCCCCAATTATCGTACTATTTCGCAATACGGCAACGGTTCAACCATTTTCAATAACGTTCTCACCTCTTATGTAACCCTTAGCAACCTGGGTAACAAAGACCTCAAATGGGAATCATCCCGCCAGTTCAACGTCGGTTTAGATGTCAGCCTGTTCAATAACCGTATCGAGTTGATTATGGATTACTATACCAAGTCTACCAAAGACCTGTTATTCGAAAAGCAGATCCCCATCACTACCGGATACAAAACCACATGGACCAACCTGGGGGAAATACGTAACGACGGTTTCGAAGTAACACTGACCACCCGCAACATCCATAACCGTGACTTTATGTGGCAAACAGACTTCGTCTTTTCCACTAACAAAGTGAAAACCATAGATATTAACGGCGAAACCATAGACACCGGCAACAATACCATTGCCCGCGAAGGTATAGACTGGGCATCTTACTACGTATACCGCCGTCTCGGTACCTGGAGTCTGAATGAAGTAGAGGAAGCCGCTAAATACGGAAAGAAACCCGGCGATATCAAATACGAAGATGTTAACGGTGACTATAAAATAGATGAAGAAGACCGTCAGCTTTTCGGCTCAGGTCGTCCAAAAGGAAACCTTACCATGGTAAATACTTTTACCTATAAAGGCTTCTCGCTAATGGTAGACCTTAACTATGTGTATGGTTTCAAGATCATGGATATTACCAATTCTATGGGTGAAAACCGTCCGTTGTACAGCAACAGCTTTAAGAATATCCTCAATGCATGGACACCTGAGAACCAGAATACAATGATTGCTGCCCTGCGTCTGCCTTCTGACCCCTACTTTGGTGAAAATGAGAAGGACTCATACATGCTTCATAAAGGAGATTTTATGAGAATCCGCAACATTTCCCTGAACTATCAGTTTGATAAGAGTTTATTGAAATGGTTCCGGGAAATAAGTGCCTTGTCATTGGGAGTAAGTGTTGAAAATCTCGCATTAATTACTTCATACAAGGGATACGATAATGAAATGGGAACATTTAATACTGATAACGGCCAGAGCATCGACTTCTACTCGTACCCACGTCCAACAACTGTTACCGCTCACATTAAAATAACATTCTAAATCAACAGACAATTGCCAACTGTCAATTAATATGATAACAATATGAAAAAGATAAATCAGAAGATAAACTGTCTTATCGCACTGGCGATTATGATCACTTCCTGTGACGCTTTTCTCGAAGAAGATCCAAAGACATTCCTCAATCCAGACTTATACTATACTAACGATAAACAGGCATTTGCCGCCGTTAACGGTATCTACACCTTTGTAGATGATATCATGGACTCAGACATCGAGCCCGGTTCACAAAGTTTCATTTTTCTTGAGTTTATGCATGGCTACGGCGAACGTATGCGCGGACAAGGTACACTAGACCTCGTACAAGCCAACAGCCACCAGATTGCCGATAATAACAGCTATGTACAACGTTTCTGGGAAACAGCCTATACTGCTATCGAAAATTGCAACAGTACCATTCAGGGTATTGAAGGCATGGCCGAAGGCACCATAACTCAGGACAAGAAGAACCAATACCTGGGTGAAGCTTACTTCCTCCGCGGATATTTCTACTTCAACCTTGTTCGCCTCTACGGTCCTGTGCCTCTAAAACTTGAGTCTACTAAAGATGTAAGTAATACAGCCATCGAACTATCATCTATAGAAGAAATATACACTCAAATTGATGCCGATATGACCAAAGCCGGCGAACTGATGGATAAATTTGCCTGGACAAATACCAGCGGCCGCGTAACAAAAGGAACCGTAAAGGGTATGCACGCCAAAGTGCTGCTTACTATGGCCGGATACCCTCTTCAAAAAGGAACCGAATACTACAAAAAAGCCTATGACATGGCCAAACAGGTATATTCCAGTGGAGCATTCACCCTGTTCGACACATATGAAGAGCTGAGAACAAAAGAAAATTCCGGAGAAATCATCTGGTCTGTTCAGCGCGAAGCCGACAATGGAGGTAATCCACTTCACGGAGCTCTGCTGGCTTACCCCGCACCGGCAAAAGCCGTATCGGCCAATGCAGCTTACGGTGGAGCTATCACGGTTACCGAAATGTTTTATAATACTTACCCTACAGGTGATAAACGTACCGAAGAGAGAAAATTTTATTACACAGAGCAGGATGCCCTTGACGGTTCAGGACCGGTTGACATGGGTCGGCTGTATATCTATAAGTACTGGGATGATAATGCTGCAAAAACAGGTAAATCGGGTGCAAACTTTACCCTGCTAAGATATGCAGATGTTCTTTTGATGATGGCTGAGACCAAAGCCAATGCCGACGGTGGTACAACAACTGACGCAGATGCCATTGCCGCTTATTATATGGTCAGAAGCCGCGCCCTGCCCAACGAGACCAAACCCAATTCCATTACCGTTGATAAAGTATTGCAGGAACGCTTCTGGGAGCTTATTTTCGAGAATCAAACCTGGTGGGACATGGCAAGAACACGCCGTGCAATGCATGCCGTTACCACACAAATGGTAAATTTGATCGGATATCAAACACCAAGTCATACGGCGCCATTTACGGAAGCCAGCTTACTGTTGCCGTATCCGATCAGGGAAAAGAGATTAAATCCCCATCTGAAAAGAGAATAATCAATGGAGAATTATCAGGCAACATCGCAGTTACTCTTACACATAGTAACCATTAATAACTCTAATATTAATCCTATAAAAAACTCAAATAATGAAAAATAGCTTATTAATAATCACAATAGTTTCGGTCTTGTTCGCTCTCGCAGGTTGCGACGACGACCGCGCCAAAATGTCATCAGACTATCCGGCTGATTACGATATAAATTACAGTCTCTTCCATGTTTACCAGTACGACGAGGTAAATATCGATGGAATTGATCTGGTACAGAAGTTTGATTTCTTCAATACTTTCCGTCTCACGCTACACTATACCGACAGTAAAATAAGTGCGGTAACTTTCACCAATGGTAATATACCTTTCTCTCCTTATAGTTTTGATATGCCCGAAGGCAAAGTAGATGCCTACCTCGAGACCAATGTGCTCCCTAACGAATTGCGCATAACAGGCACAAACAATGTGATTGCTTATTATGTAAGCGGTGAGTTCAGTATTCCTTTTAAACTGGATTGCCCGGCATTGGATTATAAATATACTTTCAAAAGCATAGCAAACCAATAAAATCAAAAGTATGAAATCGAAATATAAATATTTGCTTTCACTGGTGGTTATCTCATTTCTTGTTGCCACCTGTATGACCATCGAAGAGATTATTCATCCTGATGATGCACAGGTAGATAGTGATATCAATATTACTGTTAAAATAAAGCTGGTTTCCGAAACCGACGGTAATACCCGCCTGGCTTTCGGTATATTGATGCCCAAAGAATGGAACGTAAGTCAGAATGCAACAGTGACTCTTACCACACAAGCAGCACTCGCGGCACATGTAGTTACCAACGAACCAATGACCCTGATGAGTGCTGCAGACACCAATCCTTCTGATGGGAAGCCATGGTCTACTTCCTTCCAAAGCCGTCTTGGCGTGTTGGGCAATACGGGCCCGGTAGAATGGGTAGTCTTTAAATCAGCTACCAACTTCGTGATAAATGATAAAGACGAAATAAACGGTACGGTGAATATAAAACTTCATACCGGTCCGCGCGCCATAAAGTTCTTTGCAGGATATACCTTCTGTGGAGAAGCACATGGATTTGATAGTAACAAATATCCTAAAAAAGCACCGGTAAAAGAAAGTATTCTGGAAGTTACCGGTGGCGACGAATCTCAGATGGATTTTACAACCGATCCTACTGTGTCTCATGTTCCGGCAACTTTCGGTTTTGGCGACATATTTTCTATTCGTTACAACGAGCGTAACGATGTAACGGAAGGTGGACTGAAAGATGGTGATGTATATCTTTACACCAAAGTTCTATACATGGAAAACGACGTGGAAAAAGAAAAAGTGATAGACGAAATAAGCAGCAAAACTCTTATGGAATCTTTGGGAGATCAGGGTGCAGTTACTTCTTTCCAGAAATATATCTACCCACGTGATTTTTTCGGACTTTCCAAAGATGCGACTATAATAAGTATTCAGGCTCACTTTACCAATAAAGATAAAAGTATTGTGATTTTGGATAGTGAAACAGAGGAAGATTTTGTAATTGAAGAAACTTGTGAATAAACAAGTCAATTAACAAATTTCATGTTTGATATTTCTTATTACAGATAATTTATTTTCCTTAAGTACGTACTTAGACTGAACCTAAGTACGTGCTTTATTTCTTTTGAATAACCTATTTAAGAATTCATATTCCAGACAATCATGACCAAACGTTTCCTCTTTATTATAATAGCCTGTTTGATGAATATTTATTTCATCAATGCTGCGGACATACGGATTACCGATCTTCGGTGCGAGAACTTAAGTGCCCCTGTTGCCATAGACAACACATTTCCGTATTTCAGCTGGAAAATACAGGGAGACGGCATTATACAGCAACAATATTATGAGATCCAGATGGCCACAGACAGCATTCAATTAAGCAAAGGTAAAGCAAATCTGTGGAACACAGGCAAAACACGGTCAACAGCTTCCGTAATGGTGCCCTACGGCGGTAAAAAACTGCAATCGCGCAATCTTTGTTATTGGCGGGTGCGTGTATGGAATGAAAAGGAAAAAGCATCAGCATGGAGTGATATACAGCGATTCGCAATAGGAATACTGGATAGTGAAAAATTAAAAGGTGAATATATAGGGCTTGCGGCTGGCAACGGTGATGTCCGTGCCCCGCTGTTAAGAAAAACAGTTAACATAGATAACTTGGGAACTACTTTCATACATGTAAGTTCACTTGGATATCACGAAATTTATATAAACGGAACGAAAGTAGATAGCAGGGTACTAGCCCCCGCCACCTCTCAACTCAATAAACGCTCACTCATTGTTACTTACGACATTACACCTCATATAAATAAAGGAACAAACGAAGTGGTAATCTGGCTCGGACAGGGTTGGTACAAGAAAACCACCTTTGGCACCGATTACGACGGCCCGCTGGTAAAGGCAGAAATGGATATGCTGCAAAACGGCAGCTGGACAACCATACTTGTTACCGATAACTCATGGCTGGGTCGCGAAAGCGGCTACACCGACACCAACACTTGGCAGGCTTTGCGGTTTGGCGGCGAACGAATAGATGGACGTCTTATTCCTAGCAACCTCGCAGCAGAGAGGCTCAGCAGATTGGAATGGTTTCCCGTGGCAACTATTCCGCTTCCTCAACAAAAAGAATCTTCGCAGATGTGTAATCCGAATAAAATACAGGAGGTGCTATCTCCTAAAAGTATCCAGCTAGGTGAAGACGGTTCCTGGATAATAGATATGGGAAAAGTTATTACCGGCTGGTTTAGTCTGAAAATACCCACCCTTAGCGAAGGACATGAAATCATTACAATATACACTGATGATATAAAACTTGACCCCGATTTTAAAGATCAGGGAGAAAGTGATATTTACATAGCTTCCGGGAGAGAAGGTGATATGTTCTGTAACAAATTCAATCATCATGCTTTCCGCTACGTAAAAATATCGAATCTCCCAGTTAAACCCAAAAGCGATGATATAAAAGCCTACCTCATTCATGGTGACTATCAGCCGGCGGCTAGTTTCGAGTGTTCGGATAAAGATATGAATGCTATTCACAACATGATTCAGTATACCATGAAGTGCCTTACATTCAGCGGATATATGGTAGACTGCCCACACATTGAGCGCGCCGGCTACGGGGGAGACGGTAACTCATCTACTAATTCCCTGCAAACTATGTATGATGTATCACCTACGTTCCTTAACTGGTTGCAGTCTTGGCACGATGCTATACAACCCGATGGTGGCTTACCTCATGTCGCACCCAACTACGGCACGGCAGGTGGTGGTCCTTACTGGTGCGGCTTCATGGTATTGGCCCCGTGGCGAACATACGTAAACTATGCCGACCCCCGTCTGATTGAAAGATACTACGACACCATGAAACATTGGCTCGGCTACGTTGATAAATATACTATAGACGGCTTACTAAAACGCTGGCCCGATACCAACTATCGCGATTGGTATCTGGGCGACTGGCTGGCTCCCGCAAGTGTGGATTCAGGCAATCAGGTATCTATCGACCTGGTAAATAACTGCTTTATCAGTGAATGCCTGGATGCCTTACACAAAATAGCCCTCGTCCTGGATAAACCGGACGAGGCCCGTACCTTTGCCGAACGCAGGGCAACTTTAAACAAACTTCTTCATCGTACCTTCTACCGTCCCGAAGAGGGTATATATGCCACCGGTTCGCAACTTGATATGTGCTACCCTATGCTGGTAGATATTGTTCCCGAATCGCTATACAGCAAAATAAAAGAAAAGATGATTGAACTTACAACCATGCAATACAATGGCCACATCGCCGTAGGACTGGTTGGTGTACCCATTCTTACTGATTGGGCGATCCGCAACGCTGAGGTCGACTTTATGTACTCGTTACTGAAACAACCGGATTATCCGGGATACCTGCACATGCTCAACAACGGTGCCACTACTACATGGGAGTATTGGAGTGGTGAGCGCAGCCGGGTACACAACTGCTACAACGGTATCGGCAGTTGGTTCTACGAAGCTATTGGTGGTATCCGGCCAGATGAGAATCATCCCGGATACAGACATGTCCGTATCAATCCGCAGATTCCCGAAGGATTAACATGGGCTAAAACAACAAAGGAAACACCCTATGGCACCCTTGTAGTCAACTGGGAAGTAAAGAAGGGCTTCCAAAATATGTACATCTCCCTGCCTGTAGGAATGCAGGCAACCGTAACAGTGCCGGGACAAGAAGATATGTTTTTGCAGGCAGGAAATCACGAGATAAAATTCGGATATATGAATATATTTTAAACCGACTAGTCACACGGTTAATAGAAAAATCACATGACCAAAAACAATATACCATGAAAAAGCTACATATACTATTCGTTTTTGTTGCAATAACAATGACTAGTATCGCCCAGAACCGAAATCTTGTATTAGATGGTTACACAGATATGAGCGAAATCAGCATAGACCCTAAGAAAAGGCTGATCCATCGGCTGGGTAAACAACCTGCGCTTTGTGAATAAGCCCGAAAGAGCACTTAGAGCCTATGCCCATGAAGCCATGAATAAAGGTCCATGGGGCGGAGCCAACGGCAGGCAGGGATGGAAAGAATATTTCCAGCTTGGCTATGTGCCCTATCCGGAATCAATGGGTACAAACACTTGAATATGCTTATGATGATTTTATCAATAATAAGTATGGAACTTTAAGAATAGAATCCTTTAGTTTTGCAGATCTTCTTAGCTATTCATGTGACTTCTCAATAAAAACTTTTTATAATTCACATAACTCATCAGTTCAAAAAACAGAAAGTATGAGAACAAATATCATCTATTTAGCTATTGTTGCATTGACTATATTATCATGCAACCAATCTCAAATCAATAATCAAGACTGGGCCTGGACGGATTTCAAGCGTCCGGAAAGTATTAATCCTCTCCGGTTGAGAATAACAAATTCTACTGTCCTATCACTCAGAATTCCGTGGCATGGGAGTCTAACGACACTTTCAATCCTGCTACTACCATTTATAATGGGTAGATAATCGTTCTTTACCGTGCCGAAGACAAATCTGGAGAGGGTATCGGAGGCCGCACATCCCACCTCGGGTATACCTATTCTGACGACGGACTACACTTTCAGCGTAAAACATCCCCTGTATTCTATCCCAATATCGATAGTCAGACCGAGATGTTGTGCCGATCAGGCACTGTTTGACGTCACTGACCCAACGAAGTTAATTGAGCAGCTGGATATGCCGTTCTTTGTTCCCGAAGCAGATTTCGAGAAAAGCGGGCAATATCCTGCAGGCACCGTATTTATCGAAGAACTGGTATATTATCAAGATAAATGGTTTTTATATTATGGTTGCGTGGATTCCAGAGTTGCTGTGGCAATATATAATCCCCAAAAATGAAAAATTACAATGATTAACTCACTTATTATATATCAAATCATGAAAAAAATAGCCTTATTATTACTGGTCGTTGCCAGTCTCTCATTTACACTTTCCGCCCAAACCATTACCCCATTCAAAGATGGTGATAGGGCTGTATTCCTAGGCAATAGCATTACCGACGGCGGACATTATCATTCTTACATCTGGTTGTATTACATGACTCGCTTTCCCAACATGAACCTAAAAGTATACAATGCCGGCATTGGGGGTAATACAGCTGAGGACATGTACAATCGCCTGGACGCCGATGTATTCAACAAACGTCCTACTGTGCTAATGGTAACCTTCGGCATGAATGACTCCGGATATTTCGAGTACAATGGTGACACCCCCCAAGCTTTCGGCAAAGCTAAGTATCAGGAGTGCTTTAAAAATTATCAGATGCTGGAAAAGCGTTTACAGCAATTACCCAATACAAGAATTGTGATAATGGGAAGTTCGCCTTATGATGAAACTGCAAAGATTCCCAATAACAATCCCTTCAAAGGTAAAAATGCTGTTATGAAAAGAATTGTGCAATTTCAAAAGCAGTCGGCAGCAGAAAACAACTGGCAATTTACCGATCTTAACGAGCCTATGACAGCTCTCAACCGGCACTTCCAACAAATGGAACCATCCTTTACCATTTGTGGTAATGACCGTATCCACCCGGATAACGACGGCCACATGGTAATGGCCTATCTATTCCTTAAAGAACAAGGATTCGCCGGTAAAGAGGTTGCGGATATGGAGATCAATGCTTCCAATACCAAAATTATCCACTCATCAAATTGTGAGATATCAAACGTAAAGAAGAATGGTAAAAATCTCAGTTTTGATTATCTGGCTAATGCACTACCTTACCCAATGGACACCATTCCTCGTGGCTGGGAACAACACAAAAGTCAGGCCCAGGCTGTGGAAATAGTTCCTTTTGTAGAAGAAATGAATCAGGAAATACTAAAAGTAACCGGTCTCAAAGGAGATTATAAACTATTCATCGATAACGAAGAGATAGGAGTGTGGAGTGCGGATGATTTGGCAAAAGGTATAAACCTTGCTACTGAAACAAAGACACCACAATATCAGCAGGCACTTGCCATTATGTATCTCAACGAATATCGTTGGGAGATAGAAAGAGGCTTTCGCCAGTTCGCATGGATACAGTTCAATTTCTTTCGGAAAAACGGGCTTTTATTCGCTAACAACCGCGAATCCATTAATATACTTGACAAAAACCTTTCTAAAGACCCTTGGCTTCCCTCACATCGTGAGATATATACAAAGCTGATGCTTCCGGAAGTGTATAAAGCACGGGAACAGGAAATGAATTTACTGGTGAACAAGATTTATGAGATTAACAAGCCGGTGAAGAGAACAGTTACACTAAAAAAATATAAGCTTAATATGTCCTTCTCAAAAGAATAAAAAATCTTTTAGGCTACAGTAACCCCTGAAGATTTTCCCTTACGTATGGAAAGGATAGAAGTTAAAGCTTTTAGAATAGTAGATCCCCGAAGCTAAAATGATTAATTCACCTAAAAACTTTTGCATTTCGGGCTGATTTATTAAGAAATTGAAAGATAAATAATAGTTGAAGTAACAATTTTCAATCATCAAACTATAATTAATGTTAATCCAATAAACATTTATACACTTATATGTTGCTTATTTTATATTTATTTTACACTTTTGTAGAGTGAAAGAAACATTAGATTTTTTCATAGTTAAGGTTTAGGTTAAAAAAATAAAGGGGAGCTGTGAAGCTGCCCTTTTTTCATTTAAATTATTGGTTCTTATTGAATTAAATAATTAACTTTGCAAATATTTAAAGAACGTAATTCAATGGAAATTTTTGGTCAATATATATTTATCATTTTACTTATTGTCATTTTTCTTATAAATGCTTTACTTGCTTCCAAAAGGAAGGCAGCGAAAGAGAATAATAAGCCTGTGATTTTTACAGATAATAAGGATATTAGCGAATATGATATGGACGAGTGGGAAAAATGGTTCTCTGAGGAAGAGAATAATAAAATTCCCCGACCACAAAAGGTTAGAGTTGTAGAGAAACCTACTCCTGTTACATATAAACAGCATGCTATTTCCGAAAATAAGCTTACTACTAAACATACTACAGCTAAAAAAACAACTTCTTCAAAAACAGCTCTCAGACAAAAGTTTGGGATCAGTCTGAGTTCTAAAGAAGATGCAAAGCGTGCTATTCTTTATTCGGAAATTATCAAGCGTAAATACTAAACCAAATAAAAATACTTTTAAACAATGTCACTTAAATTTATTACGGCAGAAGAAGCTGCCAGCCTTGTTAACAACGGCGATAATGTAGGCTTTAGTGGTTTTACACCAGCTGGAAGCCCTAAAGCCGTATCTTTAGAAATAGCCAAAAAAGCAGAGACTGAACATGAAAAAGGTAATGCTTTTCAAATTGGCGTATTTACCGGAGCTTCTACAGGCGACTCTGTAGATAGCGCATTAACAAGAGCAAAGGCAATTCGTTACCGTGCTCCTTATATTACCAGTACAGAGTTCAGAAAAGCAGTAAATGCCGGAGAGATAGCTTACAATGATATCCACCTCTCTCAAATGGCTCAGGAAATAAGATATAATTTCTTCGGGAAAATGAATATGGCAATTATCGAAGCCTGTGAAGTTACTCCCGACGGAAAAATTTATCTTACTGCAGCTGGTGGTATTTCTCCAACGGTTGCCCGCCTGGCAGACAAAGTAGTTGTAGAGTTGAATAGCGCTCATAGTAAAAATATGATGGGTATGCACGATTTGTACGAACCCTTAGACCCGCCTTACAGACGCGAAATACCAATATACAAACCAAATGACCGCATCGGTACTCCATATATTCAGGTAGACCCTTCAAAAATAGTTGGTGTAGTAGAAACTAATAAACCGGATGAAGCAAGAGGTTTTACTGATCCAGATCCTGTTACTAATAAGATAGGCCAGAATGTAGCTGATTTCCTTGCTCATGATATGAAAGCCGGAATTATTCCTTCGACTTTCCTTCCTTTACAATCTGGTGTGGGCAATATTGCAAACGCTGTATTAGGTGCATTGGGAAGAGACAAGACTATCCCTGCTTTTGAAATGTATACGGAGGTAATTCAGGATTCAGTTATAGACTTAATGCGTTCAGGCCGTGTGAAATTTGGAAGCACCTGTTCTTTAAGTGTAACAAATGAATGTTTGGATAGTATTTACAATGATATTGATTTCTTCCGGGATAAATTAATCATGCGCCCGTCGGAAATTTCCAACAATCCGGAAATTGTCCGTCGTCTGGGTATTATTTCTATGAATACGGCTATCGAAGCTGATATTTATGGCAATATCAATTCTACCCATATCGGTGGAACACGTATGATGAATGGTATCGGAGGATCAGGAGACTTTACGCGTAATGCTTATATTTCTATTTTCTCTTGTCCATCTGTAGCGAAAGAAGGAAAGATAAGTGCTATTGTTCCTATGGTTTCTCATCACGATCACAGTGAACACTCAGTAAATATTCTGATAACCGAACAAGGTATAGCTGACTTAAGAGGTAAGAGTCCATACGAAAGAGCTAAGGCTATTATTGAGAATTGTGCTCATCCTGATTATAAAGAAATCCTTTGGGATTATATGAAGATGGCCGCAAAAGGACAAACTCCACATTGTATGAGTGCAGCACTTGCTATGCATGATGTACTTAATAAGAAAGGTGATATGAGGTTGATTAATTGGGGAGATTATCAATAAAGACCCAATTAGTATTCCTTTATACGAAATATAAATAGCCGCTCAATTATTGGTTGAGCGGCTATTTTCTTTTTAATGTTTTCCTTTATTTAATTATTATCTTCTTATTTAATTTACTTCCATTATTGATTATCTCAATGAAATAAACACCTTCTGTTAAGTTAAGATTTAATTGAACTTCACCTTCTCTATTATATGTTTGCAATACTCTACCCGACAAATCTATTACATTAATTGTAGATCCTGCAGGAACAGATGAAATATTTAAAATACCATTTGAAGGATTAGGATATACTTTAATATCATTTATATTGAAATTGGATATATTATCAACTTGCTTATCATAAGGTGAATAAACTCCCATCCAGCTTCTATCACTTATTCGACCTGTTCTAAATACTCTGCCTGTTTCTATGTCAATCTCACACAATCCGTCATTCGGTTGGCCAACTAAATAAGTAAGGAATAAACGGCCAGTCTTATGGTCAAAGCCCAGACTTTGTGTAACACAGTTTGGATTTGATAAACCTAAATTATGAATAACTGTTAGTTGCGCTGTAGATCTATCGATTTCACATAATTGCCCTAAAGAGTTGACTCCATATAATTTCCCATCCAATGAACATGCAATTCCACTCATATATATTCCTAGGTCTCCTATATGAGTTTGAACTCCAGTCTCCAAATTAACCGTGTAAAGGCTTGATGTTCGATTGTGGGCATTCATTGATGACATATACATGGTATTGCTTGAATAATCATAAGTCATGTCAAGTGGCATTGCGTTTCCTGTGACTTCTATTTTAGATATTTCTTTCCAGTCACCAAAAGAAAGTTTGATTAGTTTTTTCGGTGCTAATAAGTAACTATCAGCAGTCATCATATACACACTCTTATCAAAATATTCGGCAGCAAAACCCATATTTCCCTCATCAGAAACAACGTGTTCTGAAATAAATATGTCTGGTTCGTCGGTAGTAAATGATATTATTTCAGCTGTTGCACCTAAAGAGTTAGCATAAAGCTTGATACCTTCTCTATAAGAAAAAATAGTAGTTACCTTATCGTTATCCGGGTCAGCATCATTATCCAGCATCGTATATACTTCTAACTTATAATCATCTTTATATTGAGAAGCATCCACTTTGGTTGTAAATGTAAATTCTGTTGTTGCACCAGGTAATATACTTTCGGAGAATGTTTCAATTATCGGCTCATTATCATCAAGGACATAAGCAAGTTGCATAGATTTTATTTCATTCCCTCCAAAGTTTTTCAATTGGACTGTTACATCTACCTTTTTACTACTTCCTTTTTTAGGTGATAATATTTTCCTAACTCCGGCATCATATGGAGCAGGACTAAAGCATTTGACATTTGCTTCCCAGCCCGGCTTATTACCGATACCTGATTTTTTAAATATAAATGTTAGTGTTCCATCAGGTGCAGTTGAAATAAACGGACCAGGTAAATTCCCGCTCAAATCTCCTCCTAAAGAGGTTATCATAAATTCCTTTTCTGCCAAACTACCATCATAAATGAAAAGAGAATCTCCTTCATATTCATAACCTTCTATAATCCGACCCGGCTCTAATGAGAAGCTTTCAAATTCGATTTTCAGACGATTTCCTTCTATTTCCGGTAAAAGGGTTAACACATATTTTGTACCTTCATTCTTATAGTCGTCATTTATACCATCATCATAAAATTTAATATCGCAAACGCTCATCCTTTCGACCATCCCTATAACGGCTTTATAACCATAGTTCCGGATTTCTGTCTCGCGCTTATCATTACCCGACACTTCATCATTTTCAATGTTGATTCCGGCAACTAATGTATATACTCTCTCTTCAGATAAATCCGCTTTTTCATTAAACGTGTAAATATATTCTTCTAAAACAGGAATTTCATCTTCTATTGTTTCTTCCGCAATAGTAGCTCCATCAATACTAAAAAATACTTTGGCATTATTTATAGGAGAACTTCCATTGTTCTTAATCTTTATAACAACATTTTCGGTTTTAAGATCCAATCCGCTTACAGGTGATATAATATCTGTAAGCTGTGCATCAACGAGATTAAAATCTTCTATTTCAACATTATCGACCAACCAGGAATGAGCATTATATCCCTGATATCTGAAAGCTATATATATTTCCTGACCTTTATATTCTTTAAGGAATAAAATCCTTTCTTCCCAACCTTCTTCAACAGATTCCGGTGTCCATATTTCTACAAAATCTCCATCTTCAGGATTTTTGCTTCGGGTTGATATCAATATCGAATTTTTGATATAATCCGTTACAAAATAATTAAATTCCCAAAAACGAAGAATGAAGTTTCCTTCTTCCGGAACAGCAATTTTTGAAGTTACCAACCAGTCATCTTCCAAATTGTTGCTAAATGGACGAGATGCTGTGTATGTAGATTGATCGTATCCTCCTTGAACCACCTTCCAAGTATAACCATTCCCATCCATATCATAGGCATCCCAACATAAAGACAACTCACCTGTTTCAAAATTTTCCAAATAAGGAAAATCACTTATAGGTGTATCACATGGATTCTCTCCGACAATGACTACAGGAGCTGTGTAAACTTCTCCTTTTGCTATGCTACTGGTTCCGTATATGGAATAAGTATAAAATCCATTTGTTTCAGGAGTATCTGTCCAAGTTTCCTTAGCTCCCATCTGAGGATTATCTACAGTATGTATTATCTCACCGTTCCTCATTATAGTAACGGAAATCAAATCTTTCAGGGGTTCACCCATAACATCCATGGAGGGGTTCATCCAACTCAATTCACAAGATAAAGTTTTAGAAGGATCGGGAGTAACGGTTAAATCGTCAATTATTTCAGGAAAACCATAAGCTATAGCATCCAACAATACTTCATCGCCACCGCTTTCTCTTTCAACAATTCTGTAGCTGTAAGTTACGCCAGCTTCAAAATCTCCTTCAAAAACATTTCCTTCTGCTAAATAAATCCTTCCATCAGGCGCTCCAAATAAAGGAAAAAGATAAATATAGGTACCAGCCGGAATATCTATCCAGCGACTATCCATCCGGATAATATTTTTAGAGTTTAAAGCACCATCAGCATTTTCCGGCATTTTATACTCAAACATTTGATAAACTGCATCAGGGATATCTGCAGATGGATCTGAGTTATCGAAAGCAGTAACAGCATCTTTATTTTGAGTGATAAGCATTTGGTATCCCATCCCATCCATAAAGATCTCTCCAACGGTGAGCATAATTCTTGTATATCCGGCAGGTATGGTATCTTCCGGCAACTCATAATTTCTTGTTTTTTGTAAAGAGAATCCTCCTACATTTGATCCACGGAAACCTTGAAAACTCGTCTTCTTTTCAACTTTTAAAGGAGTTGGAATATAACGTTTTAAAGTTTTATTCTCTTGCGCATTTAAGCCACATACGATTACTATTCCAACAAACAGGGTAAATAATTTTCTCATAAGCATTAAATTTTATAGGTGATTTATATTCAAAACTTTCAAAATTAATAATTTCAACCTTAAAACTCTTATACTTTTTAAGAAAATAGTTATAAAAACTAGATATTTATAAGTTGCATGATTACTATAAGGGTAAATCATAGTAAATAGGTAAGCTAAAATTAAATGAAAGGCAAAAGAGACTTATCACTCCATCAAACAAATAAAAATTCATCAATAAAAAATGGTGTTTTCTTATTCATAGCTATAATAAAAAACACCCAACACCATTTATTTAACTAAATAATCAAATTATTTGACTTTACGTAAGTAAATAAATTGTATTTTTACGCAGTATCTTTATTCATTCTACATATCTATTAATAAGAGCATAATTCGATGGGCCTTTCCCTATTTAGTCGACTGGCACTGGAAACAGCTTTAAAGATGGAGAACGACCGGATAAAAGAACATCCTCTCCAACAGCTTTTCCGGGAATGTATATTACATTGTAATCTTTTCTGCAAAAATTGCGGAAGTGATTACAAGAAAATGGCAGTAGGTAAAGCTATGCCAGTAAAAGACTTTTTGAAGACCATTGATATGTGGAGCATACGATTTCAAACTTTTCCAGGAACGTATAAAGGAGAGCGTGCTAATGCTTGGTATGATAGAAAAGATACTGCAAATATCAAAATAAATTTGAAATAAACTTTTACCCAATCAGCCAGGGACAAAGAGTAATAGAGATTACGATCTTTGTTCCATAGAGGAAGGATGATCAGTAACTCCCTACAGGAGTCCATCCTTCCTACCAATTGGGACTATATTCCCTTTATTTACAAAGTTCTTCACATACTTTATTCTGGAATAATCTTGCGTTGCTCGTTTTTATCAAATTCTGATTCATTATGACAAAAGCAAGGATATGCCCGTTGGAAGCTTTTGCATATCCGGCTAAAGAGCTTACACCTGTTACAGTTCCTGTCTTAGCCCTAACATTTCTGTGAGCCTTTCCTTCTTTCATGCGATATTCAAGAGTACCGTCTACACCGGCTATAGGTAAAGATTGGTAAAGCGGGGTATATATAGAATCATTTTTATAGGCATATTTCAGGAAGGTAAGAATAAGTTCGGGAGATATATAATTGTAAAGTGATACTCCACTACCATCTGCTATACGATAGTTTTTATGATCAAATCCCAGCGTATCGATAAAGGCTTCGATAGCTTCGATGCCTTCTTTACTTCCTATTCTTTTCTTGCCTGAATGACTGGCTCCCAAGTGATAGAAAATAGCTTCGGCTGATAAATTATCGCTTTTCTTCATTGCGGAGCCAAGTGCATCGGATAAGGTATGATGATAACTTCCCATAAAAGTGACTGGAATACTATCAACAGAATACTCAACAAAAGAGTATGGGGGAGTCATGATACCTATTAACTGCAATCTTTCCCTGAATACATACATAAACAGATCCCGGGAAGTATATATATTCACCATTTCTTTCCTGACAGAGGATATATTGCCTTTTACTACGATATCATTTCCATTGTCTAACCAATTACGGCTTACCATAAATTTGCCTGCTTCGGGATTTCTACTTTTAGTTTGGTTGGAAACAGTATAATAAGATGATAGTGGTTTGTAAGTTAACCGGGCCAGGGAATCCTTTTGAGATGGAGATGCTGTAACTTCAACACAGCCTTTACACAGCATTAAGGGAGAAAGATAAGGTTGAAAAGAAGATGGGTTATCATCCCATGACCAGCCTCTACCCCAATAAATAGAATCGGTCATGGAGACATTTCCATACAGCTCACCATTTATATAACGTATACCTGACTTATCTACTATATTTACTAAACTATCCATTCCTTCTTCTGCAAATTCGGAATCAAATCCACCTACAACATACAGATCTCCATTCAAAACTTCACCTTCGAGGGTACCTGTATAGTAAAGAGATGTTTCGAATTTATGATCAACTCCTAAAACGGATAGTCCGGTAATACCCGTAATTAACTTCTGAACTGAGGCCGGCCTGTAAAGCTTTCTATCTTGGTGACTATATAAATGTTTGTCGGCTGTTAAATCGTATACGGTTATTCCTACTTCCGATGTTGTCAGGAAATCCTGCTTAAGCAGCGCATCAAGTCTTGTTTGCAAACTTGCCTGCCCAAACACAGCAGTTTGGCAGGCAAGCAGTATAAATATAAAAAGATAAATCTGTTTCGTCATAATACTTCACGCAGTATTTCGGCAACAGTAGGATGGGGGAAAACTATCTTCTTTAATTCTTCTGTTTTCATGCAAGATTCTATAGCCATTCCGGCAATAGTGATAATCTCAGAAGCGGGATTACCTAACAAATGTACTCCCAACACAACATCATCCTCTGAAACCAATAATTTACACATTCCATTGAATCCTTCGTTCTCTGCTACAAAACGGCCTGAATAGGTCATTGGTAGCTTTATAGATCGATATGAGATTCCTTTTAATTGCAAAGTCTCTTCCGTCTCCCCTACTCCCGCACATTCGGGATTTGTATATACGACTCCCGGAATGGCACGGTAACTCATCTTATCTTCCTTTCCTAAAATATGATGTACGGCTACTTCTGCTTCTCTTACTGCCGTGTGAGCTAATAAAGAAAAGCCATTCAAGTCTCCGCAAACATACACACCGGGAACGGAGGATTCCATACACTCATTCACATGTATACACTTTCTGTCAGTTAATTCGAGAGAAAGATTTTCCAAACCGAACCCTTGAGTCACAGGACGACGTCCGGTACTTACCAATAATTTTTCTGTCGTTATTGTCTCTGTAGAGTCATTGCTTATATAAGTTACTATCGTTCCATCTTCCCCATTAGCTACCTGAGAAACTCTGGTAGTCAATAAGAATTTAATCCCTTTTTTGGTGTATTCTTCTCTCAACATACCGGATACTTCTTTGTCCATACCAGGTAAGATTTCATCCAACATTTCAATGACGATTACTTTTGTACCCAGGCTATTAAAGAATGAAGCGAACTCCATACCAATTACTCCTCCTCCTATTACTATCAAAGAGGCAGGTATTTCTTTATTATCCAAAGCATCACAATGAGTCCAATAGGGAGTATCATCTATACCGGAAATAGGGGGTATGAAAGTTTCTGATCCCGTACAAAGGATCATATTTTCACACTCTATTACTTCCTCATTACATTTTATATGGGTTTTATCTAAAATCTCTGCTTCACCGGTAACAATTGTTACATTATTACTGGTAAGCTTTGCCTTCACACCTAGCACCAGTTTACGAACTACTTTTGATTTACGGGCTATCACTTTGCCAAGATCAATGGAGGCTTCCGGAACCGTCACTCCGTATTTGACTCCCTGTTTGGAATTATCATATATCTTTGCTGAATATAATAGTGTTTTAGTAGGAATACAACCTTCGTTGAGGCATACACCGCCCATACTTTTTTTCTCAAATAGTATTACACTTAATCCTGCTTTTCCGGCAGCTTCGGCAGCGGTATAACCTGCAGGACCACCTCCAATGATAGCAACTTTGTATTTCATAATGGTTTAAAACAATAGATTTTTAATTAGGTTCTTTTATTTTTATTACAATTGTAGGATTTGCTTTAAGAAGATGCATAACAAATTCTCTCTCTTTTACAGGGGTAAGGGCAACATGTCTATTCTCATAATGTATGAGCAAATAACTTGTGAGATGAAAACTACCGATCTTAAGTGTCTCTATTTTTTCTATTTCCGTGATAGAACTTATCGGTATTGTCCTTAGTTTGGAAAATCTGCCGAAAGAAAGAGTTAATTGCTTGTTTGTAGTAATAATATAAGTTGTATGTATAATCCTTTCAATCAAAATGATCAGGAAAATAACAATTACAGTTGCTACTATAATATGCTTCTCCCATAGCAATGCAAAAGCGGTAAACCCAAGTATGGTAAGATACAGGTAATTGTGCCAGCTTATACGTGAATGAAAGATTCTGTTCATAGCAATTGTATTTGTTCGCAAGTTACGAATTTTACGAATTAAACGCATTCAAAAGTACAATTAAAAGAGTTATTTAGTAGTTTTGTAATCCTTAAACATAGAATTATGGTTAGAAAGTTTGACTTTTTGGTGATCGGTTCCGGTATAGCCGGAATGAGCTTCGCCCTGAAAGTGGCTCATAAAGGTAAGGTTGCTTTAATCAGCAAAACCAATCTTGAAGAAGCTAACACATATTTTGCACAGGGAGGAATAGCCTCAGTTACAAATACGCTGGTAGATAATTTTGAAAAACATATTGAAGATACAATGATCGCAGGCGACTGGATTAGTGATCGCAATGCCGTGGAAAAAGTAGTACGTGAAGCTCCTGCACAGATTGCCGAGTTAATAAGCTGGGGTGTTGATTTTGATAAAGATGAGAAAGGTAATTTTGATCTTCACCGCGAAGGCGGACACTCGGAGTTTCGTATACTTCACCACAAAGACAATACAGGGGCAGAGATACAAGACAGCCTGATACAAGCAGTAAAAAGACATCCGAATATAACTGTATTCGAAAATCATTTCGCCATTGAAATATTAACCCAGCACCATCTGGGCATTAACGTTACCAGGCAAACACCTGACATTAAATGTTATGGAGCTTATATTCTGAACGAAGATAATCAGGTAGATACCTTTCTTGCCAAGATCACTTTAATGGCTACCGGAGGTGTAGGAGCTATTTATCAAACTACTACCAATCCGTTGGTTGCAACAGGAGATGGTATTGCAATGGTATATCGTGCTAAAGGTACGGTAAAAGACATGGAGTTTATTCAATTCCATCCCACTGCTCTTTATCATCCCGGAGATCGTCCTTCTTTCCTGATAACGGAAGCAATGAGAGGATACGGAGGTATTTTAAGAACAAAGGATGGAAAGGAATTCATGCAGAAATATGACCCGCGTCTTTCTTTGGCTCCCCGTGATATTGTAGCCCGCGCTATAGATAACGAAATGAAAACAAGAGGGGATGAGCACGTCTATCTGGATGTAACCCATAAAGACCCGGAAGAAACCAAAAAGCATTTCCCCAATATATATGAGAAATGCCTTAGCCTGGGGATAGATATTACTAAAGATTATATCCCTGTTGCCCCGGCTGCACATTATTTGTGTGGAGGGATTAATGTTGATTTTCATGCACGTTCATCCATCGAAAGGCTTTATGCAGTAGGAGAGTGTTCCCGTACGGGATTACACGGAGGAAACCGCCTCGCATCCAATTCGCTTATAGAAGCCGTTGTATATGCAGATGCTGCCGCCAAACATAGCCTTAGTGTATTGGAAGATTATTCTTTCAACGAAGATATACCTGAATGGAATGATGAAGGTACTACTCATAATGAGGAAATGGTATTAATCACCCAAAGCGTAAAAGAAGTAGGGCAGATAATGAGTACGTATGTAGGAATTGTACGTTCTGATCTTCGTCTGAAAAGGGCGTGGGAGAGACTTGATATTATTTATGAAGAGACAGAAAGCCTGTTCAAACGTTCTAAAGCATTTAAAGAAATATGCGAACTTCGTAATATGGTGAATGTAGGGTATCTTATAATGAGGCAGGCAATAGAAAGAAAGCAAAGTTGCGGATTACATTATACGATTGATTATCCGCCAAGGGATAAGGATTAGTAGTTAGAGTAGTTACTAGTAGTAACTACTCTAACTACTAAATAAAATTACCAATTTTCTTTCATTTCTTCAAAGAATGCCTTTGGGTGTAAGCAGGCAGGACAGAGTTCCAAAGCTTCTTTGCCTGTGTGGATGTATCCGCAATTACGGCATTGCCATTTTACTTCTTCATCTTTTGTAAATACCTTAGATTCTTCGATATTCTTGATAAATGCACGGTATCTTTCTTCGTGTCCTTTTTCTGCTACAACTATATTACGATACATAGCTGCTACGGCAGGGAAACCTTCTTCTTGTGCTACATCGGCAAAATGAGGATAATCTATAGCCCATTCTTCATGCTCTCCGGCAGCAGCTTCGTATAGGTTTTCCAATGTGGTTCCTATAATACCGGCCGGATAGCTCGCAGTAATTTCTACCATACCACCTTCTAAAAACTTAAACATACGTTTTGCATGTTCTTTTTCCTGATCGGCAGTTTCTGTAAAGATAGCAGATATTTGTTCGTAACCTTCTTTTTTTGCTACACTTGCGAAATAAGTATAACGCATTCTTGCTTGCGACTCACCTGCGAAAGATGTCAACAGATTTTTTTCGGTTTGCGTTCCTTTAATACTTTTAGCCATAAATTCGATTTTTATTAAGTTAGTAAAAGCTTTACACTGTTTTAAGTCATTTAGTGCAAATATAACAAATTTGTTCAGTACGGTATCCGGACTATTTATAAAATTAGCTTATTCATTCAATAAATTCCTTCTATACTTCACAAAGAAATAGTGTTAATAAACTATTGATATTTGTTTATTTACTAACTTTGCGCCTTCATTTTAAATTGATATTTCGTATATATTAAGCTGAGAGAATATAAGTGTAAAAGGAAATGAAAACTTTTGAATTCAAGCCGAAGCTGTATACCGCTCTAAAAAACTACTCCAAAGAAACATTTATGGCCGACCTGATGGCCGGAGTCATTGTAGGAATCGTAGCCCTTCCTCTGGCTATTGCATTTGGTATTGCTTCGGGAGTATCTCCCGAAAAAGGGATTATCACAGCAATCATTGCAGGTTTTATAATATCCGCCCTTGGCGGAAGTAAAGTGCAGATAGGAGGACCGACAGGTGCTTTTATCGTCATTGTGTATGGCATTATTCAACAATATGGTGAAAAGGGGCTGATAGTAGCTACCCTCATGGCAGGTGTTTTCCTGATATTTCTGGGTGTATTCAAACTGGGAACTATCATTAAGTTCATACCATATCCAATAGTGGTTGGCTTTACAAGTGGTATTGCTGTGACTATCTTTACTACACAAGTAAAAGATTTATTGGGAATGTCAATTGATCATGTTCCTGCCGATTTTATTTCTAAATGGGGGGTATATGCCGAATCTTTATCTACTATAGACCCTTGGTCTGCTCTGGTAGGAATAATAAGTATTGTTATTATTGCCTTATCACCACGATTCTTTAAAAAGATCCCCGGTTCGCTTATTGCAATTATTTTAATGACAATCATTGTGTATCTTCTTAAAACATACGCAGGTATTACTTCTATCGAAACAATCGGAGATCGTTTTACTATTTCTTCTTCACTGCCTGATGCGGAAATACCTACTATGAGCTGGCAAATAATACAGAACTTACTACCGGCAGCTTTCACAATTGCCGTATTAGGGGCAATTGAATCCCTGTTGTCTGCTACCGTAGCAGACGGGGTGACGGGAGATAAACATGATTCCAATCAGGAACTCATGGCACAGGGAATAGCGAATATCGTAACTCCTCTTTTCGGTGGTATCCCTGCTACAGGAGCCATAGCACGTACGATGACTAATATCAACAATGGCGGTAAAACTCCTATTGCCGGGATTATTCATGCTGTTGTTCTATTGCTTATCCTTTTATTTCTTATGCCGTTAGCTAAATATATACCTATGGCTTGTCTGGCTGGTGTACTGGTGATTGTATCTTATAATATGAGTGAATGGAGAACATTCAAGTTACTGTTGAAAAATCCAAAGTCTGATATAGCTGTATTATTGGTGACTTTCTTTTTAACTGTTATCTTTGATCTTACTATTGCTATTGAAGTGGGATTATTAATAGCCTGCCTGTTGTTTATGAAACGTGTAGCGGAGACTACCCATATTTCTATCAAGAAAGATATTATCGATCCTAATACCGAATCGGATATTCATTTGAAAGAAGAAAAACTGGTTGTTCCCAAAGAGGTTGAGATTTATGAGATAGATGGCCCGTTTTTCTTTGGTATAGCCAATAAATTTGAAGAAGTAATGGTTCAGCTATATGACCGTCCGAAAGTAAGAATTATTCGTATGCGAAAGGTGCCTTTCATTGACTCAACGGGAATACATAATCTTACTAATTTGTGCCGCATGTCCAAAAAGGAAAATATACATATCATCCTTTCAGGAGTGAATGAAAAGGTACATAAAGTGCTTCAAAAAGCCGGATTTTATTCATTGATCGGTGAAGAGAACATCTGTAGCAACATAAACGAAGCATTGGCAAGGGCTGAAGAGTTTATGGCGGAGAATGTTGAATAATCTCTATTTTACCCCCAACAAAATTTAATATGCCCGTATTATTAGGAAAAAATCAGAAAGCCAACCTCAAAGATACCGATGAAAAAAGAAAATGGTATCCATACGTGAAAACTACAGGTACGCTTACAGAGAAAGAAGTTGCCAGGCAAATATCTGCCAGAACAACTTTAAATCCCAAAGAAGCCGAAATGGCTATTGAGATATTTAAGGAAGTATTAATTAAAAATATACGTGAAGGAAAAAACGTGATGTTGGGAGAGTTGGGACATTTTTATCCTACAGTTACCTGTAAACCATCGGACACGGAAGAAGAAGTGAATGCCTCGAAAGTGAAACAGCTTAAATTCCACTTCAAACCCAGAAAAGGAATCGAAAAAGAACTCCAGGACGCTACTTTTTGTTTCATCAGTGAGTTAGCGAAACACGATAAATAAGATATCATAAATACCTTATAGAAGATGCCGGGTATATCTCCCGGAAAGTAGAAATGATTGCTTCTATAAGATAGTGCCCTTGTGCCGCGCGGCACAAACACATAACCGACCAGTAGATAGGTTATGTATCTACTGGTCGGTTATTAATCTGTCTCCAATATGGTATTTAAGGAGTTATTATCTTATCCTGTTCTTAACGGGCTTCATTATGAAACTGAATTCATAATCTCCATAAGGAATACGGTATTCCGGCAGCGGTAATGCTCCCCAGCTATTTACGCAGCCAAGCCCCATCTGTACTTTATCAATACAAAGATTTGTGAAATCCACGGGTTTTACTTCCTGCGAGTGACGTTGTATTTTTACAGGACCTTCATCAAGAGACTCTATGGTATAATTCAATGCTGAAGCTGAGAATGGTGCATCGGATACAAATTCCAGACCACTGCCTCCACGATTGATTTGCCTCCACCAGCGAATATCCGTTTTAGTTCCTGTTTCCTGAGGACGGATATAAGAATAGAATTGCTCTGCAACTTTTTGTTGATAACGACCGATATCCGTTACGTGATTACGATCTGAGTAGTTTTCAATCGGGCCACGACCATAATAATCAATGTAACTGTAATTTTCGGGCATTTGCATTTGCATACCAAACCGGAACAGGTCTGAGACTTCTTTTCCGCTTGTAGCAGTCATTTTCTGGGTTACTTTTACAACTCCCTTGTTATTTACAGCATAGGTCAATGATAATTTAGCATATACTCCCGGCATATCATATTCGGCTTTTATAACTGCCAAATCATTTTCAAATTGATGATTGAGAGAAAGAAGTTTCATCTCCGGTTTTTTCCATGCTATGTATTTGTTCTGTAGGTTTGCACCCATATCATTATCAGTTGGGGCACGCCAGAAATTAGGAGCAAGTACACCTCCGTTATTTAACATCGATACTCCGTCTACATCATAACGACACAACAGGCCGTCTCCGCGTCTGAAATCCATACGGAAGTTATCTCCTTTTACAATCAGGTAATGTTGATCATTACTTTCTACCTGAGGCAGGGAAGTATTAATATTCGAAGCTGTTTCATTATCAAGTGTCAGGGCAGGTGCTTTATACTCATTTATTACCAACTGATCTTTAGCTACTGCATATCCTGCAGGAAGCAAAGTTTCTCCGGATTTAAGTTTGTAAGTTACATTCAGGAGCACTTCTTTACATTTACAAATATTGTCAAGTGAATAATTCAGTTTTAATTTAGCAGTTTGCTGCGGTGCTACATTCAAATCATTAACAATACCTCGCTGAATAATTTCTCCGTTTGCCAGCAGATTCCATTCCAGATAATAAGCAGAAAGATCACGGAAGAAATTCTCATTATAAATATTGATCTCACCTTTCTGCAAATCAGCCGGAGTAGTCCAGATAGATTGATAGAAATATCCAACTTCATACATATGAGGATTAGGCACACGGTCGGGGCTGATCAACCCGTTATCACAGAAATTCTGGTCGGATGCATCATACGGATTAAAATCTCCTCCATAACCATATATTTCAATACCATCTTTATTTTTCCAACGGATAGACTGATCTACAAAATCCCAGATAAATCCGCCTTGATATTTAGGATATTTACGTACCAGATCCCAGTATTCTTTAAATCCACCTTGTGAATTACCCATTGCATGTGCATATTCACACTGGATGAGAGGTTTGTTTGCATTTCCCTGACAATATTCTTCACTACGTTTATAGTCAAGATACATAGGACAGTATACATCTGTAAATTCATTACCATGTCCTTGTTCGTATTGAACCGAGCGGGAATTATCTTCGTTCTTTATCCATGTATAGCATGCTTCAAAGTTAGGACCGAAACCAGCTTCATTACCTAATGACCAGAAAATAACGGACGGATGATTAAAGCTACGCTGAACATTGCGCTGATTACGCTCCATGTGGGCTTTGGCATAAGAAGGATTTTTAGCAAGCGTATGTTCACCATATCCCATACCGTGAGATTCTATATTCGCTTCGGCAACTACATACAGCCCATACTCATCACAGAGATCATACCACAAGTTATTATCAGGATAGTGGCAGGTACGCACTGCATTCAAATTAAATTCTTTCATGATTTTAATATCCTGCAACATGCGTTCACGGGAAATTATATATCCATCATCAGGATCCATTTCGTGTCTGTTGGCTCCTTTGAAAAGCACAGGTTGTCCGTTTACTAATATCTGTGCATTCTTCATCTCTATCTTACGGAAACCTACCCGGATCGGAATTACTTCCAACACATTATTACCAGTTGTAAGGCGGGCAGTGAGTGTATACAGGCTGGGAGTTTCAGCTGTCCATTTAGCCGGGTTAGGAACCGCCATCGTAACTGTTTGTTTACCTGATCCCTTTGTTTGTGCAGTAGCTATCGAATTTCCTTTACTGTCGGTAAGTTCCAGTTCCACGTTTCCACTTCCTTTCATCCACACTTCAACAGCAAGACTTCCGTCTTTATATTGTGCATCCAGATCAGGAGTAACACGGATATCCTGAATGTATTGCTTATTTCTTGTATATAGATAACAATCACGTCCTACACCGGAAAGACGGAAAAAGTCCTGATCTTCCAGATAGGTCCCATCACACCAGCGAAACGTTTGAAAAGCGATAAGGTTTTTACCGGGTTTGAGATGATTGGTAAGATTGAATTCTGCTTCCAGTTTACTATCTTCACTGTAACCTACATATTTACCGTTTACCCATAAATACATATTGGAAGTCACAGAACCGAAATGCGCAAATATTTCTTTTCCTTTCCAGTCGGCAGGGATATTAATTTCTTTCCGGTACGAACCTACATGATTATCTACTACCGGTATTTCAGGAGGATTATTCTTAAATTGATGGCGCCAGGCATATCCTATATTTACATAAAGAGGATCGCCATAACCATTCAGCTCCCATAATCCGGGCACTTTCATATCATCCCATCCTCTGTCGTTAAAATCAGCACGGAAAAAGTCACGCGGACGTGCATCAGAGTCTTTCACCCAATTAAACTTCCATATACCATTTAAGGTCATGAAGTTTTTTGATTGCTCTTTTACTCCTTTTTGGGCAGCTTCTAAGGATTCGTAAGCAAAGTAGTTCGTATGCATAGGAGCACGGTTTACTGCATTTACTTCCGGATTTTGCCATTCGTTGGATTGAGCTGAGGCACTCATACCCAATACAGCCAAGCAATAAATAAACAGTTGTTTTTTCATTTTTATATGTTTGATATTAGAATTAGTTTCAGGTTGGCTAATTTACTATGTTTTCAATACAGGAAAGGTATACTTATAATTCAAGTTAGGGGGTATAATAGTGAATTTCATGTTTTTCATTACAATCCTATTAAACATAATTATCAGTAACTATATATGCCACTTTGCACTTGAAGCCGGAAGTTTTAAGATTAGTAAGATACACTTACCCTAATGCCTTCCTTTTCAAGCAATGTTGCTATCTTATCCAACTCTTTGACAGATGCTTTTTCAAGTCCTTTAACAGGGGTTTCACGGTCGAGAGTATAGATCATTACCTGACGAGGATTTATTTCCTTCACAGCTTTTATCCAAGGTAATACGTATTTATCAGTCGTGTTATTCACGTCTTTTCCTTTGTACATTCCTTTTAGAAACATTGTCTGAATGACCAGTTTACCTTTAAATGCTTTCAGGTTTTCAACAATCTTATTAACATCATAACCGGGAGCCGGACAGTCAACAAAACGTATATACTCGTTATCTACAGTATCAAGCTTTAAAATATTATTGTCTACTTTATTAAGTGCATCAAATACTTTAGGGCGGTGGATAAGAGTTGCATTACTTAATACGCTTATTTGTGCATCGGGAAAATACTTATTCCTTAGTTCAATCGTATCATCTATGATCTCTGCAAACATCGGATGGGCGGTAGGTTCACCATTACCGGCAAAGGTTATAACGTCGGGTTTAGGACCATTGATCTGCATATCTTTTAATCGTTCTTCCAATACCTTTTTTACTTCTTCCCGTTTAGGAAGAGGTTGCTTAGCTCTGCGTTCGGCATTTAATCCACACTCACAATATATGCAATCAAATGAACAAAACTTACCGTCCGGAGGTAGTAAATTAACTCCTAAAGAAACTCCCAACCGACGACTATGAACCGGTCCAAAAACAGGAGAGGGGAATATGATAGTAGACATACTTTATTGCGCTAATTGAATTAGTGCAAATATAACGGTAAATATGTTTTATTGTTCCTTGAGTTGCTTAAAATTTATATCGCAATTGAATATATATATCACTCTTCTTGTTACCAGTTATTTTTTCTAAACCTGTACCAATCTCGTTCCTATCTTTATAATGGGTTTGGGAGATTTTAACAAGGGCTGTTAATTTCCTGTTGAAATCATATCGAAGGTTCAAAGCCATACGGATACCTTTACCATAGAAAGACGGCATAGAAAAAGCATATAATAATCCTCTTTCATAGATAGTTAACCGTGCTGCATAATCATCCGTATCAAAAAATCCGTAATTAACATCCACCTGCAAAGGCACCTGTTGAAAACTATAAGAAAAAGATTGCATCAGCATAAATCCACGTGATGATTTTACGCCTTCGGGATAGACAGAAGTAAAATCAACAGTAGTGCGAAAAGAAAGATTATCCTGTAGCGTATAGCCCAATTGATATCTGAATTTATGCTGAACATAAGGTAACACTACTTTTAAATCATCATCTTCATACCGATAATTCTTGTCCTTTACCTTATACCTGTATCTCCAGAACATATTAATACTCTTTTTAGGAAAATATGTAGCCTGAATTAAGCCGTCGAAGCCGGAAGATGGTCTGTCAACCCCATACTTCAACCAGGGAAACCGGAAGAAATCGCCATAGACAAATATCTTCCAGTATTTAAACGGCAATGCTTCCACACCGATATACCAGCCATTTTCATTTTGAATAGTACTGCTTTCTGATATAAACCTGGCATATAAAGATGTATATTCTTTTGCATAATACCTCTGTAATAATAACAAATGATATCCCTGAAAAGGAGAAAAACGAACTACATTTAATGTTGCAACTCCCCCACCCTGATTGACAGCTGTTTCACCATAAAACGTAAAATTCTTCCAGCGATACCGGTAATCCATACCGATATTATAAAAATATTGTCCTTGCAAAGCATATAACGAATAAGGCTTTATCTCAGGTATGAACATCTTGTTGAAAAAGTTATAAACACCTGTTAATCCTAATCGAAGTTTTCGCAACTGAAAAGTTAAGTTGCTACCTATCAATTGAATAGAAGCTGCATTTTTCTTTTCATAATCACGTGGTATACGGTGCATTCCATCTTTTTTCAACGAGGTTATAAACTCATTTTCAACAATAGCATCCAGATTCCTGTGAGAATAAAAAGCACTTAAAGTAAACTTCCTTATTTGATAAGAAACAGCTATCCCACGAAAATAATTGTATTCATCCGTAGAAGAATGTTTCTTTATTCCGGTTGGTTTATAACCGATAGTAGCAATCGAAGAGGATTTTCCGAGTGAATAATCGGTATTCATAACTAGTCCTAATCCGAAATTAAGGCGATAATTACCTATAGCAAGAGCTTTTAGATTGTTCAGATTCTTTGCCAGAAAATAAAAGGAATAGTAGTCATATCCTTTCTTATTTCTTCCCTTAAAAAAAGGTTCTCCGGCATCTTTTTCAGCCGTAAGACCACAATACAGCTGATCTTTATAACGAAACCCATATCTAAAAGAATGATAGAGAGAAGAGCCTAAATAGCATTTATTCGGATTAGCTATTAAAAGGCTGTCAGGATAATCCCTATAACCATCTTTTTTATTGAGAGGGATATCCAGCCGGGTAACTATTTCTTGTTTACCATACCGGAATATATTCTTTAAAGAAGGAAGATTACTTATTTTATTTTCTTCTCCAATATATACAAAAGGAAGTAACAACTGAATAGTCTGCCGATCGATATCTTCTATTAATTGCAATTCATAAACGGTTTTCATAGGGCCATATACATACAAATAATAAAGTATATTTTCTATCTGAATATCCGTAAGAAAAGGAAGCAATTCCAATTGTTCCTTTGTAGCTAAATTAAGATTCAAAGGATTTTGAGATAGATACGAAAGTTCATCCACATAGTTTTCAACACTTCTTTCTTCGGCTTCATCACCTGTGATCATTTGCTCAATCATATCATCCACATAATAGGCAGAATTAGTTTGAGAATGTAGTTTATTCACAGGATATATAACTATAAAACAAGTAATTAACAGCAATATGAACAATCTGTTAATAACGTCTCTCATGCTCACTAATCTATCAGAAATTAAATTGTAAACCACAACAAGAACAAAATCCCAGAACCGGGTGTCTGCTAAACCCTAAATCAACTGTGAAAGAAGAAATATGAATACCTATTCCGAAAGAAGGAGTAAAAGGTTTACCGGACATTCCGGCACGAACACTTAATTGATGGATAGGCGAATATTCTAATCCCGTTTTATACACCACAGGATATGCAAAATCTTTTTCTATTTCTGCTGTTAATAAGAAGTTATCAACCGGTTGATAACTTACGCCTACGATAAGTAAAGAAGGTATTTCCAACTCCTCCACTCCTACTTTAAAGCTTGTTTGTAAAGGATTTATAGCTAGAATGGAGAAAGTACAGTTTTTCACAGGTCTTGTTAATAATCCGATATCACCTGTTAATAAGGATTTATTGGAGTCCCTTCCGGAGTAATGGATATTCAGATAATTGATACGTATACCGAGACTTATATAACCGGATAACTTTTTATAAAAATTCATGCTTACCATTGTTTCATTATACTTATCAAAACCGTAACGGGAAACATATAAACCTGTATCCAGATATTTATTAGGTAAATTAACCATACCTGCATAAGTAGATAATTCCTTTATTCCATACCTGTTTACATATTGTAATGCAATGTGTCTGGATGATTCAAATCCATACCCGGCAGGATTGGTAAATCCCGGTAAAACAGAAATGGTATTACCCATTGAATAAGCTCTTGCATCTACGAATTGATGAGTGTTTTGTGCTTTACATGTATGAATACAATATGCGATAATTGTAAAGTGAAGCATGCTTATAAGGAAGCATTTCATGAGATTTGTTTTGCATTTTTAGTTAATGGACAGCGAAGATAGTTAAAATAGACTTAGAAAGAAAAGAATTAAACAAATTATTGTTAGCGGGAGATGAAATATTTAATATAAACTACTAAATTTGTCTTTATGAACGGCATCGTTAGAATATGTATCCTACTTACTATCACTTTATTATCGTGTATGTCCGTCCGTGCACAAATGCAAGTGAAAATAAATGAACTGCTCGTACCTGCATGCATTCATAATGGAGATACTATACCTTGCCTGCAACTCAGAAATGTGTTTATTTATCCTGAAATAAGATTCAAAAACGAAAAGCAACGTAAAGAATATACTAAGCTTGTGAGAGATGTAAAGAAGACACTCCCTATTGCCCGTATCATCAACCAAACAGTTTTGGAAACTTATGAATATCTGGAAACACTTCCGGATAAGAAGTCTAAAGATGCTCATATAAAAAGAGTGGAAAAAGGACTGAAAGAACAATATACTCCTATGATGAAAAAACTTACTTTCTCTCAAGGTAAGTTATTGATCAGATTGATCGACCGTGAATCTCACCAATCTTCTTATGAATTGGTAAAAGCATTTATGGGACCATTTAAAGCCGGATTTTATCAAACATTTGCTGCCATATTCGGTGCAAGCCTTAAAAAAGAATACGATCCGGAAGGTGTTGATAAGATGACGGAACGGGTAATCATATTAGTTGAAAACGGTCAGCTCTAGTTATTAACATTACCTGTTAATATCTCTATTTATTCAATTTATTAAAAAGATCCCATATAATAATTCCTGCTGTAACAGAGACATTTAATGAATGTTTAGTTCCATATTGCGGAATTTCAATACTTCCATCACACTTGTTAATAACTTCCTGCTGAACACCTTTTACCTCGTTACCCAGAACAATTGCATATTTCTTATTAATAACTGTTGAAAAGTCGTTAAGCATATTACTATTCTCTACTTGTTCAATAGCATATACCTCATAGCTATCCTTTTTAAGATCTTCAACCGCCCCTGTTGTATCCTTATAATACTTCCAATTAATAGTAAATTCAGCACCCAAAGCTGTTTTATGTATCTCAGGATGAGGAGGAACTGCTGTTATACCACACAGGTAAATACTTTCAATACGGAAAGCATCAGCTGTACGGAACACAGAACCTATATTATGAAGGCTTCTTATATTATCCAAAACAACGATTAAAGGAACTTTTTCTACCCCTTTAAATTCCTCCAGACTGATCCTGTTCAGTTCTGTAATCTTGAGTTTACGCATATTCTTTGCTTCAATCATTAAAAATAGGAAAACAAAGATACTAACAATTCACAATACCCTGTTAATTACGGTTGAAAAGCTGTCGGAAATGAACGGAAGAAAAGTTGATAGATTTTTTGGATATATGCAAAATAGACATATCAGAAGGTATGAATTAACAATCCAAATTATATAATATCATTTTTCAATAGTAGTTTAAACATCTTTTTGATAGGTAATTTCCGTTTATATATCATAAAGTTTTTAACTTTGCATATTATCAACAGTGTGTTAATTGATATTTATAGAGCATTAATTATCAGTGATATTATTATTATAAGGATGTTGATAAGTGGACTAATAAGCTTATTTCCGGTACTAATAACTTAATATGCAATATTTCACAAATATTATTGCTAACACAATTAACAGCCTATTATTATCAACATAAGTTTTTTTAAAAGTTTAAAAGAAATAATATAAATATAATGATTAAAGAAGAATGGTTGAAAAAGGGGTTTGTTGACGAACCCGTTGATAAATCAATAGATATAAAAGAAGCAATAAACAAACTTCGTAAAGAGAAAAATGCTGTTATCCTGGCTCACTATTACCAGATAGGTGAAATACAGGACATAGCAGATTATGTAGGTGACAGTCTTGCTCTTGCACAGTGGGCAGCAAAAACTGATGCAGACATTATTGTGCTTTGCGGAGTACATTTCATGGGAGAAACTGCCAAGATTATCTCACCGGATAAGAAAGTACTGGTTCCTGACTTGAATGCCGGATGCTCTCTCGCTGATAGCTGTCCTGCTGATCAGTTTGCTGAATTTGTGGGTAAGCACCCTGACCACACTGTTATTTCTTATGTGAATACTACGGCAGCTGTAAAAGCTGTTACGGATGTTGTTGTTACTTCGACAAATGCCAAACAGATAGTAGAAAGTTTTCCACAGGATACCAAACTAATCTTTGGGCCTGACAGGAATCTGGGAAATTATATAAACTCAATTACAGGAAGAAACATGTTGCTATGGGATGGTGCCTGCCATGTGCATGAACAGTTCTCTGTTGAAAAGATTGTTGAACTGAAATCGCAGTATCCCGATGCTATTATATTAGCTCATCCAGAATGTAAGGGAGCTGTACTGAAGCTAGCAGACTATATCGGATCTACAGCTGCATTATTGAAATATACTACTCAATCTGATAAGAAAGACTTTATTGTGGCTACCGAATCAGGCATCATTCATGAGATGCGTAAGCAAAGCCCTGATAAGAACTTTATTCCGGCCCCTCCTAACGATAGTACCTGCGCATGTAACGAATGTATCTATATGCGTTTAAATACGCTTGAAAAGCTTTATAATTGCCTTAAATATGAATGGCCCACTATAGAAGTAGATGAAGAAATAGCAAAAGAAGCTATAAAACCGATAAAGAAGATGTTGGAAATATCGGAGAAGCTGGGGTTATAGAGATTTTAGATAATTGAATAACAGATATAGGAGGAAAGGGTTACAAGTTATTTTGTGATCCTTTTCTTTTTCAGGAAAGGCTTTTCAATGAAATGCCATGAGAATATACAAAGCAACAATGTTACTATAATAACCAACACAAGGGCTAAATAATAATTGTACTCATGTATTTTATAGTTTACCACTATTTGTATAACAGGATAATGAAATAGGTAGACACCATAAGCTACATTATCGTATTTCTTTAGGAAATTAAGATATTTGAAATTATATGCGAAACCTATTATGATAGATGCCAGGCAGAAGGGTTTCAATGTATCTAATAGGATATGATAGTCTTTGAATATATAAAGTATAAGGGCGATCGGGAAGATATATTTAATATATTTCTGGAATTTATCAAAGTATATCAAGATAAAAGTCCCTGCATAAAAGTATATCAGCTGCCCTCCTACCTGCCTTTGTAAAATGATGTAAATACCTTTCCCTGTTTTCTCATATAAATATCCGAATAATTCAACATATAGAAAAGAAAAAAGGAATATGCTGATTAATATTACAAGCTTATTATATTTCTTAATCAGATAAAAAGCAATAGGTACGGTTGCATATAATAATAATTCAACTTTCATGGTCCATAAAGAACCATTGACTGCAGTGATGGGATTATCAGTAAACACACCGGGCAGAGTAGGTTCAATAAAATTCAAGAAGCTTAGGTTTGCTATAAGATATTTAAAGAAATGGGCAGAGGTTAGATAATCTTTTGCCGACATGGTGGTAACAAAGACACCCACCATACAACACAACAATACTATAAAGAAATAAGGCGGGAATATTCTTTTTATCCTCTTGGAGACATAACTGCTTAACTGGGGTTTATTGATATAACTGTAAAATACCAGAAAGCCGCTTAATATAAAGAATCCTCTTACCGCTTCGGTGCTTGTAGTAATCCATCTGTAATTCATTCCTGTAAGTATTGCGAAATGAGCAAATACCACCACGAATGATAAATAGTAACGAATGAAATCAAAACAGTTATCCTTGTTAATTAATAATCTACTTTCATTATTAATTATTTCATTCATATATTATTTGATCATTAGTATTTTAGTTACGATACCTTCTTTACCTTCTGAATTTGTAGCTAATACAAAGTATACACCACTGGCTACCCTTCTGCCATTTTTATTTTTACCATTCCATGTAAACTGGCCTCCTACGGAAGTTCCGGTGTACACCAGGTTACCTGTTGAATCTGTGATTTTTACATCACTGTCACGTACTAATCCTGTTACGGTAATTACTCCTTCATATTCAGGATAAACCGGATTTGGATATGCATATGCATCTTCTGAAAAAGTATCTTCAGCTTCTGTGGCATCGCTTCTGTAAGTGACTAATCCTTTATTGGTACCAATATGCACTTCTCCGCTTTTAGGATCTATTACTATAGATTCGATTTCATTTGATAATAAGGGGCTGTTATCTTTTGTAAAATGATGGATTGTTTCGATACCATCTTCACTTAATAAATATACTCCGCTATTCTGCGTTCCTATCCATTTACGGTTGGCGCCATCAATGCAAATGCTGTTTATTCGTTCATTTTCCAATAATAGATCAGCATTATTTGTTCCGTCATTTCTTGGTATTTTAACCTGAGTACAATAGAAATCATTTGTTAAGAAACTGGTCGGATTATTAAAAAGGAGAGGGCCTTGTTCCGTTCCGACCCAAATCACACCATTTTTGTCTTCAACAATACTATATACTCCTTGTGGATCGATTGTTTTTCCGTCTTGGTTTTGGAAGGTTGTTCTAAACATAGTTTTATCATCAGAAGTATTTTCCAATGTATTACCTGTATCAAAGCAGAATACTCCTGAATTTTTGTACCACATAGCAGTTGCCCATACACGCCCGTTACGGTCAAAAAGAATTCTCTCAAATGCTGAACTTCCTGCTATATCCGGATGATTAAAGGTAATCCACTCACCATCTTTTTTAAGTACTTTGATTATGTGTGGAGTTTCACTATTCACCATCCATAGATTGTTATCTTTGTCGTATTGTAATCCGTTTAATCTAACATAATCTTGTGGATGTGAGCTTTTGGGAGATGCAGTTTCTAACTTACTATTATGCAAACTATATAATTCAACAAATTCTTTATTCTTGAACTCGTACAATCCCTGAGCTGCAGAAGTAGCAAAATGATGATTAGGATCTAAAGGGTCTTGTATTATTGAAGTTAAGTCTAAATAAACAACTCCTGTTTTTTCAACTATTCCTTCTTCCTGAAAAGAACTCCACTCTCCATCTTCATACATCATCAATGTTCCTTCTCTTACAACACCTGCATAGTTCAAACTACCTCCTGCTACTAATAATCTTCCATTGGTAATGGTCATGTAATGGAAATAATTCCTACGTGGACTGTTTGGGATTATAGACTCTACGGTTTTTTCAAATTGTTTTTTATCTTCGTTGTATTTATATCCGTTAAGTCCTTTATCGCCATTACTACTCCAATAAGTGTTACTCTTTCCTAAAGAAACATGTTGGAAACTTTCTTCTTGATAAATGCTGTTGCTTGAATCGATAGAATTGAATATTACTACAGTATTATTGTTCCCTGCAATCAGATTTTCATTATATACATTCATGTAAGTATATGAACCATTTCTCAACAGATCAAAACTATCATTTTCTTTATTGTATTTATATAATCCTTCATTATTCTTTTTACCAATAATAGTGTTGTTATATAATAATAAATCGTGATATTCGCTGGAATTTAATAAATTCCAGTTGCTGTTATCCAACAGATTATCTGATGTATTACCTGTATAAACTCCTTTATCAGTTGCTGCGTAAATAGTATTTTCTAAGAAGAATGAATTATATACTTTCTTTCCCAATTTATAGGAATTAGTTATTTCTCTTTTCTTGAGATTTACGATAACTATCCCAAAGTTAGTGGAAAGGTAGGCATACTCTCCGTTTATAGAAATATTGTTGAGTGTTTTATCTTCTGTCATTGAATTACTCATGAAATCAGAAATATTGAAAGTTTCTTCATCATTGATAAGCAGATCGATATTTGAATTCTTATAAACTATAATTAAGGTTTTATGTGGTTTACTATAAGCTATATGAGAGATTTCATTGTCGCTTAGGTAATTGATTTTATCGTAGGTTTTAATACTTGTATCTTCTGTGTCATAAGAGTATAACGAGTTATCACTTAACACATATATCCTATTATCAACGGGAATGGAAAAAGTAGCATTATGATAAGCTAAATGAGCTCTCCATTCTCCGATAGCCTGTGAATATGAATGTATAATGAATGAAGTAAATATGAGCAGTGACAGCAAGTATTTTTTCATATTAAATCGGTTTATGTGTTCTTTAAAAAATCACATAGCTTGTTGATAGCTAATGCACGATGACTTATCTTGTTTTTTATTTCATTTCCCATTTCAGCAAAAGTCTGGTTATAGCCTTCAGGTATGAAGACAGGATCGTAACCAAAACCGCTGTTTCCCCTCTTTTCTTTTATTATTTCGCCTTTTATTATGCCTTCGAATAAATATTCTTTTCCATCCAGGATAAGGGAAACAGCTGTTCTGAATTGTGCTTTCCTGTTTGATTCATTTTTAAGTTTATCCAGTACTTTCAGCATATTAGCTTCTGCACTTTTGTCTTCGCCGGCATATCTGGCTGAATAAACTCCCGGTTCGTTGTTTAGTGCTTCAATTTCCAGTCCGGTATCATCTGCAAAACAATTCAAATTGAAATTATTGTATATATATTGGGCCTTTAAAAGGGCGTTTCCTTCCAGCGTGTCTGCTGTTTCGGGTATATCGGTTTCGCAATTAATATCTTTCAAACTTAATAATTCGATGTGATTGCCTAATATAGCAGATACTTCTTCCAGTTTATGTTGATTGTTAGTTGCAAAAACGAGTTTTTGTTTCATTTTGAATATGTTTTATTTTATAACGTTGAATGTTAACTATTAATTGTATGATACTTAAAAATAAAAAGAGATAAAAACAGTATAAAGATAGGGCAATATACTGTAATTATCTCAATTATTGTGTGCGGTTCTACTATTTTACCTTTATCTTATCAAACCCTTCACCGTAAACTCCAATCACGGAACTCTGGGAGATAAATGCATTCGGATCTATATCTTTAACCAATCTGAATATGCCCACCGACTGGCTTTTCTTGGCCAATACGACAACTACCTTTACAGGGTTTTTGCTATACCATCCCATTCCGTCCAGAATGGTGACTCCACGGCGCATATCTTTGGTAATTCGCTCTGCTATTTCTTCATAATTCTTAGAAAATATAAAGAACTGAACTGATTGGCGTGCACTGTTAATAACCAGGTCAAGTACATAACTTATCACTACCAGGGTTACGAATCCGAAGACCACTCTACGCCAGTCATGGAAAATAAAGTAACAGGAAGAAATTATAACGATATCACAATAAAGTATCATACGTCCGAATGTAATATCACGGTACTTATTGACAATGGCTGCTATAATATCCGTTCCTCCGGTACTTCCGTTATTAATAAATACAATTCCAAGACCGATTCCGCATAAAGCTGCTCCGATGATACAAGCCATAAAGTCTTGTCCCGGCCCGATGATTTGCATCAGGTTGCCATTATCATCTTTCATCATTTCCTGGAATAACCACAGGAAGAAGGTAAGCGCAAATATTCCGAAAGCAGTTTTGATACTGAATTTAGGCCCTAAAAACTTTAATGCAACTAATAGTAATACAGCATTGATAGCCATATAACTCATTTGCATAGGAGTGCCTGTCGCGTAGTATATAATAGCTGCGATACCAGTTACACCTCCGGTAGTGATCTGATAGGGAAGCAAGAAACTTGCCCAACCTAATGCATAAGACATTAATCCTACAGTGATTAAAATGTAATCCCGCAGTTCTCTGAAAATAAGTGTTTTGTCGAGCATACCCGTGGCTTTTAAGCCTTTACGTTGTTATATATTAAAGAACAATATTTACTATTTTTTTGGGTACAATAATTACTTTCTTCGGAGTTTTGCCTTCAATCCATTTCTGTGAAGATGGATTGGCAAGCACGGTTTCCTCGATTGTTTTATTGTCGGCATCTACAGGGAACTCCAATGTGAAACGGGCTTTCCCGTTAAAAGATATCGTATATACTACTGAATCTTCTTTCAGGTAATCTTCATTATACACCGGCCATTTTTCATCAAAAACGGTAGTGGTATAACCTAATTTTTCCCATAACTCTTCGCTCATGTGAGGAGCAAACGGAGCAAGTACAATCAGCAACTGACTGAGTATTTCTTTTTTATGGCATTTCAGTGCAGTGAGTTCATTTACACAGATCATAAATGCACTGACGGATGTATTGAAAGAGAATGTTTCAACGTCTCCGCTTACCTTCTTTATAAGTTTGTGCAACGACTTTAATTCTTCTTTCGTAGCAGATTCGTCTGTTACGATAAAGTCTCCCGTTCTGTTGTCATAGAAGAGTGCCCAGAATTTACGAATGAAACGGTATACACCGTCAATTCCGTTTGTATCCCAGGGTTTGGATTGTTCCAATGGCCCCAGGAACATTTCGTACATTCTCAATGTATCGGCACCGTATTTATCAACGATCATATCCGGGTTGACTACATTGAACATGGATTTACTCATTTTTTCTATGGCCCATCCGCATGCGTATTTACCGTCTTCCAATACAAATTCTGCATTATTGTATTCGGGACGGCTGCTTTTAAAGTCTTCCAGATCCAGTACATCATTATGCACAATGTTTACATCTACATGGATAGGAGTGGTGTCATACTGATCTTTCAGGCCAAGGGAAACAAAGGTATTGGTGTTGTTGATACGATAAACAAAGTTACTTCTGCCTTGTATCATTCCCTGGTTAATCAGTTTTCGGAATGGTTCATCTTTTACTGTGACACCTATGTCGTAAAGGAATTTATTCCAGAAACGTGAATAGATCAGGTGGCCTGTAGCATGTTCGGTTCCTCCTACATACAGGTCTACATTTTCCCAGTAACGGTTTATCCCGGGGTCAACCAATGCTTTGTCATTGTGAGGATCCATGTAACGCAGGTAGTAAGCACTTGAGCCTGCGAATCCCGGCATTGTGTTGAGTTCCAGTGGAAATATGGTTTGATTGTCTATTTTATCCGTATCGGTAACTTTATTGTTAACCGTATCCCATGCCCATTTTTTAGCATTACCCAATGGAGGTTCTCCGGTAGCTGTAGGGAGGAATTTGTCTACTTCCGGTAACTCTAAAGGCAGATACGCTTCATCGATCATGTAGGGCAATTCGTCTTTGTAATATACCGGGAATGGTTCTCCCCAGTAACGTTGACGTGAGAAGATGGCATCGCGCAGGCGGTAGTTTGTTTTTACCTTTCCTAATCCTTTTTCCTGAATGTATGCTTTAGTTTTGGCGATGGCGTCCTTTACGGTTAATCCGTTTAATACCAATCCTCCTTCTATTTCGAATCCTTTGCGCGGAGAGTTTGTCATGATGCCTTCTTTGGCATCGAAGCTCTCTTCTGATATGTCGCAGCCTTCAATCAACGGACGGATTTCCAGACCGAAATGTTTGGCAAAGGCATAGTCGCGGCTGTCATGTGCCGGCACTGCCATAATAGCTCCCGTACCATATCCGGCCAATACATAGTCGCTGATCCATACGGGTATCGCTTCGTTTGTCAACGGATTGATAGCATAGGAGCCGGAGAATACACCGCTTACTTTTTTATCGGATATGCGGTCTCTTTCCGTTCTCTTTTTGGTTCTTTCCAGATATGCGTCTACTTCGGCTTTCTGTTCGGGAGTAGTTAATTGTGCAACCAGCTCGCTTTCGGGAGCCAGTACCATGAAGGTTACCCCGAATATAGTATCTGCACGGGTAGTGAATATGGTGAATTCCAGATCAGAATCTTTCACTTTAAACTGCATTTCGGCACCTTCCGAACGTCCTATCCAATTGCGTTGAGTCTCTTTTAAAGATTCTGTCCATTCAATAGTATCCAATCCTTCTAACAAACGTTGCGCATATGCAGATACTCTTAAGCACCATTGGCGCATCATTTTTTGTTCAACAGGATATCCTCCACGTTCGGACAAGCCGTTGATTACTTCATCGTTTGCGAGTACTGTTCCCAGACCCGGACACCAGTTTACCATGCTATTGCCCAGATAGGCAATACGGTAATTCATTAATGTATTTTGTTTTTCTTTTTCCGATTTGCTTTTCCACTCTTCAGGGGTGAATTGTAATTCTTCGCCGCATGCAATGTTCATGCCTTCCGTACCAACTTGTTCAAAGGCTTCAATCAGTTCGGATATCGGTCTTGCCTGGTTTTCGTCATAGCAGTAATAGCTATTGAACATTTTTACAAATGCCCATTGTGTCCATTTATAATAACCCGGTTCGCTGGTGCGAATTTCACGATTCCAGTCGAAAGAGAAACCGAGCTTATCCAACTGCTCGCGATAGCGGTCTATATTTTTGTCTGTAGTGATTTTCGGATGTTGGCCTGTCTGGATGGCATATTGTTCTGCCGGCAGTCCGTAAGCATCATAACCCATCGGATTCAAAACGTTGAATCCTTTCATCCTTTTGTAACGTGCGTATATATCGGATGCAATATAACCTAGAGGATGACCCACATGTAGTCCGGCTCCCGAAGGATAAGGAAACATGTTGAGCACATAATATTTTTCTTTCGTTTCATCTTCTTTTACCAGGTAGGTTTGTTGCGCCTCCCACCTCTTCTGCCACTTTTGTTCAATCTCCCTGAAATTATATTCCATAGCGATTAATACTTAATTAGATTATTAAATTACCATTATTTTAATTGGAGGACAAAGATAGTGAAAGTTCAAGTAGTTGATATCCCGGAATAGTAAAAAAACTTATTGATTCAGAGGCTTTATCTTGTTATTATTGCGAATTGCGGTAAATATATGGAAAGATTTTCCTGAATGTGTCCGTCTGATAATCTTTTTAAATGTGTTATCTTTGCGTTGATTACTTACCTACTAAATATTAAAGAAAGGATTTTACCGTGGCAAACGACGTGGTTTTAACCCCTATGATGAAACAGTATTTCGATTTGAAAGCGAAACATCCGGATGCAGTGATGCTGTTCAGGTGTGGAGACTTTTACGAAACTTATTCTGAAGATGCCATTACGGCTGCCGAGATACTGGGTATTACTTTAACAAAACGTGCGAATGGACAGGCCAAGCATGTAGAAATGGCCGGATTTCCACATCATGCACTGGATACATACTTGCCGAAACTGATCAGGGCAGGGAAGAGGGTGGCTATCTGCGACCAGCTGGAAGATCCTAAAACAACAAAGAAACTTGTTAAGAGAGGGATCACCGAACTTGTTACCCCGGGAGTTTCCATCAATGATAACGTATTGAATTATAAAGAGAACAACTTTCTGGCAGCCGTTCATTTGGGCAAGGCTTCCTGTGGGGTGGCTTTCCTTGATATCTCTACGGGAGAATTCCTTACTGCCGAAGGTCCTTTTGATTATATTGATAAGTTGCTGAATAATTTTGCCCCGAAAGAAGTTTTGTTTGAAAGGGGCAGGAGAGGGATGTTTGAAGGAAACTTCGGTTCGCGCTTCTTTACTTTCGAACTGGAAGACTGGGTGTTTACAGAAACCAGTGCCCGTGAGAAACTATTGAAACATTTTGAAACTAAAAACCTGAAAGGTTTTGGAGTGGAGCATTTAAAGAATGGAATTATTGCTTCAGGGGCTATCCTTCGTTATCTGGATATGACACAGCATACGAATGTTGGCCATATCACAGCTCTTTCCCGGATTGAGGAAGATCGTTATGTTCGCCTCGATAAGTTTACCGTGCGTAGTCTGGAGTTATTAAACACGATGAACGATGGGGGTTCCAGCCTTATACAGGTGATAGATAAGACAATCAGTCCGATGGGAGCACGCCTCCTGAAGCGATGGGTGGTGTTTCCCCTTAAAGATGAAAGTCCTATCAACGAACGTCTGAATGTAGTAGAATATTTTTTCCGCGAACCCGGCTTTAAAGAACTGATTGAAGAGCAGCTTCACCTGATAGGAGATTTGGAACGCATTATCTCCAAGGTAGCCGTAGGTCGAGTTTCTCCACGTGAAGTCGTTCAGTTGAAAGTAGCTTTGCAAGCGATTGAACCCATCAAAAGTGCCTGTCTGGGAGCAAAGAATGAAAGCCTGAATAGGATAGGGGAGCAGCTCAATCTCTGCATATCCGTACGCGACCGGATTGCCAAAGAAATAAATAATGACCCGCCTTTGTTGATCAATAAAGGAGGAGTGATCCGTGAAGGTGTTGACAAGGAATTGGACGAACTGCGTAGAATAGCCTATTCGGGCAAAGATTACCTGATGCAGGTACAGCAACGCGAAAGCGAAACAACGGGCATCCCAAGCCTTAAAATAGCCTATAACAATGTGTTTGGTTATTACATTGAAGTGAGGAATACCCACAAAGATAAAGTTCCTTCTGAATGGATACGTAAACAGACATTGGTAAATGCCGAACGTTACATCACTCAGGAATTAAAGGAATATGAAGAAAAAATACTGGGTGCGGAAGATAAAATACTGGTGCTTGAAACCAAGTTGTACAATGACCTGGTGTTGGCACTTACGGAATTCATACCTGCTATCCAGATAAACGCTAATCAGATAGCACGGTTGGATTGTTTACTTTCTTTTGCAAATGTAGCCAAACAGAATAATTACATCCGTCCTGTAGTAGAAGACAGTGACACCCTGAATATTAAGCAGGGGAGGCATCCTGTGATAGAGAAGCAACTTCCGCTCGGTGAAAAATATATAGCGAATGATGTTTACATGGATAGTGATAAACAGCAGATAATTATTATCACCGGTCCTAATATGGCAGGTAAATCTGCTTTACTTCGGCAGACTGCGCTTATCACTTTGCTTGCACAGATCGGATGTTTCGTTCCGGCAGAGAGTGCGCATATTGGTTTGGTGGATAAAATCTTTACCCGCGTAGGTGCAAGTGATAATATTTCGCTCGGGGAATCCACCTTTATGGTCGAAATGAATGAGGCTGCTGATATTCTTAATAATATCTCTTCGCGCAGCTTAATCCTGTTTGACGAGCTTGGAAGGGGTACTTCTACCTACGATGGTATTTCCATTGCATGGGCCATTGTTGAGTATATCCATGAGCATCCGAAAGCAAAAGCACGTACACTTTTTGCTACTCATTACCATGAATTGAATGAGATGGAAAAATCATTCAAGCGTATTAAGAACTATAATGTTTCTGTGAAGGAAATAGATAATAAAATTATTTTTCTCCGCAAGCTGGAGCGCGGCGGCAGTGAACACTCTTTCGGTATCCATGTGGCAAAAATGGCCGGGATGCCTAAAAGTATTGTGAAGCGTGCGAATGATATTCTGCATCAACTTGAATCCGACAACCGCAAGCAAGGCATATCCAAGCCTCTTAAAGAAGTAAGCGAAAACCGGGGAGGAATGCAATTGAGTTTCTTCCAACTGGACGATCCGATACTCTGCCAGATTCGTGATGAGATGCTTACACTGGATGTAAACAACCTGACACCCCTTGATGCTTTGAATAAGCTGAACGAGATTAAAAGGATTGTGAAGGGAAAATAATGACCATTGGGGAGCAGAAGAGTTTGTTCGTCTTACTGTCTTTAATTTAAGAAGATCAAGTATATTTTATCCGGGCGATGAATCTGCCCGGCTTATTTCTTATATCTTCTTATTTTAAACTAAGATTACTCTTTAAATCTTCCGGGTATTACCGTCAATATTTCATATTTCTATTAAATATAATATTATCCATTGAATAAAGCATAAACCTAATAGAACAATCCTGATCCGGCTTATCAATTAGCTATCTCACATTTACAAAACAATTGTTCCATTACTATCAAACTATCATCTCATAGATATGAAATAATCGTCTCATTACTGTGGGACACTGATTTTCCGTAAGGTAAATTAATACCTTTCCTTTGAAACATGATTAGTTTATTTAACGAAGATACATAGAAAAGGATACAAAGAAAAAACAGATAATGAAGCTTTCTATTAATATTTTGTTATACAAGTAGTTATATTATTCAAAAAAACTTTTTCGACATCTTAATAAGTCGACATCTTAAATAATAGTGATCCTCTTAATAAGTCGACTGCTTAATGAAGCCGACATCTTAATAAGATAAGCATTGAGGTGAACACTGATATAAGCATTACCCCCTGCATCTTAAATAATATAAAGATATAATATAAAAGAAATAATATCTTTTTTATTTTACCCTTATGTTGTTACATAAGAGAAAAAATAAACTCTTCTTTTATTTCTTATCTCTTTAAATATATAGGTTCCGTCTTATCAGGTGTGTAGATTCAGTTCTGCCTGATCTCAAAGTTCATCAATTGAATATGGTTGGTAAGCAGTCTAAGGCCGAAATAGCCGTCTCCTTCTCCTTTTTGTATGGGAAGGCTGAAAAGCGTTTCTCCGTTGATCGTATAGCTGGTTTCGCTTGCAGATACTTTTATCACAATATGATACCATTTATCCGGCCTCAGTAGATGTGATTCGTCTGTATATTCCTTGATAAGAGGTTTTACTTTATCATCTCCCTCGCCATAATACCGGCCGTAGTAGCGTCGGAAACGGGTGGTAGTATTCTCGTTACCACCATAGCCTACATAGAACAAATCGAGCGAATTGTAGTGGCTGAAAATACCGCCTCTCCACTGTGACCTTGCAAAAAAATCAGTTGGATGCTGAGGATCGGTGGCAGCCCAGAAACAATTCATATCACTCAGTCGGTCGTATAAATTGTCTTCGGCTACCATGGCTATGCGGTAGCTTATTTCATAGTCTCCGGTGAGTTTTTGGTTATACCATAGGGTAAGTCCTTCGGGAGCTATTATTTCGGTTATGTTATCATCTTTTTCGGCAAGCATGGCTTCTGCCTGGTTTTCAATCACCCAGTCTGAAAGCACAGACTGAGGATCGTTGGGGTCTATCTTATTGCTTTGCTTCAGATTGCAGGAAGCAAAGAATAAGATACATATAGCGGATATGACTTGTTGCCAGGTTTTCATAATCCGGGAAGGGTTATTTTTTCTTTTTTTCTCCTACTTTATCCAGCCATTTTCCGGCGAATATACATCCCAGCCCGAGTATGATAAATGGTATGCTGAGCCATTGGCCCATATCCAGTGTCATATTTTGTTCGAAATCTACCTGGTGTTCCTTTACAAACTCTACAAAGAAACGGAAGATAAAGATGGTTGAAAGGCAGTAGCCGAAGAAAAATCCTTTATGCAGTTTGGTTTTATATTTCTTATAGAGATAGAATCCTACAATGAATATCACCAGATATGCCATAGCTTCGTAAAACTGGGCCGGGTGCCTTGGTATGTTGTCTACCTGTGCAAATACGACACCCCAATCACTGTTGGTGGGTTTGCCTATTATTTCTGAGTTCATGAAGTTGCCCAGGCGAATAAAACAAGCGGTGATAGGAGTTGCGATAGCAATATTATCCAGAACGGTTATGAAGTTTAATTTGGTTTTGCGCACATACAGCCACAGGGCTATCATCAAGCCCAGTGTACCTCCGTGACTGGCAAGACCTTGATATCCGGTAAATTTCATACCGCTATCCGTAAATTTGACCGGGAGTATGATCTCTAACGGATGTGCCAGGTAATAAGCCGGTTCGTAAAACAGGCAGTGTCCCAGTCTGGCTCCGATCAGTATCCCGAAGAAGCAGTAAAAGAAGAGTGGATCGAAATACTTTTCCGGTATCTTCTGGTCTTTATATAAATATCTTACAATAACATAGGCCAGTGCCAGACCTATAGCCCACATGACTGAATAATAACGGATGGAGATACCAAAGATGCTGAACATTTCAGGATTCGGATCCCACACAATGAAGTTAAGTATACTATCCATATCTTTTAATTATTGATGGTGTTACGATTTTAAGACTTTAACGGTTGAAACTTTTCGGCTATCATCCGGTAGGCCGGAACCTCTACTCCTGTCTCTTCTGCTTTTTCAATCATCCCGAACAGAAGGCCGTTTATTTCAGAGTCACCTCCTTTTGCTATGTCTTTTTGCATAGAGGCGGTGCTTTCGGGGTCTAATTTGTCTAATACTTTCAAATTATATTCCACCAGATCTTCCGGCAGATTGATGTTTAGCCTGAGGCCTATTTTAAGGCTTTCTTTCGATAGATTGGCGAATGTTTCACGTGGAATACCTTCCTGTTGCAATTCTCTCATAGGAGCGTCGAAATAAGCTCCTGTACATGCCATTGCAGAAATGTATGACCACTTGATGAAAGTATCCCTGTCGATATCGTCGGAAATTTCTGCCTTAATTCCACTGTCAACCAGATGTTGCCGGATTGTTTCAAGTCTTTCTGTTGACACCTGCTCTGATTTATGAGCGCCGTAAACAATCCTGAATATTTTTCCCATCTGATGAACCTCTCCCGGAGAGGCTACATAAGATACGATATAAATGCATCCGTCCAATACGGTTACGTCGCCTACCAGTTTCTTTATTTTCGGGCCTGTGCCGTATACATTCAGCACCGGTATAACCAGCGTATCCTTGTGTGAAGCCTTCCGGATCAAATCCGTTACAGAGTTGAGCGAATATCCTTTTACACAAACGAAAATAACATCTGCCTTTTCTTCATACTCTTCGGCCGTACAAGCTTTTACAGGAATGTAATGTGTGCCTTTCAGCGTAGAGTCTAATTTCAGGCCTTTCTCCCTGATTGCTTCCAGATGAGCTCCACGCGCAATACAGGTAACATTATAGCCTGCCAGTGCAAGAAAACCTGCAATGCTTCCTCCTACGCCCCCAGTGCCGATGATAAGATACCGGGTCTTTTCTCCGTTTGCAGTTGACGGCATAACGCTTTCGGTTGCGGATGTTTTAGTTTGCTTCATTTTGATTTTTGCTCTGATGCATCATTTGCAAATATAACTATTTACCTTATACGTTGAACCGGAAATGCATAATATCGCCATCCTGCACCACATATTCTTTTCCTTCTACATTTAGTTTACCGGCTTCTTTTACAGCAGCTTCCGAACCGTAGTTTATATAATCTTCGTATTTGATTACTTCTGCACGGATAAAGCCTTTTTCAAAGTCCGTATGTATAACCCCGGCACACTGCGGAGCTTTGCTCCCTTTCAGATAAGTCCATGCACGCACCTCCTGTACGCCGGCAGTGAAATACGTCTCCAGGTTAAGGAGCTTATAAGCAGCTTTGATAAGGCGTGCCACCCCCGATTCCGTCAGGCCTATTTCCGAAAGGAACATTTCACGCTCTTCGTAAGTTTCAAACTCGGCTATGTCAGATTCTATTTTGGCGGCAACGATAAGCAGGTCGGCATTCTCTTCCTTGATAGCTTCGCGCACCATATCTACATATTTGTTTCCTTTTACTGCACTTTGCTCGTCTACATTACATACATACAACACAGGTTTTGAAGTCAGCAGGAATAGTTCTTTGGCAGCCTTTTGTTCATCCTTGGTTTCAAACTGAACGGTGCGTGCAGATTTACCCTGCTCCAAAGCTTCTTTATATTTCAGTAAAACGTCGTATGCAAGTTTAGCTGCTTTATCGCCTCCGGTCTGTGCCTGTTTTTGTACCTTCTGAATACGCGATTCGATGGTTTCAAGGTCTTTGAGTTGCAGCTCGTAGTCAATTATCTCTTTGTCACGTACAGGATTTACACTTCCGTCTACGTGAGTTACATTTTCATCATCAAAGCAACGCAATACGTGGAGGATGGCATCTGTTTCGCGGATATTGGCCAGGAATTTGTTTCCAAGCCCTTCGCCCTTGCTTGCACCTTTTACCAATCCGGCTATGTCTACTATCTCTACGGTTGTAGGCACGATGCGTTGAGGATTTACCAATTCGGCCAGTTTATTAAGACGTTCGTCGGGAACGGTGATTACTCCTACGTTTGGTTCGATTGTACAAAAAGGAAAGTTTGCAGCCTGCGCTTTTGCGTTTGATAAGCAATTAAAAAGAGTCGATTTTCCAACGTTAGGAAGTCCGACTATACCACATTGTAAAGCCATTATATATAGTTATTTTATTTATTGTCAGATTATTATTACATCCTTCTGTGTGGCAGAGCGGATGAATAAATAGTTTCTTTCTGATTTTCAAGCTGCAAAGATAACCATTCTTTTAATAACTTTTTATCCTGAGTAAGTATATTCAGTATATTTAAGGGTAGGCAGGGAGAGGAATATTTCTATACGAAAGACAAATAAGAGGGATACAAAAAGAGGGATTTTAAATTTCCGGGACAGAAATAAAACCCCTCTTCGGCATCTTTAGATTCGTAGATTATTTGCCCAATTTGCTCTCTACATCTTCTTTAGATAGTTTTTTTGTACAGAAGAACCAGTCATAGCACTGCATATTTTCATCCTGCTTTTCCATGCGTTCTTTTGCTATTTGCGCGGTGCTTGCAGTAGGTACGATTACTTCATCACCCGGACGCCAGTCGGCAGGAAGGGCAACTTTGAAATTGTCTACAGTTTGCAATCCTATCAATACGCGTTTTAGTTCATCAAAATTGCGTCCCAGTGCCAATGGATAATATATGACGGCACGGATTACTCCTTCCGGATCGATAAAGAATACGGCTCTCACGGCTGCCGTCTGGCTCTCTTCCGGTTGAATCATTCTGTATTTTTTAGCTACATTCATGGTCACATCATCAATAAGCGGGAATGTGATTTCAATATTCTCCATCCCTCTGTATCTGATTTTATCTTTGATGGTACGGAGCCATGCAATATGACTGTAAAGCCCATCTACTGAAAGCCCTACCAGCTGGCAGTTCAAATCTTCAAACTCTTTTTGCATCTTACCGAATGTCATAAACTCCGATGTGCATACGGGAGTAAAATCGGAAGGGTGACTAAAAAGTATAACCCATTTGTTTTTGTAATCATGTGGGAATTTGATCTTACCCTGGGTGGTTACAGCTTCGAATTCAGGAGCTTTTTCGCCTATTCTAGGCATTGCATTCATTTCTTCCATAATTATTTATTTTAAAGTGACTGATAATCTTTTTTTCTATTTCAAAGTTACTTAGATTATATCCCTATAACAACAGATTAACTCTATGATTGGATTGATTAAATTGATAAGTTTAGCAGTCTATAACATCTTATTAAAAAAGAGAATCCCGTCCGGCTCATTGAAAGTAATCGAATGAGTGGACGGGACCGAGTTTAATTTTATGTATTTGAGAAAGATTATTTATCCGGAGCTTCCGTATCTTCTACTGAAACATTCATTTCGGGTACGGCTTCATAAGCTTTTTTCCTGTTGTTCCATTTTTCGTAAGTTATGTGTTTCTTTCCGTCGCTATAGGTATAATGGATACATACTTCTTTTTCCCAGTTGTTTTTGGCTGCATTCCATTTTTCTTTTTCCTGGCTTGCTACCCGCCTTTGGTCATTATACGTGTAGCTGAATTTTTCGTAATTGGTTAGTTGCCCGTTATCCATTTTATAGACAAGCTGGGACACGACAAGGCCGTCTTTCTCTTCAGTGTTATAGATGAGGTTATTGTTGTTTTTAGCAACTGCCGCTACACTGTTTATCAGTAAAAGTACTGATAAGATGATCATGTGTTTATAAACTGTTACTTTCATAATGATATAATATTAGTTGGTTTTATTAGCTAATAATCTTAAATTGGGATGCAAATTTAGCTAATATATCGTAATATTGTATCAAAGTGTTTATATATTAAGCTTATTTTCACTATTGATATTCTCTTTGTCTTACAGATTGGTAGCAAAATATGCTACCACCGTAAATCAGGTAGTAAGAAATAACTTCCGATAAGTAATAGTTTGATAAAAAATATAGCCAAAGTAATAGAAATATTTACAATAAAAGCCTTTTCGGTAAAGGCTTTCAAAGAGTGGGAAAATAAGAAGTGGAATATATCCCTTTTGTATTTTTTAAGAATTAAGATGCTCCAATAATATGGTTTGTGATATATCCTGTTACCCGGATTTAGATAATGGCTGTAGCAATAATCTGTATGAATAATATAAGGAATACCATTGCAATCGGATACACGGTAGCGTATGCTACACTTGGCACATTGCTGTCTGTCATGGAATCTGCAGCAGCCAGTCCCGGTGTACTTGTCATACCACCCGTAATAGTACCCAGCATATCTAATATATTAATTTTGAAAATAAAGTATCCGAAGATAACGGCAACAATCATGGGTACGATTGTGATAGCAATCCCTACCCCGAATAAAAGCCAGCCGCTTTCCTGGAAAGTAGATACAAGATTCGTACCGGCAGAGGTTCCAACCTCTGCGAGAAATAGTAATAATCCTAACTGGCGCAACAGCTGATTGGCCGAGGCGGACATAGACCACATGATAGGTCCCGTTTTACCAATTGCACTTAATACAAGGGCAACTATCAGGATACCTCCCGTAAGTCCCGGAGAGAAGGAAAGAGTGTCTGAAAAGGATATGTTTATCTTACCGAAGATAACTCCTAGTACAATACCCATTGCAATGGGGAAGAAATCTGTGTCGGATAATTGCTTTTCATTGTTTCCGAGCAGTTTGCCTAGTTCCTTCATTCCCGCCTTATCCCCTACTACCGTTAACTTGTCTCCAAACTTTAATACCAGGTTGGGCGAGGGAGTAAGGTCAATACCGCTTCGTCTCACCCTTGTCACGGTGCATCCGAAAGTAGCTTGCAGGTTGAGGTGGCCGAGATCATCGTTTACTACATGCTTATTGGTCAGTAATAAAGATTCTGTGGTTTGAGAATTGTGCAATGGGATATCTTTTTCTACTTTTTCTCCCATCAGGATGCCCATTTGCTCCATGGCGCTTTCGCTTCCTACGGCTTTTATGTAATCTCCTTCATTCAGTACGGTTTGTGCAGTAGGCACAATGGTTTCTTCTCCATGTTTTATACGCGAGATGACACCACCGGTCATTTTACGTACATTCAATTGTACAAGGCTCTTTCCAAATACATTTTTATTGCTGATCCTGAATGTATTGCTTACCAATACAGGGTGTTTACCCCTGCGTTCTTTCTCCAGTTTTTCTACTTCTTTATCAAGGTCTATCCGTAATATCCTGGGAAGTAACTTCACAAACAGGATTACACCTATTACTCCGAAGGGATAAGCTATCCCATAAGCAATTGAAGCTGATGGCGAATTGGTACTATCAATAGCCACAGCAAGCCCCGGCGTACTCGTCAAAGCTCCTGCTATCAAGCCTACAATCCGTGGTGTATCTATGTCTAAAGCATATTTTAATCCCAAAGCCGTGAGACATGCAGATGCTACTATTAATAAAGTGATAATGATTAGAGTTTTCCCTTTGCTTTTGAATGAACTGAAGAATCCCGGCCCGGCTTGTATCCCGATAGTAAAGATGAATAATACTAATCCGAAATTTCCCAGTTCTTTAGGGATAACCACACCAAAATGTCCAAATAGAAGTGCAATGAATATCACCGCAGAGACATCCAGTGAAAGGCCTTTAAACCGTATTTTACCCAACATAAAGCCTAAAGCTACTATCAGGAACAGAGCAAAATACGAGGAATTTAATAATTCAGTCAGCATGTGCATAAAGAGTTTAATAGGTGTTTGGGAGTGCAAAGTTACTGAAATCTTTTCGAATAAGATTTCCCTCTATTTATTCTTTTGCAGCTTTTTGCTTGTCCAAATCTCCAAAACTCTTTAATTTGTCCGGGATAAAACGCAGGATTGTATAATCTGCAGACTCCGGCCCATCCGGATAAGAAGCCTCCCAGCCCTGTGTCCATACTTTCTTCTTGAATTCCTTGTCGTTGATGATTTCCACTTTTCCGCGTAGAGTGATACCCAGATAATTAGCTGAATCAAAATAGTATAAGCATACTTTGTCATTCACTACGATTTCCGTCATTTTAAGAGAAGAAGTATTGGTAGAAAGATAAATCGTAAACGGATTCTCTTCCTGATCATACGACTCTTTTAGATGTGGATATAAAGACGGGTTCTTAAGGTTAAGCATGGCCCGTGTAGAGGGATAGCCTTCCGCATCTATTGTAGATAGGAAAACCGTTTTTTCCGATTCAATTAACGCAAGTAATGAGTCTTGGTAGTCAGCTAATTTTTCCATGTCCTTGTTATTTTTAATGGTGGTGATCCATCGTTATATTCAAAATAATCAATGCGCTTCCAGCCAGTTATTTCCCCATCCGAAATCGGCTTTCAGCGGAACGTGCATTTTGTAGGCACTTTCCATTTCCTCAATAACCACACGTTCTACGATCTCTTTTTCATCCGGCGATACACTGAAGTTTAATTCGTCATGCACCTGCAGGATCATTGTCGATTTGAGGTTTTCATGTTTGAAACGCTCGTAAATACGTATCATAGCAACCTTTATAATGTCTGCTGCACTCCCTTGTATAGGGGCGTTTATGGCATTTCTTTCGGCATATCCGCGCACTACGGCATTTTTGGAATTGATATCAGGTAAGAAACGTTTCCTGTTGAATATTGTTTTCACATACCCGTTTTCGCGGGCTACCTCAATGCTTTTGTCCATATAGGCTTTCACATTCGGGTAGGTTTCAAAATAACCGTCGATAAGTTGTTTGGCCTCTTTGCGGTCTACCCCCATACGGTCTGCCAGTCCGAAGACAGAAATGCCGTAAATGATACCGAAGTTGGCTGTTTTAGCCTTGCTCCTTTGTTCACGGGTCACCTCGTCAATAGGAATTTTGTATATTTTAGCGGCTGTAGCAGCATGAATATCATGTCCTGAAAGGAATGCGTCGATCATATTCTTATCCTCACTCAGATGCGCCATAATGCGTAATTCGATTTGCGAATAATCTGCTGAAAAAAACAGACATCCATCATTCGGGATAAAGGCTCTGCGGATTTCTTTTCCCTCTTCATCTCTGATAGGAATGTTTTGCAAATTCGGATTGCTTGAACTTAACCTGCCGGTTGCCGTAACTGTTTGATTAAAAGAAGTATGTATTTTGCCTGTCCTGGAATAAATCAGTTGAGGCAAAGCGTCTATGTAAGTGCTTAGCAGTTTTTTCAAACCCCGGTATTCCAATATTTTCCCGATAACTTCATGTTTGCTGCGAAGACTTTCCAATACATCTTCGGAGGTTGAATATTGTCCGGATTTTGTTTTCTTTGCTTTATCTATAACTTTTAATTTTTCAAATAGCACCTCTCCTACTTGTTTCGGAGATCCTATGTTGAATTCCATTCCTGCCAGTTGATATACTTCCTGTTCTATTTCATTCATTTTGGCAGTGAATATTTCTGACGATTGCTTTAAGGCATCTACATCTATTCTTACTCCGTTCGATTCCATATAGGCAAGTACGGGTACCAACGGCATTTCGATGTCATAGAATAAATCTTCCACTTCGTTTTCCTTCAATTCTTTTTCAAGGATATTCTTTAGCTTTAAAGTAACATCCGCATCTTCGCAAGCATATTTATAAACTTGCTCGGGTGGGAGATCGCGCATATTACCCTGGTTCTTACCTTTGCTTCCTATCAACTCTTCTATTTTGATAGTACGATATTTCAGGTAAACTTCTGCAAGGTAATCCATCCCATGTCTCAATTCGGGTTGAAGAACATAATGTGCAATCATGGTGTCGAAAAGTTTACCTTTCACTTCGACTCCATAATTTTGCAAGATCATTATATCGTATTTAATATTTTGTCCAACCTTTAATGATTTCTCATTTTCGAAGATCGGTTTGAATTCATTAACAATTTTTTGCGCTTCTTCTCTATTTGCCGGTACCGGAACATAAAATCCCTGGTTTTCTTCAAAACTGAAGCTCATACCCACCAAATCTGCCGAAATTGGATCGGTTCCGGTAGTTTCCGTGTCTAGACTGAGAATTTCTTTTGTAATTAATAATTGAAATAATTCATATCTTTTCTCTTCATTATCAATGAGTTGATAGTCACAATTTAAAGAATCTAAACACGCGAGATTTGAGTATTTTTCTTCGCCTGTCTCTTCGGCCGCAAATATTTCAAAGAGATTGCCTTGAACCGGAGCATTAACCGGCTGTTTTTTTTCTGTTTTGAAAACCCGGTCCATTAAAGTACGAAATTCCAGTTCTTCGAAAATTTTCCTCAAACTTTCTTCATCGGGATCTTCGCGAACAAGTTCGTCCATTTTCAATTCTATGGGAACATCAATTTTTATAGTAGCAAGGAATTTCGAGAAAAGTATTTTCTCTCTGCATGTTTCCACTTTCGTTTTTAATGCCCCTTTTAATTCGTCAGTATGTTCAAGAAGATTTTCGACACTTCCATATTGGGCAATTAATTTTTGTGCAGTCTTTTGGCCTACTCCATCACATCCGGGTATATTGTCCGAACTGTCACCCATTAGTCCGAGCATATCAATTACCTGTGCCGGAGATTCAATTTCGAATTTAGCTTTAATCTGTTCGATACCCATTACTTCAAATTCTTTATCTCCGTATTTGGGCCTGTACATAAAAACATTCTCTGTAACCAACTGTCCATAATCTTTGTCAGGGGTCATCATATATGTTTTTATACCTTGTTTTCCTGCCTGTGTAGCAAGAGTGCCGATAACATCATCTGCTTCGAATCCCGGGACTTCCAGAATAGGAATACGGTAAGCACGGATGATATCTTTTATGATAGGTACGGAAAGACGAATAGCCTCCGGAGTCTCTTCTCTCTGTGCCTTATATTGCTCATAAGCTTCATGCCTGAATGTAGGACCGGGCGGGTCAAAAGCTACACCAATATGTGTTGGGTTCTCTTTCTTCAGCACATCTTCCAGCGTGTTTACAAAGCCTAGAATTGCCGAAGTATTAAAACCTTTTGAATTAAGACGTGGATTTTTGATAAATGCATAATATGCCCGGTATATCAGGGCATATGCATCCAATAAGAAAAGCTTGTTCATTGGATTATATATCTAAGTTTTTTATGGTAAAAGTACAAAAAAATACTGTATTAAGCGTTTTATTATTACTTTTGTGCCTGAATTATATCAAATGGATAAATTAGATGCTATAAAATACCCTATTCTTAGTGAACTTGAGCAGTTTGTACACTTATTTGATAGTTCATTAAATGCTTCTAATCCTTTACTCAGCGAGGCTATCACGCATATCAAGCAACAGAAAGGAAAGATGATGCGTCCTATTCTTACGCTTTTAATCGCTCGTCTTTTGGGAAAGATTTCTGGAGTTACATTTCACTCTGCTGTTGCCTTAGAATTGCTTCATACGGCAAGTCTGGTGCATGATGATGTAATAGATGAAAGTGATAAACGCCGTGGACTGGAATCGCTTAATACCTTATATGATAATAAGCTATCCGTTCTCGTAGGGGATTATTTATTGGCTACTTGTCTTGTTGAAGCGAGTTTGACCTGCAATGATAAAATAATAAAAGTAATAGCCAGATTAGGACAATACCTTTCTGAAGGTGAAATACTTCAGTTATCCAACATCCATAGTGAGGAGATAACTGAAAATGTTTATTTTGATGTTATCCGTAAGAAAACGGCTGCTCTTTTTTCTGCTTGTACTACTGTGGCTGCTCTCTCTGTAAATGCTAGTGAAGAAGACACGGAGAAAGCCCGTATATTTGGTGAATATATTGGTATATGTTTCCAGATAAAGGATGATATTTTTGATTATTTTGACGATAAGGTCATTGGTAAACCCACCGGTAATGATTTGCGTGAAGGGAAATTGACTCTTCCTTTGATCTATGCCCTTAATTCTACACATGATAAGCATGCAGAAGCTTTGGCGGTGAAAGTAAAATCCGGTACTGCTAGCACAGAAGAAATCAATCATTTAATTACTTTTGCTAAGAGCAACGGAGGTATAGAATATGCTAAGCAAAAAATGTTGGAATTCAAGAAATGTGCTCAGGATTTGTTCTCACATACCGGAAATGAAGAGATAGAAAATTCATTAAATTGCTATTTGGAGTATGTTGTGGATAGGGTAAAATAATCCTTATTGCGTCTCTTTATATATACTTAATCAATTTATAAATCATAATATTATGTTTAATTCACCAGAGAAGTATTGATAAGATAATTCATTGTTTTTCTTCCCATAATACAATAATAAATAACCCTGCTAAAATGTAAACCATCTTAGCAGGGTTATTTGTTTTCTATTATTGCACCTCTAAAATTGAAAGTTAATAACAGATATTATGAATAGTAGATTAGAAGAATTTAATTTCTTCTTCTTTGATATCTGATAACAAGAGATTGGCCAGCCGACTTGTACCCAACCTGAATAGACTGTTATTCAACCATTCCTCTCCCAATATTTCTTTTACAATGGTATAATATATAAGTGCATCATTTACCGTATTTATACCTCCGGCTGGTTTGAACCCTATTTTATTTCCCGTAAGATCATAATATTCTTTGATGGCTTCACACATCACATACGCAGCTTCAGGAGTTGCGGCAGGCTGTTGTTTTCCTGTAGATGTCTTGATAAAATCTGCTCCTGCATACATGGATAGGATAGAGGCTTTTTTAACATTTGAAGCACTTCCTAAAGCTCCTGTCTCTAAAATAACTTTTAGAATATTATCTTTAGATACATCTTTAATTTCCTGTATTTCATCACACATAGTTTCATAATCACCGCTGAGGAATTTTCCAACGGAGATTACTATATCAATCTCATTTGCCCCTTCCATTACCGCCAGGGCTGTTTCTGCTATTTTAATCTCTGTGAAGGTTTGTGAGGAAGGGAAACCTGCTGAGACAGCAGCTATTTTAACTCCTTCAACCTCTAAAGTATCTTTTACGATGGCGGCCATGTTAGGATAAACACATATGGCTGCTACATTATTAATATCCGGGAAAGAATCTTCAAACTGATTTACTTTTTCAGTAAATTTCATGATATGTTCTTCCGTATCAGTTGTGTTTAAACTAGTAAGATCTATGCAGTTGAAGAGAAGCTTTTTGACCTCTTCAGTGTTGTTTGCAGCAACTTTTTCCTGAATGATTTTAGCTGTTCTTGTTTTTACCTGCTCATCATTCAGATCGGTATTATATTTTGCCAGCGTATCCAGATACTTATCGCTTTCCTGAGTATGCATTTCCATTGTTGTTATCTAAGTTTATCGTTATTAATATGTCTTTCTTTATCTCTTTTTGTTTTCTTTTCCAGGTTGCGCTGAAAGGCTTCTGTGAGGTCTACACCTGTCTGGTTGGCCAGGCAAAGAAGCACCCACAATACATCTGTCATTTCATCAGCCAGGTTACTTTCTTCTCCTTCTTTAAAAGATTGATCTCCATATTTTCTTGAGATTACGCGTGCCAGTTCCCCGACTTCTTCAGTAAGTATAGCCATATTTGTCAATTCGCTAAAATAACGAACCCCATATGTTTTTATCCATTTATCTACTTCTTGCTGGGCTTCTTTAAGTGTCATTATTCTTTGTTTTTTGAGTCTATACAAATGGTAACAGGGCCATCATTCAATAGTTCAATTTTCATCTCTGCCCCGAATTCTCCGGTCTTTACTTCTTTTCCCAGATAGTTGCTTAATTCCTTACAAAAATCTTCATATAAAGGGATAGCTATTTCCGGTCTTGCAGCTTTTATATAAGAGGGCCGGTTGCCTTTCTTTGTAGAAGCATGGAGTGTAAATTGGCTTATTACTAATATTTCCCCATCCATATCAATTACGGATTTGTTCATTACTCCGTTTTCATCATCGAATATCCGCAAATTAGTAATTTTCTTACATAAGAACGATATATCTTCTTGATTATCAGAGTTTTCTATACCTACTAAGACTAAAAGTCCCCTTTTTATAGCTGATTTGCATATTCCATTGATTGTTACTGAAGAATGGCTTACCCGTTGTATTACAACTCTCATTATTATTTAATTTTACTGGAATACAAAATTAATGATTAATATGTATTTACTTCAGAGTATCTTTAATTATTTTGGCTTTTGATTCTCCTACCACCTTTACAAGTTCTTCTAATGAAGCGTCTTTAATTCTTTTTACACTTTTAAACTCTTTAAGTAACTGGGTTTTTGTCTTTTCTCCTATTCCCTTTATTTCGTCCAGAGCGGATTTTGTTTGTCTTTTACTGCGTTTATCTTTATGAAATGTGATAGCAAAACGGTGCACTTCATTTTGAATTTGCTCCAGTAATTTAAATGATTGACTCGTTGTTTTCAATCCGATTATTTGTGGAGGAAATCCGAATAATAATTCTGAAGTTTTATGTCTTTTATCTTTGGCAAGCCCTGCAATAGGTATATTAAGGTGTAGTTCATCTTCAATTACTTCACGTACTACTTCCATTTGTCCTTTTCCGCCATCTGTAATTATAAGATCGGGTAGGGGTGATTGTTCTTCAATTAATCGATTATAACGCCGTCTTACCACTTCTTTCATAGAAGCATAATCATCTGGCCCTACTACTGTTTTGATATTATATTTCCTGTAATCCTTTTTAGAAGGTTTTCCCATTTTAAATACAACACAGGCAGCTACAGCGTCAGATCCCTGGATATTTGAATTGTCAAAACATTCAATATGTACAGGCATTTTTTCCAGGCTTAGCTCCTTCTGTATTTCTTTCATAATCCTCACGTTTCGCTGTTCCGGATTAAGCTTTTCTGCCTGTTTGAGCCTGTCAACTTTAAATTGCTTTACATTTAATAGAGATAGATCCAATAGTTTCTTTTTCTCTCCCCTTTGAGGTATGGTAAATGTTACGCCATTCAATTCCAAATCCAGCTCAAACGGCACAATAATTTCGTGTGATTTGCTTTTGTATCTTTCGCGCATTTCTATTATTCCTAATGCTAAAAGATCTTCTTTGCTTTCGTTTAATCTCTTTTTATATTCAAAAGTAAAAGCTTGTGTTACCGCTCCATTGGCTATGTGTAAATAGTTTATATAGGCCGAATTGTCATCATCAGCTATTGAGAATACATCTATGTTATGGTGGACAGAACTTACAACTTCTGATTTTGCACGATAGTTCTCTATAATATCATACTTTTCTTTTATTCTTTGCGCTTCCTCAAAATTTAAATTTGCTGCCAGTTCTTTCATTTGTGCTTGTAAAGACCTGCTTATATCTTGCGTATTTCCTTTAAGGATTTCCTTGATTTCAGCAATGTTCTTCATATATTCTTCATGTGACTGCTTTCCTATGCATGGAGCTAAGCAGTTTTTTATATGGTATTCGAGACAAACGCTGAACTTCCCCGCATTTATATTTTCAGGTGTAAGGCTTAAATGGCATGTTCTAATCGGATAGAGTTGTTTTACCAAATCCAATAATGCATTCAAGGATGGTATATGGCTATAAGGACCAAAATATGTAGAACCGTTTCGTATTATATTTCTTGTTTTAAACACTCTTGGAAAATACTCATTGCTTATACAAATAGATGGATAAGTTTTATCATCTTTGAGCATCACATTATATCTTGGCTGATGCTTCTTTATGAGATTATTTTCGAGCAGTAAAGCATCTTCTTCGCAACTTACAACAATATATTTAATATCTGCAATCTTACCTACTAATACTCTTGTTTTTCCCGGTTCATGCTCTTTGCTAAAATAGGAGTATACCCGTTTCTTTAAGTTTTTAGCCTTTCCAACGTATATAATATTTCCCTCGGAATTTAAATATTGATAAATCCCTGGACTTTCCGGAAGGCTGCCAATTATTCCTCTTAAATAATCGTTTGTATTTATAGGTTGTATATCCATTTACATTTCTTTTTGGAACATAAAACTATATTAAATTTTGGGTTTTAGTCCTCATTATGAATAAGTTAAATAGTTCTTTTTGACGTTTTGTTTCACGTGAAACGTGGAACATTATCTACCCAGCAAAACAAGAAGAACATTGATGTCACTAGGAGAGATACCGGGAATTCTACTAGCTTGTGCTAACGTTTCGGGGTTTATCTTAATAAGTTTCTGTCTTGCTTCAGTAGAAAGAGATTGGAGGCTATTGTAGTCAAATTTATCTTTAATTTTAATAGACTCTAACCTTTCGATTTTAGAAGCAATCATTTTTTCCCTATTTATATATCCTTGATATTTTATTAATATTTCCGCAGCTTCTATTGTTTCTTCTACTCTTTCCTCAATTTTATCTAATTCTTTCTGGAAAGCAGGAATATGTTCTTTTATATTTGTTATGTTGACTTGCGGCCGGTTTATTAGATCTATTAGTTTACAACCTTGCCGCAATTCTGCACTGCCTAAAGATTGAAGCGTGGAATTTATAAGAGCGGGCTTTATTGAATAGTTTTTTGTGAATTCAATAATTCGATCAATAGACTCCCTTTTTTTCTTTAACAATTCATGTCTATTTGATTTTGCCAACCCTAAGTTGTAAGAACGCTCTGTTAATCTCATGTCCGCATCATCCTGGCGTAAAAGAATCCTGTACTCTGCTCGCGAGGTAAACATACGGTAAGGTTCGTCAACTCCTTTGGTAACAAGATCGTCAATAAGAACTCCTATATAAGCTTCATCTCTACCTAACACAAAAGGTTCTCCGCCATGACAATTGATATGAGCATTTATTCCTGCAATTATTCCTTGCCCGCCTGCTTCTTCATATCCGGTTGTTCCATTTACTTGTCCTGCAAAAAACAGATTCTTTATTATCTTCGATTCCAAGGTATGTTTTAATTGTGTAGGATCGAAGAAATCATATTCTATAGCATATCCGGGACGATAGATAATTAAATCTTTAAATGCCGGTATTTTCTTCAATGCTTTTACTTGAATATCCAATGGAAGAGAAGAAGAAAAACCATTTAAGTATAATTCCTGAGTAGTTTCTCCTTCTGGTTCCAGAAAAAGCTGATGCTGTTCCTTATCCGGAAATGTAACGATCTTGGTTTCAATACTCGGACAATAGCGAGGTCCTATACTTTTTATTTGACCATTGTAAAGAGGAGAGTCCGGAAGTCCTTTTCTTAATACTTCATGCACCTCTTCATTAGTATAACACATCCAGCAGGATAGTTGTTTTAAATAACGTACACTTGTATTCATAAAAGAAAACTTATGAAAATCATTCTCTCCTGGCTGTGTATCCATCAAATCATAGTTTACACTTCTTCCATCTATGCGGACAGGAGTTCCTGTTTTCATCCGATCATACTTTATTCCATGGGATGCGATGGATTCGGTCAAATAGTAGGATGCCGGTTCTGCCATACGTCCACCTGCCAATTGAGTTTTTCCTACATGCATCAATCCATTGAGAAAAGTTCCTGCTGTAATTATGATGGTTTTAGCTTTAAAAGTAACTCCCCATAATGTAATTAAGCCTTTTACTTCTCCATTTTCAATTATGAGTTCCTTGACGGTGTCTTGCCATATGTGAAGATTAGGAATATTTTCGAGTATTTCTCTCCACACCCATATAAACTTGTTACGATCACACTGTGCACGGGGGCTCCACATAGCTGGTCCCTTAGAACGATTGAGCATTCGGAATTGAATGGCAGTCTGGTCAGTAACTAATCCCATATATCCTCCAAGAGCATCGATCTCACGCACAATTTGCCCTTTTGCAATCCCTCCAACAGCGGGATTGCAGCTCATTTGTGCTATTTTATTCATGTCCATTGTAATAAGACATGTCTTCGATCCTAAATTTGCAGCAGCAGCAGCAGCTTCGCAACCTGCGTGGCCGGCACCTATAACTATAACGTCGTATTTGAAATCCATTAATGTGTTTATTATACTCTTTATTTAAACATGCAAATTTACTAAATAGTATGTAAAGAGTTAGATAAGAAAAGGAAAAGAATGTAAACGAAAATAGGAGAGAAGTTAAGCGGCTGGTTAATGTTACCCTTATAATAAGGAAATGTAAAAGCAGAAAAAATAATAAATATGCAGTAAAACTAATATTACTGCATATCAAGAGCTTTATTTTCTGCTTTCTCCATAATTTCTCTTTCGCCCGGTCCTTTATCATCTATTCCGCAAAGGTGAAGAATGCCATGAATGATTGTTCGGTGCAATTCTTCTGAATAGTCTGTTTTATATTTTTGTGAATTTGTTTTTACTGTATCCAGACTAATAAACAGATCACCAGATATGATATTTTCTTCGCTATAATCGAAAGTTATTATATCTGTATAATAATCGTGCTGTAAATATTCACGATTAACTTCTAATATTTTTTCATCAGAACAAAAGATATAAGCAATCTCTCCAATCTTTTTCTGATAAGTTGATGCAACGGATTTGATCCATGCAGTAGTTTCTCTTCTTTTTATCGAGGGCATTTTAACTCCTTCTGTTTGATAAGTGATAGCCATATTTAATTAATAAAAGAATAAATAACAAATAAATATTGATGCAATAATGCCGGTAAAATCGGCAATTAATCCACAAGTTAAAGCATATTTAGTTTTCCGTATACTCACGCTTCCGAAATATACAGCCAAAATATAAAATGTAGTATCAGTAGACCCTTGGAAGATACTGGCCAGACGTCCTACGAAAGAATCTGCTCCGTAAGTTGTCATTGCATCTACCATTAAGCCACGTGCCCCACTACCGCTAAGAGGTTTCATTAAAGCTGTTGGAAGAGCCTCTATAAAAGAGGTATCAAGACCGGCAAAGGTTACTATATATCTGATACCGGAAATAATCAGATCCATAGCACCTGATGCCCTGAACACTCCGATTCCTACTAAAATTGCTATCAGGTAGGGTATTATACGTACGGCAGTTCCAAATCCCTCTTTAGCTCCTTCTACAAAGGATTCATATACATTGATCTTCTTGCGTATACCGGATAATATAAAACTTATAATTACTATAAACAGGAATATGTTTGCAAAGAGGCTTGAATAAGTTCCTATACTTTCACGAGGTAATACACTAAAGAAATATATAATTGTTCCGATAATAAGACTTATTCCTGCAAGAAAGAGAAGTAGTGTCTTATTAAATAAATTTATTTTCTGGTATATACTTACTGCAATGATTCCTGCCAGAGTTGAAAAGAAAGTGGCAAGCAAAATGGGAATAAATACATCAGTGGGTTGCGCAGCTCCTAATTGTGCCCGATATACCATTATACTTATAGGTATTAAAGTAAGCCCTGACGTGTTTAAGACCAGAAACATGATCATGGGATTACTGGCTGTGTCTTTCTGAGGGTTTATTTCCTGAAGTTCTTTCATTGCTTTTAACCCTATTGGAGTCGCTGCATTATCAAGTCCGAGCATGTTAGCTGAAAGATTCATAAAAATAGATCCGGTAGCCGGATGTCCTTTAGGAATATCAGGAAATAACTTTGAAAAAACAGGGCTTAACCATCGGGAAAAAGTAGCAATAAGTCCACCATTTTCGCCGATTTTCATAATACCAAGCCACAGAGATAACACACCGGTTAAACCAAGGGATATTTCAAAAGCTGTTTTTGAAGAGCTGAATGTTGAATTAATAATATCGGTAAATACTTCTGTATCTCCCCAGAAAATTAATTTTGCAAGAGCTACAACAAATGCAATAATAAAGAAAGCAATCCAAATATAATTTAATACCATAAAAAACAATTATGAGGCACTAGTTTACAAAAGTAAGAAATGTTTTTAGTTTCCTTTTCTTTTTCACTAATTTTGCCTTTCTGATTAGTGGGGATTTTATAATTAGATTATACATTTTTTAACAAATAAATCAATAAAATGAAAACCTTAACAGTAAATAAATTAAATTTAAATGATACAACAGTTGATAATCTTTCTTCCTTCATGGATAAAGAGAGAGTAGAATATCAACCCATAAGTTGCGTGAATTGGCAAGAATATCCTTATGTGCCAAATGCTAAATTTAGAATTGCTTACACGGATAATGCTTTCTTACTTAATTATAAGGTGGAAGAAAAAAGCGTGCGTGCAAAATATGGAAAAGACAATGAAGCTGTATGGACAGATTCTTGTGTTGAATTTTTTGTAATTCCGGGAGATGATGATATTTATTATAATATAGAATCTAATTGCATAGGCACTGTGTTAGTAGGAGCAGGAGCTGGAAGAACCGGACGCGAACCTGCATCCAAAAGCGTGATGAGTCAAATCCAACGTTGGTCAAGTTTAGGAAAAAAAACATTTGAAGAACGTGTAGAGAATACTCAATGGGAATTATCTTTAATTATCCCTTTTACTATATTTTTTAAGAATGATATTCAAAGCCTTGGTGGAAAAATAATAAGAGCCAATTTTTACAAATGCGGTGATGAGCTTCAAACGCCCCATTTTGTTTCGTGGAATAGGATAGAAGTACCGGCTCCTAACTTTCATGTCCCGGAATTCTTCGGAGAACTTAAATTAAAATAATTTTAATACTTACATATTTACAACTTATAAAATCATTTCCCGTCAGGAGATGGAATTATAAATAATGCAAAGAATGATGTAAAGTCTTTGGAAACATTTATTTTTGCAGGATGCTACACGATAGAAAATATATTGCTAAAAGATTATTTCAGGGAATCTTGAGCGCGGCAATCCTTGCATTGGTTTCTTATTCATGCGCTAATATAGGAACTCCGGATGGAGGAGATTATGATGAATTGCCTCCCCGTTTTATTCGGAGTAATCCTCAGGCAGGGGCGTTAAATAATACACGAACAAGAATTGTACTTGAATTTGATGAGTTTATAAAGCTGGAGAACGCATCGGAAAAAGTAGTTATATCACCTCCACAAATTCAAATGCCTGAAATTAAGCCTGGTGGAAAGCGTATTACAGTAAATCTTTTAGATAGTTTGAAGCCTAATACAACCTACACGATAGATTTTGCTGATGCAATTGTAGATAATAATGAAGGAAATCCCTTAGGTAATTTTGCATTTACTTTTTCTACCGGTAATGTGATTGATACGATGGAAGTATCCGGCATTATGCTGGATGCGTCTAATCTGGAACCTATAAAAGGTATGCTGGTTGGTTTGCATAGTAATTTGAATGATTCAGCTTTCTTAAGTATTCCTTTTGACCGGGTTTCGCGTACGGATAGTCGCGGACAATTTACTATTCGTGGAATAGCTCCGGGTTCTTATCGCATATATGGGTTGCAGGATGCAAATCAGAACTTCATGTTCGATCAAAAAAGTGAGATGATTGCTTTTTCTGATTCAGTAATTATACCACGTTTTGAAGAACGTATTCGTCAGGATACAGTGTGGAAAGATACTATTACTATAGATACTATTATTTCAAGAAATTATACTCATTTCCTACCGGATCATATTTTATTGAGAGCATTTAAAGAAGAAGTTACCTCACAATATTTCATAAAAAATGAGCGGCTTACTAAGAATAAATTTACTTTTTATTTTTCTGCTCCTGCTGATACGTTGCCTACCATAACAGGATTTAACTTTGATGCAGACAATGCATTTTTGATAGAGAAAAGTTTAAAGAACGATACAATAAATTATTGGATTAAAGATTCTCTTGTTTATAACCTGGACACATTAAAAATGTCTGTTTCTTATTTATACACCGATACTCTTGGTATGCTTGTTCCGACCACGGATACTTTACGTTTAGCTACAAGAGCTTTAAAAGGAGGACAGGAAAAAGAAAAGAAAAAGAAGAAGAATGATGAAGAACCTGAACCAACAAACTTTTTAAATGTAAATGTTTCCGCACCATCATCAATGGATATTTATAATAATATTAAACTGGAGTTTGAAGAGCCGTTAGCATGGTATGATAGTACGGGTATCCATCTGGAAGAAAAAGTGGATACGCTTTGGCAGCCGGTTCCTTTCCTTTTCAGGCAGGATAGTGTTAATATTCGGAGATTTGAGCTTTTAGCAGGATGGGAGCATGAAAAAGAATATAAATTTTCGGTTGATTCTACAACATTTCATGGCATTTATGGTTTATTTACGGATGGTATAAGCCAAACTTTCAAAGTTCGCTCGCTTGATGAGTACAGTTCTTTGTTCCTAAATATAACAGGTGCAGACTCGTTGGCAATGGTCGAACTTTTAGATAGCCAAGATAAGCCTATTCGGAAAGTCCCTGTAGTAAACGGACAAGCAGATTTTTATTACTTGAATCCGGGAAAATATTATCTTCGTTTGTTTAATGATAAAAACGGAAATGGAGTCTGGGATACTGGCCTCTTCGAAGAAAACAGACAACCCGAAATGATGTATTATTATCCTCAACCTTTAGAGTTGAAAACAATGTGGGAAGTTACACAGGATTGGGATGTGAATACGGTTGCTCTTGACAGGCAAAAACCAAATGATATTAAGAAACAAAAGCCTGATGAAGATAAAAAGAAAAAGCGGGAGAGACCACAGCGAACAAGGAGGCGTTAAAAGCCGTACTCTCTATAGTATATTATTTGTCCTGTTATTCATTGGAAGTTTGCCGGTTAAATCGCAGTGCGAAGCTGAAAATAATGCTTTTAGCCCGGGAGAAATGCTTACCTACGATCTGTACTTTAACTGGAAATTCATCTGGATAAAAGCAGGTGATGCCCGGTTAACTACCCAAAATGCTACATACCAGGCCAAGGCAGCCTATCGTATGGATTTGTATGCTATTACTAATAAGCGAGCTGACCGTTTCTTTAAAATGAGAGATACAATTACCAGCATTTTTTCAAAAAAACTGGAACCTATCTATTTTCGAAAAGGAGCTGAAGAAGGAAAAGGTTATACGGTAGATGAAGGCCATTTTTCTTATAAGAACGGACTTGCTTATGTAGATCAGAAACGTGTAAAAAAGGATGGTTCGCTTATTACTTCTCAAGAAAGTGACAGTAGATGCATTTACGATATGTTGAGTATACTTGCACAGGCGCGTTCTTTCAATCCGGATAAGTATATGCTCGGGCAACGTATCAATTTCCCTATGGCAACGGGAAGAAAAGTAGAAGAGCAAATTCTTATATACAGAGGGAGAGAAGAGTTTGAAGCAAACAATGATATCACTTATCGCTGTCTTGTTTTTTCCCTCGTAGAAATGAAAAATAATAAAGAAAAGGAAGTCATAACCTTTTATATAACCGATGATAAAAACCATCTTCCGGTTCGGTTAGATATGTATTTAAATTTTGGTTCAGCTAAGGCTTTCCTGAAAACGACACAAGGTAACAGGCATCCTATAACATCTATCGTAACTAAGAAATAAGTAATTTGAACAGCGGCCGGAAGTTTGATACAAAATAATTCATGGAAAATAAAAAAAGTAGAAAGCGTAAAATCTGGTTAACGCTTATTATTGCCTTAATTTTGGCTTTCAGTGGATTTGCTTATGCAAGATACTATTTTGTATTTGGAGAAGGAGTAAAAGCCGGAGAACTCAATTATGTGGTTTATAAAGGTATTCTATTTAAAACCTACGAAGGCAAAATGGTACAAGCCGGTTTCAGGGGAGATAAGCCAGGTGCTATTCAATCGTATGAATTTGAGTTTTCTGTAGAAAATAAACAAATTGCGGAGCGTTTAATGATGGCTGGCGGGAAAAATGTGGAATTACACTATAAAGAATATTTTTCTGCTTTACCCTGGAGGGGATATTCTAAATATGTAGTTGATAGTATCATTGCCATAAGAGATAAATCTGGCATGGAGTATTGAATGCAATAATTATTTCCTGAAAGAAATCTGGTTAAAATATTTATTAATAAGGGAGATTTCTTAGTACTTGTTTAAATTTCCCACAGAAACTTTTTTATAGTCATTTTCACTTTGTTAACCCCTATTTCATTCTTTTCTTACCTTTTCATAGGCTTGGAATAGCCTGTTTTTAATATCTTAAAAAAACAGTGCCTTGATATACAATAATAAATTCTTTTTTAATATCCATAATATATGCATTGTAGCTTTATTATCTGCTAATAAATGCTCATTGGAATTTATGAGGAACTATGTATATAAGCCATATATGATAACCCTTAAACGAAGTAGTATACAACGTACTTACGAACACCTATCTGCCCCCGCGGGGGCAGGTCCTTTGCCCTGGGCAGTACAAAGGTGTTGCCCTGCCCAGGGCAACTATGCTTTCGTCAGTAGGTAAGAGGGTGTTGGCACTTGACATGCAATGAAGTGCGAAAGGAGGATACAAGGTTTCACTTCCCTATAATACCAACAGTCTTTTCTGTTGCTTTTAAAACTCATTCTGGGATGCATCACAATCCTTTTTCCGGATAAAAATTTAAATAGACTCTTATATCTAAATAAAAAAGCTATCCAATCATATATCTTGAATAGCTTTCCAATGCGTATTTATTTGAATTTATTTATTTAGTTTCCATTCAAAACCATCTTTTGTATCTTTTACTTCAAAGCCAAGAGCTGTTAATTCATTTCGGATTTTATCTGCAATTGCCCATTCCTTATTTGCTTTAGCATTCATGCGCTGTTCCAACAGCATATCTACCACTTTTCCATAAGCTGCCTCACGGTTATCTGAAGTTCCGGCTTCTTCTTTTAGCCCTAAAAGATCAAACATGAAAACATGGAAAAGAGATTTTAATTCTTCCAAATCATTTGCACTAATACAAGCATTCCCGGCAATTATGTTATTTATAATTTTTGCCCCGTCAAATAGATGTGCTATAACAATAGGCGTATTTAAATCATCATTCATTGCTTCATAACATTTTGCTTTTAAAGCTTTCATATCCACATTGGAAGAAGCAGAGGGAGTGATTTTATTTAGATTGTTTATTGCTTCCATAAGGCGCTGCAAACCTTTTTCAGAAGCTTGCAGGGCTTCGTTGCTAAAATCAACAGTACTTCTGTATTGTGCCTGTAGAATAAAGAAACGAATAGTCATAGGAGAATAGGCTTGTGTAAGCAAAGGATGGATGCCTGTAAAGAATTCGCTTAAAGTAATAAAGTTACCTAAAGACTTTCCCATCTTGGTACCATTTATGGTTATCATATTATTATGCATCCAGTAACGTACCATGTCATCTCCCTGAGAAGCTACAGATTGGGCTATTTCACATTCGTGATGAGGGAAAATAAGATCCATGCCACCTCCGTGAATATCGAAATGTTCTCCAAGGTATTTTTTACCCATTGCCGTACACTCACAGTGCCATCCGGGGAATCCGTCACTCCATGGAGAGGGCCATCTCATTATGTGTTCAGGTTGAGCCTTTTTCCATAAGGCAAAATCAGCCGGATTATGTTTTTCATTTTGTCCGTCAAGTTCACGGGTAGCATTTAAAACATCTTCCAGGTTGCGTCCTGATAATTTGCCGTATTTATAATCTTTATTATATTTTTCTACATCAAAATAAACAGAACCCTCACTTTCGTAGGCGTATCCTTTTTTTAGAATTTCGTCTACTAATTGTATTTGTTCAATAATATGTCCTGATGCATGCGGTTCGATACTCGGTTCTAACACGTTTAGAGCTTCCATTGCTTTACGATAACGGTTAAGATAATACTGGACTACCTCCATTGGCTCTAAAGCCTCTAAACGGGCTTTTTTTGCGATTTTATCTTCGCCTTCATCTGCATCATGTTCAAGATGGCCCACATCTGTTATGTTGCGTACATAACGAACTTTATATCCCAAATGAGTAAGATATCTGAATAATACATCAAATGTGATAGCTGGACGTGCATGCCCTAAATGAGCATCTCCATATACGGTGGGGCCACAAACATACATTCCCACATGAGGAGAATGAAGAGGCACAAATAGTTCTTTCTTTCTATCTAATGTATTATAGATTGTTAGTTTATGTTCCATAATTGAATTAAATTGAATCACAAAGTTACAATAAAATCCTCAGTTGGTGGCTATTTGGTTTTAAATGTTGTGAAAGGCTATTTCTTTGTATATTTGTAGCCGGATGGAAAATAAGAGAGTATTATTAGGGATGAGCGGTGGTACGGATAGTTCCGTATCTGCTATTTTATTGAAAGAAGCTGGTTATGAAGTAACAGGTATTACATTTCGTTTTTATGAATTAAATAACTCCCAGGAGTATTTAGAAGATGCTAAAGAATTAGCTTTAAAGCTGGGAATAGAGCATATCACTTATGATGCACGCGATATATTTAAGGATAAAATAATAAATTATTTCATTCAGGAATATATGGCTGGGCGCACCCCTGTGCCTTGTACTTTATGCAACAATTATTTGAAATGGCCTTTATTAGCCCGGATAGCAGATGAGAATAATATAGGATTTATTGCAACCGGCCATTATGTGAAGAAAGAATATATAGATGGTTATTATTATATTACTTGTGGAGCGGACCCGGATAAAGATCAATCTTTCTTTTTATGGGGGTTAAAGCAAGATACACTCTCAAAAATGATTCTTCCTCTTGGTGATTTAACAAAACAACAAGTACGTGAAGTAGCCTCTGCAAGAGGGTTTCGTAAAATTGCTACTAAAAAAGATAGTTTGGGTGTATGTTTTTGCCCTATGGATTATCGCAGTTTTCTTAGAAAGAACGTGGATTTAGCCTGTTTGAAGGCAGGAAAATTTTACGATGAGCATGGAAACTTTATGGGAGATAATGAAGGATATCCTTTTTATACAGTAGGGCAGAGGAGGGGACTTGGAATATACCTGAATCGTGCCGTTTTTGTAAAAGAGATAGAACCGCAGACTAATCGTGTAATTTTAGGAGATCTTCATTCCCTTGAGAAGACGGAAATGTTATTGAAAAATTGGAATGCTATAAATCGGGATCAGTTGCTTGACAACGAGAATATTATCGTGAAAATAAGATATCGGAAGCAAAAAAACAGATGCCGGGTAACTTGTACTCCTGATAATTTACTCCATGTACAGCTTTATGATCCATTGACTGCCATCGCACCGGGGCAGGCTGCAGCATTTTACCTGGACAACAGAGTGTTGGGCGGGGGAATTATTGTATAAAACCTTTTCAGGAGTTTAATTCAAGTAACTCTTCTATATACTCCCGGGTATTGCTTAACCTGGGTACTTTATGTTGCCCTCCCAATTTTCCTTTCTCTTTTAGCCAGTCATGGAATAAAAATTTCCGTGCTACAATTACTTCCAACGGTTGTAATGCAATGTCTTTATATCGCTTTGCTTCGTAATCAGAATTGATCTCTTTAAGTGTATCATCCAGTATTTTACCAAATTTATTTATAGAATCGGGCATTTTGGCAAACTCGATCAACCACTGATGCCGGCATTTTGCATTTTTATCCATAAACACCGGGGCTGCTGAGTATTCAGTGATTTGTGCTCCAGTCTTTTCACATGCTTTGGATAAGCCTTTTTCTGCATTATCAATAATTAATTCTTCTCCGAAGGCATTAATAAAATGCTTTGTTCTGCCTGTTATAACAAATTTATAAGGATGTTTAGATGTGAATTTTACAGTGTCGCCTATCATATATCTCCATAAGCCGCAAGAAGTACTGATAAGCATTGCATAGTTTTTATTTAACTCTACGTCTTCCAGGCAATAAGCTCTAGGATTTTCCTTTTCCAAGTCTTCCATAGGAATGAATTCATAAAAGATATCGTAGTCGACCATTAACAACATAGATTGGTCGGAAAGGTCGTTTTGCACACCAAAGAAGCCTTCTGATGCATTGTAAGTTTCTACATAATGCATTTTATCAGATTTAATCAGCTGTTTGTATTGTTCTCTATAAGGAGCAAAACTTACTCCTCCATGAAAAAACACTTCGAGGTTTGGCCATACTTCCTCCAGTGTTTTTTTTCCTGTTATTTCTAATACACGTTTAACAACTACCAACATCCAGGAAGGTACACCAGATAAGTTGGTAACATTAACTTTATGGGTGTTTTTTGCTATTTCCTCAATTTTACTTTCCCATTCGTTCATCAGCGCTATTTTTTTGCTGGGCACACGGATAAGGTTCACCAGAGGATTTACATTTTGTATTAATATGGCGGAAAGATCTCCAACAAGACCGTGCTTAGAATTATAATTAGGACTATGACTTCCACCCAGTATTAGCCCTTTTCCACTGAAAAAGCGGCTTTTAGGATTCATTCCCAAATAAAGAGCTACACAATCAAACCCACCTCTGTAGTGTATGTTCTGAAGAGCCTCTCCACTTAAAGGAAGAAACTTACTTTTATCATTTGTCGTACCTGAGGATTTAGCAAACCAGCGTATTTTAGAAGGCCATAATACGTTTTTTTCTCCTGCACGTATTCTTTCTACATAGGGCTTTATATCATCATATGCTTGTACCGGTACCCGTTTTTGAAAATCTTCATAATTTCTTATTTCACTATAGCTATGTTTTTCTCCCCATTCAGTGTTTGAGGCTTTTTTTATCAGCTTATGAAATATCTTATTTTGTATATGAGCCGTTTCTGTTTCATACAAATCTAGTTGTTTTAGCCTGAGATTGAAAATTTTACTAACTAACCTTGTGGTATTCATTATATTTAATAAAATTGCTAAATGATATGCAAAAGTATACTTATTTATCTATATAGCTGTACAACAACTTATTTTTTTTGTTGTTTTCACTATTAGGATTTATTTTTTCTATCTTTACGAAAATGATAACAATGGGCGAAAATATGAAAATAGGGATACTTACCTCAGGGGGAGATTGCCCCGGAATTAATGCTACAATAAGAGGTGTATGTAAAACTGCTATAAACCATTATGGGATGGAAGTTATAGGAATACACAGTGGTTTTCAGGGATTAATAGATAAAGATGTAGAAGTGCTTACTGAAAAGTCTCTTTCAGGTCTTCTAAACATGGGAGGAACTATATTAGGCACATCCCGTGAAAAACCGTTTAAGAAAAAAGGTACTAACTCGGAAATTGATAAACCGGCAATCATACAGCAGAATGTGAAAGATATGGGATTAGATTGTATTGTGTGTATTGGCGGTAATGGGACTCAGAAAACAGCTGCAAAGCTATCGGAAATCGGTTTAAATATTGTATCTGTACCTAAAACAATTGACAATGATATCTGGGGCACAGATCTCTCATTTGGCTTTGATTCGGCGGTGAGTATTGCTACAGACGCTATAGACAGGCTTCACTCTACTGCTAGTGCTCATAAAAGAGTTATGGTTATTGAGGTAATGGGACATAAGGCGGGTTGGATTGCGCTTTTCTCCGGTATGGCAGGGGGAGGTGATATTATATTGTTACCGGAAATACCTTATTCTATTAAAAATATGGGAAATACAATTATAGACAGGCTTAAGAAAGGAAAAGCATATTCTATTGTAGTTGTTGCAGAAGGTATAAATATTCCGGGCGAAGGAAAAAAACGTCCTGCTGAATTTATTGCTCAGGAAATAGAATATGAAACAGGTTTTGAAACACGTGAAACCGTGTTAGGGTATATTCAGAGGGGAGGTTCTCCTACTTCGTTCGATAGAAATCTTGCTACGCGAATGGGTGGATATGCAGCAGAATTAGTGGCCAATCGGCAGTATGGAAGAATGGTCGCCTTGATAGGAGATAAAACTGAATCTGTACCTTTAGAAGAAGTAGCGGGAAAATTGAAACTTGTAACGGAAGATCATGAATTAGTAATACAAGGAAGAAGAATGGGAGTTTGTTTTGGATAAAATATTGTGATAAATGAATAAAAATATGATTTATTCATTTATCTCCTCATTTTCATCAGGAAGCTCAAGGTCACTATTATCGATTATTGATTCTGTTTCTTCTACAGGTACGTTGCACTGTGTACTTTCATCATTTTCACTAAAAACAGGAACTTCATTTTCTGCTTTTATAGCATGGATTTGATCTAAAAATTCTTGTTCATTTTTAATCTTTTTGAGCGCCATCTGTGCTGCATTTTGTTGAGATTCTTTTTTAGAGTATCCGATACCTGTTCCTCCTGATAATCCTTCTATTAAGATTTCTGTTTGAAATACAGGATTACTTTCATGATCAAGAAACTGTTCAATTAGTTCGAAGGATATTGTTATTTTATTTTTTTGACTCCATTCGATTAATTTTGACTTGAAATTAACCTCTTTTCGTGCTATTTTGTCAAGATCTATGTGCTTACCTATAATTTTTTCTTCCATGAATTTTTTGCAAGCATCATATCCTTTATCCAAATAAACAGCCCCAATTAATGCTTCAAAAGCATTACCACACATATAGCTGTTGTGAGAAGAAGAACGCGTAGAAGACTTGATTAACTTATCGAGCCCTATTTCGATGGCAAGTTTATTTAATGTGTCCCTTTGTACTATTTTAGATCGGGTATTGGTTAAGAAACCTTCTTTTTTCTTTTCAAACTTAGTGTAAATGATGTCTGCCACTACAGCGTCAAGTATAGCATCACCCAAAAATTCTAATCGTTCGTTATTGAGCAAACGGCCCTGCTGAGACTTTACTGAGGAGGACTTATGTAGTACGGCCTGTTCGTATATTTCGATATTTTTAGGATAAAATCCAAGAATTTTATAAAAAGAAAAATAAGACTCTTTATTCTTCTTGAATAAGAGCCTTATTTTATCTATATTAATATTTTGCACAATCTTATTCAGCGTATTTCTTAAAGATTACACATGCATTATGTCCACCAAAGCCAAAAGTATTTGATAGAGCAACATTTACTTCACGTTTTTGAGGTTTGTTAAACGTAAAGTTAAGATTATAGTCAATATTTTCGTCCTCGTCTCCTTCAGCATGATTTATAGTTGGAGGAACAATTCCATTTTTAATCGCTAAAATGCTGGCTATTGCTTCTACTGCTCCCGCTGCACCAAGAAGGTGCCCGGTCATAGATTTTGTAGAACTAATGTTGAGCTTATATGCATGTTCGCCAAATACTTCTTGTATGGCTTTTACTTCAGATATATCTCCTACCGGAGTGGAAGTACCATGTACATTGATATAATCAATATCTTCAGGATTTAGCTCCGCATCTTCCAAGGCATTTCTCATTACTAATTTAGCTCCTAAACCTTCAGGATGAGAAGCAGTTAAGTGATAAGCATCTGCCGAAAGACCTGTACCAACAATTTCTGCGTAGATCTTTGCACCACGGGCTTTAGCATGTTCCAATTCCTCAAGAATGATACAGCCACCGCCTTCTCCCATAACAAAGCCATCACGGCTTGCACTGAATGGGCGAGATGCAGTTTTAGGTTCATCATTCCGGGTTGAAAGTGCATGCATAGCATTAAACCCTCCGATTCCAGCTACTCCAACTGCTGCTTCGGAACCACCTGTTACAATTGCATTGGCTTTTCCTAACCGTATGTAATTAAACGCATCGGAAATAGCATTTGTTGAGGTAGCACAAGCTGAGCAGGTTGCAAAGTTAGGTCCGCGGAATCCATACATAATGGATATCTGACCTGCTGCAATATCTGAAATCATTTTGGGTATAAAGAAAGGATTAAATCTCGGTCCCTTATCCTTGTTAACTGCATAGTTACCAACTTCTTCCTCGAAAGTGTGTATACCTCCGATTCCGGCTCCGAAAATAACTCCTATTTTGTCTAAATTCTCATTTTCGATGTCAAGTCCTGAATCTGTAACGGCTTCTTTTGCCACAGCTATTGCATATTGTGTGTATAAGTCCATCTTGCGGGCCTCTTTACGGTCAATAAACTGTGTTACCTCAAAACCTTTCACTTCACAGGCAAATTGTGTTTTGAATTGTGTTGCATCGAAATGAGTAATGGGGCCTGCCCCGCTTACCCCATTAATAAGATTGTCCCAGAATTCCGGGACAGTATTACCAATCGGAGTAAGAGCACCAAGACCCGTTACTACAACTCTTTTTAATTCCATATTATGAAATTCTGGATTTACTTAGCGTTAGCTTCGATATAAGATACAGCATCACCTACAGAAGTGATTTTTTCAGCTTGATCATCTGGAATAGAAATACCGAATTCTTTTTCGAATTCCATAATTAATTCCACTGTGTCAAGAGAGTCTGCTCCAAGATCGTTAGTGAAGCTTGCCTCGTTTGTAACTTCTGATTCTTCAACACCTAATTTATCAACGATAATAGCTTTTACTCTTGATGCAATTTCAGACATAACTTTAAGTTTTTAATTAATAAATCGAATTATTTGTTTAAATTTGCAGCTGCAAAGGAATGAATATTTATTTTTCCTAGCAAATATTTAAGCAACTTAATTCGTTTTTTTGCGCATTTTTTATAGTTCTGTGCATTGATTAACCAGTTTTATGAGTATAAACATAGCAATTTTTGCTTCCGGCTCAGGAACAAATGCTGAAAATATTATTAAATTTTTTAATAAAAAAGTGTCAGTAAATATTGCACTGGTCTTATCCAATAAAAAGGATGCATACGTGTTTGAACGAACGAAAAAATACAATATTACTTCACATGTTTTTACTAAACAAGATCTGATTGATACGGATAACGTTCTTTCTATACTTCAACAATATAAGATTGATTTTATAGTGCTTGCAGGATTTTTACTTCCTATTCCGAAGGGTATCCTTGATAAATATCATAATTTGATAATAAATATTCACCCTGCTTTACTTCCTAAATATGGGGGGAAAGGCATGTATGGAGATTATATTCATAAAGCTGTTGTAGATGCAGGAGAAAAAGAGTCAGGTATAACTATTCATTATATTGATGAAAAGTATGACGAAGGTAATATTATCTTCCAGGCTACCTGTATGATTTCTCCAGATGATTCTCCTGAAGATGTTGCATCTAAAGTGCATGAACTGGAATATAAATATTATCCCCGGGTAATTGAAGATGTTTTACTCCGTGAAAAGCTTATGAACTGATTCAATATATTCTTTTTATTATTCTCATTCATGAAACTAACTTTTTATCCGTATGATCTCGTATTGCGGAATCTATTTACTGTAGCTGCTTATTCAAGAACTTTCACTCCGGGCGTTCAGGTTGAAATAGAATATGAAGGTTTCGTTGGATATGGGGAAGCTTCAATGCCTCCTTATTTAGGAGAAAGTACTCAATCTGTCTTGAGTTTTTTAAGTAAAGTCAATCTGAATAAATTTCGCGATCCCTTCGGGATGGAGGATATCTTAAAATATATAGATAATATTGAGACGGGTAACACCGCGGCCAAGGCTTCTATAGACATAGCTTTGCATGATTTGATAGGGAAGTTATTAAATACACCATGGTATAAGATATGGGGATTAAGTAAGGAGAAAACTCCTTTTACCACTTATACCATAGGAATAGATGAAGAGAAAGCAATTAAAGAAAAGACCCTGTTAGTAAAAGACCGGTTTAAAATTTTAAAAATCAAATTGGGGTCGGATAATGATAAAGGAATTATAAAAGCCATTCGTGAAGTTACGGATTTACCTTTGGCTGTCGATGCAAATCAAGGATGGAAAGATAAGCTCAAAGCCCTGGATATGATTTGCTGGTTGAAAGAGCAGAATGTGGTGATGATCGAACAGCCTATGCCAAAAGACAGCTTAGAAGAAATTGCATGGATTACTCAACATAGTCCTCTTCCTGTTTTTGCCGATGAATCAGTACAAAGATTAGAGGATATAACGAAATTGAAAGGGGCTTTTACGGGTATCAATGTTAAACTGATGAAGTGCACCGGAATGAGAGAAGCATGGAAAATGATTAACCTTTCAAAGGCTCTTGGGATGGAAGTCATGTTTGGATGTATGACGGAAACTTCCTGTGCCATTTCAGCAGCTGCCCAACTGTCTCCTTTTGTTGATTTTGCAGACCTGGATGGAAACCTTCTGATTAGCAATGATCTTTTTAAAGGAATGGAAATTGCCGATGGGAAGATTATACTAAATGATCTACCGGGTATCGGGGTCGAAAAGCTTACTTTATAAAAAAAAGGAGAGTGTCCAAAAAGTCTTCTGTCATTGCGGACTTGATTCGCAATCTTTTGCTCTGTAGCTTACAGAGAAGATCCCGGGCCAAGCCCGGGATGACAACTATAATTTTGAGACACCTTTCTGGATTTGAATACGACTGATGTATCTTGTTATCCTTCTATTATTATTTTTCTGGTTTGAATTTCACCATTATCTAAGTAAAATTGGATAAAAAATATACCGGTATTTAGTTCTGCTACATTAATAGAAGATTCGCCCGGAGACAGGGATCGTATTTGTTTTCCTGTAACATCCATAATCCTGGCTTTCCGGAAATTACCCTGAATGTATAAAACATCTTTCGCCGGATTGGGATATACATTGATCTGCTCGCTTTTATCGCTTTCAATGTTTGTTCCGTTGTCTATAAAAGAAGTTCTTACTTCGGAAATAAAATTTCTCATGAATGCTGCCTGTTGTTGGGTAAACATGCAAGCACATTCCAAACTATAATCCATATAGTTTTCAGTTTGAACCAGATTCCCGCATTGATAAATATCTCTTCCACACGGGATCAATGCATATTGGTTATAATGAGTAAGAGGAGTATCATCAAACCCGTCATCATGCGTTGTTAACGAGCCGTCATTGTTTTGTATAATTTGCAGGGAAACATGCTTTAGACCCAAATAGTGTCCCAACTCATGTATAGCCGTATTAAATGTCGACTTAGGGTTGGCATTGCTTTTACCTCCAAAGGTATACCATGTATCTACTGTGAGCCCATCCAGTAATGCTCCTTCTTCGGATTTTAGCCAGTTATCCCAAAATTCCGTATCTGCTTCCAGTATCCATTTTTTGAATAACTCAAACTCTTCTGTATTCTTATACTCCGGATTGGTAACAAAACCCCCTACATTCTTTTTTCCGTCAAAACCCCCTAAATCTACTACGTAAATATTTGCATATTTTGTGTGGTCCCAATTTCTTGAACTTCCATCGTCATTAAACTTAAAGGCATACCTTACTTTAATATCACTTGTAGAAGGAAGTTCATAATAATCTTTTTTTGTTTCGTAATAGATGACACCAGTTGTGAGATTTCCTTGAGGGCCTTTTATGGCAAGCTCGAACTTTATATAAGGGTTTCCTATTACAGGTTTGAATGTATCTCTTACTTTTTCTTCATGGGTATCAGAATAAGCAGCATTGAGAGCATCTATCATCGTTTTTATTTGTGAAATATCTATTTTCTCTTCCGGAGTTTCTGTATTATGTATCACATGCACCACAACAGGAATTAAGATGGTGTCTGTAGAACTTAAATCTGATTTACCGGTAGGAACTTTTTTACCTGTTGAGTTTCCAGAGCCTTCTTTTATATCTGTTGAGGAAGATTCTACGCTAAAATCATGGATGGTAATATTTTCCGGTAAACCAGGTCTTAGCTTATTGCTCATCAAGCTTTGCAAAGGACTGTTATTTCCATCGACAATAGGAGCTTTTAAACTGTCACAATCTATAATTCCCTGATCGTAATAAGGTTTATTGTTGTATTTTACATATTCTTCCAGCCTGTTTGTAGATAAATATATATTATTCACTTTGGCGCAAATGAGGCCGTCTACTATTTCAGCAGGACCTCCCGGTTGTGTATATACATATCCGTTCGGACGAGGTTCGGGAGTATTATTTAAGGCAAGATAATCGATATTATAATATCCTGCCATGCTTAAACGTGAGGTAAAATCTTTCTTTGTTGTATACCGACTTGTACAGGAAGGGATAAGATATAATAACGGAATCTTTTGATCACCGATTTGTGTGGTATCCAGAAAGCTGACTTCTACATAATCATACAGTCCTTTTCCGGAAATAATTTCCGGCACTACCCATTTATCTCCCGGTTTTGCATCCATATCTACCCATTTAAACCATTTTTTGGTACGGGAATCCCATACATACGACTTATTTCCTTCACGATAAGCAGCAAAGGCTCCTGCATATGCCCCTTCACTACTGCCACCGCTGTGCATAGTTGAATATGTTCTTTTCTCAATCCATGAAGCTATAGCTGTTTTAGACTCATTTGTTTCAAACATAGGAGCTGTAATAGTTGTATCCTTTACAACGGTATATGTGTGAAATCCATATGAGTATTCCGTTGCCATCCAATAATTCCAATGGGAACTGATGGAAGCAAAAGGTGTGGACTCAGCTTTCAGGTGTATTATTCCTATCGAAATAAAAAACAACAGGATGAATGTTTTTATAATATTATTCATGGATGAATATTTTTTTATTGTAAGTTGCATTGAAGGTACTTAATTGTATAATATATACCCCGGTCCTTACATTGTTTAAAGGAATAGAGTATTGATTTACATGAGGTTGTTTACTGTCAGAAGACATAATTATACTCTTTTTTATGAGTTTACCTTCAGTATTGTAAATCATAACATGATTAATCTTTTCATCTGAATTAATATACAATTGTTTGCTTTGAGAATTGTAATATGCAGATATTTCACCTTGTGTTACATCTTTTACGGATACAGGTACTACTTCATTCCAGAAATAAATCATCTCCGAACTTAAACTCCATCCGCCCTGGTATGCAGAATACCAGAAATTGGAATCTTTTTCTAAATAATCATATTCCGGATTATATACATTCTTTGTTTTTCTATCCGGTTGGAATTCTTGTGTTTCCCAGTTTGGATAATATTCTATGATTTCTGTTAATTGATCTTTGTCATTATAAAACATTTCTTTTTTTAATGAATTTCTTTCCCCTTCCTCACGAATGATTTTACTGATTGTAGATATATTTCTTTTTTTACTATCATATTCATTATAAATATTCATGTAAGGGTTTTCTATGCCTGCATCGTTATACATCCAGGAGGAAATTTTTTGTGGTTTGTCGATGTCAATAAAATCAGAATATTCATTCCTAAAATCAGGTCTTAATTCTCCGTTGTTACCAAATGAAAATATAAGCATTTCTACAAGATTACCGTCATTATCATACGTATAATATTCTTTCCGTGAAATTATCCATTCTGCAAGGTCTTTGTCAAACCTCATATCTGTGACACTATCTTTCTTACCATCATTATCTCTAAAGTATTCCGTAGATGTGGAACCAACCCATTCTCCATCTTGCCATGCGTAATATTTATAGAGTTGAAGATTTTGGTTGCTATCGTAGAAAGAGCTGTCGATACCGATGTTATTTTCTACTCCATTATAATCTATAGCACTTGCAAATGAAGCTATATGAAGGTGGTCTTCATTATAATAATTGTATTCTCTTGCTGTAAATTCTCCTCTGCCATTATAAGCATGGATGGAATCCAGAAGAAAGAGCTTTTCCGTGGCAACCTTTTTATTTGAAAATAAATTTGCTTTTCTTTCTATATTTTCATTGAATGGATTTATCTGAGCATTAATGCTAATAAAGGCTGATAAGAATATAAAGAAAAAAGGTAGTAATTTTTTCATCTCTCTTATTTTTTAAGGGGTTATTAATTGAATGAAATGCACACGTATCTTATAGCTTATTTCAGGAAATAAACTAGTTTAATTTTTTAGAAATATAAATGTGATTTGGTAGGCCTAACAATTACAGCAGTAAAAATAATGATAGAAATGTAATACTGTAGTTTTTGCAATTATTCATATCTACTTTTGGTTTTGGAAAAGCTACTTTAAATCTACGCAACTGTCTATTTAGTGGCATGTTACAGTGAAAGTGCTAATTTAAAGTAAGTGGATAGCCCATATTTATAAGAGAGGTTTTAATATGTTGGTTTCAGGGTCAGCTATGTAGCTTTTCTATTTCAAGAAAATAGTCGTATATATCCTTTGCCGTATCGAGATACATTTTTTTTCTTAACCGGAATTTTGCGCTTTCTATTCCTCTTACTGATTTATTGGTAAGTGTGGCAATCTCTTTAGTACTCATACCCATTTTTATTAAAGTAGAGAGGCGTAAGTCTGTCAGACTTAATTTTGGGTGACGACTTTTAAGTTTATCATAAAATTCATGGTTGTCTTGTTCTATATAATAAGAAATCTCCCTTTCCATTTTATCAGAAACAAAAGGTGAGAAAATAATATCCAGTTCTTTCAGTTCATCTAAAATTGCAGATTTATTGTCTATATTGTTTTTGATCTTGCTTAGCGATTTTTGAATATGTGGAAAAGATTCAAATAAGCTGATCAGGTGCAGAGTGTTTTCTTTGGAGTAAGTCAAATCAGATAGAGAGTTATCTTCCCTTTTTGATATTTCTGATAACTGCTTATTTACCTGTATAAGTTGCTTTCTGCTCTGAATTAATAATACCAAAATAAAAATTATTATAAGCATTAGCAATGCAATTATAGCTAACAGAATAAAGGATGTATTACTCTTTGGAAATAACTCGTGTAAGAGATGAAGGTACTGTAAGTTGTATTCATTCATTTGAGTATATCGGCTGTCAGCAGCTACTTCCAAAATTAATTCTGTAGCTTTTTCTTTCTTTCCATTGTCTATAAGAAACCGGCAATAAGTGGGTAAGATTATGGAATAAACTACAGGGTTTGAATCTTTGCTCAATGTTAATGACTCGGTAAAATATTGTTCAGCCAATCCTTTTTTATTTAGCTTGAGATAAGCTAATGCAAGATTACCTAAAGATATGGGTTCATTTTTTTTGATTACTACGGACAGTCGCCTTACTTCGAGGTATTTTTCCAAAGCTTTCTCATACTGTCCGGTTTCCATGTAAATATCTCCTAAATTAGATTGTGCATGGAAGGCAGTTTCATCGTCTTGTGCAGATTTAGCTTCCTCCAATGCAAGCAAGGCATATTTTTCAGATAGTTCATATCTTTTTTGCATTCCGTATAAAGAGGAAATGCCGGTGTAGGCAGTCGAAAGTAATAAATGGCATGAGTCGGGAGTTGATTCTATAAGTTTTGTGTATAAAGTTTCTGCCAGAGGATATTGTTTCAAAAGAGTTTTATTCCAGGCTGATGCGTTTTGGATCTCAAATTCAATATGAAAAAGATTCTTTTCTTTTCTGTTATTCTTAAATTCGTTAAAGTAGTTTGAAGTTATATTTATGAGCTCGTCACCCCTGATAAAGTCTCCATTATTAATATAATCTTTTGCACTCTTAATCATCTGAAATATACTATCCTCTATTTCTACTAGAGCCTTGTCTTTATTTTGAGCATTAATAAATATCGGCAACAGGAAACTATAGAGAATAATAATCTTCCTCTTTAATTGTAGTGTCATATTTTTGTATATTAATAGGTAGTATTACAGCATCTGGTGATCTTTAGTAACTTACGCGATTATTATTTCCCAACGTACTATTCTAGATAAATTAATAAATGCAATAAGAACACTAACAAAGATAAATAAAAACTTTAATTTGTGTCATTTTAAAAGTTATTTCAAGTAATAACTTACTATTTGGAAACTAAAATGAATAAGTTTTTAGTTATGGTACAGGTTTTATTAAGGCAGTACGAAGAGCAGCTTATATATTTTTCTTGCTGATTTTTGAAATTTATAAATCCTATTATATTTATCCGAAAAGACGATTTCTTTGAATTTTATTTTGTATATTTGAAGTCAGATCATCCATAAAGGCATTTAATCTGTTCTTATTACTCTCTCTTTCTTTAAATCGATCTGCAATTGGAAACCCATCAGTTCTCAACTGTAAACTCATCGACTCTCAATTGGAGTCCCATCGACCTGCAAATGAAAATCAATAAACTAATCTTTATCGGAGACCTTACTTATCAGGCTTTGAAGGCTTACTTAGCCTGCTTTGATATCTTACTTCTATCCTTAATATTTCAAGCTTATTTAAATCATATAATTTACCTCATAAAGGAAATAGCCGGTTTTTATATTTGTATGATCGTATATGCTTCTTTTTCCCGTCTTAAGGGGTAATTGCCGCGAAATTCTTCAAATTTCCCGGGATGTTGCTTCAATGCTTGGCTGTCCTTTTGAGGATTATACATTTTCAGATAGGCTTCATTAAGTGTATGCACATATAAAACAATTTGTGGGGGTGGTGGCGGATTAACAGAAATATCTTGTTGGATATTGAAAAAAGAAATCAGCGACTTTAAAGACATACGTGTAGCATTGGCCTTACCATCTGCAGAATAACCGGCAATGTGTGGGGTACTTAGAAAAGCTTTTTCAAGAAGTTTTAAATTGATGTCCGGCTCATTCTCCCAGACATCTATAATTGCCTCGTCTATTTGATGGTTTTCTAAAGCATTCAGTAAAGCATTAGTTTCTATAATTTCACCTCTGGAAGTGTTAATAATAATCGGTTTCTTATGGAGAAGGTCGAAGAAATTTTTATCAGCTAAATGATATGTTGCATATTTCCCATCTTTATTTAAAGGGGTATGGAAAGTGATAATATCACATTCTTTTGCTATTGTTTCCAGATCACAGAAAACTAAATCATCTCCTCTATCCTGTCGGGGAGGGTCATTTAATAAAACTTTCATTCCTAATGAAGAAGCCAGATCATGGATTTTACTACCTACATTTCCTACTCCTACTATTCCGATACAAAGATTTTTTAGATTTATATGTTTTTCTTGTTCCAATAATAATAAAGATGAATGTACATATTGTAGTACTGAAGAAGAGTTAGAGCCCGGAGCATTCGTCCAGAAAATATTATTTTCTTTGCAGTAATCAGTGTCAATATGGTCGTATCCGATTGTTGCTGTTGCTATGAATTTTACTTTGCTGCCTTCCAATAGATCTTTGTTACATTTTGTACGGGTACGTATGATGAGTGCATCTGCATCTTTAACATATTCAGAGATAATTCCGGCACCGGGAAGATAGATTACTTCGTCCGCTATTTTTTCAATACTTTCTCTTATATAAGGAATTTTGTCGTCAACCACTACTTTCATAAGGTTAGTTCTTTAAATACAGTTTCTAATGATTTGCCGGACGGCAGTTCACGAAGTGAAAAATCAGCAACTATTCTGCCTTTATTAATGATTATTGTTCTGTCACTTAACTCTGAAACCTCTTGTAAGGAATGGGAAGAGAAAAGAATGGCTTTTTCTTTTCCCAGTTCTTTTATAAAGCTGTGAACCTCATTTAACTGGTTTGGATCCAATCCTGAGAAAGGTTCATCCAATATTATGACGGGAGGATTGTGGATTAAAGCCTGCGCCAAACCTACTCTCTGGCGATATCCTTTTGATAAAGTGCTGATTTTTTTGTGCAAAACATCTGTCAATTTGAGTTGCCCGGATAATTGCTTTATTCTTGAGGTACTTTCCTGGATTTTATACAAGCCTGCTACATACATCAGATATTCTTTTACATACATTTCTGTATATAAGGGATTGTTTTCAGGCAGATATCCTAATATGCTTTTTGCTTCAATAGGTTTTTTGCTAATAGGGTACCCATTAATAGACACACTTCCCGAATCAGGCGTTATCCAGCCTGTGATAATTTTTATACAAGTTGATTTACCGGCCCCGTTTGGCCCCAGAAAGCCAACGATTTCTCCAGGAGATATACTAAAGCTAACCTCTGAAAGAACCTCCTGATTACCATAAGCCTTACTTATATTTGATACCTTAATAGACATATATTATAGTTAAAGTCCTTATCTTTCCAAGCAAAGGTAATTACTTTCTTTCTTAAATAATTGTCTGTTTATGAAAGATTATATAGTTTTGTCTCCATTCTGTCTTTTTGTATTACTAAGGAAGACACAAGGTTAAATTTAAATATATTGGATATGTCGTTTACCGATTTATGTAACCGGATTTTTTCTGAGTCTATTAATGATTATCATGTGAAAGATAACGTAGATACGGAAATCAATAATCCATATGAAGTAAAGTCTATTGAGTATTATCTTTATCTTAAGAACTGGATTGATACTGTTCAATGGCATTTTGAGGACATTATTCGTGACCCCCAGATAGATCCGGTAGAAGCTCTTGCTTTAAAAAGACGGATAGATAAATCAAATCAGGATCGTACGGATCTGGTGGAATTGATTGATAGTTATTTCCTGGATGAATATAAAGATGTAAAAATACAGGCTGACGCAGTTATTAATACAGAAAGCCCTGCCTGGGCAGTAGATCGTCTGTCCATTCTTGCTTTGAAGATATATCATATGCAGCAGGAAGTTGATCGTACCGATACAACTCCGGAACATCATGCGCAATGTGAGACCAAATTAAATATTCTTTTAGAACAAAGGAAAGATCTTTCTTCAGCTATTGACCAATTATTGGGTGACATAGCAGAAGGTAGAAGATTTATGAAGGTATACAAGCAGATGAAGATGTATAATGACCCTGCTTTAAATCCTGTGCTTTACGGAAAGAAATGATTAATGGCTGAGATTCTGGTTATTCGTTTTTCCGCACTGGGTGATGTAGCGATGACTATTCCTGTTATTTATTCTTTTGCTAAAGAATATCCGCAACATCAGATAACAATGTTAAGCAGGGAAGCTATGCGACCCTTGTTTGAAGAGTCACCGGCAAATGTGAAATTTGAGGGGGTAGATTTAAAAGGTAAATATAAGGGATGGATAGGAGTATTTCGTTTATATTCATATCTTAAAGTGCAGAATTTTGATTATATCGCTGATCTCCATAATGTATTAAGGAGCAAGATTTTGCGTTTTTGTTTTTTACTTTCAGGTAAGAAAACAGCTTATATAAATAAAGGGAAAAACGGTAAGCGTAGGTTAGTACGTAGATATAATAAAATATTAAAAAAACAACCTTCTTCTTTTGATAATTATGCGAATGTACTCCGATCATTAGGGTTTCCTTTTCAATTTAATTTTATTTCTATCTTTGGAAAAGAGAAAGGGAATTTTTCTTCTATTGTAGATATTACCGGTGATAAAGCTAATCAGAAATGGATAGGTATAGCTCCTTTTGCCAAACATATTGGAAAAATTTATCCTCAAGAGTTATTAGAAAAAATCATTGCCTATCTTTCAGAGAAGCAAAACATTAAAATATTTTTATTTGGAGGGGGTAAATTTGAATGCGAAATATTCGAGAAATGGATTAAAACGTATTCTAACATCATCCCTACAATGGGGAAAATGGATATGCATACGGAATTAATTTTGATGAGTTACCTGGATGTTATGCTCTCTATGGATTCTGCTAATATGCATTTAGCTTCTCTGGTGAATACACCGGTAGTGTCAGTATGGGGTGCGACTCATCCCTATTGTGGGTTTATGGGTTGGGGACAATCAGATGTGAATCTTGTTCAAGTAGAATTACCATGTAGGCCGTGCTCTGTTTTTGGTAATAAGCCTTGTTATAGACAGGATAATGCATGTATGAGACATATTATTCCAGAAATGATTATAAATAAAATAGAAAAAGTTATTGCTGTTCAATGATTTATTATGGGTGAAAAGATTAGAAATATTTTATATTATATTTTTGCTTCTATTTGGTATTTGATCTCTCTTTTACCTTTTAAAGTCCTTTATTTTATTTCTGATTTATTATATTTTCCCTTATATTACGTTATTAGATATCGTAGAAAATTGGTTCGCAAGAATTTAATAGATTCTTTTCCTGAAAAAAGTGAAGATGATATTATAAAAATAGAGAGAAGGTTTTATTCATTTTTTTGCGATTATATTGTAGAAACTATTAAGCTTTTTTCTATAAGTGAAAAGAATATAAAGGAGCGTATGGTATTTAAGGGTATAGATGAAATTGAAAAATCCATGCAGGATGGGAATTCATGTTTTTTATATCTTGGCCATTATTGCAATTGGGAATGGATTACATCTTTTCCATTATATGTACAAGGAAATATATTATGTGGGCAAGTTTATCATGTGCTTCATAGTAAAATAATGGATAGATTATTTTATTATTTGCGAGGTCGTTTTAATGCTATAAGTATTCCAATGGGAAGTATATTGAGAAGAATTGCAGAAAATAGATCAATAAAAAAACAAATGATAATCGGTTTTATTTCTGATCAAGCTCCTTTTTGGAATAATATACATTATTGGACAAATTTTTTAAATCACGATACGCCTGTATTTACAGGGACAGAACGAATTGCAAAGAGAACCGGATTTAGTATCTATTATGCAGATATAAAACGGGTTAAACGAGGTTACTATATTTGTGAATTTAAAAAGCTTACCGATTCTCCTAAAGAGTATCCGGATTATGAAATTACAGAAATGTATATGAGAGCTTTAGAAAATACGATAATATGTGCCCCGGAATATTGGTTATGGACCCATAATAGGTGGAAAAGGACTAGGGAAGAGTATAATGAAAGATTGGATGAAACAACAAATAGAGTAAGATTGATATGATTTTTATAAAAGGATATGGCCAAATGTGTAATAATATTCTTCAATATGCACATGCCTATGCGTGGGGTAAGGAAAACGGACAAATTGTTGTTTCTATGCGATTTGCTTATAAGTATAAGTATTTTGCATTATGTAAGGAAAGATATCATAACCCAATTACTTATTTAGTAATTAAGTTTCTATTAAAGTTGAGATTGATAAAATATTATTTGTTTCAAGAACCTAATGATTTATCTTCTAATGTATTAAATGAATTACAAAAGAAACGTGTAAGTGTAATTGATGGTTGGGAATTTCGGTTTCCAGCTCTTTTTTTAAAATATAAAGAAGATATAAAACAATTATTCAAAATAGAAGATAAAATATTTAATAAGACAAAGGAATATTTGGAATCTAAGGCTTCCGAAAACGAGATGTGTCTTGGACTGCATATACGTAGAGGAGATTACAGAAAATGGATGGGGGGTAAATATATGTACGACGATGACACATATGCGTATTATGTAAAACAATTCATTAAATTAAATATTGGTAAGAAAGTAAATGTATTTATTTCCACGAATGATAATAAATTTGATATTGAACTATTTAAAGAAAAAGTAGGAAGTAAGTATATTTATTTTTTTAATAAAAACTCAATTTATGATTTATGTTTGCTATCCTTATGTGATTATATAATAGGTCCTAAGAGCACTTTTTCTTTAGTTGCTTCTTTTTATAGAGATATTCCTATATTTTGGATTGAAAAGCCAAAAGAGGAAATATCTCTGGAGTCTTTTAAAAATTTTGATAATTTGTTTATGTATGCATAAATGAGAGCAAGAGTCTAATTTAATTATTTATAAAATGATTGATAAAAAAATATTAACTTTATTTACTTATCCCCTAACTTTAATTATTAATATTCTTCTAGTTTATATATTATTTTTTTTGTGTCGTTTAATTTTTATAGGGACTAATCTTTCTTATTTCCCCCATTTAAATTATGAACAATTAATAAAAATCTTTGAAGGAGGAATATTATTTGATACAAGTGCTATTTTGTATACAAATTTATTATATATACTATTAATATTACTTCCTTTTCGGTTTAGAGAAAAACCAGGATATCAAAACTTGATTAAGATTATATTCTTTATTACCAATGGATTAGCTATCATTGCTAATTTAATTGATACCGTATATTTTCAATATACCAATAAGCGTACTACTGCTTCTGTTTTTAGTCAATTTGAGAATGAAGATAATATTGCTAAAATTGTTGGATTTGAATTAATAGATCATTGGTATCTTACATTAATAGGAATCTTTCTTTTATTTTTGTTATATAAGTTATATTTAAAGCCTGTCATGGTAAGAGTTAAAAATCCATGGGCTTATTATTTAGTTAATATTTTTTTCTTATTAGTTTCAATTCCTCTTTCTGTCTTTGGGATTAGAGGTGGAATTGGGCATGACGTAAGACCAATAACAATAAGTAATGCGAATCAATATGTCAATCGTCCAATTGAATCTGCAATAGTGCTTAACACTCCTTTTTCTATATATAGGACTATAGGTAAAAGACCATTTAAGAATCCACATTATTTTAGTAATCAAGAAGAACTGGAAAGTATTTATCAACCTATCCATTATCCAGATTCAAGTAATTCTTTTCGTCCATTAAATGTTATTGTTCTTATTATGGAGAGTATGGGTAAAGAATATGTTGGTGCTTTAAACAAAACATTAGAAAATGGTAATTATGAAGGTTATACTCCTTTTTTAGATTCTCTTATAACAGAAAGTTTAACGTTTGAATATTCTTATGCTAATGGGCGTGGAAGTATTGATGGTATGCCGTCTATTTTATCTGGTATACCAAAGTTTGTGGAATCCTTTTTCTTAACTCCTGCATCTTTGAATGATTTATCAAGTATTGGAGGAGAACTTAAAAAGAAAGGTTATTATACTGCATTTTTTCATGGGGCGCAGAACAGTTCAATGGGATTTCAAGCATATGCCCGTTCTGCTGGTTACACTGATTATTTTGGTAGATCTGAATATAACAATGATAAGGATTTTGATGGTAGGTGGGCTATTTGGGATGAGGAATTCTTACAGTTTTTTGCAAATAAAATAGGTGATTTTAAAGAGCCTTTTGCGCTAGGATTATTTACTGCAACTTCTCATCATCCATTTGTAATTCCAGATCGTTATAAAGATATTTTTATAGAAGATGCACTGCCTATCCACAAATGTATACGTTATACGGATAATGGTCTGCGGAAGTTTTTTGAGAAAGCGTCTAAACAATCTTGGTTCGAAAATACGTTGTTTGTCATAACTGCTGATCACACTAATCAAACGAATCATTTTGAATATCAAACTGAAATTGGTATTTTTTCCGTACCAATAATTTTTTATCATTCTAATGATGAAAAATTAAAAGGTTACAAGAAAGAGCTTGCTCAACAAATAGATATTATGCCTTCTGTATTAAGTTATTTAGGTTACGATCTTCCTTTTATTTCTTTTGGTTGTAATTTATTTAAAACTCCGGAGGATAAGAGATTTGTGGTAAATTATGTTAATGATATTTATCAGTATATTGAGGGAGATTATTTGCTACAATTTGATGGTGAAAAATCTATAGGATTATACAAGTTTAAGGATGATGTTTTCTTGAAAAATAATCTTACTGGCATAGAATCCGAAATCCAAAACAAAATGGAAAACAAATTAAAAGCCATTATACAACAATATATGGAGCGAATGAATAAAAATGAAATGATAATAAAGAAATAATGGATATTGAAATAAAACACAATTTGTTAGAGGAAAATTTAGTGAGGATAATTATTCCTATCTATAAACCTTTATTAAATGAATATGAAAAAATATCATTTGACAGAACATATTTAATTTTAGAAAAATATCCCATAACTATTATAAAGCCAGAGTCACTAAATATAGATGATTTACTTATTAATTATCCCAGAGCAAAAATAGAAACATTTAAAGACTTTTTTTTCAAAGGAATTGATGGTTATAATATGTTGATGCTTTCAGAGGAGTTTTACGCTCGATTTATGGATTCTACATATTTATTAATTTGTCAGTTAGATGCTTATATCTTCTGTGATGAACTAAAGTATTGGTGTAAAAAAGAATATGATTATATTGGAGCTCCCTGGATAGTTCGTCCAATATATCGTTTTCCATTGTTTAGGTTTACATCTTGGATTAAAAAAAAATATTGTTCCTTTTTAAATAAGCCTAATGGACAAATAACCAATTTTAAAGTAGGAAATGGAGGTCTCTCATTAAGAAAGACAGCAAGTCATTTAGATGTTACAAGGAACTTGAAACCGGTGATTAATTCTTATCTTTCACATAAAAAGCGACATCATGTATATAATGAGGATGTCTTTTGGGGAGTTGAGGTAAATAAACATGGATTCGAATTTTATTATCCGGATTATAAAGAGGCTTTGAAATTCAGTTTTGATAAGTATCCAGCTTTATGTTTTAAATTGAATAATTACCAACTTCCTTTTGGATGTCATTCGTGGTATAAAAGGAAGATGAAACGTTTTTGGTTACCTATTATTTTAAATGTAAATAAGTAAATAACAAATCTGTTTTTAAGTTGATTAAAAATGATAACGCAACCTATATTTTATATATTTTAAATAAAGTAACCAAGAAGTGGCATATTGGGGATATTTAAATATATAATTTGTTACATGTTTAAGACTACATTTATTAAACATACCTTTTTGCATAAGAAATTTAAGAAATGTACACTCTCCTAATCTGTCATACTTAATAAGTTGCTTGGAAGTTAACTCTTGTTTTATGTATAAAGGCAATTTATCTTGCCACTTTTTATGTAATCTCTCTAGATCTTTGAGCCACTCTTCAGAGAAAGCGCCTTGTGAGTAGTGTTGTACAATGATATTATTACAGACATAATTCTGGTATTGAATCGCTACCGAAAGAGAAAAGTCAATATCATAGCAATGAAATTTATTAAATGTTTGTTGATCAAATTTTATATTTTTCCATATGCTGCGAGAAACGAATAGGCAAAGTCCGTCTAATGTTATTACAGGAGTAAAATCAAGGTTATCAGGATTGATTCGATGGTAATGCTTCTTTCCCTTCATATGTTGGATATAATTTGCTCTCATGTCTTTATAACATGTATTCCAACCAGTTAATCTTTTTAACTTAAGAATACTACCTGCAAATCCTATAACACCACATTTCTCTTTTTTTAATTGTTGTATTATTATCTCTCCCCAATTTATTGTATCAAAACAAACATCTTCGTGCACAAAACATAGATAGTCATATTTTGCTTTAGATGCACATAAATTATAAACTTCACAAATTCCATAGTTTGTGGCTCTGTTATCAAATGCGATAAATTCGTATGGAAGTTTCCCAATACTTTTTTCTATATTATATTTTAAAGAAAGGGCGGCTTCCGGTTTAATAGAGCAACAAATAATTGACAGCATATTATTAAAAAATAATTTAGTAAGTTTTTACTCTATCAGTTGATCTCCTTCGTTCAATTATCTTGGCAACCATAATGAATTGATAATGGCTTAATAAACAAGCGTTAATGAAACCTGGGACACCATCTTTAAACCCTCCTTTCAGTATGTATACCTTAAAAAAGCGAATAAGAGGTCTGTAAAGCAATGCTAGAATACCATAATTCTTATGTTTTTTCTTTTCTAACTCATTATCAGTATATTCATTTGTTTTTTTTACGAATGTGGTGATGCTATCATTTGCCAAGTGAATAAGAGCTAAATCTTTATATTTTGCTGGAATTTTATAAACTGTTCCTTGAACAATAGGCATACTGTGAACATGGGGTGGCCACACAGTACCGTCTCTTTTAAAGAAACGCAACTGTCGGTCAGGATATCCACCATGTAGAAAAGTGTTCATAAAAAAATTCTTTCTAGGTATATAGATGCCTGAATCGCAATTAGGTTTTTGTATGTAATCATATAGATATTTTCTTAAAGCCTCTGAAATTACTTCATCGGCATCTACCATTAATACCCAGGGGTAGGCTGCTTGTTGTATGGCGAAAGTACGTGCAGGTTCTGCAATGGTATATCCATTTCTTTTAAATATGGCTATTCTACAGTTATATTTTTCAGCTATCTCCCTCGTCTTATCTGTACTTTCCATGTCGCAGATAACTATTTCATCAAAATCTTTAGCTGATTCAAGAACTTCTTTTAAATACTTTTCAGCATTGTACGTGTTTATTACTACTGATATTTTCATATTTATTTTATTTATATGATTAAGAGTAACCCTATTTCCTGCCAAAATCCGCCGGTATCTCCCCCCATTCTTTAGTCTCCCATTTAATGATTTTAGTCGTATAACTATTTTCTCGTAACCATTTCTCTGCGCGGTCTATTATCTGGAATAACTCTTCCGTGTTAGAATTCCGTGTAAGCAGTGTCTTGCACTTTTTAGCTTTCACCCAGCTCATAGCAGTTTTGCTGTCTGTGTATATCGGCATTTTAAGCTTCTTCTGTTTTAGAAGAGCAAGACCGTGGACTATTGCTAGGAATTCACCTATATTATTAGTACCTAACATGGGGCCAAAATGGAAAATCTCTTCGTTGGTTTGTATATACACTCCCCGGTATTCCATGGCACCGGGATTTCCACTACAAGCAGCATCTACTGCCAGGCTGTTGCGTACAACGGTAGATGGCCAGCTTTTCTTTATTTCTTTCTTTACTTGTTTTCCTATATAAAGGTAAGGGGAGGAGTTGAACGCCTGCTGTGCTTCTTCTTCTTTTTCAAACGATTTATATTTAGCACCTTCAAAGCCTTTGGTTTGGCATAAACATTCTTCCCATGTAGAGTATATTCCAGGTTGCAATCCTTCCCAAACTACGTAATATTTCTTTTTAGGCATTATGATGTGCTTTTCTGGTAAATAAAGGACGGAGGATATAGTATCCGATCAGGCATGCTAAAATTACTCCTGCGGAATTAGCAGTAAAATCTAACCAGTCTCCCTCTCTGTTAGTCGTCAAATATTTCTGTACTAACTCCATAAGTCCTCCAAAAAGAATAGGGAAGCCGCCTCCATATATAATAATTGTCTTTAAGTTAAAGTCTTTTGTATGTTTCCTTAAATATTCAAACCATATTACTCCTGATAGCCCAAGATACATGCACATGTGTATTACTTTATCTAAATTCTCGATAGTATTTAAAGAGGTTTTAGGTGGTTTGAACAAAGATAAGTAAGTAATCATTATAATAACAATAATGGACAACGGATATTTCATTATAACTCTAAACATACTATAAAACTTAATTAAGTGCATCAAAAGTACGAAAGTTTTCATAAATTTGCATGTTTAGGGTTCATAAAATAACATTTTGTAAGCAATAGATAAATTTAAGATGAAAACAGAGAGGGCGAAGTTCGGAAGTAAATTCGGAGCTATATTGGCATCTGCAGGATCTGCTGTTGGATTGGGTAATATTTGGAGATTTCCTTACGAAACAGGAAACAACGGAGGTAGTGCTTTTATTCTCATTTACCTGGGATGTGTGTTGGTCTTGGGGATACCTATTATGATCTCAGAGTTTGTAGTAGGTAGAGGGTCTCGCGCTAATACGGCGGGTGCTTATAAGGTATTAGCCCCCGGAACCCAGTGGAAATGGCTTGGATTTATGGGAGTACTTACCGGATTTCTTATATTAGGTTATTATTCGGTGGTAGCAGGTTGGACTTTGGAGTATACTTTTACAGCCGTTACAAATGGTTTTTCCAATAAAACCCCGCAAGATTTCATAACACTATTCGATACTTTTTCAAAAAGTCCTGTACGTCCTATAATCTGGCTGATCCTAATTTTACTGGGAACACATTATATAATAGTAAGAGGGGTGAAGAAGGGCATAGAAAGGTCTTCAAAGATTATGATGCCTTTACTTTTTGTCATTATTATAGTGCTGGTAATCTGTTCAGTGACACTGCCGGGTGCTGAAAAAGGACTGGAATTTATATTGAAACCGGACTTTAGTAAAGTTGATTCTAGTGTTTTTCTTAGTGCAATGGGACAAGCGTTCTTCTCTTTAAGTTTGGGAATGGGCTGTCTTACCACATATTCCTCCTATTATAGTAAAAGAACAAATCTAACGAAAACTGCATTGAGTGTTGGTGCTATTGATACTATGGTAGCTATTCTGGGCGGATTAATCATATTTCCTGCTGCCTTTGCTGTAGGTATTAATCCGGATACAGGCCCCAGCCTAGTTTTTATTACATTGCCAAATGTATTCCAACAGGCTTTTGGTAATCTTCCTGTGCTTGCTTACTTATTTTCATTAATGTTTTATGTTTTATTGACTGTAGCTGCTCTTACTTCTATGATATCTTTACACGAAGTAGTAACGGCCTACGTTCACGAAGAATATAAATTAACCAGAGGAAGAGCGGCAACTATTGTAACGGCAGGATGTATTTTCTTAGGTATTCTCTCTTCACTGTCATTAGGGGTAGCAAATGGTTATAAACTGTTTGGAATGGGAGCTTTTGATCTGCTGGATTATTTGACAGCTAAAATTATGTTGCCTTTAAGTGGGTTGTTTGTTTCAATATTTATAGGTTGGTATCTTGATAAGAAAATAACCTGGAATCAGGTAAGTAATGAGGGAACTCTGAAAGTTCCACTTTTTAAGTTGTTTATTTTTATATTGAAATATATTGCCCCTGTATCCATTGTTCTTATTTTTATCAACGAATTAGGGCTATTTAATAGATAAATGTGGAAAGACTTCTTTTATTTTTCTAAGGCCGAAAGGCAAGGGATAATTCTGCTTATTATTTTGATAGCTTTAACTTTCGGGGGTACTCTTATTTATTCCGGATTTTATAAAGATGAAGATATTGTAATTGATGAAGAGAGGTTGAAAGAATATAACGATTTTATCTCTTCTATGCGTGAGAAAGATAGTATAAGAAACCTAAAGAGATCGAGGCCGGATTATCGTCCAATAACTTATAGCAATTTTGATCCTAATATTGCAGACTCTTTAACCTTTTTGCGATTAGGTTTAAAGCCTTACATAATAAAAAACATATTGCATTATCGTCAAAAAGGAGGGAGGTTTAAAACTCCTGAATCTTTTGAGAAAGTATACGGTCTCTCCGCTGAACAGTTTAATCAACTTTTGCCTTATATTAATATTAATAATAAACCGGAAAAATTAAGAGTTGAGATACAAAAAAGCGATTCTCTTTCATCTTTCCCAGCAAAGCAGATTTTTGCTAAACAGACTTTTACAAAACAATTTAAGTATTCATCCGATACTTTGATAGACCTCAATTTGGCAGATACAGCTGAATTAAAGAAAATACCCGGCATTGGCAGTGGGATTGCAAAGAGAATTGTGGCATATCGCAATCGTTTAGGTGGTTATTTAACGCCGCTTCAGTTACAAGAAATTGAATATGTATCTGATACACTGAATAGATGGTTTTTTGTTTCCAACCCTTCTGTCAGGAAGATTAATCTGAACCGTTCCGGTATCGAGCGACTCAAATCCCACCCTTACATTAATTTCTATCAGGCGAAAGTTATTGTAGAATACAGAAAGAGAAAGGGCAAAATAAATAGTCTTAAACAATTAGCCCTCTATGAAGAATTTTCAGCGGAAGATATTAATCGCATAGAACCATATATTTGCTTTGAATGACTGGTTTAAAGCTTTATTCCTACACAAAACTCCATGAAATCCGCTTTCGTAAGATGTGCTTTTACATGGTATCCCACAAATAAGTTGTTCAAAGATGGAAAGTAGTAACGTAAACCTATCCTTTCATATATCTTTGCTTCGTCATTTATTTCGGCCAGATATCCCATACGTCTGTATAGATAGTAGCAGAGCGATATGGAAAGGGAAAGGTTACCATAATAAGCTTCATGTTTTGGTCCAATCCCTACAGACCATTTATCGTAATCCCTTGAAGGGAATTCGCGCAACCTTTCTATTTCCCGGATTCTTTCTGCATAAGGAGTATAAAACAAGTCTATTCCGATGCCTGAGCCAAAACGCCTGGCATAACGGTACATAATATCAGTGGAAAAATTGTAAGATAAATACATTTTATAATCACCGGACATATATTCCGGATCATCCTTCTCCCGATTACTGCGGTTGTAGAGCCACTCATCAAGAAGTGTTTTAATCCCTAATCCTGCTGATACATTATAATAAAACCCTTTCGGATATTTAACTTCGGGAAGTTGCGGAAAATATTCAGGAGGTGGAACCGGATAATATCGTGCATGAAAACCGATACCCAATGCGTTTGAGCCTTTGTTTGGTCTGTCCAGAGCACTATTTGAAAGATGACTGAACTCCGGTCCGAATCCTATTTCAAAGTTAGGAACCGGCCTGTAATAAAAATGAATCCCCGCACCGAAATAAAGAAGGAGGGATGACCCTGTAAGCTCATTAGCTATATTCGTGTATTTATTATAAGGTTTAGTCTCGTAAGCAATACCGTTTTCGAACGTATAGCTGATGCTAAATTTACGTTTGCGCAAGAGAGGGCGTTGAAAGGAACCATACAATGCATAAGAAAGTCCCATACGGGATATATATTCTACCTTATTATCATTGTTATACATTTCTACCCTGCTGTTGTCCATGATTGAGAAGCCCAAACTGAAAGTCGGGTAATTGTAGTCGGATGCGTATCTGTCACTATCTGAAGGAAGTGTCTGATAGTTGACCTTGACACTATATATTTGTTCGGAAGTAGTTTTTAAAAAGTCTTTTATGTATTCATCCAATTTCAACATACTTCCTGCGTGCCCCGATACACCGTAATAAAGGTGGTTCCTGAAAGGTTTCTTATTATTAAATATACTGTCCTTTTTATTGCCCGAAAGTCTTGTCGTATCATTTGCTGTGACACAAAAAGAACAAAGACAGAAAGTTAATAATAACAACGCCTTCCAACCTGTTGGCGTATATTTCATGTGTAATAAGTTGTGTTTTGTGTTAGTGTTTAGTTTTGTTTGTTTCCTGTTACGGTTTCCATTTATATCTTACCGTCTAGCATGTGTATAGTCCTGTCTGTCAGATTTGCCAGATTTTCGTCGTGTGTTACAATTACAAACGTCTGATTGAGTTTATCCCTTAAATCGAAAAATAGCTGATGAAGTTCTTCTTTGTTATGGGTGTCCAGGCTACCGGAAGGCTCATCTGCCAGAATCACCGAAGGATTGTTGATAAGGGCGCGTGCTACGGCAACGCGTTGTTTTTCTCCTCCCGAAAGCTCATTCGGCTTATGAGTTTCTCGTTCTGCCAATCCCATAAAATTCAATATCTCCCTGGCACGTTCGGTTACTTCTTTAGTAGGAATCCCGGCAATAAATCCCGGTATCATCACATTCTCAAGAGCCGTAAATTCAGGTAAAAGCTGGTGGAACTGAAATACAAAACCAATGTTCCTGTTACGAAAAGCGGATATATCCTTTTCATTCATTCGGCTGACCTCAATGCCGTTAAGGGTAATTTGCCCACTGTCGGGTTTATCCAGTGTACCCATTATCTGCAATAAAGTGGTTTTGCCTGCACCGCTCGGACCTACTATGCTCACCACCTCTCCTTTATTTATTTCCAGGTCGATGCCCTTGAGCACTTGCAGTGTTCCAAAGCTTTTGGTTATTCCTTCCAGTTTAATCATTCTGTGTTATAATTTTCTGATTACATATTCTGCCAGATAACATCCGAAAACAGCCGGCATGTAGCTCACTGTTCCTGCTGTTGATTTTTTATTTCTTTCCTGGTCTGTCAGTAAAATAGCTTCCCGGTTAGCCTGTTCCGTACTGAATACCACAGGAAGCTTTTTCTTATTACCCAGTTTTTGTAATTTCTTTCTTACCGCTTTACTTAATCCGCAATGGAATGTATCGCGTATATCGGCGAATCTGACTTTTGTTATATCTGTTTTGGCGCCTGCCCCCATGCTGGAAATAATCCTGATTCCTCTTTGTAGGGTATTATGTATGAGGAAGACTTTTGGACTGATGGTGTCTATAGCATCCACAACAAAATCAAACTTATCAGAATCCAGCAACTCTTCTATATTATCATCTTTCAGGTATAAAGGTAATATTTTAAGATTTAATTCCGGATTTATGTCCTTTAATCTTTGTCCTACCAGTTCCGCTTTTGATTGGCTGATAGTAGAATGTAAGGCAGGAAGTTGCCTGTTGATATTAGAAGGTTGCACAATATCGCCATCTACTATAGTTATATTGCCGACGCCGGCTCTACAGATCATTTCTGCTGCATATGCACCCACACCACCTAATCCTACAACCAGTACGTGGGATGTATGAAACCTGTTTACTCTTTCTTCTCCCAGAAGTATCTTTGTTCGCTGTTGCCAGTTGTCCATTATCTTTTCTTAATCCATTTGCTAATCCACTTGCTCATATTGTCATAATGCTGTGATTCGTTGTATCCGCGGGGATCGGAAAAACTTAGGGATTCTTCCGGATCTCCCAATTGCTCAGGATAGACAACAAGCAAGCTGTTGTTTGAAAAATATTTATTGATCAGAGAGGGCAGACGTTCGAAAGAAGAGTCATAGGATATAGACCCCGGACGTGCAGTGATGATAGCAAACAAGTGATCATAGTTTACATGTCCTGTCAGCAACAGCAAGTCGTCCCACTCTTCAAGCTCTGTCAGCTCTATCGGTGTATTTTCGTATTTCTTTTTTATAAACTGTTGTATGTGTGATAATGTTTTTTGGTTTGCAAAGAAATGTGCCCGGCAGCCAAGTAAGGTAGCCATGCGGCAAAAGTGTGCAATCCATTTAAAAAATCCCGATTCATATTCAGCTTTAGGAGGAACTGCTATAATAATTCTTCTTAGCGTGTTAACCGGGATCAGGAATTTGGCGATCATAATCTGGCGGTATGTTCCTTTCAGAAGATTTTCCGTCATTGTTCCCAGGAAAGAGTCTACAATATTGGCTTTTCTGTGAAGACCTATAATTACGTTTGTAATATGGAATTCCCTTACGCTATGTATGATACCTGATGCGATATTGAGATCATATCTGCTTACAGTTTTTACATAAGTATCGGCTGCTGCGGCAATCTGGGCAGTTCTTTCCAGATTTCTTTTTCCTTGTATTTCTTTTGCTTCAGAATAATTATTATCGTTAATGACATTAAGAGCAACCAGCTCTTTTTTCTGTTTGGGATCTTTCATCATGAGAGCCAGATTCACCAAATCGTCTATCGTAGTAGGGTTAGCTACGGGTATAAGGAATCTTTCACTTTCTTCCGAATCTTTATTAGTCAGTAGTTCTTCTTTAGTGGCTATACGTTTGGCGGCCTTTTCTGTCGCAAATGAACTGATAACGCATGTGAAAAGAATCATCACTATAGTACCATTTAAAACATCATCGTTAAGCAGCCTTTCTCCGTTTTCCATAATAATTTCGTGACCAATTAATACAGCGGCAAGCGTTGCAGCAGCCTGTGCGTTACTAAGTCCGAACATTATTCCTCTTTCCTCCGGTTGCATTTTATAAATTTTCTGCGTTATCCACGCAGCAAGCCACTTGCTGACGGTTGCAATTACAGTCATTACTACAGCTACTTTCAATGCTTGTCCTCCGGTCAGCACTGTTCTCACATCTATCATCATCCCTACACCAATCAGGAAATAGGGTATGAATAAAGCATTGCCGACAAACTCCAGCCTATTCATCAAAGGAGATACATGAGGAATGAACCTGTTGAGTACAAGTCCCGCAAGGAATGCACCCAGTATACCTTCCATTCCTACAAACTCCATTAACCCGCCTCCGAGGAATACCATGGCAAGTACAAAGACAAATTGCATAACACTGTCATCGTAATTGCGGAAAAACCATCTCGCAATCCGCGGAAAGAAGAAAATGATTACGAAATTAAGCACAATAAGTTTGATAGCAAGGAATATCCAGAACGTTTCATTGATATCCCCCTTATACATTCCTCCGATGATGGCTAATATCAAAAGTGCCAGCACTACGGTAATTGCTGTTCCGGCAATGGTTATATTAACACTTCTGATTTTTGAAAGTCCGTAACGGCTGATGATAGGATAAGCTATTAAAGTATGGGATGCATACATACTTGCAAGAAGAATGGAAGTCGTAAGAGAATAACCCAGTATATCCATACTACTCCATATACCTAATATCATTGGGATGAGGAAAGTAAGTATGCCGAAAACAACACCTTTTACTTTATTCTTTTTAAAATCTTCGAGGTCCATCTCCAAACCTGCCAGAAACATGATATAGTATAAACCCACCTTTCCGAAAAGTTCAAAGCTGCTGTCTCTCACGAGAATATTAAATCCGTATTCTCCTATAACAACCCCGGCCAGGATCATTCCTATAATATGTGGGATATGTAGCCGCCCCAGGATCATTGGCGCAAAAAGTATGATTATGAGCACCAAAAAGAATATCCATGTAGGATCTGTAATCGGCAGTTGCAGACTAAATATTAATGGCACCATAAGGGGATAGAATTAATAGGTTGATTGAAATCTTATGCAAAAGAACGAAAAAGTATGGAAACTACAAGAAAATGATCTACATTTGTGCGTTTAAACAAGCACACGCAACGGTAATGACCCGGATTTTTTTAATTGGATATATGGGAGCAGGAAAGACCACGCTTGGCAAAGCGCTGGCCAGGAAACTTAACATGCCGTTTGTTGACTTAGACTGGTATATCGAAGAGAGGTTTTACAAAACTGTTCGTGAGCTATTCGTAGAACGGGGTGAAGATTCTTTTCGTCAGCTTGAACGTCAAATGCTTCATGAAGTGTCTGATTTTGAGAATGTTATTATTTCTACCGGGGGCGGAACTCCTTGTTTTTTTGATAACATGGATTTTATGAATGAAAAAGGTGAAACAATCTTTTTAGATGTAGATATAAATACGCTTCATCGCCGTTTAATAGTAGCCAAACAATCTCGTCCTTTGCTAAAAGATAAATCAGATGAAGAGCTTCTTAAATTTATAAAAAATGGGGTAGAGGGTAGAAAAATACATTACAACAAGGCGAAATACACTCTTAACGCAACAGAACTGGAATCGAGGAAACAAATTTCTTCTACTATTCAAAAACTTCGGGAATTAATCCGGATTTAATTTCTTTCTCTTCTGACTACCAGCATACATTTTCTTTATTCTAAATGTAATTAAATTACTTTTGCCTGTAATCTTTTCATAGGAGAGTATTTTGAGCTAGGATATAAATAAATATATTTCTTAGAATCCATTAAGAGATATCTCCTGATAGTATTTGTTTTTACGGTAATTGTCTGCGAATATTTGTTTGATATTATTCAATATATGCATTCGCAATATAAGAATCTCATTAAATAATAGATTTGATAAATATAATAGATTTAAAATTATTTCAATTAAGTATGAATTATATACAATTAGGGGGGTATTTCCTTTGGCGAGATGATTTAATAGGTTTAATAATATATGGTCTTATAATTATATATCCAATATGATATACTTACATCTAATAATGTCACATGCTTACCTATCTTAATGTCACATGCTTAAGTATCTTAATATCACCTTCTCGGTTCTCTTGGTGTTATATGCTCTAGTGACGATAGTCACTTGCTAGGGTCATTGGGTGTCACATGGTGTGGTCATTGGGTGTCACGTGCTTTAATGACGACGGTCATTTGCTCTAGTCCCGAAGTGTTATGTGCTGATGTCTTTAGGTGTTACTTGCCCAAATGCCGGATATCACTTGCCCAAGTAAAAGAAGATATGTATATATTTGATTTTTCTAATTTCGACTAACTTAGAATTTTCAATTTTCTATCCGGTCAATTATCTATCTTCCTTTTTAATATCGTTTAGCTCTTATGACTCTAACTTTTTATTCATTTTTGTTTTTCAACGTAAAAGTTTAGCTATGATAAGTAAATCCGGTTCATTACATTTATTAATAAGGAGTTTATAACAATAGCTATATTTTATTGTGTATACTTTTATTTTTTCGTCAAAGTTCTATTTGAATAAATATTCAAAATATAGTCGCTTATAACTCGTGTATATGGTAACGAATAGGAAAAATTTCAAATTTATAGGCGTAAAAATGAAGTTGGCTAAATCATTTGGATTGATTGATGTCGAATTCTTGATATTTGTGTAATTGATGTATTTGTAAATACAAAATTTTGAGTTGGATATAAATCGATTGCTTTCAAAATGATATATTTCAAATCTTCAGTAAAATTCTTATTCTGGAAGAATTTGTCCGTATTATGTGTATTCAGTAGGTTGGTGGAGAAATTTGCAGTTAATTTTTCCCTTTAATCTTTTTTTACTTATACCAACAAGTATCCTTGGCAGAATATTTACAGATTTATTGAGAACTCAATTTCTATTACTTTAAAAAATCTTTTCGCATTGGTGTGAATGTATCAATCAAAATACCAGCTTCGAGACAAACGCATCCATGCAATACATCCGGCCCCATAAAGATGCCATCACCTGTTTTTACTATATTCGTTTCTCCATCAACAGTAAATTCAAATATTCCGCTTGCTACGTAAGTTGTTTGTGTATGCGGATGAGTGTGCGGGGTCCCTACTGCACCTTTCTCAAATTTTACTTTCACCGTCATAATGTCTTCATTGTAGCCCATTATCTGACGTTGAACCCCTGGTGAAGGATTTTCCCATATCAGTTTATCCTCGTAAAGGAAATTGTTGCTTTTCATTTTATGAGTTTGTTTTATTTGTAATGTGACAAAGATAGTAGTTTGAAATAAAATGGGTATAAAATAATACTAATAAAAGGAAGATAAAAAACTAGTCTAAAAAAGCAATGCTTATTGAGGACTTGACTCGAAAATAAAGATTGCATTTTTTAGACTGTCTTTTCGTGTGTTTTTCCTGGTATGGTTTATCAGTTAATAGCTTTGATTACTTTGTTGGTTCCATTATTTAAAGAAACTTTGATAAGATATATTCCTTTTGATGGATAAACGGTGTTTTTATTATAAATCCCGGAATAAACCGTATTTCCTGCTATATCATATACAGATATATTAGAAAGATTTTCTTGGGTTATATGTAATTGGTTATTCACAAAGAATGCTTTAATATTGTTTTTATTATCTGCTTTGATGGATGTAGGGTCTTCTATTTTTTTCAAATAGTAAGATATACTACTGTTATTTGCTAAAGTGTAGCTACCTCCAAATAACTTTTTGTCTCCTGAGATAAAAGGACAACCACTTAAAGTCAAGTTTTTATCTTCTATAATATTAATACCTGCTTCTGCAAGTATCCAATCTTCATAAGGCTTATAACTTGATGTCTCTTTATCATATACTACTCCGGATGCAGACCAGTTTCCGGATTGCTGAGGTGAAGAACCAAACGTAATACCATCATTGGTGGTTTGAATGCCCCAAATCTCATCCTGATATTGTCCGGGGGCTGAATATAAAGGTGCTTTTCCCCTTTCAGGATCTTTCAAAGTAGTAAATGTGGATTTCTCGCTACCGTTTAAATGAATGACCATAGCCCACTGGTATCTTTGATATTCAGTAGGACTTTTTACTTCCAGGTAAATATGAGATAGTGTGATATATTCTCCGTTACTGCTAACTCTATGATTAGCAGGAGTAAAATTGTGATATGGACTTCTTTCTTTAGTTTCCTGGTCAAAAAGTAATTCTTTACCTATTTCTTCATATATGTATCCTTCCGGAGTTTTTCTCCAAATAATAATATAACCGTCAGCAGGTGTTCTGCTGGGTATATAGGGGCCTATCAATATGTCTCCATTCTGATTAATATAGTCTACCCTGCTCCATTGTGGTTTTTCTCCATAAAAATCAATTTCAGGATAGGGCAGAAGTTGTAATTCGTATGTGTCATTATCCTTTTTGATCCAGATACATGGTTCGGACAAGCCTTTGCTTTCAGGATTTACAACACTACCACCGAATATACTTGCATCAAGATTACAGGAAGTCATGTCACGTCCTGCACCTCTATCCGGAAGATTAAGAGGTAGCCAATCTTCTCCTAATGGGCAATAAGCTGGATACGATTGGTCTATTGTACCGGCACGACCTATAATTGTTCCATCATTTAAAATAGCATAGATATGGTCAGCTTGCATATCAGGCCTTTCAATAATACGGATTTCTTCTGTTTCCGTATCATGTATTACACATTTACCATAGTAAGTACCTCCTATATATTTATTATTTTCAGATATAATAGAAAGAGGCACACCTAAATCTTCTAATACTACAAACTTATGAGTTTCTTCATCCTTTACGTTTTGCGCAGAAATTAATGTGGAAAGACAGAGGAATGAGACAAAACCTAAAAGTAATCTTTTTTTCATACATGTATTATTTTAGTGGGTTAATAAAATAAGGAAAATGCAAATAAAGAAAATTAGTAGAAATAAACAATGTTTTTTATTGTAAATAAGTACGAGTTTGTTATTTGAATAATAGAAATGATAATAAAAAACGTAATTTTAACAATCAGTATAATCTCTATTTCAAATAATAGGATGTTTTTCTTATTTTCCCATAAAATACAGTTCATTCTGATTGTATACAATAGATTTATATTTAATTTTGTCGGATTGTACTAACTTATTAAAGCATATATCAAATAGAAATGAGAAAATGGCGTATTGAAGATTCAGAAGAACTTTACAACATCACAGGTTGGGGGGCTTCTTACTTTGGTATAAACGATAAAGGACATGTAGTAGTAACACCTCGTAAGGATGGTGCTACAATTGATTTGAAGGAGTTGATTGACGAACTTCAAATACGTGATGTGGCGTTACCTACATTGGTCCGCTTCCCCGATATTCTTGACAATCGGATTGAAAAAATAGCCAAATGCTTTGAGCAGGCTTCTGAAGAATATGGATATAAGGCACAAAACTTTATAATCTATCCCATAAAAGTAAATCAGATGCGGCCTGTAGTTGAAGAGATAATAGGGCATGGCAAGAAATTTAATCTGGGTCTTGAAGCAGGTTCCAAGCCTGAATTGCATGCGGTAATTGCCATTAATACAGATTCGGATTCACTTATTATCTGTAATGGATATAAAGATGAAAGCTATATTGAACTGGCGCTTCTGGCTCAAAAGATGGGTAAGAGGATTTTTCTTGTAGTAGAAAAGATGAATGAGCTCAAACTCATTATAAAAATGGCTAAACAACTTAATGTAAGGCCAAATCTGGGAATCCGTATAAAGCTTGCCTCATCCGGCAGCGGTAAGTGGGAAGATAGTGGAGGAGATGCTAGCAAATTCGGACTCACTTCCAGTGAATTGCTCGAAGCACTCGATTACCTCGAAAAGAGAGACTTGAAAGATTGTCTCAAACTAATTCATTTTCATATCGGTAGCCAGGTTACCAAGATCAGACGTATAAAAACAGCACTTCGCGAAGCTTCACAGTTTTACGTGCAGTTGCATACAATGGGTTTCAAGGTCGAGTTTGTAGATATTGGCGGGGGCTTAGGTGTAGACTATGATGGAACCCGTTCTTCCAGCAGCGGTAGTAGTGTTAATTATACAATCCAGGAATACGTAAATGACTCAATATCCACATTGGTAGATGCCAGTGATAAAAACGATATACCTCATCCCAATATAATTACCGAAAGCGGACGTTCGCTTACCGCCCATCATTCGATCCTTATTTTTGAAGTACTTGAAACAGCAACTCTTCCTGAATGGGACGATGACATTGAAATTTCAGAAGATGATCATGAGCTGGTACGTGAGCTGTATGAAATATGGGATAAACTGAATCAGAATCGGATGCTTGAGGCTTGGCATGATGCACAGCAGATCCGTGAAGAAGGACTTGACTTATTTAGTCACGGAATTGTTGACTTGAAAACACGTGCCCAGATAGAACGTTTATACTGGTCTATTACACGGGAGATAAATCAGATTGCATCAGGCTTAAAACATGTACCCGATGAATTCCGTCAATTAGGCAAGTTACTTGCCGATAAGTATTTCTGTAATTTCTCTCTGTTTCAGTCACTTCCTGATGCCTGGGCAATTGACCAGATATTTCCTATCATTCCTATACACCGTTTAGATGAAAAACCGGATCGTACAGCTACTTTGCAGGATATAACCTGTGATTCTGATGGTAAAATAGCAAATTTCATATCAACCCGTAATACCTCTCATTACTTACCTGTGCATAGTCTGAAAACAAAGGAACCTTATTATATAGGTGTATTTTTAGTAGGTGCTTATCAGGAGATATTAGGTGATATGCACAATCTATTTGGAGACACAAATGCAGTACATGTTTCTGTAAACGAAAAAGGATATGTAATAGAACAGGTGATAGATGGGGAGACCGTGGCAGAAGTGCTTGATTATGTACAATATAACCCCAAAAAGCTTGTTCGTACATTAGAGACATGGGTGACAAAATCAGTAAAAGAAGGAAAAATCTCCGTTGAAGAAGGAAAAGAATTCCTTTCTAACTATCGCTCAGGTCTGTATGGATATACATATTTAGAATAGGGGAGGCTGGAAAAGTGAAAGAAAAACTTACCATAATTAAAGTGGGTGGAAAGATTGTTGAAGAAGAAGCAACCTTGAATCAGTTGTTAGATGATTTCTCTACCATTCCCGGGTATAAAATATTAGTACATGGGGGTGGAAGATCTGCCACCAGGATAGCCTCTCAGCTTGGCATAGAGAGTAAAATGATAAATGGCAGGCGTATTACCGATAGTGAAACATTAAAAGTTGTAACTATGGTATATGGAGGATTGGTAAATAAAAACATTGTAGCCGGTTTACAAGCCCGTGGAATGAATGCCATAGGACTTACCGGAGCAGATATGGATATAATCAGGTCGGTAAAGAGACCGGTGAAAGATGTTGATTACGGTTATGTAGGCGATGTAGAAAAAGTAAATGCTTCACAACTTGCCGGGCTGATCAGTCAGCATATCCTTCCCGTTCTGGCACCTTTAACACACGATGGTAAAGGAAACATGCTGAATACCAATGCCGACACAATTGCCGGGGAGACAGCAAAGGCTATGGCCGGACTTTTTGACGTTACACTTGTATTCTGTTTCGAGAAGAAAGGAGTACTTTCAGACGAAAATGATGATGAAAGTGTAATCCCTTTAATCACGTGTCAGGAATTTGACCAATATGTAGCAGAAGGTGTTATTCAGGGAGGGATGATTCCTAAACTCGAAAATTCTTTTTCTGCAATTGATGCCGGAGTCTCGCGAGTTGTAATAACCTCAGCATCAGCTATAAAAGACAACTCAGGAACTATTATACAAAAATAAAACAGAAAAATATACTGTTTGTCTGTAACTTTTTTCCCGTTGATCCGTCATTATTATAGAGATGCACGAAATCAGTTTCCGAAACGACATCTTGCCGTTAAAAGACAAGTTATACCGGCTGGCTTTAAGGATTACGCTTGATACTGCTGAAGCCGAAGATGTGGTGCAGGATACGATGATTCGGGTCTGGAACAAGCGGGAGGAATGGACTCAGTTTGATTCGATTGAAGCATATTGTCTGACTATCGTACGAAATTTAGCCATAGACAGAAGTCAGCGCAAAGATGCTCAAAACGTAGAACTCACTTCCGAAACACAACAATCACCAGACACGTCTACACCTTATGACCAGTTGGTATATGAAGAAGATATCAATATCATACACCAACTGGTTCAACAATTGCCTGAAAAACAACGAGTGATTTTTCAACTACGGGATATAGAAGGTAAAAGTTATAAGGAGATATCTCAATTCTTGCAAATAACGGAAGAACAAGTTAAAGTAAACCTCTTCCGTGCCAGGCAAAGAATAAAACAAAAGTATACTGAAATTAATGATTATGGATTATAGGTACATAGAACAACTTTTAGAACGTTATTGGAAATGCGAAACATCTTTGCAGGAAGAAGATATCTTACGGGCCTTTTTTGCCCAGGAGGAAATCCCTTCCCAACTGATACAATATAAAAGTCTGTTCAATTACCAAAGGAAAGAAAAGCAAGTTACTTTAGGAAAAGAATTTGATGAAAAGCTGATATCCTTATTAGATAGACCGACTGTAAAAGCAAAACCTATAAAGTTAAGGTCGCGGTTAATTCCGTTTTTTCGCGCGGCTGCTATTGTTGCAGTTATTCTTTCGGCCACTTCCGTTATCAATTACTCTTTTAATAGGGATAATTTAGATACTAGTTATGAAGGATATAAAGATACTTATGATGATCCGCAGGTTGCTTACGAAAAGATATCTTCGGCATTGATGATGGTAGCCGAAGGAATCAATAAATCCAAATCAGAAGCATCATCAGACTCCTTATCAGATAAGGTAGAGAGTGCAGTGATAATTACGGAATGATGAAAAAAACTCTTTTATCTATTCTCTTATTATTATCATCTGTTGGAGTTTTCTCGCAAGACTTTGCTTCTAGTTTTTTAGAAGGAAGGAGAGAAGATAGTAATCTGGAATGTGTAAGTATCAGTCCTAAAATGATACAACAGATTTTAAAGATTGAGGCAGATGATCAGAATGATGAAATATTAAAAATCATCTCTAATCTGAAAAGTATGCAGATACTTACTGCAGATACGGGAGGCAAAGAATATTATTCGGATGCATTAAATATATTCAATAAGAATACGGATCAGTTTGAGACTTTAGTTTCTCATAATGATGATGCAGGAGAATATTATATAATAATTAAAAAGAAAAGAAGTAAAATACATGAGCTTATCATGCTTGTAAATGCAGACGAGAAATTTATAATGATTGATTTTACAGGCAAGATGAACGAGAAATTTATTAATCGTATAGCTCAATCAGTCGATCTGCAACAGATTAAATAACATTTTCATTTGCTTATAGATATAGTTAGTATGCTTAATTAAAACAATCAAAGCTGTGAAGCTTTAATTCTCTCAATTTTTAGATAACTAACTAAAATAAAAAGGGTACTGCGTGATGCAGTTGCCCTTTTATTCTTTTATACAAAAACAGGGAATGACCATTAAGACACACAAGTTAATGAATCATTCCCCGATAAAAATTTAAGAGAGAGTATAGAGTGTTAGAGTTTACGTATCCTGCCGCTTTTGGGAGAATCTGATTCAACAGAAGGGTTTCCTTTGCAGCCAATGTTACCGCTGCCTCTTACAGTAGCCCGTAATATTCCGGTAGCATGACAATTAATATTTCCCGAGCCTCTTACTGTGGCATCAACATTCTCTGCCTTCAGGTCAGCAGCTTTTATTGAACCCGAATTGTTTACTTCAAGATTTGCATCCCGGGTATTACCTCTTAATTTTACGTCGCCTGATCCCCTTAATATACCTGTTAAAGAAGAGCTTTTTATATTGTCAACCCCAATATCTCCTGACCCGTTAAGAATCACTTCCAAATCATTAATATTAACTCTTCCTTTCACCTCAATGTTGCCGGAACCATTTAACAGAATGCTACCTGAAGATGCATTTAATCCTGTTGCAGCTATATCACCGGAGCCTTCAAGTTTCAAATTACATATATTTGAATGAATATTTCCTTTTAAATCAATATCACCGGAGCCGGATAGTTGAGCACTGAAGGCAGAAGTGCAGTTAACTGACCTGTTGCTCTTAATATCCCCTGATCCTCTTATAATGATATCCAAATCAGCAGTATTGATATTGCTGTTCAAAATAATATCCCCTGATCCTTCTAAAGAAACTGACTTTATGGACGGACTTGAGGCAACAACTTTTAATTTACCATTATTATAAGAGATGTTGTTTTTTTCTTTAAACTTCACGGTTAATGTTCTGTTTATCACTTGCACGTCCAATAGATCAACCATGTTGTCCGAGCCATATATCTGGGCACTTGCTCTTTTACCTTCATTTTGAAAATACTCAATATCCGAACTACCGATCAATCGGATTGCATCAAATTCAGAGACACTCATATCTTTTGTAACGTAATTCTTACTACCTTCAATTCTTTTTGCGAACTGACTATACGCAGACATGGAAACCATTAAAAGACACAATGCAGATAAAACTGATTTTTGAAATGTTGTAGTCATTTTCATGTTTATTATTAGTTATATTATTAATTTACTCCTTTTACACTACCTACCCCTGATTTAGATATATTTTTATCATGTGGGTTACCTTTATATTTAATACTGCCTACTCCTTTTGAATTAACGCTGATAGATTCGCTGGCATAGCAATTTATATTTCCTACTCCTGTAAGCAAACATTCAACACTTTCTGATTTAAAGTTATAAGCACGGATATCACCTACGCCGTATAAGCTATAAGATGCATTAGTGGTCTTGCCTGTTAGTTCAACATTTCCCACTCCTTTAGAGACAACCTTTAAATCTTCGCAATTTAATGATTTTGTAGAAATATTTCCTACTCCTTCTGATAAAATTTCTAATTGGCTTGTCGATATCTGTCCGTCTAATTTAACATCTCCTACACCTCTTGCTTTTATAAACCGGATAGTAGGAGTGCTTATGGATAATTCGAGATTAGTTCTTCTCAGTCTGATCCTTTTTTGGTCTTTAACCGAAATATACAATGTATTGTTATCTACTCTCATTTCTACCAGCGGAACAATATTATCCGGACCATATATCTCAACATTTACATTGTTTGACTGAGTATAAATAATATTTCCAACAAAATCACACTCAATTCTTTCGAAGGGTTCTAATGTGTAACTCTTATTAATATAGTTTTTACTTGGTGTGATATTATTTTGCGCTTCCAGAATACAACTGTTCAGTAATATAAGCATTGATATAAATGTAACGAATAATTTAATACTTGATTTCATTTTACTTAATCTTTAAAGTGATATATAAACATTAGACGTAGAGATGTGAAAAAAGGTTGCATAAAAATAATCTTTTTCTTTTCCTATAGAATAACAATTCATATACCAAGCTGCTAAATAGTTAATAGCTTGAATCTTAGGTTTAAATACAGTGTCCGTTTTCGAACACCTTGTGCGGTTTTAATATTCGTTAATTGCTTTCCCACATGGGATATATTTATATCTTTGTATATTATTGAAGTATTATAATGTTCAGGAAAGACATTCACGATATTGATTTTGGCAAGTTGTTGGTGAAAGTTAACTCGCATGCCCGCAATATTATTTTGTATACACGTGCTGACGGTTTGCATATCACTATCCCTCCGGGAGTAGATGAGGCAGAAGTTTTGCAAGCAGTTGAAAAGTTTCGTGAGCGCTTGCTGAAAGATCAAAAGACTGTTGAAGATAAGTGGATCGACTTAAATTATAAGATAGACGCCGAATTCTTTAAACTGGATCTCGTACAAGGAACCCATGATAAATTCTTAGCCCGTTCCGAACCGGGAGTCATGAGGATTATTTGTCCGGCTAATGCAAACTTCCATGATAAGCAACTACAGGCATGGTTAAGAAAAGTAATAGGTGAAGCACTCAGGCGTAATGCTAAAATAATATTACCCCCCCGTTTAAAGGAGTTTTCTGAGAAACTGAATTTGCCTTTTGAACAGGTTCGCGTCAACTCAAGCAAAGGAAGATGGGGTAGTTGTTCTTCACGTAAGCACATTAACTTATCCTATTATCTCGTTTTACTTCCCGCTCATTTGATAGATTATGTACTTATACATGAGCTTTGCCACACAAAAGAGATGAACCATAGTAAAAAGTTTTGGGCTTTGATGAGCAAGTATACAGATGGGAAAGCTGGTGCTTTGCGGGCAGAACTGCGTAAGTACAAAACCGAATTCATTTAAATGTTTCTTTTATTTAAACAGTAGTTAAGCATTAAAAAAGCCGATTTTACTCCTTGAACTACCAGACAATTTTCTTAACTTTGTCACCTTTATAAATATTATCCCCTGTTTTGAAAAAATATGAGTTCACAAAACTATACCCATATTCTTAGAAAAGTAGTTGATGAACTTTCTGATGATCGTTCATATGGTGTACTCTTTCATCAACATGAAGATGGTGATCCTCTACCCTCGGCAAAAGTCCTGAAGAAAATAATCGGATTGTCCCGTGCCGTTATTTTTCCTGGATATTATGGAAAATCAATGGTAGACAGCAATACGATAAGTTATCATATAGGTGTAAATGTAGAAACCCTGTTCGAATTGTTATCCAAGCAAGTGTTAGCAGGATTGTGTTTTGAAAAAGCATTCAATCCCGGTGAAGATAAAGATATGCGCAGAGGGAAAGCAATTAAGATAACTTCAGAGTTTATTGAAAGGCTTCCGAAATTAAGATGTATATTAGCAACGGATGTAGAAGCTGCTTATACCGGCGATCCTGCTGCAAAAAGTTACGGGGAAGTCATTTTCTGCTATCCTGCTGTAAAAGCAATTAGTAATTATCGGATAGCGCATGAATTAATGACTCTTGGAGTTCCTTTAATTCCCCGTATAATTTCAGAGATGGCACATTCCGAAACAGGAATAGACATTCATCCCGGCGCCCAGATCGGTTCTCATTTTACTATTGACCATGGAACCGGCGTTGTGATAGGAGCTACCAGTATTATCGGCAGTAATGTGAAACTATATCAAGGTGTAACATTAGGAGCAAAAAGTTTTCCTTTGGATGAAAGCGGAAAACCTATAAAAGGTATCCCACGACATCCTATCTTAGAAGATAATGTAATAGTATATTCAAATGCAACCATTCTGGGAAGGATCACAATTGGCAAAGGTGCTGTTATTGGCGGTAATATATGGGTAACCGAAGATGTCCCTGCGGGAGGACGTATTGTGCAGAAGAAATAATATAGAATAAATAAAATATATAATTAAAAGTGGAGAAAGAGAGTTTCGAGCTGATAGCCAAAACTTTTCAAGGACTTGAAAATGTATTGGCAGAAGAGTTGATTAATTTAGGAGCTGACAATGTCCAGAAGGGAAGACGCATGGTGTCTTTTACCGGAGATAAAGAAATGATGTACAAAGCAAATTTTTATTTGCGTACTGCTATTCGGATACTAAAACCAATAAAAGCGTTTACTGCTCAGAATGCAGATGAAGTATATGAACAAATAAAATTAATACATTGGGAAGATTACCTAAGTGTAAATGATTCCTTTGCTGTAGATGCAGTTGTCTTTTCCAATGAATTCAGGCATTCAAAGTTTGTTGCATACCGTGTAAAAGATGCTATTGTCGATTATTTCAAAGAAAAGACAGGCAGTCGTCCTTCTGTAAGAATAAATAAGCCCGACCTACTTTTAAATATACATATTGCAGAGAAAAATTGTACACTGACTCTCGATAGTTCCGGAGAATCTTTACACCGCAGAGGATACCGTCAGGAAGCAGTAGAAGCCCCACTAAATGAAGTACTTGCTGCAGGAATGATTTTAATGACTGGATGGGACGGTAAATGTGACCTCATAGATCCGATGTGTGGGTCGGGAACAATTCCTATTGAAGCTGCACTAATTGCACGTAATATTGCTCCCGGAGTATTCAGGAAAGAATTTGCTTTTGAGAAGTGGAAAGACTTCGATCAGGAAATGTTTGATGAGGTCTATAATGATGATTCAAAAGAGCGTGAGTTTGAACACAAGATATACGGATATGATAATAATCCGAAAGCATTCGAAATCGCTACCCGCAATTGTAAAGCAGCCGGGGTAAGTAAAGACATTATTTTAAAGGTGCAACCATTCCAACAATTCCAGGCTCCCGAAAATAAATCAATGATGATTACTAATCCTCCTTATGGCGAACGTATTTCTGCACGTGATCTTCTGGGTTTATATCAGATGATCGGTGAAAGGCTTAAACACGCTTTCCAGAATAATGTTGCCTGGATTTTGAGCTACAGAGAAGAATGCTTTGATCAGATAGGATTAAAACCCACTTCTAAGATACCCTTGTTTAACGGATCTTTGGAATGTGAGTTTCGCATGTACGAGATTTTTGGAGGTAAATACAAAGATTATAAAAAGGAAGAAGGAGATAAAAGGAAGAAATGGAGATCTTAAGAAAAATAGTTGTAGTTTATATATTCCTCCTAATGCCTTTCTTTATTGTGGCACAAAGTAAAAATACGTCATTAACGCTTGAAGACTTAATTCCGGGAGGAAACACCAGCTATCGTTTTTATCCGAAAGATTTATATGACCTGCAATGGCGCGGAGAAAATATTTCTTATTACGATATCGAAAATGAAGTATTGGTTAATAAAACTTCTAAAACATTTTCCGAAGAGCTTTATCTGTCTTTAGTTGATGTTAATAAAACATTAGTCAGTGCAGGATTAAAAGAGGTCAGAAGCTTATACGATATTTCTTTTCCGGATGAACAAAAAATATTGATACAAACTCCGCAATATTATGCAATTTATGAAGGTGGAAATATAATTTGGAAGTTAGAAACAGACCGCAACAGAAAAAACGGTGACTTCTGTTTTGAAAACCGCACACTTGCCTATACTATTGACAATAATTTATGGATTGCCAACCAGGAGGCAACAAAGGCTATAACATCCGAACCGGAAGGTATAGAATGTGGTAAAACAGTTCACCGGAATGAATTTGGTATAAGCAAAGGCACCTATTGGAGTCCAACAGGAAAATATCTGGCTTTTTATCGGATGGATGAACGGATGGTGGCTGATTATCCCTTAGTAGATATTTCTGCAAGAGTAGGTAAATTAAAGAATATCAAATATCCGATGGCAGGCATGACAAGCCATCAGGTAACAGTTGGAATTTATACCCTTTCTACCGGAAAAACGATTTATCTGGATGCCGGAGACCCTACCGACCGTTATTTTACAAATATTGCATGGAGTCCGGATGAGACGAAAATATACATGATCGAGTTGAATCGTGATCAAAACCATGCACAATTAGTTCGTTACAATGCCGAGACAGGAGAAAAAGAGGCTGTACTCATCGAAGAGACTCACCCAAAATATGTAGAACCCCAGCATCCCATTTTATTTGTTAAAGGGAATGATAAGCAATTTATCTACCAAAGTCAAAAAGATGGTTTCAGCCATTTGTACTTATATAATACAGAAGGTAAACTCATACGCCAGCTTACTCAAGGTGAGTGGATTGTTCAGGAAGTCCTGGGTTTCGATGAAAAGGGGAAGAACTTATTTTTTGTTTCAACAGAGAAGAGCCCTTTGGAATCACACTTATACAAGGTAAATATAAATACCGGTAAGCGTGTATTACTTACTAAAGACCCGGGTGTGCATAATGTACAGATTAGTCCTTCCGGACGTTATGTCATAGACAAATATTCTTCATCTGAGGTTCCTAATATCATAAAAGTCATTGATACGGATAAGGGGAAAGATATTCATACTCTTTTAGTGGCAGATAATCCTTATAAAGAATATAATATGCCCTCGGTTGAAGTAGGAACCATAATAGCTGCTGATGGGGAAACTGATTTGTATTATAGACTAGTTAAGCCAACTAACTTCGATCCTGCTAAAAAATATCCGGTTATAGTTTATGTATATGGAGGTCCACATCTGCAATTAATCCAAAACAGGTTTAATTGGGGTGCACGTGGATGGGATCTTTATATGGCCCAACAAGGATACGTGATGTTCTCTGTAGATAACCGGGGTAGTTCGAATCGGGGATTGGAATTCGAAAACGCCATTTTTCGTCAGCTTGGAATTGAAGAGGGAAAAGACCAACTTCAAGGTATCCATTTCCTCAAAAGCTTTCCTTATATAGACCATGAACGTATAGGTATACACGGTTGGAGTTTCGGAGGACATATGACTGTCTCTATGCTATTGCGTTATCCGGGTATATTTAAAGCAGGTGTAGCCGGTGGCCCTGTAATTGATTGGAAATATTATGAAGTAATGTATGGTGAGCGTTACATGGATACGCCTCAGACAAATCCCGAAGGCTATGAAATATCTAATTTGAATAACCTTGCAGGAAATCTCAAAGATAAACTATTAATAATTCACGATGATATGGATGATACGTGTGTGATGCAGCATACACTTTCTTTTATGAAAGCTTGTGTAAATGCATTTACTTTCCCGGAAATGTTTATATATCCCGGACACGGACATAATGTAAGAGGTCACGATCGTGTACATTTATATGAAAAGATAACCCGTTATTTTCAAGATAATTTATAGCGGAAGATCTATCTGTTATTGTGAATTCAAGGATTGATAAATAATAAAATAAAGATTATATATGAGAATACTATTATTAGGTTCCGGAGGAAGAGAACACGCTTTAGCCTGGAAAATAGCCCAAAGCCCTAAAGTTGAGAAGTTATATATCGCTCCCGGGAATGCGGGCACAACAAATGTAGGCGAGAATGTACCTGTTAAAGTTAATGATTTCCCCGCAATCAAGGACTTTGTGTTGACAAATAAAGTGGATATGATAGTAGTAGGACCGGAAGATCCATTGGTGAAAGGCATTTACGATTACTTTAAGAATGACAATAATCTTAAAGATATTCCCGTTATAGGGCCTTCCAAACAAGGTGCAGTATTAGAAGGCAGTAAGGATTTTGCCAAAGGTTTTATGCAAAGACATAATATTCCTACTGCCCGGTATAAAAGTATAAATAAAGGAAATCTGGAAGAAGGTATTGTATTTCTGGAGGAACTTGAAGCCCCCTATGTATTAAAAGCCGATGGATTATGTGCCGGTAAAGGAGTTTTGATATTGCCAACTTTGGAAGAAGCTAAGAAAGAATTAAAAGGAATGCTGGGAGGGATGTTCGGGGATGCTTCTGCTACAGTTGTTATTGAAGAGTTCCTGGCAGGTATTGAATGTTCTGTGTTTGTTCTGACTGATGGTAAGAATTATAAGATATTACCGGAAGCTAAAGATTATAAACGTATCGGGGAAGGAGACAAAGGACTCAATACCGGTGGAATGGGAAGTATTTCTCCTGTTACGTTTGCTGATAAGGAATGGATGAAGAAAGTTGATGATCGTATCATCCGTCCTACTATAGAAGGATTAGCTGCTGAAAAAATAGCCTATAAAGGATTTATTTTCTTCGGATTAATCAATGTGAAAGGTGAACCTATGGTTATCGAATATAATGTTCGTATGGGTGATCCTGAAACAGAATCAGTAATGCTCCGTATAAAGAGTGATCTGGTTGATCTTTTTGAAGGAGTTGCCGAAGGTAATTTAAATGAAAAGCTCCTCGAAGTAGATGACCGTACTGCTGTTTGTGTAATGCTTGTTTCCGGCGGATATCCGGAAGCATATCAAAAAGGTTTCCCGATCCAAGGTCTGGATAAGGTAGAAGATAGTATCATATTCCATGCAGGCACAATTATGAAAGAAGGTCAGGTTGTAACTGATGGAGGACGGGTTATCGCTGTTAGTTCTTATGGTAATAATAAAGATGAAGCTTTAGCGCAAAGTTTTGCAAATGCAAACCGGATAGACTTTGAAAAGAAATATTTTAGAAATGATATCGGTTTTGACCTCTAAAACTTAATTGTATTTATTTATAAGGAGGCTTAAATTTTAGATATGGCATTACAAACAAGATTACGCTCTCAAAACAGGCATGTAAGAATAGAGTTATCTATTCCTGTCATTTTTGTTTTGTTTACCATAATATATGCGTCCGTTACCTTTACTAAAAATCTGTCTCCATCCAGCTATAACTATCCTTTTGCACAAACTTTTCTAAATTGGGTGCCGGGTGGTTTGGCTACGAAAGCCATCAATTATCTCCTGCTTTGTTTCACAGCATTTTTATTACTGTTATTTAATAATGCTTATTCTCTGATAAGAGTTCGCACTACTTTGCATCTTTTTCTTTACTTTTTAATGTTGGCTGCCTTTCCTTATTTTTATAGGCTTCAGGTTGGCAATCTTATTGCACCTCTGTTTTCTATGGCTCTTTATTTTCTTTTTGGCAGCTATCAGAGACATGAGCCGGTTATTTATGTATTTTATGGAATGTTACTTTTAGGGTTGGGAAGTCTTTTATTACCCCAACTTTTATTTTTTATCTTACCTTTTTATATTGCTATATATAGCTTTAAAGCTTTGACAGTACGTACGTTCTTTGCCGGTCTTGTGGGAGTTACGGTTCCCTATTGGTTTTTCTTTGGACATGCTTTTTTTTACGATAAAATGGATTCCTTTTATGCTCCGTTCTTGTCATTGAAAAACTTTGTTCCGGTCGACTATTCAGGAATCGCTGTATCCTACTGGATATTTATAGGGCTGGTTCTCTTTCTACTTTTTATAAGTGTTATTACTTATTTCATTAATAGCTATCAAGATAAAATACGTACACGTATATATATGAATATACTGGTTTTTATATCTCTTCTTTTGGTTGCTCTTGTGTTTTTGCAACCTCAGTTTGTGGATATAACTCTCCAGTTACTGTTACCGGTCTCTGCAATCCTGGCAGCCCATCTTTTCAAATTGACAAATAATAAGGCTTCCAGATTTCTACTTACAATTATGATTTCTTTGTTTATGCTTGCCGGAATTTATAATATATGGATGCTTTAATACAATTTCTCATTGATTGGGGATATGCCGGTTTATTTATTTCTGCATTTATTGCTGGTAGCGTTTTGCCCTTTAGCTCGGAGCTTGTAATGGTTGTACTAGTACAGCTTGGTTTAAATCCTGGAGTATGCGTACTTTCTGCGGCTTTAGGAAATGCCCTGGGAGGGATGACCTGCTTTTGGATAGGCAAGCTTGGCAAAGTAGAGTGGATGGAGAAATATCTTGGAGTAAAAAAGGAGAGAGTAGATAAGATGCAAGTATTTTTAAAAGGTAAAGGTGCTATGATGGCTTTCTTTGCATTTCTTCCTTTTGTTGGAGAAATAATAGCTATTGCATTAGGCTTTATGAGAAGTAACTCCTGGATAACAGCTATTTCCATGTTTTTAGGTAAATTACTCCGTTACATTATTCTTTTGATAGCATTCCAATACGGTATTGATTGGCTTTTGCAGATTTTCCCGGAAATCCAGCCGGTATTAAATAATATTCAGTCGAATTAAATTTAATATGGAAGAACAGGAGTATGACGTTTTGATTGAAAAAACAGCTGATGGGAGTAATACCCTTTTTGTCCCCGAACTCGATGAACATTACCATTCCATAAAAGGAGCACTTACCGAATCCCGGCATATTTTCATCAATATGGGTTTAAAACATCTTTCACAGGAAAATTACCATATATTTGAGGTCGGGTTTGGCACAGGGTTAAATGCTTTTCTAACTTACTTGACGGCAAAAGAATTGAAATCATCCATACATTATACAGCAATTGAACTTTATCCTTTAAAAAAAGAAGTAATACAATCTTTGGCATATCCATCTATTGTTTCTTCTGGTCGAATCGAGGATTTTTATCAGTTGCATTTATCTCCGTGGGAGGAAGATTATCCTATTAATAAAAGCTTTATCCTGAAAAAGATTAAAGGAGATTATACACAATATAATTTCCCGGTAGATTGTTACGATATCATTTATTTTGATGCTTTTGCACCGGAAAAACAACCCGAAATGTGGACTCAACAATTATTTGATGGCCTGCATTCATCCCTTAAAACAAACGGGCTTTTAGTCACTTATTGTGCAAAAGGTGTAGTCAGGCGTATGTTACAATCTGCCGGATTTAAGGTTGAAAGGTTGCCTGGCCCTCCCGGGGGTAAAAGAGAGATTTTAAGAGGTACAAAATATCAATAAACTTATCCGTCCAATTTATCTTTCATTCCTTGTATTTGTGTATTTTTGTATGAAGTAAGCAAGGAAACTTTTAATTGATTTAATATCAAATATGCAATATATGAAACATGTAATATATATATTCTTTTTATTGATCGTATTCTATTCCTGTTCTGATAAGAAAGGAAGTAGTAATACAGATAAGCCCTTAATAACAGTTACCCTGGAGCCTCTAAGATACTTTACCGAAACCATAGCCGGAGATAAATTTGAAGTAGTCAGTATGGTTCCTAAAGGTTCAAGTCCCGAAACATACGATCCTACTCCGCAGCAACTTATCTCTTTGGGTAAAAGTGTGGCTTACTTTCGTATCGGCTTTATAGGTTTTGAACAGACATGGATGGACAAACTTCAGGAGAATGCTCCCAACATGAAAGTCTTTGATACTTCCCAAGGGATAAAATTCATCCAGTCAGAAGGTCATTATCATGGTGACCATTTTCACGAAGGCGGTATAGAACCCCATATCTGGAATTCGCCCAGAAATTCAATGATAATTGCCAATAATATTTTGAATGCATTAGTTCAGTTGGACAACGATAACAAAGATTATTATACGGAAAGGTTTGATTTACTGTCTAAAGAAATTGACAAAACCGATGCAGAAATAAAAAAGGTATTGTCCCAGGGAGCTGATTCTGTGTTTATGATTTATCATCCGGCTCTTTCTTATTTTGCACGTGATTATGGATTAAAGCAAATTCCTATAGAAAAGGATGGAAAAGAGCCTTCTCCTGCCTATCTGAAAGAACTTATTGATATAAGCAGGCGGGAAAAAGTAAACGTAATATTCGTTCAACCGGAATTTACATTGCGTAATGCTGAACTTATATCTAAAGAGACAAATACAAAAATTATATCCATCAATCCTTTAGACTATAACTGGCACGAAGAAATGATTAAAATAGCTAAAGCTCTTGTTATCCATGAATAAAATAATAGAACTTGATCATATCTCCGCTTCTTATGGTGAAAAAATAGTTTTAAAAGATGTCTCCCTTACTATTCCCAACCGTGATTTTTTAGGAATAATAGGTCCTAATGGAGGTGGAAAAACAACTCTGATTAAAACTATCTTAGGTTTAAAAAAACTCTCTGGTGGTTATATCCATTTTTATCGTAACGGGCAGAAAGTTGATCATATTACCATGGGATATCTTCCTCAATATAATAGTATTGACAAGAAATTTCCGATTTCGGTACGTGAGACTGTCCTTTCTGGATTGGGAGGGCAGAAATCCCTTTTTACCCGTTTCTCTCAAAAAGATTACGAGCAGGTTGATAATGTGATAGACCGTATGGGGCTCAGAGGATTGGAGAGACGCTCTGTCGGAGAACTAAGTGGAGGTCAGTTGCAACGTGCATTATTAGGCCGGGCAGTAGTTTCCAATCCCGATGTAGTGATACTGGACGAACCTAGTACTTATATTGATAAACGTTTTGAAGCGAAACTTTACGAACTTTTGGAAGAGATAAATCAAGACTGTGCAATAATTCTGGTTAGTCATGATATCGGAACTGTACTTCAGAATGTAAAATCAATAGCATGTGTGAACGAGACTTTACATTATCATCCCGACACTGAAATATCGGTGGATTGGCTTGAAAAGAACTTTAATTGCCCTATAGAATTATTAGGTCACGGACAACTTCCACATCGTGTACTGAGTGAACACTGCTGCAATGAACACAAACATTAAAGCTAAACCTTTCCTTTGCAAACCAACCGCCTTTCTCAAGAAAGGAGAACCATTTACCTATTGCCAGGCCAAGTTTTCAATATGCAAAAGCGCACATCCTCTGTGTGTAATTATTTTGCTAGTTGCGTTGCTTATTAGATATTGTCGGCGATGGGACTAATTAGTTATTCACTCGGTAATTACACCGATGAATACGAATATAATGTTTAATTTTAAAATACATTATTTTTTATTTTAACCCATTGTTTTACCCTTTTCTTAAAATAATATATCTTTGTATTCTCTAGGTGAATAATTTATGGAAGAATTAAATAGAAGCGAAGTCAAAACACAAGAATTAGTTTATACAGAAGAAAATATTAGAACCCTTGATTGGAAAGAGCATATCCGCCGCCGCCCTGGTATGTATATAGGCAAACTGGGAGATGGTTCGCATGCGGATGATGGAATCTATGTTCTTTTGAAGGAAGCAATGGACAACTCTATCGATGAATATATGATGGGGTTTGGAAAATCAATTGAGGTAACTGTTGAAGATGGAAAAGTTAAAGTCCGGGATTATGGGCGTGGAATTCCCTTAGGAAAAGTCGTTGATGTATCCTCGAAGATGAATACCGGAGGTAAGTATGATTCTAAAGCATTTAAAAAGTCCGTTGGACTAAACGGAGTCGGTATAAAGGCCGTAAATGCCCTTTCCACTTATTTCCGTATTTCCAGTATCCGGGATGGTAAAATAAAGACAGTAGAATATCAGCAAGGTAACATAATAAAAGAATACCCCGAAACTACTACTACAGAAGAAAATGGAACATTAACGGAGTTCATTCCTGATAGTACCATTTTTGTAAATTATAAATTCAAAGACGATTATATTGAACCCCTTCTGAAAAACTATGTTTTTCTGAATACCGGCCTTTCCATTATATTCAATGGCAAAAGGATGTATTCCCGTAACGGGTTGGTAGACCTTCTGAATGAAAATATGACCTCAGAGCCACTCTACCCGATAATCCATCTGAAAGGTGAAGATATAGAAATGGTAATCACCCATACACAGCAATACGGAGAAGAATATTACTCTTTTGTGAATGGACAGCATACCACTCAGGGAGGGACTCATCTTGCGGCTTTCCGCGAGTCGGTTACCCGTACCATAAAAGAATATTTTGCCAAGAACTTTGAGTTTGCAGATATCCGTAGCGGTATGGTAGGAGCAATCAGTATTAAAGTTGAAGAACCGGTATTTGAATCTCAGACCAAAACAAAACTTGGTTCTAAAGATATGGGACCTGACGGACCTACTATCGGAAAGTTTATTGGTGATTTTATAAAAAAAGAACTCGACAACTTCCTGCATATCAATCTGGATACTTCTGAACTTATGCTTCAGAAGATTCAGGAATCGGAGAAAGAGCGTAAAGCTATAGCAGGCGTTACGAAAATTGCTCGTGAGCGCGCTAAAAAAGCAAATCTTCACAACAGGAAGCTGCGTGACTGTCGTTTCCATTTAAACGATACAAAAGGTGATAAGCAGGAAGAATCCTCTATTTTCATTACTGAGGGAGATTCTGCAAGCGGTTCCATAACTAAAAGCCGTGATGTAAATACACAGGCAGTTTTCAGTCTACGTGGTAAACCTCTCAATTCTTACGGTCTTACTAAAAAGGTAGTCTATGAGAATGAAGAATTTAATCTTTTGCAAGCAGCTCTTAATATTGAAGATGGAATGGAAGGATTACGTTACAATAAGGTTATTGTAGCTACAGATGCCGACGTAGATGGTATGCATATACGTTTACTCCTTATTACGTTTTTCCTTCAATTCTTTCCGGACCTTATAAAGAAAGGACATGTTTATATTTTACAAACTCCTTTGTTTCGGGTGCGTAATAAAAAAGAGACGATATATTGCTATACGGAAGAAGAGCGTATTAATGCTATAAGAAAGCTCAGTCCTAGTCCGGAGATTACCCGTTTTAAAGGATTGGGAGAGATTTCTCCCGATGAATTCAAGAATTTTATAGGTAAAGATATGCGACTCGAACAAGTATCTTTGCGTAAGAATGATTTGGTGAAAGAGCTTCTCGAATTTTACATGGGTAAGAATACCATGGAAAGGCAGAACTTTATTATAGATAATCTGGTTATAGAAGAAGATGTAGCATAATTTAAGTTGGAAATTGAAAGTTGAGAATTAAAAGTTATATATATGACAATATAATTCTAAACGTTTAATTTTTGATTCTCAGCTTTCAATTCTCAATCTTAATATTTAAATTGATAATTAAAGTTGTGTATGCAGGCAATATAGTTTAAAAGCATTTGATCTTTAATTTTTAATTCTCAACTTTCAATTCTCAATTTAGATGAAGAGAGCAATATTTCCCGGTACCTTTGACCCTTTTACTATCGGTCATTATTCTATTGTAAAGAGGGCTCTTACATTTATGGATGAAATAATCATTGGTATTGGTATCAATGAGAATAAAAAAACTTATTTTCCTGTAGAAAAACGTGAAGAGATGATTTTAAGTTTGTATAGGAATGACCCAAGAGTAAAAATCCTTTCCTATGACTGCCTTACTATCGACTTTGCAAACAACGTAGATGCCGGATTTATTGTACGTGGTATACGAACGGTGAAAGATTTCGAATACGAAGAAACAATTGCCGATATAAACCGTAAACTGGCCGGGGTCGAAACTATACTTCTTTTTACAGAACCCGAGTTAACCTGTATTAGTTCTACTATTGTAAGAGAGCTGCTTACTTATGGAAAAGACATAAGTCAATTTATCCCCGATGGAATGGAGATATAATCTATTAATACCCTAATATGATCATGAAAAAATTAATCATTCCTTTTATATATTTGTTTGCAGTTATAGTTAACTTGCAAGCACAAAATTTTGGTTCCCCGGCTTCCCGCAAACTTCAATTAGCAGAGTTTGCCATAAATAACTTTTATGTCGATGAAGTTGATGAAGACAAATTGGTGGAAGAGGCCATCAAAAAGATGCTTTCCCAATTAGACCCTCATTCAACCTATTCTGATGCAGAGGAAGTTAAAAAATTAAATGAACCGCTTCAAGGTAACTTTGAAGGCATAGGAGTTCAGTTTAATATGGTAGACGATACTCTTTTTGTAGTTCAGCCTGTTTCGGGAGGACCCTCAGAAAAAGTTGGGATTTTAGCAGGAGATCGCATCGTGATTGTGAATGATACTGCAATTGCCGGCGTAAGCATGAGTACGGAAGAGATTATGAGGCGGTTGCGTGGTCCGAAAAACTCTATAGTAGATTTAAAGATTCTTCGCCGTGGTGTAAGAGACCTGATTCCATTTAAAGTTAAACGGGATAAGATTCCTATTTATAGTTTAGACGCATCTTATATGATGAAAGATAAAATAGGATATATCCGTATTAATCGTTTCGGCGCTACTACTGCTCAGGAGTTTGTTGATGCTTTAAAGGATTTACAAAAGAAAGGAATGAGAGACTTGATCCTGGACTTGCAGGGAAACGGTGGAGGATACCTGAATGCTGCAATTGATATGGCCAACGAATTCCTCGGTCAAAAGGAACTTATTGTTTATACAGAAGGCAGACGCAATCCGCGCAGTGAGTTTTTTGCGAAAGGAGATGGTAAATTTCGTACCGGCAAATTAGTCGTTTTAATCGATGAATTTTCTGCATCAGCAAGTGAGATTGTATCCGGAGCTGTTCAGGATTGGGACAGAGGTATTCTCGTAGGAAGGCGTTCGTTTGGAAAAGGATTAGTACAACGTCCGATAGACTTACCTGATGGTTCAATGATAAGACTTACAGTAGCCAGATACTATACACCTGTAGGCCGATCTATTCAAAAACCTTATGAGAGCATTGAAAGTTATAACAAAGACCTGATTGATCGCTATAATAATGGTGAAATGTCAAATGCAGACAGCATACATTTTCCAGATTCTTTGAAGTATACAACGAAGAAATTAGCCAGAACAGTATATGGTGGAGGTGGTATTATGCCGGATTATTTTGTCCCTATTGATACAACTATGTATACCGACTACCACCGTCAGCTTCGTAATAAAAATGTGATCGTTCAGACTAACATGAAGCTTATTGACAGGAGTCGCAACGAGTGGTTATCCCAATATAAGAATTTCGATGAATTCAATAAAAAATTTAATGTCAGCCAGCAAATGCTTGACGAATTGGTTGCAGCCGGGAAGGAAGCTGGAGTAGAGTTCCACGGAGAACAATTTCAAAAATCACTTCCTTTGTTAAGGTTGCAAATTAAAGCGCTTGTTGCAAGAGATCTTTTTGGAATGGGAGAATATTTCCATGTTATTAATGAGGCAAATGAAAGTGTAACAAAAGCACTTGAATTATTAGAGAGTAATAACTTTGATGACTTGTTAAAGAAGAAAGGTTAGAATCAGCTGTATAAACATGACAAAATGCAACACTATTTTTCCGTATTATTCTTATTCATCGTAAATATTACTGTTGGAAATGCGCAGCACTTTGAACTTGAAAAGGTATCAATTGCTGATGGTAACCTGGACAACGTTTATCGTATTGATGAGGGAGTATACCGCTCTGAGCAACCAAACAGTAAAGATTTCAAGCTATTGGAAAAATACGGAATCAAAGAAGTACTTAATTTACGAAGGTGGCATAGTGACAATGATGAGGCAGAAGAAACTTCTTTGACATTACACCGGATTAAAACAAATGCTCATTCTCTGAGTATGGATGAAATAATAGAAGCATTACGCGTTATTAAAAACAGGCAGGGCCCTATTCTGATCCACTGCAAACATGGATCGGACAGAACGGGTGCAGTGATAGCTATGTATCGGATTATTTTTCAGAATGTATCTAAAGAGAAAGCAATAGAAGAAATGTGTAATGGCGGATTCGGTTTTCACCGGATTTATCGAAACATTGTTCGAAGAATATCCAAAGCAGATATAGATTTAATTCGTAGAAAACTGGAAATTGATACTGCTTTATAAGTCAGTATATTTTTTCCAGATCAACATAAATGCAATTTATATATAATCTTGTATCAATAACTTATGAGAATCTTTTTAAATCTTATATGGCTCCTTTTTGGAGGTATATTCACATTCTTTGAATATGTGGTTTCCAGTCTTTTAATGATGATTACCATTATTGGAATCCCTTTTGGACTTCAAACCCTTAAGATGGCAACTTTGGCTTTGTGGCCGTTTGGTAAAGAGATAATAACAGTTCCCGCAAGAGGAGGCTGTTTAAACGTACTAATGAATATACTTTGGATTTTCCTTGGAGGATTTTGGATTTGTTTATCACACCTTGGTTTTGGCTTGTTGTTGCTTATAACAATAATAGGTATACCTTTTGCAAAACAACATTTCAAATTAGCCGGTCTGGCATTGACTCCTTTTGGAAAAGAAGTAGTGACCAAACGGATTTAATAAGTTACCAGTTTCGTTTTTTCCTGTGGAAAGATAAGCTTATTAAGCCATCTGTTCACATAGATATTGGCTACTGCACAGCCGCTTCCTAAAATTGCTCCTGCAAAAACATCCGTAGGATAATGTACTCCTTGGTGCATTCGTGCAAAACCAACAGAGCATGCCCATAAAGCAGAGGGTGCAATTACATACCATTTAGGATAGGTAATGGATAATGAGGTGGCAAGTGCAAAAGCTGAGGCAGTATGATTAGACGGAAAAGAAGGGTCCGACTCTGATTCTCTTTTAATAATCTTATCCGGATATTTATCATATGGCCTTTTACGGTCAAATATATATTTTGCTCCATAAGTAATAGCGGCTGCTTCTATAACACTCGTCCCAATATATATGGCATCCTTCAGTAATTTGTCGTTTTTATCGATCAAAGCATATATTCCCATTATACTAGGCAAGCCTATTACTATATAGGGAGTAGACTTACCCAGAAACTTGGTTGTTCCATTAAGAAAACTGTTATCAATTTTATTAATGCTATGTAGGGTGTTAATATCCCAATTTTGTGCATTTAAACAAAAGAAGATATTAAAGAGAAATAATGTGCATAGATACTTTTTCATATTTATTTTGCTTGTTATCCGGCACAAATATAAAAGTAATTTTAAAAAATAAGCTGATTGACAAGTAAAGAAAATAATTAAAGTGATAACTATCCGTATTGTCTATATCCAATTTTTACGTAATTCCTTTAATAGCGTATTGATAAGTATTTTGGAAGTACCTCTTTGTTGGGCCGATTGTTTAATACACTTATTGTCGATAATCTTATTAATATACAAAGCCGAATCCTTTAATCAGGAATATGTACCGCCGTTTTTAATCTTTAATAGATAAATATACAACAGTACTTTAATATTTATTATATTTGCCTACGGAACGAGACGCTATGAGCACTCAAGAATGCAATATATTAAACTGTGGGAAATGTCCTAGCTTCATGGAAGATGTAATGACATATTATTCTGTGAAACGGGGATTTCATATACCTGCTTTTCGGTGTGAGCAAAACTTAATGATATTCCTGCTGAAAGGTACTTTACTTGTTAACAGTAAAGAATATGCAGGAGTTACCATACAGGAAAACCATTTTATTTTGCAGGGTATAGGGTCCAAACTGGAAATGCTTGCAATGACAGATGCAGAATATCTTATCTATCGTTTCAATAAGCCGGTTATTGTATGTGAAGATAAATACAAACGTTCCATAGAAAATAACAATATCCCTTTAATATATTCTCCTTTACCTATTGTGTCCTCTTTGCAAAACTTTTTAACGGGTATGAAGCAATTTATAGATGATAAATTGCTGTGTAAGGAATTAATAGATATGAAGCAAAAAGAACTTAATATTATTATAAGTGCTTACTATTCGGATATTGACCTGGCCACACTGTATCAGCCTATCTCTTTCTATACATCTAATTTTCACTATTTTGTGATGCAGAATTATCTTAAAACCAAAACGGTGGAAGAACTTGCCCATTTAGGAGGGTATAGTATAACCACATTCCGACGTATATTCAGGAACATGTTTAACGAACCGGCATATGAGTGGATGCTGAAAAGAAGGAAAGAGGCAATTATGGACGATTTGACCGGAACAAAGTTATCAATAAGCGAGATTTGTGACAAGTATCACTTTGATTCTTTCTCACATTTTTCAAATTTCTGCCGTACCAATTTCGGAGGCTCTCCCCGGGCTATCCGTAAGGAAGCAGAAGGCCGGTATGACAGATATTTGTAAATATCTTCTTTCGTATTTAATTATGTTGTATTTTAGCTTTCTAATTAAGGAATTATTTCCGTAATTCCTTGTTTAATCATTATATTTCATGTATTTTTGCGCGAAATGCTGAGCACATTAGCCCGAATTTATATTTCAAATAATTAAATAACTTAAATTCAATCATTTATGTGGTTAATTAATTCATCTGTTGGAAGAAAGGTAGTCATGAGTCTCACAGGGCTATTCCTAATTCTGTTTTTAACATTTCACATGGCGATGAATATTGTTGCGGTTATCTCTACGGAGGGCTACAACATGATAGCCGGATTTCTGGGTGCCAACTGGTATGCCCTTATAGGTACATTGATCATTGCCGCTGGTGCTGTGATCCATATTATCTACGCTTTCTGGTTAACATTGCAAAATCGTTCTGCGCGCGGAAGTGAGCGTTATGCGGTAAGTGAGAAACCAAAAGCTGTAGAATGGGCATCTCAAAATATGCTTGTTCTGGGAATCATTGTTCTTTTAGGGCTTGGTTTACATCTTATTCAATTCTGGTATAAAATGCAATTTGCCGAATTGATCGGAAATCATCATCTTGGACATCTTTCACCGACAGATGGTGCAGGATATATCGAGTATTATTTCAGTCAGCCATTGTATGTTGTACTATATTTGGTATGGTTGGTAGCTTTATGGTTCCATCTTACCCATGGGCTTTGGAGTTCTATACATACAGTTGGATGGACTAATAAAATCTGGTTTACACGTTGGAAGACTATATCAAATGTCTATTCCACAATACTCATGGCAGGATTTGCTGTTGTTGTAATCTTCTTCTTTATCAAATCTCTGATATGATAACCGATAGGAAGTTAAGTGAAAGTAAATTAAATCAGAAAATTGAAAAATAATCATTATGACTAAGATAAATTCTAAAATTCCTGAAGGCCAATTGGCAGAGAAGTGGTCTAATTATAAAGATCATCAGAAGCTTGTTAATCCGGCAAACAAACGTCGTCTGGATATTATCGTAGTAGGTACCGGTCTTGCCGGGGCATCTGCTGCTGCATCTCTCGGTGGATTGGGTTTTAAAGTATTAAATTTCTGTATTCAGGATTCACCTCGCCGTGCTCACTCTATTGCTGCCCAGGGAGGTATTAATGCTGCAAAAAATTATCCGAATGATGGTGACTCCGTATACCGTCTTTTCTACGATACAATTAAAGGAGGTGACTATCGTGCCCGCGAAGCAAATGTATATCGCCTGGCAGAAGTCGCTAACTCAATTATTGACCAATGTGTTGCACAGGGTGTACCTTTCGCCCGTGATTATGGTGGTTTGTTAGACAATCGTTCATTTGGTGGTGCGCAGGTATCACGTACTTTCTATGCAAGAGGTCAAACTGGACAACAATTACTTTTAGGTGCTTACTCAGCACTGAGCCGCCAGGTACAGTTAGGTAACGTTAAGCTTTTTACACGTTATGAAATGCTTGATGTGGTAATTATAGACGGACGTGCCCGTGGTATTATCGCACGTAACCTTGTAACCGGTAAAATCGAGCGTTTTGCAGCTCATGCTGTAGTGATCGGTACCGGTGGTTATGGAAATGCCTATTTTCTTTCTACTAACGCTATGGGTAGTAACGGTTCTGCTGCGATGCAGTGTTATCGTAAAGGTGCTTATTTTGCAAATCCATGTTTTGCTCAGATTCATCCTACTTGTATTCCTGTACACGGAGACCAGCAGTCTAAACTAACGTTGATGTCTGAGTCTCTTCGTAACGATGGCCGTATCTGGGTTCCCAAAAAACTGGAAGATGCAAAAGCTTTGCAGGCAGGAAAGTTGAAACCTACCGACATTAAAGAGGAAGACCGTGACTATTACCTGGAACGCCGTTATCCTGCATTTGGTAACTTGGTTCCACGCGACGTTGCTTCCCGTGCTGCTAAAGAAAGATGTGATGCCGGTTATGGTGTAAACAATACAGGTCTTGCCGTATTCCTTGATTTTTCCGAAGCAATCGGACGTTTAGGAGAAGATGTGGTAAGAGCCCGTTATGGTAATCTCTTTGATATGTATGAAGAAATTACAGACGAAAATCCGTATAAAACTCCAATGATGATATTCCCGGCTATCCACTATACAATGGGTGGTATCTGGGTTGATTATGAATTGATGACCTCCATCCCGGGATTATTTGCTATTGGTGAAGCAAACTTCTCCGACCACGGTGCGAACCGTCTGGGAGCTTCTGCATTGATGCAGGGTCTGGCTGACGGATATTTCGTATTGCCTTATACTATACAAAACTATTTGGCAGATCAAATTCAGGTTCCAAGGTTCTCTACTGATCTTCCTGAATTCGCTGAGGCAGAAAACGCCATTGCTGCTAAAATAAATAAGATTAAGAATATCAATGGTAAACATTCAGTTGATTCAATCCATAAAAAACTGGGTCATATTATGTGGGACCTTGTAGGTATGGCACGTTCTAAAGAATCACTGGAAAAAGCTCTTCAACAACTCAAAGAAGTGAAGAAAGATTTCTGGACTAATGTACGCATCCCCGGTGATGTAAACTCTATGAATATTGAATTAGAGAAAGCGTTGCGTCTGGCTGATTTCATTGAAGTAGGTGAGTTGATGGCTTATGATGCATTGAACCGTAATGAATCCTGTGGTGGACACTTCCGTCTTGAATATCAAACAGAAGATGGTGAAGCACTACGCGATGACGCTAATTACTCTTATGTTGCTTGCTGGAAATATGCCGGTGAAGATTGCAAACCTGAGTTGATTAAGGAAGATCTGGACTATCAGTTTGTGAAAGTTCAAACACGTAATTACAAAGCTTAATAATTTAGTAGACAATGGAAAAAAATATAAGTTTTACGCTGAAAGTATGGCGTCAGAGAGGCCCGAAAGAAAAAGGTGCTTTTGAAACATACCAAATGAAAGATATCTCTGGTGATACTTCTTTCCTTGAAATGCTGGATATCCTTAATGAACAGCTTATCAATGAAAATAAAGAACCGGTTGCCTTTGACCACGATTGCCGCGAAGGAATCTGCGGTATGTGCTCTCTTTATGTAGACGGACATGCACATGGACCAGCTACGGGAGCTACGACATGCCAATTATATATGAGACGTTTTAACGATGGAGACACTATTACAGTAGAACCCTGGCGCTCTGCAGGCTTTCCCGTAATACGCGATTTGATCGTAGACCGTGGTGCTTTTGATAAGATTCAACAAGCAGGAGGATATGTTTCTATCAATACCGGAGGGATTCCTGATGGAAACGCTATTGCCATCCCAAAACCAATAGCAGAAGAAGCTATGGATGCAGCAGCCTGTATTGGTTGCGGAGCTTGCGTGGCTGCTTGTAAAAACGGTTCGGCTATGTTGTTTGTATCGGCGAAAGTGAGTCAACTTGCTTTATTGCCACAAGGTAAAATTGAAAGAGCCCGTCGTGCAAAAGCTATGTTAAGCAAAATGGATGAGTTAGGTTTCGGTAACTGTACCAACACAAGAGCATGTGAGGCAGAATGTCCGAAGTGTATATCTATCACTCATATTGCCCGATTAAATCGTGAATTTATAATTGCCAAACTGAAAGATTAAATAGATATATCTGATTGATCAGGTATTTAAACTAACTGTCCGAAAACATTTTATCATCTCCGGATATTCGTTCGGGAATCGCCATTAGGCTATACATGATAAATGATTTTCGGGCAGTTATTATTTTATATATAATATAATACTCTTTCTGGTTATGCAGATATGGGTCATAAAGGGAGGAGAAATACCTGGTGCCCTTTTGCCAAACTTTTCGTGTCTATATATGAATGTATCTGCCCCGGCGGGGGCAACGATACTGCCCCCGCCGGGGCAAAGGTGTTCTTGTAAGTAGTCAAAGTGGTGTCTTGTTTATACACCGTTTTATTTATATATACGCAGAAAAAGTGGTATATGCTTATGAGGGTAGCTGCTTTCTAAAAGAAGGAAATAAGATAAATTGATTATCCGTGTACGCAAACAAGAGTACTGCTGTGAAATAATATTAAAAGCCAGGTGTTAGAATGATAATTATTTGGATAATAAAAGAAGAGGCTCTATATTTGTGACGTGATTTTTTTTCATAGTATTAGATTTAAGGTTAACAAAGGTTGGAGTCAGGCGTGACTCCTTTTTTTATTTAGTTAAGTAGCTGATACATACCTCCGGCCAGAGTTCTTACTACTCCTTTCATTTCCAGTTCAAAAAGAATGGCGCTCATTTTATTGATAGGTATATTGGTGTTCACCATCAGCATGTTAATTTGCTGGTCACCTTTTTTTTGTAATACGTTTATAATTTTTTCCTCATCCTCTGTCAGATCAAAGAAAAGTTGTCGTTGAATTGGGCTGTTTTTAGCAGGAATTTCGTTTGTATCCCAGCACATTGATTTTATAAAGTCTTCTGCAGATTGGATAAGAGTTGCTTTGTTTTCTTTAATTAATTTGTTGCATCCTGCGGAATATTCATCACTGATACGACCAGGAAAAGCAAAACAATCCCGATTGTAGCTGTTTGCTATTTCTGCTGTAATTAAAGCTCCTCCTTTTGCAGCTGATTCAATAACTATTGTAGCATCACACATTCCTGCAACAATTCTGTTGCGACGGATAAAATTCTGTCTGTCGGGAGTAGTTTCGGAAATATATTCAGTAAGTAATCCGCCGCTTGCAAGCATTTCGATGGCCGTTTTACGATGTGCAAATGGATATATCCGGTCCAGTCCATGTGCCAGCACACCTACTGTATTCAAATTGTTTTCTAAGGCTGCCCGATGCGCATGTATATCAACCCCATAAGCTAAACCACTGACAATTAATATATCAGGATCTATTTCTTTTATTTCATTTATAAAACGATTGCAGATTTGCTTTCCATAGTCTGTTGCATTTCGGGTTCCTACCATATTAATGATGCGTCGTGTATTTAAATTGGCATTTCCTTTGAAAAAAAGCATTGCCGGGGCATCATCACATTCAAGTAATCGAGAGGGATATATTTCCTCCTTTACGGATATACACTCTATATGGTTCTTTTGAATAAAGTTTAGTTCTTTTTCTGCTCGTTTGAACGCATCCGGGCAATCCAGGGCGTTTATCAGGCGTTTATTTATTCCGGGGACTAAATCCGGTAAATTTTCTCTATTCTTAAAAACTTCCGTAGCACTTCCTAAAACTTTTATAAGGTTTTTTATACCTATCGGACCCAAACCGTGAATTTCAGAAAGTGCAATTAATGAAATAATCTCTTCTTGCATCATTTGGATAAATAAGAAGCAAACAAATTATCCAGAAGCTTACTATTTCCTAATCTTCCGTTTATGATAGATACAATCTCGACTGTCGCACTAATTATCAGTTTATTATCAGGCACCGAAAATATATCCTGATAGAATATATACCGGATTCCTTCTTTTTTCATATATAATTTGCATACAAATTCATCACGGCTTTTTAATGGGTGCTTGTATATGATATTAATTCTTGATACGACCGGATCGATGCCTTGCTCGTGAAGTTCTGAAAAGCTTATACCTATACTTAATAAAAACTCATGACGCGCATGTTCTAAATAATGTTGATAATTGGCATTGTTTACTATGCCTTGCAGATCACATTCGTAGTCACGCACTTTCATGGACAGCTGGTGGATATAATTACTCATATAATAGATCAGATTAATTGATATTACACTTCAAATATACACTTTTATATCTATATTTTGAAAGATTTTGATAGTGATTTTTCCCGTATGATTTATTTCTTATTCATCTTCAAAAGCTTAACTCTTATAAAAAAATAAATGTAAAATAGATGTAACCAAAACTATTGATTATTTTTGCATTATATTAAACAAACACATTTTAGAATGAACGATATAAACTCGGTATGCGTATTTTGCGCATCGAGCACTAAGATAGATAAAGCTTATTTTGATGCAGCAAAGCAACTGGGCAGATTGTTGGGAGAGAGAAGAATCAGATTAATTAATGGAGCCGGTAGCATCGGATTGATGCGGGCTGTGTCTGATGCTGCTTTAGAAGCTGGGGGAGAGGTGACAGGAGTGATTCCTAACTTTATGGTAGATGAGGGATGGCATCACGAAGGTTTAACCGAATTATTAAAAGTAGATACGATGCATGCCAGAAAACAACTGATGGCAGACCTTTCGGATGCGGTGATTGCACTTCCCGGCGGGTGTGGTACTTTGGAAGAGTTGCTTGAAGTAATTACCTGGAAACAGCTTGGAATTTACTTGAAACCTATAATCGTATTAAATATAAACAACTTCTATAATCCGCTTTTTGAAATGCTTGCTAAAGCTGTAAAAGAGAAGTTTATGAGACCGCAACATGCAGATATATGGCGTATAGCCGGTTCGCCTCAGGAAGCAATAGAGTTACTTTATTCTACCCCGGTATGGAATAAGGAAATACGTAAGTTTGCTGCTATATGAAAAACGGGATGCTGATACAGGTTATGAATAATATATCTGGTGAGTTTTCCCGGATAGCACCTGTGGATAGTATCTCAACTGATAAAGGGACTTTTAGTTCTCCTTTGTCTGATACAACCGGAATAATAAATAACGTATTAGATACAATAAAAAATGGTTTTGAAGGTAATCTTATCCCTTATCGTTTAGGTACGGATGATATGATAACTGGCATTCTGCTTTTCTGTTTTTTTCTGTCGGCTTTTGTGTTAACTTTCCATAAAAGGGTGTTGTTACAGCAAGCCAAAGATTATTTCCATTTAAAGGAACGAAGTAGTATTTTTTCTGATTCAATGGGTATTGATATTAGGTTTCGTATCCTTCTTGTTTTTCAAACCTGTATCCTATTGGCCATTTGTTTCTTTGATTATTTTAACGATTCTAATGTAGATTTTCCCTATAATCATCCTTCTTTATTAATTGTGGGAATTTATACATTGGCTTGTTCTGTTTACTATCTTTTTAAATGGTTGCTTTATACTTTCCTTGTTTGGATATTTTTTGACAAAACTAAGGGTAAAATACTAATAGAATCTTATTTTTTTATTACCTCAGGGCTTGGATTCGGGCTTCTACCCATCGCTTTGTTGGCAATTTATTTCGATTTGTCTAATGAGTTCTTACTTCCAATATTACTCGGATTTGTTATTTTTAGTAAAATAATGTTGTTTTATAAGTGCTTAAAGCTTTTTTTCGATAAATTGTATGGGGGTTTATCATTAATTGTGTACTTTTGTGCCCTTGAAATAATGCCTTGTTTTATTCTTTATAAGGCCTTACTTCAAATCAATAACTTATTGCTAATAAAACTTTAGGACATTGAAGATTAAAAAAGTACTTGTATCGCAGCCGAAGCCAGCTTCAGAAAAGTCGCCTTATTATGATATTGCGCAGAAGTATGGTGTAAAGATTGACTTTCGCCCTTTTATAAAAGTGGAAAGTTTGCCGGCAAAAGAATTCAGACAGCAGAAGGTTTCTATCCTGGATCATGGCGCTGTACTATTTACGTCGCGTCATGCTATTGATCATTTTTTTAACCTGTGTACTGAACTGCGTGTGACTATACCGGAAACAATGAAGTATTTTTGTATCACTGAGGCTGTAGCTTTATATATTCAAAAATATGTTCAGTACCGTAAGCGGAAAATATTCTTTGGTAATACAGGGAAGATAGACGATTTAATACCCTCTATCCTTAAACATAGTGGGGAAAAGTATTTTGTTCCGGTGTCAGATGTACATAATGATGAGATAAAAAATCTGCTTGACAAACACAAGATTGTCCACACAGAAGCGGTTATGTATCGTACGGTAAGTAATGATTTTACAGAAGGTGAGGACTTTGATTATGATATGCTTGTGTTCTTTAGTCCTTCGGGAATAACTTCTTTGATCAAGAATTTCCCGGATTTTGAACAAAAAGATATTGCAATCGGATGTTTTGGGCCAACTACAGCGAAAGCTGTGCGTGAAGCAGGTTTCCGTCTTGATCTGGAAGCTCCGACAGTAGAAGCTCCCTCAATGACTGCTGCCTTGGATATGTTTATTAAAGAGAGAAATAAATAATTAAATAGGGCTGTATTCTGGATGATGTATTATACTTTTTAAAGAAGTTTCATAATATAAACACATACAAATAAGCACTGACAATTTAATTAAGATATTTAATTTCGAGGATTTTGTTCCATAAAGTTGTAGCTTTGTGATACAAAATCCTCTTTTTTTGTTTTATAGAATGGAGTCACCTAAAAATACATTGTGTAAGGCTGAACGTCTTAATAGTAAAAAGTCTATTGAATTACTTTTTGACGGGAATAGTTATTCATTGGGAGCATATCCTTTGCGTGCTGTATTTTTAACAGTGGAGAAGTTGGACGGAGAAGCTCCTGTTTCTATAATGATCAGTGTTCCCAAAAAGAAATTTAAGAGGGCTGTAAAACGTAACCGTATAAAAAGACAAATCAGAGAGGCTTACCGTAAAAATAAGCATCAACTGACCGACTTATTAGTAGAGAAAAATAAAAGGCTTCTTATCGCTTTTATTTTTATGGATAATAAATTGTATGATTCCGGTGAAATCGAGAATAAACTGAAAGTGTTGTTAAATAGAATTAGAGAAAGATTAGAGAAAGACGGATGAAGAAATTATTGTCATACCTGCTTTTGTTGCCTATCTATTTTTATAGGTCATTTATATCACCTATGACACAGCCTTCATGTCGTTTTACACCCACTTGCTCAGCTTATGCAATAGAAGCTATAAAAAAGCATGGTCCTTTTAAGGGTTTATACCTTGCAATAAGAAGAATACTCCGCTGTCATCCATGGGGAGGATCGGGCTATGATCCGGTTCCTTAAATCTGTAAATATGGATATAATTGATATACATACACATCGTGCTTATATGAAAGGCATTATAAATACTTCTCCATCTGCCTTTTTACCGCAAAATAACTATGTATATTCTGTAGGTATTCACCCTTGGAGCCTTATTAGTGACTATTTTAAGCAATGGGAGAAGTTGCAGGAAATAGCGACCAATCCGCAGGTTCTGGCAATAGGTGAAGCCGGACTGGATAAGCTGACAGAAGTAAATATGAAACTTCAGGAAGACGTTTTCAGATTGCAGATCTCACTTGCGGAAGAACTCGGCAAGCCGCTAATTATCCACTCTGTACGTGCATCTAACGAAATAATAAGAATAAAAAAAGAACTCAGGCCTAATACCCCCTGGATTGTCCATGGCTTTAGAGGGAATAAGAATATAGTTTCTGAATTAATAACCGAAGGGTTTTACATTTCTTTTGGAGAGAAGTCTCAAAACGAAAGTATTACTAAAGTCCCGATAGATCGTATGTTTATTGAGACTGATGAAAGTGATAAGGACATCCATCAAATATATAGTGATATAGCTCAAACCCTTTCAATCCCTGAAAAACAATTATATAACCACATCAAACAGAACATAAAAGAAGTCTTTTTTACTCAGTAAGAGTTGTTTGTTCAAATAAAGAGTCGTACTTTTGTCTTCGTTAAATTATAAATAATAGTATCATTCGATGAATTTTGTAGAAGAACTAAGATGGAGGGGCATGGTCCACGACATGATGCCCGGAACAGAAGAACAGTTACAAAAAGGAATGACATCTGCGTATGTAGGTATTGATCCTACGGCAGATTCATTGCACATCGGTCACCTTGTCAGCGTAATGATGTTGAAGCATTTTCAGCGTGCCGGACATCGCCCGATAGCTCTTATAGGCGGTGCAACAGGTATGATTGGTGACCCGTCAATGAAGTCAGCCGAACGTAATTTGTTAGATGAAGCTACTCTCCGTCACAATCAGGACAGTATTAAAAAGCAGTTGGCGAAGTTTCTAGACTTTGACTCTGATGCACCTAATGCCGCAAAGTTGGTAAACAACTATGACTGGATGAAAGATTATACTTTCCTTGAATTTATCCGTGACATCGGGAAGCATCTTACTGTTAATTACATGATGGCAAAGGATTCGGTAAAAAAACGTTTGAACTCCGAATCAAGTGTAGGACTTTCATTTACAGAGTTTTCTTATCAATTATTACAAGGATACGATTATTTATATTTATATCAAAACGAAGGATGCCGTTTGCAAATGGGGGGGTCAGATCAATGGGGAAATATTACCACAGGAACTGAACTTATTCGCCGGAAACTGGGGTCGGAAGCTGAAGCATATGCCTTGGTTTGTCCTCTGATCACTAAAGCCGATGGAGGCAAATTCGGTAAAACCGAATCAGGTAATGTATGGTTGGACCGTCGTTATACCTCTCCTTACAAATTCTACCAGTTCTGGCTAAACGTAAGTGATGTAGATGCCGCAAAATATATTCGCATATTTACTGCATTAGATCAAGATGAAATATTAGCACTGGAGGCAGAACAAGCTGAGGCTCCTCATCTTCGACCATTGCAGAAAAGATTAGCAAAAGAAATAACCGTTATGGTTCATTCTTTGGAAGATTACGAAGCTGCCGTGGAAGCATCTAATATATTATTTGGCAACAGTACTTCTGAAGCTTTGAGAAGGTTGGATGAAGATACTTTACTTGCTGTTTTCGAAGGTGTTCCTCAATTTGAAATATCCAAAGACGAGTTGGGCGCCGGAATAAAAGCTGTTGATCTTTTTGTAGATAATGCAGCAGTATTTGCATCAAAAGGCGAAATGCGTAAGCTGGTACAAGGTGGAGGGATTTCTTTAAACAAAGAAAAACTTGAAACTTATGATCAGACCATTAATAATGATAACCTGCTTAATAATAAGTATTTGCTTGTGCAGCGGGGTAAAAAGAATTATTATTTAATAATAGCAAAATAAAAAAACAGGTATAAAATTTGCATACTTAGATACAGAACCTTATCTTTGCATCGCTTTTTAACGAAAGTCTATTAGATTGTTCCATGGTGTAATGGTAGCACAACAGTTTTTGGTTCTGTTTGTCTAGGTTCGAATCCTGGTGGGACAACTTAAAATTCCGATTATCAATGTTGATAATCGGAATTTTTTTATTTAATGGAAGTAATCTTTTTTGTTGCACGAACTACTTAGTGCTGAATAAGGAGTAAGCAGTGAAGGAACTAGTTAAAAAACGACCTACTCTTTGTTACTAAATAATTATTTGTAAATTTGTACTATTAACAATAAAATTGTTTATGCACCCTCTTGATCAATTTAAATATTGTCCAAAATGTGGTTCAAGCCATTTTGAAATAAATAATATAAAGTCTAAACGTTGCCTTAATTGTGGGTTTGTTTATTATTTTAATTCAAGCGCAGCTACCGTAGCTTTTATTCTAAACGATAATAATGAATTGCTGATATGTCGTCGTGCCAAAGAGCCTGCTAAAGGTACCCTTGACCTTCCCGGAGGTTTTATTGATCTTTATGAAACAGGTGAAGAAGGAGTGGCTCGTGAAGTAAAAGAAGAGACAGGGCTTGATGTCGTAAGCATCGATTATATATTCTCCATACCAAACATCTATGAGTATTCAGGCTTTACAGTCCATACACTCGATATGTTTTTTGTTTGTAAAGTAAAAGATACCAGTAAGCTGCTCGCTGAAGACGATGTAGCTGATTCCTTCTTCCTCCCCTTGAATGAAATCGACCCGGATCAGTTTGGGCTGAAGTCAATAAAAGAGGGGATTATACGATTTCTTAATGCTTATAGGAAATAATTAAGAAATAGTTACGTATTTCATTAGGAAATAATCTTTAATTTTGTCGCTGTATAAATGGAACACAAAACAAAACATACACACATATCACAAGAGAAAATGAAAACTGGAAATCTTAAACTATTATTTTATATTTTTCTTTTATCACTAGCTGCATGCCATCCTTCCGGCTCAAAAATGAAAGAACTCAAGATGGCGAACTCTATGATGGAGGAACATCCTGATACTGCTTTGTATATTTTACAAAGGATACCTGAACCAGCTAAAATGCACAATGAAGAATATGCAACTTATTGTCTTTTACGCACTCAGGCAGAAGATATGAGTGGAGTGTCTCACACTTCAGACAAAATGATTACAGTAGCATTAGAATATTTCAAAGATCAGGATAAACCACTCTTAAAAGCAAAATCTTATTATTATTATGCAAGAGTTAAAGAAGACCTGGATCAAAAATCGGTGGCTGAAGAACATTATCTGAAAGCCTTATCTGTATTAGAAAGTACACATGAATATATACAAACAGGAATTGTATACAGCAAGTTAAGTGATTTTTACCTCCGTTCTGAGCGTTATGAGGAAGCACTCGATGTGCAAAAGAAAGCTTATAATAATTTTCTGTTGGCAAATACTCAGAAGTCAAGTTCTTATTATATTACCATAGCATTGTCAGTATTGGTCATTTTATCTCTTTTAATCGTTATTTTCAGGTATCGTCTTCGTTTTAATAAACAAGAGAAACAAGTAGGAAAACAAGAGCGGCAAATAAATGCAGCAAAACAAACAATCCTTGAGCAAAAAGCAGAACTGGCAGATTTAAGAAAAGAGATAAAAGTGATGAAAAAATCACTATATAACAATTCCGAGATTGTCCGGAAGTTGCATGCTATCAATGATAAACCCATTTCTCCGAAAGAAAAGCCCTCTTTGTCTGAAACAGAATGGACTTCTTATTTGAATGTATTGGAAGAATCCTGTGGATTTATTACTCATTTGAGGCAAGCTTATCCACGCTTAACTGATGCTGATATTCGTATCTGCGCATTACTGAAAGAAGGAATGACTACCATCAATATAAGCTCAATAATGAATATGACAATGGATGCATTGACTAAAAGAATTCAACGAATCAAGAATGATAAGATGAATTCGGGTGGTCAAAATGCTTCGTTGGAGGTGTTATTGCGTGCTGTTTAATCCTATTTTCTTAACAATCAGTGGTTTATATTGGTTTATTTGTCCTGAAAAACTATATATAAGTTTTTAATGTATTTGATTATCAGTAAGTTATAACTAACTACACCTACTGATTGTCCGAATTTGTCCACCTTTTAAATTGCTGGTACTGATTGTGCTTCTTAATTTCGCTTTCTTGAAATTAAATAGTTATTATCAGGTATGTCATATTCTTATTATTCTTGCATTAATAAATTATTGGGGGTATTAATGTTTCTTATTGCCTCCGTAGTATACTGTATGACAATCGAGCCAAGTGTCAGTTTCTGGGATTGTGGTGAGTTTATTGTATCAGCTTATAAATTAGAGGTCGGACATCCTCCCGGTGCACCTTTATTTATGCTTACGGCTAATATTTTTACCCAACTCACCGGAGATTCTTCTTTAGCTGCCCGGATGGTAAACTACATGTCTGCCTTAATGAGTGCCGCAACAATTTTATTTCTTTTCTTAACTATTACTCATCTTGTGAAGAATTTACTTATTAAGGATGGTGAAACACTTACGAGAAATAAATTAATAACTATAATGGCTGCCGGAGTAGTGGGTGCTATGGCTTACACTTTTAGTGATACATTTTGGTTTAGCGCAGTGGAAGGTGAAGTTTATGCATATTCATCACTGTTTACAGCGCTGGTATTTTGGTTAATCTTAAAGTGGGAAGCAGATGCAGATAATCCCCATTCCGACCGCTGGTTGGTATTGATCGCTTACATGACGGGATTAAGTATTGGGGTACATCTATTGAATCTGCTTTGTCTTCCTGCTATTGTGCTGGTCTATTACTATAAGAAATATCCGGATGCCGGAATCAAAAAGACTTTGTTGGCATTGGTCGTTTCAATGATATTGGTGGTAGTTGTGTTATATGGAATTATCCCCGGAGTCGTAAAGGTTGGAAGCTGGTTCGAGCTTCTCTTTGTCAACCATCTTGGAATGAAATTTAATAGCGGACTGATAGTGTATATCCTTCTTTTATTTGCCTTTATTTCCTGGGGTATATATGAGTCTTATAACGGGAAACATGGTTTTCGCATAAAGCTTGTTTTCTTGTTAACGATTGCACTTTTGGGAATACCTTTCTATGGATATGGCACCAAAAGCCTGTTACTTGGTGGGTTCTTGCTGATGGCTCTTGCTGTTTATCTTTTCTCTGGCAAGATACCTCAAAAGTATAAGCTGTCTGTAAATGCGATGAATACAACATTAGTATGCCTGTTGATGATACTGATAGGTTACTCCTCGTATGCGGTAATTGTGATACGCTCTTCTGCCAATCCTCCGATGGATCAGAATTCCCCTGAGGATATATTTACCTTGGCTTATTATTTGGGTCGGGAGCAATATGGCGAAAGACCCTTGTTTTATGGCCCGGCGTTTTCTTCTGAGAGGAAGATTAAGGTAGAAGACGGATATTGTGTATTTGAGCAGAAGACCGGTAAACCGACTTATATCAGGAAGGTGAAAGATTCTCCCGGTGAAAAGGATAGTTATATCATTTCAGGGCATTCCGTGCAGTTGGTATATGAACAGAATATGTTTTTCCCGCGTATGTATAGCGCTGATCATGCCAAATACGGAAGCAATCAGGTAAACACCTATAAACAATGGGTAAATATTCGTGGAAAAGACATCCCTTATGACCGATGCGGTGAACCCATATTAGTGAATATGCCTACGCAATGGGAAAATATAAAGTTCTTCCTTTCTTACCAACTCAACTTTATGTACTGGCGATATTTCATGTGGAACTTCGCCGGTAGGCAGAATGATATCCAGGGACATGGTAATCTGGAACACGGCAATTGGATAACAGGTTTTCCTTTCATTGATAAGTTTTTGGTAGGCAACCAGGAACACATCCCTACTGAATTGAAAGAAAATAAGGGTAGGAACGTGTATTATTGTCTTCCGCTTCTATTGGGCATTATCGGGCTACTATGGCAGCTTAATCAAGGCAGGAAGGGTAAACATTCTTTTCTGATTGTTTTCTTTTTATTCTTCATGACAGGTATAGCAATCATTCTTTATCTCAATCAGACACCTATGCAGGTTCGCGAAAGGGACTACGCTTATGCAGGATCATTTTATGCATTTACCATATGGATAGGAATGGGAGTATGTGGAGTTATAAAGTTTTTGAAGAAGAAAATGAAAGCCTTACATGCTACTCTTTTAGCTTCTGCGGGATGTTTGTTTATCCCTATACAAATGGGTACTCAAACGTGGGACGACCATGACCGGTCGGGCAGATATGTATGCCGTGACTTTGGCCGGAACTATCTTGCTTCAGCCTCTGAAGGCAACTATCCGATTATTTATACAAATGGTGATAATGATACGTTCCCGTTATGGTATAACCAAGAGGTGGAAGGATACAGAACAGATATACGGACATGCAATTTCAGCTATTCCCAAACCGACTGGTACATAGATTACCTGAAACGGGATTCTTATGATTCTCCGGCACTCCCCATCCCGTGGAATAGGAAGCAATATGCAGCAGGTGTATCCGAAGCCCTGCCTGTAAATCCCGAAATGAAAAAGCAAATTGATGCCTATTACAAAGCTGATCCGGAGAAGGCGCGAAAAGAATTTGGTGAAAACCCTTACGAGTTGAAGAATATACTCCGTTACTGGGTGCGTTCTGATAATGAGCGCATGCAGATGATCCCGACTGACAGTATTGTGTTGAAACTGGATAAAGAAGCTATTTTGGATTCCGGCATGCCAATACCGGAAGCATTGGAGGGTGAAATACCCGAATACATGCACCTTTCACTAAAAGGCAAAAGATATCTTTTAAAAAGTGAACTGATGATGTTGGAGATTATTGCCGGGAGCGATTGGAAAAGGCCGGTTTACCTGACAACTTCTATAGGGCCAGAGTGCTATCTTTGTTTTGAGGATAACTTCTGCCAACAGGGACTTCTTTATCGTATCACTCCTTTTAATACAAAAGAATTAAATATGCGCATGGATAGTGAGTCGACTTATGACTCCTGGATGAATAAGTTTAAATGGGGCGGCCTGGACAATCCGGATATCTATTTGGATGAGCACAACGTACGTATGTGTGCCAGCCATAGGAGGCTTTCGGCTTCGCTTGCAGAGCAACTGATCAAGGAGGGTAAAAACGAGAAGGCACTAGCGGTGCTGAATCACTCGATAACTGTCATCCCGCCTTACACATTGCCTTATGACTATCAGAATGGTGCTCTCGGCCTGGCAAAATGTTATTACCTCCTTAATGAGAAAGAAAAAGGTGATATCATCATGAAATCACTGGCCGATAAATCCGTGGAATATATTATTTGGTATATGAGCATGAGTAACAGGTATTGGAATATGGTGGCAGATAATTGTATGTATCATTTTTACCTGCTGAATGAGGAGGTCAAGCATCTATATGAAAATAACTCGGAACTATTGGATACCTATTCAAATATACTGGACACACTTTATCAGAGGGTAAAGGAGCGAGTATGATTAAACGGGCAAGGAGCTTTTGTTTTATTGTCCCATTTCGGTAAAAAGATCGTCTCACAGATATTGAACTATCATCTTATGGATATGGAAATATCGTCTCATATCTCTGGGACGATAATCTTCCCTCGGGAGCAATGTTAATTTATCCGCGTCGGAAGACTATTTTTTAGGGTGAGGAATACTACGTTTTCACCGGAAAAACATTTATTCTTCTTTTGTTTTCAAAGTTGATTAATAATAGATTAATTGTTAGTTGATTAGATAAAAGAGAAAGTGATTTTCGACATCTTAATAAGTCGACATCTTAAATAATAGTGATCCTCTTAATAAGTCGACTGCTTAATAAAGCCGACATCTTAATAAGATAAACATTGAGTTGAACATTGATATGAGCATTACCCCCTGCATCTTAAATAATATATTAGAAATAATATAAAAGAAATAATGTCTTTTTTATTTTACCCTTATGA